>Ga0316187_10005419_pt1 | contig 11030 bp, 12 predicted proteins | sample CroRivburrow1_MG_FD_204927 | JGI IMG/M metagenome (GOLD analysis project Ga0316187, IMG submission 204927) | Coastal sediment microbial communities from Maine, United States - Cross River worm burrow 1 | ecosystem: Environmental > Aquatic > Marine > Coastal > Sediment | place: USA: Maine...
AAAAGTAGGAGCCGCGCGGTGGATTGCCCAACGGGTTTCAGAAGGAACATCTTCACCCTCAAAGTCGATTCCTTCGCCAAGCACGTTCATGATACGACCAAGAGTGGCCTTACCAACGGGAACCATAATCGGGTTGCCAGTATCAGTGACTTGCAGTCCACGACAAAGGCCATCTGTAGTCCCCAATGCAATGGTACGAACAGTGTTGTCACCAAGATGCTGCTGAACTTCAAGCGTCAGCTTTGGCTCTGACATTTTCAGCGCATTGTAGATGTTTGGAAGTTCGCCTGCCGGAAAACGGATGTCGACGACCGGACCGATCACCTGGACGATTGTACCTACACTCATGTTATGACCTCTCTAAAAAAATAAACTATTAACCGGCAGCTGCGGCGCCAGCGCAGATTTCTGCCAGCTCCTGTGTAATCGCTGCCTGACGTGCTTTGTTATAGGTTCTGTTAAGATCCTTAACGATTTCTTTGGCATTGTCCGTTGCAGATTTCATCGCCACCATACGGGCAGACTGCTCACACGCCTTGTTCTCTAACAAACCATGGAAAACCAGTGATTCGACATAACGACGAAGCAGGCCATCCATAACCTCTTTACTATCCGGCTCATAGAGATAATCCCAGTAGCCGGCATGTTTTGCCTCTGAAGGAATCGGGCATGGAAGAAGACGCATTGCCTTTGGCGTCTGAGTCATCGTGTTTTCAAACTCACTGTAGACCAGATAGACCTCATCCACGTCACCCTTCATGTAGTGATCCATGGCCACGCCGACCACACCAAGAATATCTGTGATCTCCGGTGAGTCAGGCACATTCTCAACTGATCCTGCGATATCGGTGAAACGTTTAAGAAATGAACCTGCACGACGGCCGATGGTATAAACCTCTGTATCAGCAGTCTGTTTTTTAAGGACACCAATAGCTTTTTTCAGCGTATTGGTATTCAGCCCACCACAAAGGCCTTTGTCTGATGAAATGACAATAGCTCCAACCTTTTTAATCTCATCACGCTCAGTAACAAACGGATGTTGATATTCAGGATGTGCCTGCATCAGATTAGAGACAACTTGTTCAATGCCCTCTGCATATGCACGAGCTGAAATCACACGATCCTGAGCTTTGCGCATCTTGGATGCAGCAACCATCTCCATCGCTTTTGTGATCTTTCCAGTATTCTGGATGGCCTTGATCTGGCCTCTAATTTCCTTAGCAGATGCCACAGCGGGACTCCTTAGTAGGTTCCGGTTGCCTTGAAGTCAGCAATTGCTTTCTTCAGGCCAGTAACCACTTCATCAGTCAGTTCAGGCTTGGCGTTCAGACCATTCATCAAGCCAGCCTCAGCTGATGCTAGGTGTGCCAGAAGTCCCTTTTCAAAGGCGCGAATCTTATTGACTTCGATATCGTCGAGATCACCGCTGTTCAGGGCAAAAAGAACCGTTGTCATTTCAGCAACCGACTGCGGGCTGTTTTCGTCCTGCTTGAGAACCTCAACACCACGCTTACCGCGCTCAATCTGTTTACGGGTAGCTTCGTCCAGGTCAGATGCAAACTGAGCAAATGCAGCCAGTTCACGATACTGAGCAAGGTCAAGACGAAGACCGCCACCAACCTTCTTCATCGCTTTAGTCTGAGCCGCACCACCTACACGTGATACAGAGAGACCTGCGTTGATCGCAGGACGCTGGCCTGCGTTAAACAGTGAGGTCTCGAGGAAGATCTGACCATCAGTAATTGAGATTACGTTGGTCGGTACGAATGCGGACACGTCACCTTCCTGAGTCTCAATAATTGGTAGAGAGGTTAAAGAGCCAGTCTGGCCTTTTACTTTACCGTTGGTGAACTTCTCAACATAGGTTTCATCTACACGGGATGCACGTTCCAACAGACGGGAGTGCAGGTAGAATACGTCACCTGGATATGCTTCACGGCCTGGAGGGCGGCGAAGAATCAGGGAAACCTGACGATACGCCCAAGCCTGCTTGGTCAGATCATCATATACGATCAGTGCATCTTCACCACGGTCACGGAAATACTCACCCATGGTGCATCCGGTATAAGGTGCGATGTACTGCAGTGCAGCAGATTCTGATGCAGATGCTGCTACGATAATGGTGTTATCAAGAGCGCCGTGCTCTCTTAGCGTACGAACTACGGTAGCAACTGTGGAAGCCTTCTGGCCTACAGCAACATAAACACAGGTTACGCCGGTATCTTTCTGGTTAATAATGGTATCGATGGCGATGGCTGTTTTGCCGGTCTGGCGGTCACCAATGATCAACTCACGCTGGCCACGACCAACCGGAACCATGGCGTCAATCGCCTTGATGCCCGTCTGTAGAGGCTGATCAACAGACTTACGCTCAATCACACCCGGTGCAATCTTCTCAACGGCGTCAAAGCCTTCATTATCAACGGGGCCTTTACCATCAATCGGCTGACCCAGTGCGTTGACTACGCGGCCTTTCAGGCCAGGACCTACAGGAACTTCGAAAATACGACCTGTACATTTAACCTGGTCGCCTTCGCGAAGATGAGTGAACTCGCCGAAGATCACAGCACCCACCGAACCTTCTTCCAGGTTCAGCACCATGCCAAATGTATCGCCGGGGAATTCCAGCATTTCGCCAGCCATTGCTCCGGAGAGACCATGGATTCGGGCGACGCCATCTCCAACAGAGATCAAGCGGCCTACGTTTGCATCTGCAGCGCCTGCTTCAAATCCTTTGATCTGCTCCTTAATGATGGAACTGATTTCTGCGGTATCGAGTTTCATATCTTCTATCCTCTAATGACCAATCAATAATCTATTAATTAAGCGGCGATTGCCTTACGCAACCCATCAAGCTTACCACGAAGTGAGCAGTCGATCTGGCGATCGCCAATATTGACAACCATGCCACCCAACAACTGCTTATCTTCCACAATTTCGAGCTGCACCTTCTTGCCTGCAACAGCAGCAACAGCAGCCAAAATCTTCTTCTTAGTTTCAGCGTCCGGTTTGGTCGCAACAACAACGGTTGCAACAACACGCTCTTCTGCTGCACGAACCATCTCTTCAAACAGCTCGTTTATCTCAGGCAGTAGTGACGCCTTACCACGCTCACACAACAGTGACACCAGACGCACGAGTTCATCAGAGATGGAGCCGATTGCCTTCTTAAGCACCGTCACTTTCTGTTCAGGTGTGCAGCTAGGCAGATCAAGAAAATCCTGAACCTCTTTAACCGATGCAACCTCTGCCAACGCAGAAAGTCCTGCAGCCAGATCTACGCCCTCTTGGGAGAGATCAAACAGCGCTGTGGCGTAACGTCGTGAAATAGCGATTGAGCTCATGCGTTGCCAAACCCTTTACTGACAACACCGTCAATCAGCTTGGCGTGACGTTTGGCATCCAGTTCAGCATCAAGAACACGCTCGGCTGCCAGCATGGCGATATTAGCCACCTCTTTACGCAACTCCTGACGTGCACGACTCGCTTCAGCTTCAACCTCTTCACGTGCTGCTTCAACAATCAGTTGAGATTCAGTACGCGCCTTAGTCACAGCTTCCTCACCAACTTCCGCCGCACGCTTCTCAGCAGAGGCGACAATTGCCTGCGCCTTGCTGCGAGCATCATTTAGCTGTGCGTCGATTTCAGCTGCGGCCTTGGCCTTAGCTTCCTTACCTGCATCTGCAGCAGCCAGCCCTTCGGCAATCTTCTTTGTACGAGCTTCCATCGCGTCGTTCAGAGGACCATAGAGATTCTTCTTCAGAAGATACACCATAGTCAGGAAGACGATAATCTGGCCGATAAATGTTAGGTCAATACTCATGAGTAAGCCTCACTTCCTGTTGAATTTAGTTTCAAGTTTCGCTTAGCCCAAGAATGGGTTGGCGAACAGGAACCACAGTGCAAATGCCATGATGATGAATGGGAAAGATTCCATCAAACCGGCAAAAATGAACATGTTGAACATCAACTGCGGGCGCATTTCAGGCTGACGCGCGATACCTTCCAAGGTCTTCGAGCAGATTAGGCCCCAACCGATAGCTGAACCCAGGCCGGCAGCGGCCAGAATTACACCTACAGAAATTGCCGTTGCAGCGGTGATGATTGTTGTTGCATCCATTTTCCTAACTCCTATACAGTACTAATAAAATATAAAATAAAACTTAATGTTCAACCGGCTGGTGTGCAATTGACAAGTACACCACGGTCAAAATCATAAAAATAAACGCTTGCAGTAAGCCGATGAACAGATGGAAGAACGACCAACCCAGACCCACAAAGAATCCAGCAGTCATTGCTACAGCACCGCCACCTAACAGAAGTGATGCGATCAAAAGGAAGATCACCTCACCTGCAAACATGTTACCAAACAGTCGGAAAGAGAGTGAAAGTGGCTTAGCAACTTCTTCCACAAGCTTCAAAATAAGGTTAATTGGCATCACAATCGGCTTGAGCGGCATTGGCACCAAGCTTGTGAAAGGCTCCATCACCAACTCTTTCATAAAGTGAACAGGCTTCAGCTTGAACTCATAATAGAGAACCATCAGGAATACACTGACGCCCATTGCAGCCGGCAGATTCAGGTCGTTGGTGGGAACCGGACGGAAATGCTCAGCACCAAACAGGTGGGCCACATTACCAATTAGGTATGCAGGCAGGACATCAAGTGTGTTACAAAGCAGAATAAATACGAAAATCGTGAACGCCAGCGGTGCCACATGCGGGTTGTGAACCGGGAAGTTGTCGTTAACGGTGTCATTAATGAAGCCGACAATGGTCTCCATAAAGTTCTGGGCTCCTGTCGGTGCACCCTCAACAACCTTACCCTTCAGCCAGATGCCAAAACCAACCAACAGTGTTGCGATGGTTACGGTAAGAATCATTGTGTCTACGTGAATCTGCATGAATGGGTTGCTTTCATCTACTACGTACGACCAGTACTGTAGATGGCTTGCAATTCCGTCGCTACCGTGATCAGCCAATTCCGCCACCCCTAACTAAGAATTCGAATCCCTGTCTCTGTCAGCAGTTCGTGAAGTGATCTTCACAATATATATATAACCGCCAACATAAGCCGTAAACATTCCCGCAGCTATTGCGAGAAGGTGAGCCCCGATCTGATTGGCACCTATCAGCACCAAGATAAGCAGAAAAAAGCGGAGCGCCGCTGAGCGATATAACACTCCCCGACCATCAGCCCCCTCCACCTGAGACGAGCTCACAACACTCCGAGCAAGAAGAACACTGTTCAGACCTACCAGAATGCCGCCTGACAAAATTGAGATTGCTATAACCCCAGACTGCCAGAACAACGCAAAAACCGATGCCATGAGTGCAGAAAGAACCTGGATCCGGGCTACCCCGAAGAGCTGTTGCTGCCATGCAGTAGAAGGCTGCTGTTGTTGAGTGTCAGACAAGCCCTAGGCCTCCCTCTTCAACAATTGATAACCCTCTTTTTTTGCGGTAGCGATTTCTAACAGCGAACACACCAAAATGCAAGCCCTGATCGGCAACTGAAAACAACACTGACGGAAGGGTTACTGCTTATTCGTAGACAGCGCGCAGCCCGGCCAGATAGCTCTCGGCCCGACTCCTACCGTCCACCAGTACCACATCAGGATTTTCACCCAGCGCCTGAACCGAAGCACGCGCATACGCAGCCCGTTCCGACTCCGCCATCAGACCCCAGTCAGAGACGTCAACAAGCCTGTCCCCTGTCTTGTCAAAGCGGGCATCAACAGAGAGCTCTTCATCAGCAACGGCTGCCAGAGGCAGCGCACACGCCACCACCAGCAACAGTTTCAGCAAGCTCGTCAACTTAATAACGGTAGTGGTTCGGCTTGTAAGGGCCTTCAACAGGAACACCAATGTAATCAGCCTGCTCCTGTGACAATGACGTCAGATTAACACCCACCTTAGCCATATGCAGACGCGCCACCTCTTCATCCAGCTTTTTAGGAAGGGTATACACTTCGTTCTTGTACTCACCTGTCTGGGTGAACAGCTCAATCTGTGCCAATGTCTGGTTGGTAAAGGAGTTAGACATCACGAAGCTCGGATGACCGGTTCCGCAACCAAGGTTTACCAGACGCCCCTCTGCCAGCAGCGTAATACGGTTGCCATTCGGAAAGATAATCTGATCCACCTGTGGCTTCACATTATCCCACTCATACTGCTTCAGGCTTGCGACATCAATTTCATTATCAAAGTGGCCGATGTTACAGACGATCGACTGATCCTTCATCGCAATCATGTGATCGTGCGTGATGACATGGTAGTTACCGGTTGTGGTTACGAAGATATCACCCAGTGCACATGCTTCATCCATATTCACAACACGGTAGCCTTCCATCGCCGCCTGCAGCGCGCAGATCGGGTCGATTTCGGTTACCCAAGTGGTGGCACCCATGCCGCGGAACGCCTGTGCACAACCCTTGCCCACATCGCCGTAGCCGAGCACAACACAGATCTTGCCGGCGATCATCACGTCGGTAGCGCGTTTGATGCCATCAAGCAGCGACTCGCGACAGCCGTAGAGGTTGTCGAACTTGGATTTGGTTACAGAGTCATTGACGTTGATGGCAGGGAATGGAAGTTCGCCGCGATCAAACATCTGGTAGAGACGATGCACGCCAGTAGTGGTCTCTTCAGTTACGCCGCGAATGGCATCGCGACGGGTGGTGTAGTAGCCCGGCTGCGTGGCCAGACGTTTTTTAATCGCCGCGAAGAGGAACTCCTCTTCTTCGGAGCCCGGATTATCCAGTACAGAGGCATCCTTCTCAGCCTTGGCACCCAGAACCAGCAGGGTTGTAGCATCGCCGCCATCATCAAGAATCATGTTCGGCGTACCTCCATCATGCCACTCCATAATTGAGTGGCAAAACTCCCAGTACTCTTCCAGCGTCTCACCCTTGTGGGCAAAAACCGGAATGCCTTCAGCAGCAATAGCTGCTGCAGCGTGATCCTGTGTAGAATAGATATTGCATGATGCCCAACGCACTTCAGCACCAAGTGCCGTCAACGTTTCAATCAACACACCGGTCTGGATGGTCATATGCAGGGAACCTGCAATGCGCGCGCCTTTCAAAGGCTGAGAGGCCGCATATTTTTCACGGGTCACCATCAGGCCAGGCATTTCGGTCTCGGCAATGTTCAGCTCTTTGCGACCCCATGCGATGGTTTCAGCAGACATATCTGCAACTTTAAAATCGGTAAAAGACATTCTCATACTCCTATATTGTATCGTCTTATAAAAATATGAGCACAGTTAAAACAGCTGTTGTCGACTGAGCCTGGCGCCGTTTTAACATAACGCTGCAGTGCTCCTCAGTCTGGATATACATACTTAACCACGAAGGCATGACCCTTGGAAATCCCCGACGGGGGGACAGAGAAAACATGAAGAGACCTCTGTGACTCTGCGACTCTGTGGTTCAAATCAAAGTTATACTCCTGCAGCAGCCTTGATGGCATCCACCCTGTCGGTCTTCTCCCAGGTGAAGTCAGCCAGCTCACGGCCGAAGTGGCCGTAGGCTGCGGTCTGGGCATAGATCGGGCGCAGCAGATCAAGGGTCTGCACAATTCCCTTCGGACGCAGATCAAACGTGTCGCGTACGATCTCGGCAAGCCTGCTATCAGCAATCTTGCCGGTGCCGAAAGTATTGACCATCACGGAAAGCGGATGCGCCACACCGATGGCGTAGGCCACCTGTACTTCACAGCGGTCAGCCAAGCCTGCAGCCACGATATTCTTAGCTACATAGCGCATCATATAACATGCAGAGCGGTCCACTTTGGTCGGATCTTTGCCGGAGAATGCACCACCGCCGTGGTGGCCGAAGCCGCCGTAAGTGTCGACGATAATTTTACGCCCGGTTACGCCGCAGTCGCCCACAGGGCCGCCGATCACAAAGCGGCCGGTTGGATTGATGTGGTATGCGGTACCACTATGTAGCAGGCCGGTGTCGCCCAGGATCGGATTGATCACCTCATCCATAACGCCTTCGCAGAGATCCTTATGGCTGACATCAGGGTTGTGCTGGGTGGAGAGCACCACGGCATCAATGGCAACAGGTTTGAAGTCTTCGTAACGTACCGTCACCTGCGATTTCGCATCCGGGCGCATGAAATCCAACTTGCCTGCTTTGCGCACTTCGGCCTGTTTGGCCACCAGCAGGTGCGAGAGGTGGATAGGGGCAGGCATCAGCACATCAGTCTCGTTGGTGGCATACCCGAACATCAGCCCCTGGTCGCCCGCACCCTGATCAAGGTCGAGCCCTTCGCCCTCGTTCACGCCCTGTGCAATATCTACGGACTGTTTGTCCAGACTGACCAGCACTGAACACGACTCCCAGTCAAAGCCCATGGCCGAGCTGTTGTAACCAATATCCTTGATCGCACCGCGAACAACATCCTGGTAATCGATCACTGCAGAGGTGGTAATTTCACCGGCAATCAGAGCCAGGCCTGTGGTTACCAGGGTTTCGCATGCTACGCGTGCGTATTTGTCCTGCTCGAGAATTGCATCCAGCACGCTATCGGAGATCCGATCAGCCACCTTATCCGGATGCCCCTCTGATACAGACTCACTGGTAAAAACGAAATCGCGGTTCATACAGACCCCTCATGCCATATTATATAAAGATAGATAAAACAGCGGCGCAGCCTAATCTCTGGAACAGTTAAATCAAATCAATAGAGAAGATAAAGGAGAAAGGAGTCAGCGCCGCGTCAACAGCAGTGCGCCGACAACAACGGCTGCGACAGCACCTATCCACTGCAGATTCAGCGCCGGCTCACTCCAGCCAAGCCCTGCCAGAAGACCCCCTGCAGCCAGCAGCGACGCGCCTGCCAGCAACTGCCATGCCGATGTTGCTTGCGACTGATGCTTCTCCTGCCCATTCTGCTCGGCCAACATCTTCCTGATCTCGCCCGGAAGGTGCATCCAGTCCTCAAGTCCCGTTTTCAGATCATGGGCCGCCTGCTCAATCCGAGCCTTGGGCCCCAGATTCTCTGCCACCCATTTGGCAACCAACGGCTTGGCCAGCGCCCAGACATTAACCCCCGGCTCCAATTCGCGGGCCACGCCTTCAATCACCACCATGGTCTTCTGCAGCAGCAGCAGCTCCGGCCGGGTCTCCATTTTGAAACGTTCCGTGACTGCAAACAGGTAGAAGAGCAGCTCAGCCAGTGAGATATCCTTCAGGGGCCGGTTGAATATCGGTTCGGCGACCTCGCGCAACGCATCTTCAAAAGCAGAAATGTTGGTGTCGGCAGGCACGTAGCCCGCCTCCAGATGTACCTCGGCGGCACGACGATAGTTCCCCTGAAGGAAAGCGAGAAGCATCTCGGCAATATAGCGCCGGCTCTGCATGTCGAGCCTGCCGACGATGCCAAAATCAACCAGCTTGATGTCGCCCTTGTCGGTGACAAAAATGTTCCCCGGATGCAGGTCGGCATGGAAATAACCGTCCACAAACACCATATGGAAAAAGAGTGTCGCAGTTCTTTCACACAGGCGCATCAGATCATGGCCCGCTGCGGCCAGATGATCGCGCTCATCAATCGGCACGCCACTGATCCGTTCGGTCACCAGCACCTCGGTGGTGGTGTAGTCCCACATCACCTTAGGCACACCAACGCCCTCCAGATCAGCCAGGTTATCGGCAAAGCGGCTGGCATGGGCAGCCTCGGAGCGGAGATTGAGTTCCCCCATGATGGTCGTAGCAAACTCTTCCACCACGCGCGGTGCTTTTAGCCGCTCATACTCCGGAAAGTATCGGTCAAACATGTCTGCCAGCAGACGCAGAATAGAGAGATCTGCCTCAATGGTTTTCTGTATGCGGGGACGGCGAACCTTCACTGCAACGTGTCCGCCATCATGCAGCCTTGCAAAATGAACTTGCGCAATCGATGCCGCTGCCACCGGCTCCCGCTCAAACTCGATAAACTGACCGCCTTCGCCCGTCAGCGACTTTTTATAAGCACGCTTGAGCACCGATTCAATTACTTCGATTTTCTCCGGCGGCACATCATCCTGAAGCTTCTTAAGCTCTAGTGCCACATCGATAGGCAGCAGATCGACACGGGTGGACAGCATCTGTCCGAACTTGATAAAGGTGGGGCCAAGCTGCTCCAACACCTGTCGAATCTGAACACCGAGATCCTTCGGTAGTTCATCACCGGTAAAGAGCCGGATCATCCATGCATAGGGCCTGAAAAGCCTCAACCTTACCGCCATGGCCGCCATGCCGTGCGTGGCCAGGATATGACCGATGACCAGTAGTCTTACGTTTCGCTTAAGCCGGTAGGGAAGCCTCATGATGGGTTCTGGTCCTCAGCGCGGTGCTCAGCCTTGGTAACCCGCCCTTTCAAGCGGCTGATCTTGCGATGCAGATCCTCGACACCGGCCTGCCATGTCTGCGTACGATCACCGTCCGGCACATCCATGCCCTTAAGCCGCTCTTCCAGTATTTGTTGGGCCGTCGCCGCCACCTTCTTCTCAGCCGCGACCAGTGCATGCGCCGCACTTGCCACACGTTGACCGAAGAAATCACCGAAGGCATTGCGAAGCTCACGCTCCCAATCGAGATCGCCTGCTGCCAGCAGCTTCTTGAAACGAAGCATCGCTTCGGAATCGCCGGAGAGTTTCAGCACCTGTTCAAACACCAGTTCATCAGGGTCCTCATGAGCGAAGCAGAGACGGGCAAAAGCAGCAGTGGTGGCGTCCAGCCTTACATCCGCCTCCCCCTGATGATTGGGGTGCACCCAGGGTCTGCCCTGCTTGAAGCCAAGGAAAATCACTGCATTGGTATCACGCACATGGATGCGGAACACCTTGCCGTTGAGTGCCTCCAGCAGTGGAACGAGCGACTTGTCGCGAGAGAAAAAGAGCTCAAGCACGGTGGAGAGCACCACACATTGAACAGGAACCGGAATCAGCCGTAACGGCAAAAACATAACCGACAATTTAACGCCTCCGGCCTACGGCATCATGCCTCGGCCTTGAACGCGCCTCGAAAAGCGCGGTT
>Ga0316187_10005420_pt1 | contig 11030 bp, 5 predicted proteins | sample CroRivburrow1_MG_FD_204927 | JGI IMG/M metagenome (GOLD analysis project Ga0316187, IMG submission 204927) | Coastal sediment microbial communities from Maine, United States - Cross River worm burrow 1 | ecosystem: Environmental > Aquatic > Marine > Coastal > Sediment | place: USA: Maine...
CGCCGAGATCCGCCTCGTCCCAGGATAGACGCAGCGAGTTCTGGCTCATTTCCAGACCGGATACGGCCACCCCGCCGGCGTTTGCCGCCTTGCCCAGTCCATAGAGAATACCCGCGGTTTCAAACACCTTGATCGCGTCCAGATCGCTGGGCATGTTCGCACCCTCGGAAACGGCCTTGCATCCGTTTTTCACCAGCGTCTTGGCTTCGTCGCCACCGATCTCGTTCTGGGTGGCACACGGCAGGGCGATGTCGCAGGGCACACCCCAGGGGCGTTTGCCCTCGTGGAATTCGACGCCGAACTCATCCGCGTATTCCGAGATGCGTCCGCGTCGGATGTTTTTCAGGTTCTTTAACCATTCCAGCTTGACGTTGTCGATGCCCGCGGGATCGTGGATGAAGCCGGTGGAATCCGACATCGTGACTACCGTGGCGCCGAGTTCGTGCAGCTTTGCCGTCGCGTACTGGGCAACGTTCCCGGAACCGGAGACCAGGGCCGTCTTGCCTTCGACGCTGTCACCGCCGTGCGCCAGCATGTTCTGCATGAAATACACGGCACCGTAGCCCGTTGCCTCGGTGCGTATCAAGCTGCCCCCGAACGCCAGCCCCTTGCCGGTGAGGACACCGGTGAATTCGTTGACCAGACGCTTGTGCTGCCCGAACAGGTAACCGATCTCGCGCGCCCCGACGCCGATGTCGCCGGCGGGAACGTCCGTATCCTCGCCGATATGGCGCTGCAGTTCGGTCATGAAGGCCTGGCAGAATCGCATCACCTCGCGGTCCGACTTACCCTTGGGGTTGAAATTGGCCCCCCCCTTTCCACTCCCCATGGGCAAACCGGTCAGGCTGTTCTTGAAGGTCTGTTCGAATGCGAGGAACTTCAGGATGCCCTGGTTCACTGACGGGTGGAACCTCAGCCCACCCTTGTAGGGTCCGATGGCGTTGCTGTGCTGGACGCGGAACCCCCGGTTCACCCGAACGTGGCCTTCATCGTCCTCCCAGCACACGCGGAAGCTGATGATCCGGTCCGGCTCGCACAGCCTTTCCAGGATCTGTGCGTCACGATAATCCTGGCGCTCGTGGATGTACGGCACGATGTCGTGCGCGACCTCCAGCACCGCCTGGTGGAACTCGGGTTCTCCCGGATTTCTCCGTACGAGGCCCTCGTAAAATCGTTCGAGTTCTTCTGCTGGTGATGTCATGCGTGCTTCCTCTGGTGATTCATCTTGAGAATAAAAAGTAGGATCCCGCGGCCAGCACGACCACGAATCCGATCAGGATATAAATCCATGCAGGCACCTTGCCGGACGACTTCTGGCCGGTGCCCGTAATGAACTGGTCGTTTGCTTCGGGCGCGGCCCGGGACGCAACGTTGGTGCTTTCGATAACGAATCGCAGTTCGACCCTGCCGAATCGCAGTGCATCGCCGGAACTCAGAAACGAGGCCTGGGTCTTCTTGCCATTGACGTAGGTGCCGCTGGTGGACATGAGATCCACTACCTTCCAGCGTTCTCCCTGCTTTACGAACTGGGCGTGTTTGGTGGACACGCTCGGCTCATCGATAACGATGTTAGCACCGACCCGGCCCACCGTCATGGCGTCGCTGGTCAGGTTGAAAACCTTTCCAGCCCATTGTCCGGTTGTACCGATCAGGCTGGGCATGTCGACTTCGGCAATACCGCGCACGATCTGGGTCGCGCCGTCGGCGAACTGGTTTTTGAGATCGCTGACATCCACCCTCGCCGTCATCTGCGGGGTATCCTTCTCATACCAGGCGCCGCCCTTCTTCGGTTCGTCTTCCGCTTCAGCAGCGGCTTCTTTCCCGCCAGGGGGCCCGGGCTCAGTGGGTGCTGCGGTCTCTGGTGCTGCGGTCTCTGGTGCTGCGGTCTCTGGTGCTGCGGTCTCTGGTGCTGCGGTCTCTGGTGCTGCTGTGGTCGGTTGCTCGATCTTTACCGCGGGCCGAAGCATGGTCCTGTTGTCCTCCTCGGGCTCCTCCGCGGCGGTGGGGCCGACCACGATAAACTCTTCGGTGTCGAAGCGCACCGAGTCGCCGGGTTCCAGTTCTGCGGTTGAGACCCGCTCATCGTTGACGAATGTACCGTTGGCTGATCCCAGATCTTCAACGCGGAGCAGGCCTTCCACGAGGATCAGTCTCGCGTGCTTGCGAGAGGAATGCGGGCTCGTCAACAGGAACTCGCAATCCTCGCGACCCACCAGATGCTCACCGCTCAATGGGAACACGCGCTCCTCTTCTTCTTTGGCTTTCAGGAACCATTCCGGCTCTGACTGCGTTTTATCGGTAGGTGGTTCAGAGTTTCCGTTCTGTGTGGTCATAATTGCTCGTCTTTATCGGTATTGAATCAAAATCAGAACACGCCCTGTTGTTGCATGTAAAACGCAACCCCAAGTATACACCCCGCCAGAATTGCGCCGCCCAGCACCAGGCCGGCGGTTTTCAACCAGCCGGTCGATCGGCGGTTTTTTTTCGGAGCAGGCACCAGGATCACCGTGACGTTGTCCTTCCCGCCGTGGTCCACCGCGGCGTTGACCAGTTTATTCACCCTCTCCTGTGCCGACGCCGTCTCGGCCAGAATTGCACTGATGTCTTCGTCTTCGAGTTCTCCGGTCAGCCCGTCACTGCACAAAAGCAACTCCTGGCCCTCCGAAAATCGCCCGCGACGGGTGTCCACCGCCAGCGGCTTTCCATCGTCCTCGGCACCCAGGCACCGAATTAGAAGATGTCGGCTGGGATGGGTTTTAGCTTCCTCCGGGGTAATCGCTCCGCTTTCGACAAGGTCCCTGACGTATGAGTGATCCCTGGTGATCTGCATCAGGCTGCCGTCCCAGAGATAAGCACGGCTGTCCCCTACCCAGGCGATCTCGTAGTCATCGCCGTCGAGAGACATGGCGACGATAGTGGAACCCATCCCGCTTGAATTTTCGCGGGATGTCGCCGCATCGAGAATATTGCGGTGAGCGAGCTGAATGGCACTGGTGAGGTCGTCACCGGACGCGACGCGCTCTGCCACGGTGTCGCGCGTTATTGCGCTCGCCACATCACCGCTCTGATGTCCTCCCATCCCATCTGCGACAAGATACAAACCACAATCGGGGTTTGTCAGGTAGGTATCCTCGTTTAATTTCCGGACGGCGCCTGTATCCGTGGACGCGGCGGAATTATGGTCGTGAGCTGTTTTGATGTCGTCCATCAAACTTTGTCAATCTCCTGCGGAATCGTGACCCGCGTCGAGACCGCGAGTCGCCGCGCAGATGAACGACCCGGGGCACCGGTCGTCGCTACTGTACGCCGGCCAGCGCCTTGAATGCGCGGAACTCCTGCACCAGTCTGGACGGCACGTAGCCGTCATCGTCGTCTACCACCTGGAACATCCTGGACAGCGTCGATTTGGCATCGGGCGACGGATCCCCGAGCGCGTAGCTCAGCACATCGATACTCATTACCGCCTGTTCCGCGCCGACGTAGTCCACGAATTCGCCCTGCTCACCCAATTTCAAAATGCCGCTCCTGGCTGCGCGAAGTTTGTCCGGGGCGAGTTGCTGTTCCGCGGCCTTGCTCTCATACGGCTTGAGGAGCTCGGCAATCCCCCCGCTGACGGCCACCACGGACTGCCGATCCCTGCCGGAGGCATCATGCAGCGCCTGGATGAGCGAGTACAGTTCACTGCCTTTTGCCTCGTCGAACTGCGACAAAACAACCATGGCGATCAGCAAACTGCTGTCATTGAGGCGCACCTGTCCGGGTCCGAGGGATGCGGTCGAGGGTTGAGCTTTCCAACCAAGATCCTTGAATGAGTCATGGCAGGAGTGACAGTCGAAGAGGCCGATCTCGGGATATAGAGGATGATCTGTGAACAGCTTCCCCTGCAACAACTCGGCATACCGACGCGCGGTCACCAGTGCACCCGCCGCCCAGCGACGGGTAGCAGATTCATCGCTCTTGCGCTGTCGATAGTCGTCGTCGACCCGGTAGTGCTCAGGCTCACGTATGGTGAATGTATCCATCTCGAATGCCAGGCGCGGGTGCCCCGCACCCATGATGCGATGGGTCGCAAACTTGTCGGAGGTGCCCAGGTGACAGGACAGGCAGAGTTCCCCTCGCGCGCGCAGGTCGTCCGTTGGATACAGCCCGGCTTCGATATTCTGCTGGTGGGTGGCGCCTTCGGTCGCGTGGCTTGTCAGCCAGCGTTCCGCTCCACCGTGACACGCTTCGCAGCCGACGCCGTCATCAATGTGAAAGCGCATGCCACGTTTATCGGGAGCGACGTTGTCCGCATGGCAGTCCAGACAGATGTCGGCCTCGTGCGCGTTTTCGAGTCCCAGCTTACCGGCTATAGCGAGTGACTCGTCATTCAGCAGAGTCAGGTAGGCACCGGAGTGACGGTCGTGTTTTGACCAGGTGCGATACTCGTTCAGCAGCACGTTCGACTCCCCGGCTTCCAGAACGCGCCCGTGGCATACGGTGGAGGCGCAGGTCGCCGGGCCCATATGTTGCAGCCCGTCGTCCTGGGGCAGTGGACCCGCTGCATCCGACGAGCCGGCGAACGCGAACAACGTCAACATGACGCTCATTCCTGCGGCTCTGGCGCAAAAACCCCTCAGTGCGATTTTAGTCATAACTATTGTCCGGTGGACTGGGTGCCGGCCGTCTTAAGGGGATCGACTTCATCCCATACGTACCACGGTTTCCCGTTAGCATCCAGATACATCCGTCGCATATCTTCGTTCGACAACGGCCTCGATCCCAGCCTGCCCAGCACGGCGATCTGGCCCCCTGTCTCGTCCACCGCCCTGTCTCTGTCCAACCCCTTGGACAGCGATAATACCGGCGACCCGGTCTGGTAGCGCGCGATGATCTGCGGTTTGGGAGCGGGGCTGAATCCGTAGAACTTGGGCTGTATGTCCGGTGAGGTTAGCTGCAGCACCTTGAGCCCGTTCTTTCCATCCGCAACATAGCCTATCAGCGACGCGTTGGTGGTCCCGACAATAACGTCCCGTGCATCATTCAGCTCACCGTCGCCATCGTACATCTGGTACAGCTTCATTTTTTCCGGCTGTTCCACATCGACGATAGCCAGCCCCTGGCTGCCCGCCGCAACATAGGCATAAGTGCGCGCCACGTAGACCCGCTGGGCGTCGTCGAGAGGGATCTGGCTGCCTGCAACCATTCGCGGTTCGGTTGGGTCGGTCACGTCGACCACCTTGAGGCCTTCGGCGTCGGTAACGAACAGGTAGCGGAACTGGAGCGCGGTGGCGCGACCGTCGTTGAGAGGGAGCACCGCAATAACTGACGGGAGCAGGGGATCATCAACATTCAGTACAACCAGACCGGCATCCGCGATGATGTAGAGGTAATGCCCTCCGATCGTGATGTGGCGCGCCCCGTCCAGTATGCCGTCCTCGTTCCAGGTCAGCTGCCGTTCGAGAAAGTTGTTACGCAGTTCCCCATCGGAAAGCGTGTTGACATCGGTCAGGATCAGCCCCTCTACCGAATCCGTGATGAATGCATAATCGTAAATCGGGTGGAACGGCAGCTCCTGGTTCGTCACCCGCATCAGGTCACCCTCGTTGCGGTCTGGATGAATGGGCTGATTGGTGGGCAATGCGATGCAGGTCGCATTCTTGCTCTTGATGCGGGTATTGTGACCAAACGGGCTGAACGGTGCGGTGATGATGCGCTGGCTGAATGCCTTGTTGCCGATGCTCGCCACATCATAGGCCTGGGATCCCTTCTTTCCTTCAGCCACGTACAGGTACTCGCCGCGCAATTGCAGGCACCCGACCCTGCCGGTTTTGTGTTTGTATCCCTTCTGAAGTTCCTGGCCGTTGTCCAGATGATTCTGGTACCAGTCTGGATAGGCGTACTTGTGCAGATAACTGCCGATCACCGCCTGCGGTTCATCCCATTCGGTCACCCGTACGGCGGTCAGCTCCTTTTCGCCCCCTACCCAGGCGTGGTAGCCGACGAAATTGACGAAGTTCGTTCCATACAGCAACAGCTGCGCCATGATGGCGTTGTTGTCGTTTTCCTTCGACAGGTGGCAGTCCGTGCAGGTCTTGGTTTCGGTCTTGCGCACGGTGTGCGGAAAGTGCGGCGCGAATGCCTGCGAACTGAAGCCGCTGGCCGCGATGGGCGGCTGCTGGACATAGATGAGCTCCCTGCTGGCATTCCTGGAGGACAGTACCAGCGCGGACGAAGAACGCACCGGAGCAATGCGGCCGCCGTTGATCTTGCCCCTGCGGCCGAGCTGGAACATCTGGTCGCGCGCAACCTGCGGGTTGTAGGTCGCGTAGTTGCGGCTCTCGGTATACTCGTAGTGTCCGCGCCGGGTCTTCCAGTTGGCCTGAATCGGGAGATGGCAGCCGCCGCAGCTCGTTGTCCAGGACGTATGGCAGGAGTAGCACTCCATGTCGTCATCCGGGTGCGCGCGGTCGTCCATCGCCACACCCGGTCCCCAGGACAAGGCTTTCTTGTCCTTGCTCATCATTTTTGCCCGGGCGGATTTTGCGTTGTAGTCCGCGTGCCCGGGATCGACGCTGTCCTTGACCAGGCTGACCTCCCACTCGCGGTCCGGCCACAGCAGTGATCGCTGGATGAGTTTTCCATTGCGCCACTCGAAGCGCTTGCGCCCGTCCGGGTTCCGGATCAGGCTCAGGTCGGTGCCGGTGGGGGGTGCCGCCGGTCCGGTCGTCAGTAATGTCGGATAAGCGTCGGCGGTGCCGTGACAGTCGACGCAGTCGATCTCCACCGCGTTGGCGACCTCGCCGTAGATGTGGCCGTTGCCGTGACTGTCCTGGGCAAAGTGGCAGTCCGCACAGTGCATGCCCACGTCGAGATGGATCGACGACATGTGAACGGCTTTCTTGAACTTTTTCGGATCCTCGTCGGAGACGATGTTGCCGTCGTCATCGAGCAGATTGCCCGCGCGGTCGCGTTTGAATATTGCGCGGAAGTTCCAGCCGTGACCGTGATAGTCGGCGAACTGGGTGTCACTCAGTTCGGGGTTCAATTCCGATACGTGCTTGACAAATTCCGGATCGCTCCATTTCCCCCGGATGGCCGCTTCTTCCGGGTTGCGCTCGTTTATTTCTCGGATTTCGTCGTGAGTCGGATATCGCTGCTCCTCGGGCCACATGTGGGGGGCGTCGGACTCGTAATCCCACATGGTGTAGCCGAGGTAGGTGTTGACGAACATGTTGGGCTGGTGCATGTGGCAGATCATGCACTGGCTGGTCGGTATGGCGCGGGAAAACACGTGCTTGAGCGGGTGTCCGGACTTTTTCTTCGAGATGGTCGGATCCACCGTCTGGGACTTGCCGGTGTGTCCGAATTCAGCGTAGGGCCCGGAGTGACGAGGGTCGCGGTCGTTAGCGTACACCACGTGGCAGCCGGCGCAGCCCGACGACCTGTAGTCGCCCGGATTGTCGTTGGTTCCCAGGAACCACATGAAGGGGTCGTTGAGGCGGGTCTTGGTGATGTTGATCACCGGCACGGAGATGCGCAACCCCGTCCCGGGGCCGCGGTTGGACTGCCGGATGTCCGGTCGACCGGGCTCTTCCAGGCGCTGCAGCTGTCCCAGAATATTGGGCGTTGCGGTTTCGGGAAAGAGGTTCAGTATATTGCGGCCGCCGCGTTCAAATATTCGGAAGATGTCGCCCGGCCGCACGGTTTCCCAAGCCGGGAGCGGGTAGAGCAACGGTAAGATGCCGTTCTGTTCCGCCCTGGCAGCGGGATCCTCGTAGACGGGCCCCTGCAGCACTACCGCCTCGCTATCGCGGGTGTAGCTCTCACCGATGATGTAGTTCTTGAACGGCAGGATGCCGTTGTTGTACGCGCCCCCGCCCCACAGCATCGCTCCCGTTGACATCAGGCTGCGCTTTGCGGCCTCGATGATGGGCAGGTGGCATGCGCCGCAGGCCTCTTCCGCAACCCGATAGTCGGAGGGATTGACGAATCGGATGAAGTCCGGCGACTCAACGTTCAGCAGCGTGTAACTGTGCTTGGGATTGGAACTGCTGGGGTACTTCCACGTCTCGGGGTACCTGGGTTGTACGTGGGCGATGTCCCTGGCTTTTCCGTATTCCGCAGACTCCTTATCCGCACCGGCCGGCTTGATGACACCGTAGTCGCCACCGTGACAGTCGGTACAGCCGAGATTGACTGCTGGATTGGAGTGCATGTTGTACGAATCCGAATCGGAGTGACAGGTAACGCACCCCTCGCTCTTCGCATCCGCCTGTTGCCGGGTCTGGTTCGCCGGCGCGGGCGGGGCTGTCACGTACTCAATGTCACGCGGTTTCTCGCCACCTGCGGCCAGGGCCGCACCGGAGGCGCAAAACCCTGAAACAAGTAAAGCAGACAGTGCGATCGATCGGGCTCGGGTCATGGGATTCATGTGCCTCTAGTAAGCCAGTATAAGGTTGCCCAAAACGGAATATAGCGTCTCGTCACTTCCATACAGGTCCTTCCATCCGCTGCCCGGATGCAGGATGGCGCCCGATAGTCTGAACACGATGTTCTGCGTGGCATACGGCCGCCAGATCAGCGCTGCGGAAATATCCTGTCCGATGTTCTTGCTTATATCTTCCTGCGCCCGGGTAAACTCCAGGGACGAGGTATCGGCGAACCACAGCTGATTGAAGTTGAGCGACAGTCGGGTCTGGGGGCTGAGATCGAAATCGGCCCCTACGCCGAGCAGGGTCAGACCGGGATTGGTGAAATTGGACTGCCCCTGTTCCTTGGACGATCGCAAATTGGGCAGCAGCGAATTGCGCGAAGTGAGAGCCACCTTGCCACCACCGATATAGGGAATACCCTGCCGGATCCAGTAGGAGGTTTCGCCACCGGCAAACTGTGGATTGTCGAAGATGGCGTCGAAGCCGTTCGCATCGTTGTCGAACGGATCGTTGTCCCCGCTGGCGTGTGCGAAGGACAGGCGCAATCGGGTCCAGTCAAAATCCCTCGAACCCTCTGCAGCAAGAAAGTACGAAAAGATATCGGTCTTTTCAGGGACGAACGTGCCCTGTGATTCCTCTCCTATGGCGAAATAGGTCGACGCGCTCAGGTTCCACGGACCGAAGTGGCCGTCACCGTTGTAACCCAGGTAGGCCACGTCGTAGTCGCGCCCCTGCTCGAGGCCGATCGACGCCGGCCGGGCAAGGAAGTTGTTTGCGTCAAAGACGAAATCGCCACCCTCGCGGTTGCGGTTGTAGATGACCGAAAACTCGGATGTGAACCCAAGACTCGGTGCGTCCTGCTTGTACAGGTTGAACACGAACAGGTCATCGTCCCGCAATCCGGCACTGACATCGTTGAGCCCGGAATTGATGTCCTTGTCGAGCCGCCTGAACCACGCCACGTTGTACTGCCAGATCGCGTTGTCCCGGATCCCGAAGAAGCGGACACCGAAGGGTTGGTCCTGAAACAGGAACCCGCGGAAATCGTTGGAGAACGGCTGTATACCGAACCGGATGCTTTCGAAATCGTAGCGCGGCGAGACGTCCCGGATGTGGTAGTCGTAGAACGCCTGCTGCAGATAGAGGCCGGTCTCGCTGCGGCGCGTGCCGAAGGAGGGATCGGCCTTGAGGAAACCGTCCTCCTCGACCTCGGTAAGGTTCCAGTTGCCGACTACCAGGAGCCTGAACTCATGGTCGGGGGGCTTGTACACGGTGTCGCCCTTGTACAGCACCGTCTCTATGATCACGTTCTGGTTGAATAAATACTGTTTGCCGTCGCCAATAACGTCGAGACTCCCGGCGCGGTTCGTGCTTGCACTGCCGACCGGCGTCGGGATGGTGCGCGGCTCGTAGACGGTGTCGGAAATGGCGAGCAAATTGAAAAACCAGTCTTTACCGATCACCGGCCTGTCGGCCTTGAGTGGATTATTGCTGCTGTACGGATCCCAGAGATTGGATTCGTAACCCAGCGTGTCCACGATGCGCCAACGATCCGGCACCGTGGGCCCCTGCCGCAGGTATCTAATTTCCGCAGCCTCGACCCGGCCCGGCACGCACTCCGGTGCCTCCAAAGTGAGCACCGGATAGCCCGGACGTCGACGCGGCCTCGATTCGTCATCCAAACCCGATACCCGCTCGCAGGGATCCTGGCTTGAAAAGGTGGGAACGGGTTCTACCGCTGGTTCGGATTTGTCATCCGCTGTGACGGTTCCCGTCATCAATACCATAATAAAAAGCAGCGAACCGATTTTTTTCATATTGGTCATCTACCCGAGCATGCGTCCTGTGCATCCGAACTCAGGAACGGGGCCTGCGGACAGTTGACGTATCTGAGCCTCGCACCCTGCGGCGACAACTGATCGGCACGTATCGCCGGGTCGGCATTGTTGATGGTGCCGAGAACCTGCGCGGCCGCATCGACCGCGCCAAACGTCACCAGATCCTCCTGTTCCGCCCCATCCCCGGAAGCACCGATACCGCCGATCAACTGGTCGCCGCGATAGATCGGGACGCTGGATACCCGGAGCTGGATACCGTTGGCAAACTGGGGAAGTGCACCGCAACCCCCGCCCACGCTGAGTATCCGCCCGGCGACGGCATCGAGTTGCAGGCCGATATTGAACGGGCTGGCAATGTTGGCAGGGGGGCTGAACGGACCCGGCGGGTTGCCGTCAATACCGTCCGGGTAGTACGGCCGCGCGAGGTTTTGAAGCGCGCGGCCGGTATAGGCCGTCCCGTCGGAAAACGCGGTGGGCGTTATGAAAGCCTGCGCCCGGCCGATATAACCGCCCAGCCCGGCACGTGAGATCAGCGATCCGGCATCGGGGCGTGAGAACAGGGCCGCGGTGCGTGCCTTCTGCACTGCGATGTCGGTGCTGGACAGCGGTGCATCCGGGCTTCGGACTATACCGAGTATGGCGCCGTTGGTGTCGGCAATGGCGATGCTGAACCTCGGTCCTCTGGTCGGCCGGCGAAGCTGTGCGCGGGATTTCGCGGCGATGACCAGTCCTTCCGCAAGGATCTGGCGCACTTCTCCCGCAGTCAGCGCCCCCGTAC
>Ga0316187_10005422_pt1 | contig 11027 bp, 8 predicted proteins | sample CroRivburrow1_MG_FD_204927 | JGI IMG/M metagenome (GOLD analysis project Ga0316187, IMG submission 204927) | Coastal sediment microbial communities from Maine, United States - Cross River worm burrow 1 | ecosystem: Environmental > Aquatic > Marine > Coastal > Sediment | place: USA: Maine...
CGGAACCATGAAGGACCTGGCCACCAAGTATGGCGGCGAGGGCGTGGTCTGGCTGACCGTCAACTCCACCAATTACATGGATGGGGCCGCCAACGCCAAGTTCAAGGCCGACAATGACCTGCCGTACACGATTCTGGTCGACCAGTCCGGTGATGTCGGCCATCTGTACGGGGCCAAGACGACGCCCCACATGTACATCATCGACGGCAGCGGAACGCTGGTTTACATCGGCGCCATTGACGATGATCCGCGTGGCAACAAGGGCGAACCGGCGGTCAACTACGTTGCGGTTGCTCTCGACGAGGTGCTCGCCGGCAAGTCGGTGACGAACGCCGAAACGAAGCCTTACGGCTGTTCCGTCAAATACAAGAAATAGCTGTTAGCCGTTAGCGATTAGCTTTTAGCTCATCGCAAGGGGTGTCGACCCGGTCGACCAATCCCTTTCGATTATTTGGGGCTGGAAGTCGTGTAGGGTGTGATTGTGGTTGATGACCGGAACAAACAAACAGTGGAGGAACCAACGACGTCGCCGCAGCTTCCCCTGCGACGGCTCTTGGCGCTCGCGAGGCCCGAGTGGCGTCGACTGGTTGTGGCAACCGTATTCCTGCTCGTCGGCGGGTCGGCAAGCCTCGCCTACCCGAAGGTCATCGGCGTCCTCATTGACGCGGCCCTGGCCGGTGGCGCGGCCACCATCAACCGCGCGGCGGTGGCGATGGCGATCATATTCGCCGTACAGGCGGTGGCGGTCGCCCTGCGCTATTACCTCTTTTCGATAGCCGGTGAGCGCATCGTGACCCGGCTGCGGGAGCAGGTCTACCGGTCGATCATCGATCAGGAGATCGGTTTCTTCGACGTTCGCAAGACCGGTGAGCTGACCAGCCGAATCACCGCCGATGCAACCGTCATGCAGAACACGGTCAGCGTCAATCTCTCGATGGGGCTCCGCAACATGGTCATGGTAGTGGGCGGGCTCGCCCTCCTGACTGTGTCTTCTCCGCGGCTCACCGTTCTCATGCTGGCCCTCGTGCCACCGGTGGCGCTGGGGGCGGTGGTGGTGGGTCGACGTCTGTCGAAGCTGTCGAAAAAAGCGCAGGACGCGCTGGCCCGGGCCAATGAGGCGGCGGAAGAGTCGATCGCCGGCATCCGCACCGTGCGGAGCTTCGCGCGCGAGGAGGCCGAGGCCGAGCGCTACGGCGAACGGATCTGGGAGTCCTTCGGAGTGTCGCGGCGGCGGATTCGAGTGGTCGCTATTTTCATCGGCGCCATGAACCTCGCCGCCTTCGGTTCGGTGTCGGGAGTGCTGTGGTTCGGCGGCCGGATGGTGATGGCCGGCGATCTCAGCGTTGGAGAGCTCGCGTCCTTCATCCTTTACACGCTGATTGTCGCGATGTCGATGAGCGCGCTCGCAAACCTGTGGTCGGACTTCGCACGCGCTCGCGGCGCCTCCGAACGGGTCTTCGAGCTCCTCGACCGTGAGCCGGTGGTTGACGCGGGCGGCGGTGAAACCCTCGACAAGGTCTCCGGGCAGATCGAGTTCGAGGGCGTCTGTTTCGCCTATCCGGTGCGGCCGGAGGTCACGGTCCTCGATGACGTCAATCTGCGCCTCGAGCCGGGCCGGGTGGTGGCCCTGGTCGGTCCCTCCGGGGCCGGTAAATCGACTATTGCCGCGATGCTGCTGCGCCTCTACGATCCGAACGAGGGCGTGATCCGTCTCGATGGCCTCGACCTGCGGTTGCTGGACGCGGTGTGGTTGCGCACTCAGATCGGCACGGTCGCCCAGGAGCCGGTGCTCTTTTCGACCGCGGTCGCCGCCAATATCCGCTACGGCCGGACGGAGGCCCCGGACGACGAGGTGGAGGCGGCCGCGCGAGCGGCCAACGCCCACGACTTCATCTCCGAGCTGCCCGACGGATATGAGACTGAGGTGGGGGAGCGCGGGGTGCGGCTCTCGGGCGGCCAGAAGCAGCGGGTGGCGATCGCCCGTGCCCTTCTCAAAGATCCGCCAATCCTGATCCTCGACGAGGCGACGTCGTCGCTTGACGCCGAGTCCGAGTCCCTGGTCCAGGACGCCCTCGAGCGGCTGATGGCCAACCGAACGAGCCTTGTGATTGCTCACCGCCTCTCGACCGTGCGCAACGCCGATCGGGTGGTGGTACTCGACGGCGGCCAGGTGGTTGAAACCGGCACCCATGATGAGCTCATGGCGGCGGACGGCCTCTACCGGCGTTTGGTGAGCAAGCAGCTGGTCGAGAGCTGAGCCACGGATCCCTGCAAGGGTTGACCGGCGCGTGGAATGGCTTTTACGTTTCACGTTGTTACCGTGTTGATTAGGAAATAGACTGCTCGGCCGGCGGCCGCTCGGACTCCGGTCATTAACTGCGTCTGCGACGGTCGGATCCAACTAAAACTCTGGGGGCTCCAATGGAAAGCGTGATCACGTGGTTCAAACAGTGGAAGGTGGCGAGCTGGCGCACGGCAGCTCTGGCCACACTCGTCGTCTATGCCGGGGTTGGCTTCTTTGTGGTTCCCGTTGTCGCCAAGAAGTTCATCGTGGAAACTCTCCGCGAGCGCGCCGGTCGCGAGGTGACGGTGGAGGAGGTGCGATGCAACCCCTTCGCGCTGTCGCTGACCGTTCGAGGTTTCTCCATGCCGGACCGGCCCGGCACGACCCTGGTCGCGTTTGACGAGTTCTACGCCAACGCCCAGGTGTCCAGTCTCTTCCGCTGGGCGGCGACCCTCAAGGAGCTTCGCGTCGAAAACCCGTACCTCGGGCTGCGGCGCTTCGCGGACGGCGGCATCAATGTGCTCGAGCTGGTGGACGACATCGAGGCGCGGACCCCGCCGGACGAGGAGCCGGACGAGGAGGGTGGCTTTCCGCGGGCCCTGCTGCACCACATTCTGGTGAGTGGCTCCACCATCGACGTCGACGACCTCGCCCGAGATGAGCCTCTGCACATGACCTTCGGTCCATCGAAGTACGAGTTGCACGACATCAGCACCATTCCGGAGAAACAGGGTGACAACGATTTCGCAATCGGACTTCTTGGCGGCGGCACGATCGGCGTGTCTGGTGACATCGTGGTGGAGCCGCTCGGGCTCGACGGCACCGTCACCCTCGACCATATCTTCCTTGAGAATGTGTGGCCGGTCCTCAAGCCGTACTTTCAGTTTGACCTCGTGGGCGGCAGCGCCAAGGGCCGGTTCGACTACTCGATCGATCTGCGTGACGGCGGGCCGCACGCGACAATCTCCGATCTCGACTACCGGATCGAGGGCATGGAGCTCAAGCTCCGCGACTCTGACACCAACCTCCTCGAAGTTCCGCAGATCACCATCACCAACGGAGGCGTGGTGTGGCCGGAGGCGGAGGTCAGTGCCGCCTCGGTGGTGGTGGAGGGTGCCGGTGCCTTCCTATGGCTCGAGCCCGACGGGACGCCGAGCTGGGCCGGCCTGGTCCCCGAGGAAACTCAGACTCAGGTGGTCAACACGTACCGCCAAGTTGAAGAGGCCTATCCGTGGCAGATCTATGTCGGTCTTTTCGAGATTAAGGGCGCGAACGCTCACTTCGAGGACCGGACCTTCGGTGAGCCGGTGCGGTTGGCGGTGGAGAACGCGGACCTCGCGCTCACCGACATCGTCACCGGGCCCGGCCACCAGTGGGGGCTGGCGGCATCGGTGCTGCTCTTCGGCGAGGCCAACGCCACTGCTGAGGGCTTCGTCAGCACGGGACCAATGCGCCTCGAGACCCAGGTTGCCATCGATGATCTCGACCTCGGCCATTTCCAGCCTTACATCGAGCGCGTCGCACCCATCGAACTACGCGCGGGGAGGCTGGCGTCTTGGGGAACGGCGAAGGTCGACCCGAAGGGCGACGGGCCGATGGCGAGCTTTGCCGGCGACCTGAGCATCCTCGAGATCGATCTACGCGAGACCGCGGTCGGCTCGAGGGTGCTGCAGTGGGGTCGGGTGGAGAGCAAAGGGATCGAGGCTTCGGTGGAGCCGATGGCGCTGCACGTGGATTCCGTCGACATCAACAGTGCCGGCATCGAGGTCGTGGTGTCGGAGAATGGCAGGGTCAACCTGATCGAGCTCATGAAGGTGTTGGCCGAGCGGTCGCAAGCCGCAGGAGGCGGGACAGCGGCCGCGGTGCCGCCCATCCAGGTCGACGTGCTCACCCTGCACGGCTGCTCGAGCGCCTACACCGACCGAACCGTGACACCGCCCTTCACCCTTGCCCTGGACCCGGTGGACGGCACGGTCAAGGGTGTGTCCTCGACCGCGACGGCGGGAGCCAGGCTCGATATCGAGGGCGCGGTGCGCAGTGGCGGCAGCCTGGACCTCGAGGGCGAGATGGACATCCTCGACCCGAAACGTCTTACCGACCTCTCGATTGATGTACGCCAGGCGATCATGCCGCCTGTGACACCCATGTCGTTGCGCTACATCGGCCACCCGATCGACGAGGGAGTCGTCGACATCGGTCTCGAGTACGAGATTACCAACTCGGAGCTGGTGGGCAGCAATCAATTCGTCACCGACGGTCTGGCCCTGGGCGACAAGGTCGAGGGCGAAGGCATGGTCAATCTGCCCTTCAAGCTCGGGGTGTCATTGCTGACCGACAAAGAGGGCCTCATCACCCTCGAGTTCCCGATCGAGGGGAACCTCGACGACCCGAGCTTTGGCCTCGGTAACGCCATTGGCTCGGCCGCGAAGGAGATCGTCGGCGAGCTCATCAAATCGCCCTTCCGGCTGCTTGGCAAGCTGGGCGGTGGTTCAAGCGACGAGGACTTCGGCCACGTGGAGTTCGAGGCCGGCAGCACCGAACTCGAGACCACGGCGGCCGACAAGCTGCGCACGCTGGCGGCGGGCGCCGATCAGCGTCCCGAGCTGATCCTCCAGGTGGAGGGCGTGTACGACGAACAGGTGGATACCGCGGCGCTGCAGCAGGCCGCCTTCGAGGCCCTGCTCGCCGAGCGTATAGCGGAGGAACCGGGCGAGGCAGAGGCCTCGGCATCGCTCGAGCTGCTGGAATCGCTGTACACCGAGATCGTTGCCGACGGCGACCTCGAGGCCTTGCGGGCGCAGCACATGAACACAGCAGAGGGGTCTGCAGAGGGCACGGCCGAGACGGTGCTCGACGAGACCGCCTATTACCGCGAACTCAAGGCGGCCCTGGTCGCAGCGCAGACTGTGGATCCGGGTCAGCTGCAGGATCTCGGCGCTGCTCGGACCGAGACCATCCGCGCGCTGCTGGTGGACGAGGTCGGGATCGATCCATTGCGCGTCCAGGTTCTGCCGACTGTGGCGGTGGAGCCGTCCGGCGGAAAGTGGGTGCGGTGTCGGCTCGATGTGACGGCCGGGAAATAGGACAGTTCCGGTAGGCTCTCGCAACCGAGTATTTCCGGCTGACCGTGCTTTCGACAGAATCAGTATCGATCTGTAAACTTGAATGAGACCCACCGTCCGGGGGTGATTTCATGGATTCAGATCTCGGCTTCCGCTACAACCCCGCCGCCCTTGGGCCGCTGGACGACGACCTGACGCCCGTCACCGGGCCGGTCAAGGTCTTCGAGGGCGAAGACAAGTATCTCTCGGCCCGCAAGCTCGATGTGCGGGCGAAGCTGTGCGAGGAAATCGCACCCGTTCTCGGGAAGGTCCTCGACCAGGAGGAAACGGTCCTCCACGTATTGCCAACTCTGCACTATCCACGTTTTCTGGATCTCTTCGGTTTTGGGATGTGGTGGACATTTTTCTTCCGCGCCACCCTGATTCTCACCGACCGGCGTGTCATCGAGGTGCTGATGCGGGACGGCAGCCATGTTGGCACCCGGGTCTGCTCCTACTCATGGGGTCAGATGACTGATCTCAAGTTTTCTATGGCGACGCTGAAATTGAAGCCGGCCAAGGGCCGAACCCAGAAGTGGAAGATCATCGAACGCGGAGACCGCAAGCTCCTCAAACTCCTGGTGCCGAATATCCGGCAGCTCCTGCCTGGCGACATTCATGCGCCCCGTCCGGTGCCCCTGTGGCACTGTCCCGAGTGCGGCGCTGCAGCGCCGGAACACCCCAAACAGTGCACAGGGTGCGAGACCCCATTCAAGACACGGGGGCTTGCGGCGGCGCTGGCCCTCGCCTTTCCTGGCGCCGGCCTTTTCTACGCAGGGCACCCGATTCTGGCCACCCTGGATCTGTTTGGCGAAATGCTGATGTACCTGCTCGTAGCCGTTCTCTTCTTGGTCGCGTCGGGCCCCGCCGATATGGTTGTGGCTGCCATCATCGGCCTGGTGATCCTGTTTTTCACCAAGCTCGAAAGCGCCCATATGGCGTCCGTGCTCGTCCACCGCACGAAGGCGGACAGGGTGAACAGGAAATGGCGCCGCGCGGCTATTGTCGGCGCGGTCGTCAGCGTGGTGCTCCTGGCTCTTCCACCGATGCTGAGTGGATCATTTGGAAACCAGCTGGACCGTGACCTGGACCTGTCGGCCAACGCCCTTGGCTGGAGTGGTGGACACGACCCGGATCAGTGGCAGTTCGGGATCGAGCCGAACCAGCGCTCCGAGTGGATTCGCGAAGATGGCCAGGCCGTGTTCGTATGGTCGTGGACGATGGACAGCGGTGAAACCTACGAGTCGCTGGCTTCCGCTTTTAGTACCGGCGGCCAGGAAGTTCCGATCGAGCCGATCTCGATCGCCGATCTCGACGGATTCCGGGTTGAGCAATCGGATTTCGACGACGAGGGCGATGCCTATGTCTGGGTGAGGTGGGTCCTCTTTGACCGCCAGTTCGAAGACGTCCACGTCGTCGGCTCGTTTGTTTACCCGGACGGGATCGAAGCGTTCGAGGCCGACATCAACGAGCTGCTGCAGAGCGCAGCCTGGATCCCGGCCGAATAGCTACCACGCTTCGGCGATAATTCTCTCGACCAATGCATGCCCCTCTGGTGTGTCGGGGATGATTCCCGGTTTGTGGAGCCGTTTCGTCAGCTCGATCCAGTTGGGGTCGGCCGCGAAGACGGAGCGGAACATGGGCAACGCCTCGTCGAGGTTGCCGCTCGTGGCCAACGTAACCGCGGCCCAGTACTGGACCTCGACATTGTCGGGAAGCAGCTTGGCCGCCTCGCCATACTCGATCATGGCGAGCTCGAGATCTTCATGCTCGACGGCGACATCGCCGGCGTTCATGTGCTCGTACGCCCGGTGGACCGTGAGCAGCCGTTTGAGCTCGGCAATCGGCGTCGGGTGGTCTTCGATGCGCAGCTCGAGGACACGGTCGGCCCAGGACTGGCCGGTGGACTTCGCTTTGACGATCAGCATGGCGGCCGACTGCTTGCCGCGAATATCTCCCCCCACGGATTGCGCCGCCTCGAGCGCAGCCATCATTCGGTCGGCGAGGTCCCCGTTGGCGGACTCGTAAGCCTGTGACATGGCGGGAACAACCTTGTCGTTAAGCATCATATTGGCCTGGACGCTGTAGCTCTTGCCGACATGGTGGCCGGCGGCCTCGATGCATTTCGCGCCGGTGTGGGCGGCGATCTTGCCGGTGTTATCGACAAAGGCGACCTGGCGCACGTCGCGGCCTTCATCGACGAGCAACAACGCCTCGAGCGCCTGCTCCGCCGACAACCCGCTCTTCATGAGCTCGAGTCCTCGAGGGCCATAGGCCGGGTCGACAAAACTCTGGGTGGCGATGGCGCCGACCCCGGCCTCGGCCCAGGTGACGATCGAACCGACCGAGAACCAGTGTGACTGAACGGCAACTCCCATCTCGCCGGTGGCTGCGTCCCGGGCGACGATCGAGTAGGTGTGGACGGGCGGTTCGATGGTTGCGGCTGGGATCGCTATCGTGAAGAAAATGAGTGCGACAAGTATGCGGCGCATTTGGGAGCCTCCTTGGATGTCGTTCGACGGTAGTGTATCTACTTCACCCGTGCCCGTCTCCGTCTCCGTGCCCGAAGGCCGCGAGCAACAAAAAAACCCGCCCTCGCGGGCGGGTATTGCTCATCGCATGCAATTTGTCAGTCGTTCAACGCCTCGTGCACCCTTCCAACCATCTCCGGTCCCGGCCGGAGAGTCTTGTCGCCGTCGTCCTTCCACTTCGAGGGGCATCCCTCGTCGGCCTTGCGCGCGAGGTAGAGGTTGGCCTTGAACTTCCGCATCAGCTCGTCGATGTTGCGGCCCATGTTGTAGAAGTTGACCTCGGAGTTGAAGAGCGTTCCGTCGGGGCTGATGATGAAGGTGCCACGCAGGGCGAGGCCGGAGCCTTCGTCGTAGACGCCGAAGAGACGGGACAGCTTGCCGGTCGGGTCCGCGCCCATGGCGTACTTGACGTCGGCGAGCTCCTTCTCGTCGCGCTTCCAGGCGAGGTGAACGAACTCGGTGTCGGTCGAAACGGTGATCAGCTCAGCGCCCATTTTCGCGAACCGGTCTTGCTGCTCTGCCAGAGCAGCGAATTCGGTCGCTCAAACGAATGTGAAATCGGCCGGGTAGAAGAAGAGGATGGTCCACTTACCCGCCTTTTTGAGGTCCGCGAGGTTGCGTTTGCCGAAGCCATGGTATTCCGGTTCGTAGACGGTGAGTTCGAAGTCCGGCACCTGCTGGCCGATCTTCACGGTGGTGATTTCGTCACTCATTGTGAGGTCCCCCTTTGGTGATTTTTCAGTAGCATTGGAGAGTATAGAACGTCGGATTTGAAATAGGAAGCATTCTCGATTAACTCAAGCGATTGACGCCGATACCAAAATCTGTCGCCCCCTTCAGGGGCTCATTCATTGATCGATCTCGCGCTTCCTGGCGCTCACGCCCCAGGCTATACATATGCCGCCGCTCCGCGGCTCATCGCATCGATATTCGTACTGGACTCATTGCTGGGGCCCGAGCCCCGAAGGGGCGACAGATGAACAATACCCTACCGGGGTATGGTATAGTTCAGCGCATGGAAACGACGAGTCACGTTGACGAGCAGGTCCAGAATAAAGCCCTTCGTCGCCTCAGCATCATCGAAGGCCAGGTGCGAGGCCTGCGCCGAATGGTCGAGGAGAGCAACGGATGCGTTGAAATCCTGACCCAGGTTTCTGCCATTCATGAAGCGCTCCGCGGTGTCGGCAAGCTCATCGTGCGCCACCACATCGAGACCTGTGTCACCGAGGGGCTGCAAACGGACAAGAAACAACAACATCAGGACGAGCTGATGGACCTGATCTACAAGCTGAGCAAGTGATGGATTGGTTTCTCACCTTTGTCGCTGCCTCGTGGGCGGTTTTCGGCGCGATGGCGCCGTACCTGCTGCTTGGTTTCGCGGTCGCCGGGCTGCTGTCGGTGGTGATCTCGCCGGAGTGGGTCGAGCGCCACCTCGGTGGCAACGGTCTCGGCCAGGTCGTCAAGGCGAGCCTGTTCGGGGTGCCTTTGCCGCTGTGCTCGTGCGGGGTGATACCGGTGGCGGCGTCCCTCCGGCGCCACGGGGCGAGCAAGGGCGCAACCACCGCGTTTCTTCTCTCGACCCCGCAGACGGGGGTCGACAGCATCGCCGTCACGTACGGTCTGCTCGGCCCGTTCCTTGCGATCGTGCGTCCGGTCGCCGCGCTCGTCACCGGGGTCTTTGGCGGCGGTCTCGTGCAGGCATTCAACGGGGATGCCGTTGCGGTCGACGGAGATGCCGACGATACCCAGGAGGGCTCGACCTGCTCGTCGGATTGTTGCGATGACGACAAACCGAAGAACCGGCCGAAGATCATCGAGGCGCTGCACTACGGTCTCGTCATCCTGCCGCGGGACATCGGCAAGGCCCTGATTCTCGGGGTTGCCATCTCGGGCTTGATTGCGGCCTTTGTCGCTCCGCAGGCTCTCGAGTCGTACCTCGGTGGTGGCCTGTGGCCGATGCTGGCGGCGATGGCGATCGGCATCCCGCTCTACGTTTGCGCCACCGCGTCGACGCCGATCGCCCTCGGCCTGATCCATGCCGGGCTGTCACCGGGTGCGGCCCTGGTCTTTCTGATCTCCGGGCCGGCCACCAACTCGGCGGCGCTGACGACACTGTGGAAGGTGCTCGGGCGCCGCGCCGCCATCCTCTACCTGCTCACGGTGGCAGTTGCCTCGCTGGCGACCGGTCTCGCCGTGGACGGTCTCATCAGCGCCGGTGGTCTGCCGGAGTCCGCCCTCGTTCCGGCAGCGGCCTCGATAGCCGACCAGGGCGCTCACGCCCACCACGAGGGTGGGGGAGCGATGTCCTGGTTCGAGACCGCGAGCGCGCTCGTTCTTCTGGTGGTACTCATCAACGCGCTCAGACCGCGGCGCCGGTCAGATGGAGTTGAAGCATTGGCAACAGATGATGAGCGGGTGTTGGAGCTCAAGATCGATGGTATGCGCTGCAACGGCTGCGTCACGAGCGTGCAGCGCGCCCTGTCCGAAATTTCCGGTGTCACCGACGCCGAGGTGCAGCTGGACGAAGGTCGCGCGCTGATCCGCGGCAACGGCTTTGCGGTTCAGGAACTCATCGAAGCTGTGGCGTCACTCGGCTTCGAAGCCCGTAGCTGAGAAGGGTGCGCTGAACCCCATCCGCCCAGGGCTTGAGGCTTGGGACCTGGGGCTTGTTGACGGGAACGCCCTGCTCATCAAGCCTCGAGCCTCAAGCCCCAAGCCTCAGCGATCAACATCTCGAAACTCTGGAGATTTCCTACCGGCAGGAGTAGGCTTCTCTGGATGTCCACTGCTGCAACGCGTCGCGTGATGGTGGTCGACGACTCCAGATTGCAATGCGCCGTCTGGCGCAAGCTGCTGGAGGAGCGCTACGGCGACAAGGTCGCGGTCGAAACCTACACCGACCCGGCCGAAGCAGTCCCGGGGATGGCCCCGGACATCCACCTCCTGTTGCTCGATTGGGAAATGCCGGAGATGGACGGCAAGGAAGTCCTGGCTGCAGCAAAGGAGACGGGTGTGAATCTCAAACGGGTGATCATCACTTCCGGCCACTCCGCCGATCGGCTGCACGAGGAGTTCGACGACTCGGGCTGTCTGGCGGTGATCGAAAAGGCC
>Ga0316187_10005423_pt1 | contig 11023 bp, 7 predicted proteins | sample CroRivburrow1_MG_FD_204927 | JGI IMG/M metagenome (GOLD analysis project Ga0316187, IMG submission 204927) | Coastal sediment microbial communities from Maine, United States - Cross River worm burrow 1 | ecosystem: Environmental > Aquatic > Marine > Coastal > Sediment | place: USA: Maine...
AAGGCGTTCCTGATCCTGGCGACTGGAGTCTGTATCTTTGGCACTGTGGCTCTCTATTGGGCCCTGCCTGGACAGACGCTGAGGGCTCTGACGTGGTTCGTGGTCGCCAATGTCAGTTTCGAGATGGGCATGGTGTTCTACAACGCCTTCCTGCCGGACATCGCTCCACCCGAGCGCATCGGGAGAATCTCTGGTTTCGGCTGGGGAATGGGGTACGTCGGCGGGTTGATTGCGCTGGCCGTCGCCCTCTTCACGCTGGTCGGGCCAGAGGTCCCCTGGTTCGGCTTCTCCAAGGAGGCGGGAGAGAACATCCGAGCCACCAATCTCCTGGTGGCCATCTGGTTCGCGGCCTTCAGCCTGCCGATGTTCTTCTGGGTCAAAGAGGACCGCTCACAGGTCAGTGCTCCGGGGCAGATTCTGGCTCAAACGTGGCGTCAACTCGCCACGACGTTCAAGGAGATTCGTGACTACAAGCAGATTGTCCGATTCCTCCTGGCGCGTTTGCTCTACAACGATGGCCTGGTGACGGTGTTCGCGTTCGGCGGGATCTATGCCGCCGGGACCTTCGGATTCGACATGGAGGACATGCTCATCTTCGGCATCGTTCTCAACGTGACAGCCGGCTTGGGTGCCTTCTGCCTGGGCTTCTTGGACGACTTGCTCGGCGGCAAGAAGACTCTGCAGATCTCCGTTATCGGACTCATCGTCGCCACGATCGTGGCGGTGTGGGCTCCGACGCGCGCCTGGTTCTGGGTGGCGGGAATCCTGCTCGGAATCTTCGCTGGGCCCAATCAATCGGCGAGCCGCTCCCTGATGGGCCGCTTCGTCCCGCCGGACAAGGAGAACGAGTTCTTCGGCTTCTTCGCTTTTTCAGGCAAGTTCACCGCTTTTATAGGGCCATTTCTGTTGGGTGTCTTGACACAGGCCTTCAACAGTCAACGGGCTGGAATCGCCGTGGTTCTGGTGCTGTTCGTGTTGGGCCTGGCGCTGCTGGCCAGTGTCGATGAAGGGGAGGGCGTGGCGGCGGCGGGCCGCGGCGAGGTGTAGAGATGTGGCTGCTACCCGTGTTTTCGGGTATCTGCGACACCGCAGTGCGTTTGTTCTACCGCTTCGAAGTCAAGGGTCCAGCCCCACCTCGCACCGGGCCGCTTCTGCTGTTGGCCAACCATCCCAACTCCCTGGTGGACCCGGCCTTGGTGACGGCGGCGGCAGGCCGGCCGGTCCGCTTTCTGGCCAAGGCGCCGCTCTTCACCCATCCTCTGGTGGGTTGGTTGGTGCGGGGGTCCGGGGCGATTCCCGTCTACCGCCGCAGCGACGATCCTGCGCTGGCGCCACGCAACGAAGAGATGTTTGCTGCGGTTCTCGCGGCACTCTCCCAGGCTGCGGCGATCGGCATTTTTCCCGAAGGGATCAGTCACAGCCAGCCGTCGTTGGCGGATCTGAAGACCGGTAGCGCCCGCATCGCCCTGAGCCATCCGGCACCTCAAAGTGATCCACTCACCCTGATTCCGATGGGACTACTGCTCCGAGACAAAGGCCGTTTCCGCTCGGCAGCGATCGTGGTGCGCGGAGAGTCGATTGCCTGGAAAGACCTCGCAAGCCGCGGCGCGGAAGATGTCGAAGTGGTCCGGGAGCTGACGGGAAGAATCGACGAAGGCCTGAGGCAAGTGACCCTCAACCTGGAATCCTGGGAGGATCAGCCCCTGGTCGAGGGAGCTCAGGCCATCTGGGCCGCGGAGAGCCGAGCCCATTCCGACGAGGCGGAGACTCTGAAGAGGATTCAGGTGAGTGCCTCCATTCTGAGCCAGATGAGGAGCGAAGAGGACCCGAAGGCGATGGCTCTGGCAAGCGAGGTGGCGGCTCACTGTCGACGCCTGGATCGGCTGGGGATGGAGCCGGGCGACCTTGCGGCCAAGGTCGACCTGACAAGTGCCCTGCGATGGGCCGCCAGCCGCTTGGTGTGGCTGGGACCGCCAGCGGCACTGCTGGCTGTGACGGGTCTTGTCCTCTACTGGATTCCCTTCCAGGTGACGGGCCTCGTTACCCGGCTGGCCGAGCCGCCGGCGACGCAGCGTTCGACGTATCAGATCCTCATCGGAGCTGTTGTCTACGCGCTGTGGATTCTGTTGGTCTCCGTGGCGACCGGGCACTGGTTCGGCATCCGGTGGGGACTTCTGGCCCTGGTTTTGCAGCCTGGAATCGGCATCGCGGGCCTGTGGATTCGAGAGCGTTGGCGGGGCTACTGGAGCGATATGAGGCGGTTCTTTCTGATGCGCTCACGCCTGCATCTGATTCAGCAGCTTCAAGGGAGACAAGAGGCCCTGGCTGCCAGGCTGGACAGTCTTGTCGAGCGCTGGCGACGGCATCTGTAACAGAACCGTGAAGCGAAGTTCAGGTCTGCCAGGGTAGGCGGTCGAGGTCCACGTTGCCGCCGGACAGGATCACGCCGACTCTCTGACCTCGAACTTCGAGGTTGCCATTGAGTAGCGCCGCCACTGGTACCGCCGAGGAAGGCTCGATAAGGATCTTCATCCTCTCCCAGACGGCTCGCATGGCCTCGACGATGGCGGCCTCATCGACGGTGACAATGCGCTCGACGTGGTCTCGAATGATCGCAAACGTGAGCTCGCCCAATGAGGTCAACAGTCCGTCAGCGATCGTGGCGGGAGGGACTGCGGGGAGAATTCGGCCCGCCGCCAGAGATCTGGCCGCGTCATCGGCCGCCGCCGGCTCGGTACCCACGACCCGTGTAGCGGGTGAATAGTGGTGCGCCGCCAGCGCGCAGCCACTCAAGAGGCCGCCACCTCCGACGGGCGCCAGGATGACCTCCAGGTCCGTCACGTCCTCGAGGAGCTCCTGGGCTGCCGTGCTCTGTCCGGCAACAATGCGCGAGTCGTTGAAAGGGTGGATCAGGCAAGCTCTGGTCGTCTCGACGATTCGAGCTGTCTCACCCTCGCGGGACTCCTGGGTCGGTTGGCACAGGACGACCTCGGCCCCGTAGTCTCTGACTGCCGCCACCTTGATTGCCGTGGCGTTCTCCGGCATGACGATGGTGGCACGGGTGCCGCGAAGGCGGGCAGCCAGCGCCAGCGCCTGGGCGTGATTGCCCGATGAGTGGGCGACCACGCCGCGCTCGAGCTCTTGCGGCGAGAGGGAAAACACAGCATTGCAGGCTCCACGGAACTTGAAGGCCCCGACCTTCTGGAAGTTCTCGCACTTGAAGAAGAGCTCTGCACCGGTGAGATGGTCGAAGTGGGCCGAGGTCAGGACCGGTGTTCTGTGCGCGTACCGCTCGATGCGAGCCCGGGCTGCGGTCAGCTCTGGTAGGCCAGGGCGAGTGAGAATCGAGGACGTTTCCATGGCTTCTTCGAGCGCTGTTGGTCAGCGATGAAGCGGAGCGTAGCATAGGCACCTGACCCTTGATTCTTGGCAGTCGCACCAGATCGGACTACACTCGTTGGCGCAATGAGCCAGCTGCACAGAGTAGGCCGTGAAGACCGCGAGAAGCGCGAGCGGGAGTTGTTGTCGCCGGCAGCCACTCGATCGGCGGACAGTCGTGGTCGTGAACAGCCAGAAGAGCCCGATGCCTACCGCACCTGTTTCGAGAGAGATCGCGATCGGATCCTCTACTCGAAGGCGTTTCGGCGCTTGAAGCACAAGACCCAGGTGTTTATCAACCCGGAAGGTGATCACGTCGTGACACGGCTGAGCCATACCCTACAGGTGGCTCAGATCGGTCGCGCTCTAGCCCAGGCATTGGGGTTGAACGAACCGCTGGTGGAAGCGGTTTGTCTGGGGCATGAGGTGGGCCATCCGCCTTTCGGCCACAATGGCGAGGTGGCCTTGAGCCCCTATGTCGAGGGCGAGTGGCTCCATTCCGAGCAGAGCGTCAGGGTCTTCGAAGTGCTGGAGCCTCTCAACTTGACGTGGGAGGTCATCGACGGGATACGTGCCCACACCTGGAAGGTGAATCCGCCGCCAGCCACTCAAGAAGGCATGATCCTGCGGTTCGCAGACCGCATCGCCTATCTCGTGCACGATATGCAAGACGCGATTCGGGCCGAAATCCTGACACTGGCAGACCTGCCTGGGGACAGCCTGGAGGTCTTCGGGGAGCCAGGCAGCGAGTGGGTCAAACGCATGATCCGGGCCGTGATCGAGGAGTCTCTGGAGCGCGGCGAGGTCGCGATGAGGCCCGACATGCTCGCGGCGATGCACCGTTTTCGCGAGTTCATGTATGAGAATGTCTACCTGCGTCCAGAATCGCAGAAGCAGGCGGAAAAGGCTGTGCGGATCTTGAGGGATCTGGTGGACCACTACCTCGAGAACGCGGACGAGATGCCCGAGACCTATCGCCAGCGCCAGGAGCCTTTGGTGAATCAGGTGATCGACGTTGTAGCGGGCATGACCGACCGATATGCTCTCAGGGTTCACGACCAAATCTATCGACCCTTTTGACCTCGACAGAGTGACGACGAGATTCTTCGGCCGATGACCGAGACCAGCAAGAGGGTCGTATGGGGTGCCCGGATCGGTTGGCTGATGCTCGTCCTGGTGTTTGTGGTCTTTGTCTGGGGCATGAATCGACGCTCGAGGCTCGAAGCCACGGGGGCAAACGTCATCCGCATGCTGTTCGTTCCCTCGGTCGAGCAAGGGACCCTGGTCGAGAGAGGCGACGAGTTGGCGCGCTTCATTCGTCGCGACAGCGGCTTGATTCTGCGCTCCGAAGTTCCAACCAGCTACGCGGCCGTCATTCAGGCTTTGGGTTCTGGGCAAGCCGACGTGGCCTGGATGCCGGCCTTTGCGTATGTGATCGCCCACGCTCGCTACGGTGCCGAGGCCAAGTTGCAGGTCGTTCGGTCGTTGGAGAGATTCGCGGTCGTGGTGACTCGCAACAGTGGCGGCGAACCGACATCGCTTTCAGAGCTGACTGGGAAGCGGGTGGCGTTTCCGCGCTCGATGCACCCCGATCTGGCGTCTGGCTTGCGCTCGAGATTGACTGCAGAGGCTCCAGATTGGGTGGAGGTCCCGGTCGAGGAGGACGCCGATGCGGTGGAGCGGGTGGTCTCTTCGCCTGCCACGGCCGATGCGGCGGCGAGCTCGTTCGTTCACTCTGGGCCCTTCGACTTCGTTGGCGACGGTCGTAAGGAGCTCGAGTATCGGCGACCTGGGACCCTCGAGCAGACACGGATCATCTTCACGACCGAGGAGCCGGTAGCGGAGAACGTCAGGGTCTACCATGGTTGCGTTTATGCCCGCACCGACTCGGGGGTCCGTCAGTTGCGGGATCTGACCGGTCAGACTTTCGCTTTCTCCGACGAGACCTCGACCTCGGGCCACATCTTCCCCCGCCTGCTCCTCGAGCGCGACGGCGTGTCTCTGGGTAGGGTCTACTACGCTGGCGGCCATCCGAATGTCGTGCAGGCCGTCTGGGATGGCAAAGCGCTGGGCGGCTCTGCATTCTATTCACCTCCCAGTCCGCAGCAACGTGCCGAAGGGCTCTTTGTCGGTGATGCCCGCTATCTGCTGATGAAGCGCATGCCAGAACCCGAGCGCCGCGACGCGTTTCTCGAAGAGGTGAGGGTACTGCGGAAGACGGATCCGATTCCGAATGATCTCTGCGCTGTCCGCAGAGGTTTCCCGGAGCAGGTCTGGGAGCGCTTCGCTGAGTCGCTCGCCCGATACCTCGATACGGACGAAGGAAAGGAGACACTCTTCGACCTGCTGGCTGGAGTCGCCGCCGAGCCGACCGACGATGCGGCGTTCGACGGCTTTCGAGAGGCCCTGGCCCTGTCTGGGATGAGTGCAGACAGCCTGCTGGCCGCCGAGGAAGAGAAACTGGAGCAGCGGCAGCAAGAGCCCGGAGGTGACTCGTGACCGAAGCCGTGCGCGTCGAGGGCCTCAGCAAGGTCTTCCCCAATGGGGTGAGGGCTCTTTCCGGCGTCGACCTATCGGTTCGTCAGGGGGAGTTCCTGGTCATCATCGGGCTGTCGGGGTCTGGAAAGTCGACGCTGCTGCGCTGTCTCAATCGCCTCATCGACCCGTCCGAGGGGCGGGTGTGGATCTTCGGTGATGAGATCACTGCGACCGAAGGATCCGACCTGCGTGCGATGCGGTCGGCAATGGCGATGATCTTCCAGCAGTTCAACCTCGTCAAGCGACATACGGTGATCACCAATGTGCTGTCGGGCTCCCTGGGACGTAGCCCACTCTTGAACAGTCTCCTTCTGCGGTTCTCAGATGAGGAGAGAGCTCAAGCCCAGGCCTATCTCGAGCGGGTCGGTCTGGGAGATCGCGGCGGCAGCCGGGCGGATGCCCTGTCGGGTGGACAACAGCAGCGCGTCGCGATCGCTCGAGCGTTGATGCAGAAGCCACGACTCGTTCTTGCAGACGAGCCGGTGGCCTCGTTGGATCCGGCGCTGCGCCACTCCGTCATGCGGCACATCGAAGCGTTGAATCGTGAAGAGGGGATGACCGTCGTCTGTACCCTCCACGACATCGACCTCATCGAGCGCTACGCGACGCGGGTTGTAGCGCTGCGAGATGGTCAACTGGTCTACGAAGGAGAGCCCACCAGTTTCGACGCGGTCACTTTCCGTCAGATCTACGGCGAAGATGCAGTCATGGCAGGCTCAACAGTCGACTGAGGCGACGATCGTGGAAATCTCAGCCGAGTTACAGCGCCAGCAGCGCTCACTATGGCGTCATCGCCTGAGGCAGGTGCAGGCCTACTGCATCGACCTTCTGCTCCTGACGCTGATGCTGCTGATGGTGGAATTTCTCTTCGTAGCTTTTTCAGGTCGTCGTGGACCGACGGGTCTCCTCGTGACCCCTGAAGAGATCCTCGATCTACTGCACTACGGCTGGGCAGTCTCGGGCGGTGCCTTCCTGGCCCTCCTATGGCATCTGGGCTCGAATGCGCTTGGCACCTCTCCCGGCCGCGCGCTGGTCCTCGGAGTCCCGGAGCGCGAAGGTCATCCTCCGTGGACCCACACGCTGCGCGGCTGGTTCATCGCCTTGATGGTCCAGCTGACGGTGTTTACCGGCTGGCTCATTACCGAGGTGCAGCTGGTAACCTTTCTGACCCAGTTCTCGAAGGCCTCCGACATCGTCCGCGGCTTGCTCCATCCGTCGAGCAGCGTTCTGCACCAGGGACTCGTGCTCCTGGTGCAGACGATCTTCCTGGCCTTCATGGCCACGGCATTCGCAATTCCGGTGGCTTTCTGCCTGTCGTTTCTGGCGGCTCGCAATCTCACTCGCGACACGTTTCTCTTGCGCACCGCCTATACCGTGGTTCGGGCTGGTATGAACTTCACCCGCGCCGTCGAGCCACTGGTCTGGGCGCTCATCTTCATCTCGTGGGTCGGAATCGGGCCTTTCGCCGGTGTTCTGGCCCTCTGGGTTCATTCGATAGCAGCGCTGGTGAAGCTGTATTCCGAGCAGATCGAGAACATCGATCATGGGCCTGTCGATGCGATCACGGCCACCGGCGCCTCCCACCTCCAGGTCCTGCGATACGGTGTTGTGCCACAGGTGATCCCGCCGTTTCTTTCCTTCACGATCTATCGATGGGACATCAACGTGCGGATGTCGACGATCATCGGCTTCGTGGGTGGCGGTGGAATCGGTTACATCCTCAAGCCGAGAGTCGATCTGGGGCAATGGGGCGAGGTGGGAACCCTGGTCTTGCTGATTGCCGCCACCGTTTGGTGCATGGACATTCTCTCCGCCAAGATTCGCGAGCGCATCGTCTGAGCGGGCTCGGCGCGGTGCTTCCTGCGGTATCCTGCGCCAACAGTCGTCGGTTCTCGGGAGCGCCGAGGGCCGGCCGAAGACTTTTCTCCGAGGAGTTGTGATGAGTTCCGAAGACCGCCGTGGACGTGGCAAACGATGGCTCTGGCTGACGATTCTGATCGCCGGCGGGGCCGCAGCGCTAGTGACTTTTCGGGTTGGATCCCAACCCTCGATCCAGATCGAGCCGCAGATGCCTGGCATCGGTCGAAGGACTCCGATTGCCGTCGAGATGACAGAGCCGAGCCGTGGTCTGGCCAGGGTCCAGGTCGAGTTCGTGCAAGGCGATCGTGCCGAGGTACTGGTAGAGCACGTCTACGAGACCAGGCCAGCTTGGAAGTTCTGGGGTCCGGCAAAGAAGCACGAGTCGATCTTGATTGAAGTGGGAAGCGAGACGATCGAGGGTCTCGCGACCGGTGAAGCAACGATTCGAGCCAGCGCCTGGCCGGCCAGTACCTGGTTGCGCCATCCTGACGCCCAGATTCAGGAACTGGTCTTGCCAGTGCGTCTCACGCCGCCCGCCATCGGGCTCCGCTCTCGGCAGCACTATGTCGCTCAGGGCGGAGCTGGAGTCGTCGTCTACTCGGTCGGTCCGTCGTCTATCGAAGATGGCGTCCGGGTCGGAGACTGGTGGTTCCCAGGATCCGCGCTTCCTGACAGCGCGGATGGTGGTCGATTCGCTCTTTTCGCGGTGCCGTTCGACCTCGAGGACCCGAACCAGCTGGTGGTGGAAGCGACCGACGATGTGGGCAACACCGGGACGGTGAGCTTCGTTGACCAGTACTTCCCAAAACCCTTCAGACAGGACACCATCGAGGTCAGCGATAGCTTCATGGAGCGGGTGGTGCCCCCGATCATGGGGAACACCCCCGGGGTCGAGGATCAGGGCAACCTTCTCGACAACTACCTTTGGGTCAATCGCGAACTCCGAAAACGCAACGCGGCTCAGCTCAAGGAGTTGGCCGATGCCTCCCGCCAGGAGTTCCTGTGGGAGACGCCGTTTGTCCCGATGTCGAACGCCCAGGTGATGTCCTCGTTCGCTGATCGAAGGACCTATCTTTACCAGGGCCGTGAAGTGGATCAGCAGGATCATCTCGGCTTCGACCTGGCATCCGTTCGACATGCCGACATCCAGGCCTCGAACAGCGGCCAGGTCGTTCTGGCGAGGTACTTCGGGATTTACGGCAATGCCGTGGCGATCGATCATGGATACGGCCTGATGAGCCTGTACGGTCACTTGTCGTCGATCGCCGTCGAAGAGGGCCAGTCGGTCGAGCGCGGCCAGGTGTTGGGTCGCTCGGGCGAGACCGGATTGGCCGGTGGCGACCACCTTCACTTCACGCTTCTGGTCGGCGGGCAGCCTGTCAATCCGGTCGAATGGTGGGATAGCGCTTGGATTCGTGATCGCTTCGCGGCCAAGCTCGAGACGTCGTTCGAGTTCAAGCCCTGAGTCAGAGTCGCGTGCCCGTCTCGAGTAGGAGATGTCCCCCTGCATGGTGGTGCAGATCGCGCTTCAGGTGGTGCGATAGGGTATGGCCACATGGCTGAAGAGAAGGAACAGAAGTCCAAGCTCTCCTGGACCGTTGTTTGGGAGGAGTCCAAAGAGCTCCTATGGGCGCGTCGAAGACGCCTGGCTCTGGGTTTCGGACTGCTGTTGATCAGCCGGCTGGCTGGAATGGTCCTGCCGGCGAGTACCAAGATTCTCATCGACGAGGTGATCGGAAACCAGCGCGCCGACCTATTGGTGTGGATCGCTCTGGCTGCCGGTGTGGCGACGCTGATCCAGGCCGGCACCAGCTTTGCCCTGACCGTAATCCTGGGGGTTGCTGGTCAGCGGGCCATTACCGATCTCCGACGCCAGGTGCAGGCCCACATGGGCCGTCTTCCCGTGACGTATTTCGAGGACAACAAGACCGGCGAGCTGATCTCCCGCATCATCAACGATGCCCAGGGTATCCGCAACCTGGTGGGCACGGGCTTCGTTCAGCTGCTGGGGGGAATGATCACTGCGATCATCGCCTTGGGGGTGTTGTTCTGGCTGAACTGGCGGCTGACGCTCTTGACCATGATCCTGATCGGCATCTTCGGAGCGGTGCTGGTGGTCGGCTTCAGTCGGTTGCGGCCCATCTTCCGCGAGCGAGGCAAGCTCATGGCAGATCTCTCCGGACGACTGACGGAGTCCATCAACGGAGTTCGCGTCGTCAAGGCGTATACGGCGGAGAAGAGGGAGGAGCGCACGTTCGCTCGCGCCGCCCACAAGCTCCTGCGGAACATCGCCAGATCGATGGTCGGTGTTTCGGCTATAGGCAGCCTGTCGAGCTTGCTCTTCGGGTTGGTCGGCATCACGATGAGTATCGCGGGCGCCCATGAGGTTCTGGCCGGCCGAATGACGGTCGGCGACATCTTCATGTTTGTCGTCTTCACCGGACTACTGGTTGCACCCTTGGTGCAGATGAGCAACATCGGCACCCAGATAACGGAGGCCTTCGCTGGGCTCGACCGGATTCGGGAGGTACTTGTCCAAGAAAGGGAGGACGATACCCTCGGAGGCGTTCAGAAGCTGGGTCGAGTCGAGGGCAACATCGCATTCGAAGACGTGAGCTTCGAGTACAAGCCGGGTGTACCGGTCTTGAGGGACGTCAACTTCGAAGCTCGGGCAGGGACCACGACGGCTCTGGTCGGCTCGAGCGGTGCTGGCAAGAGCACGATCATCAGCTTGGTGATGGCCTTTCGGGCCCCGCAGCAGGGCCGCATCACCGTTGACGGAGTCGATCTGCGGCAGGTCTCGCTGCGCGACTACCGAGCCCAGCTGGCAGTGGTCCTCCAGGACGAGTTCCTGTTCGATGGGACCATTGGTGACAACATCGCCTATGGTCAACCCGGAGCTTTGCTCGAGGGCATCCAGGAGGCAGGACGCCTGGCCCGCTGCGACGAGTTCATCGAAGGTTTCGAAGACGGCTACGACACGGTGATCGGCGAGCGTGGTGTCAAGCTCTCCGGTGGTCAGCGGCAGCGGGTGGCTATCGCCCGGGCGATTCTCGCCAACCCGCGGATCCTCATCCTGGATGAGGCCACCTCGAGCCTGGACAGTGAGAACGAAGCGCTGATTCAGGAAGGCCTCGAGACGCTCAAGCAGGGTCGGACGACCTTCGTGATCGCCCATCGACTCTCGACCATCCGTAGCGCCGACCAGATCCTGGTCATGGAAGCTGGGCGGATTGCTGAGCGAGGT
>Ga0316187_10005424_pt1 | contig 11023 bp, 8 predicted proteins | sample CroRivburrow1_MG_FD_204927 | JGI IMG/M metagenome (GOLD analysis project Ga0316187, IMG submission 204927) | Coastal sediment microbial communities from Maine, United States - Cross River worm burrow 1 | ecosystem: Environmental > Aquatic > Marine > Coastal > Sediment | place: USA: Maine...
ATAGCTATTAAACAAAAAACTATAATACTTATCAAACACCTGGTAATTATCACTGAAGTTTTCAAGAACAAGTGCCTCAAAAAACCATGTAGTATGTGCTAAATGCCACTTCGGAGGACTGACATCTACTATTGGTTGAGCAACGAAATCTTCAACAGCCAGTGGCTTACATAAATTAATGGTTTGTTCCCTGACCTTATGAAAATTCCTAATATATGATTTTACGTCAAAATTATTCATTTCAGAAAATATCTATTTATAACAAGTTGTGGTTTAATATTATTAATTCCAAGATTCATCCCCTTAAAGAAGCAGACTATTATTTATAAATCTAATAACTAATAGTATTATAAGGTGTTAAATCAGCGAGCTAAAACATCTTCATAATCTAAAAAATACTTTATATATGCTTTTCAATGTGAACTGTCTATTTTTGCCCAATCGTAATACCAGGCCATGAATCAGTCCTGAAAGGATTGGCCGGTAAACCTTCTTTGTTATACAAGTTTGCTTCATCCGGATTATTTGCCCAGGCGTAGCGTACTGCAACAGGATCAGAAACTTCGTTTGAGGTAATTATTATTGTTTGATCATCAATTATTTCAGCCTTCGCCCAATGAAATACTTTATCATCACCAGCAATCGTGAATCCTTTTAAATAGTTATATTTATCCTTTACTAACAGCCCTGAACCTGTATTATTAAATTTTACAATAGCTTTTTCTCCATCAATCTGAATTGATTCGTATGTCGGACCTGTAAATACTATATCTTTCCCGTAGGCTATTTTGAACGCGCTAAGCGCCAATCGTTTTCCGACATCCTGTTTATTCCTCGGATGAATATCATCAGCTTCTCCTATATCAATTATGGTAGCCATCCCGGTATTTGGCAATGAAAGTGTCATAGTTTGAGCTTCCCTTAGTTCTGCCCATGCACTTTCAGCAGGAACATCAACCGATTGCATAAAATTAGCCAGCTGAACAAAAAGAAAGGGGAAGTCACCCTGTTGCCAATGGTTTCTCCAATCGGTTATCAACAATGGAAATAAACGACGGTATTGGTAAGCCCGCCCCGCATTAGATTCTCCCTGGTACCAGATCGCACCTTTTATTCCATAAGGTAGTAAAGGATTTATCATTGCATTGAACAATAGGGTTGGATAGCTATTAGGCCCAAAATTAATGGAAGGTTTATTTGGAGGCAGTTTATCCGTCCCAATCTTGTATTTCCATGTACCGGCAAGAGACATACTATTGCTGGCAGATACAATTTTCATCTGGCTGGCATCCCCATAAATCCCTCCTCCTCCAGCATAATCTTCAACTCGAATCACAATTGTATTTATACCATTTTTCAGATTATCAGGATCAACCTGGTATTTTCTATGTCGGTTATAGACATTAAAGGTTTCCCCTACTTTCGAACCATTAATCCATACAATATCACTGTCATCAATTGGCCCCAGGTTTAATTCAAATCCACTCTGTGCCAGAGATTGGGTCAGTTCAATTTCCTTAGCAAACCATACCACTCCATCCATATTTTCGAGACCACTGTCTTCCCATAAAGCAGGCAATTCAATTTCCTCCCATTGTGAATAGTCTGTTCCAGGTTTTGCCCATATATAAGCACCCTCTTTATATCCTGCATCCATTTGCGTAAAAGAAACATGCCATTGTTCAAACTCCTTGAGAAGTTGTTCATTTGCCTTCTCTATGTCTAGATCATTAAGCTCCTTTAAATCATCCCCTAAATCAGGATCATTTTGAATACTTTCCGCACTTGCCCACGTTTCAACTATCGTCCCCCCCCAGGATGTATTTATAAGTCCAATAGGCACATCAAGTTCCTGGTTTAATTGTCTTCCAAAAAAGTAACCTACAGCTGAAAAAGGGCCTATTGTTTCAGAAGTGCAAACAAGCCATTCAGCCGGATCAGTATTATCTACAGGCCGTTTGTCAATTTTCTTTGGGACGGTGAATAGTCGAATATCAGGATAATCAGCTCCAGCTATTTCTTTTGAAGCAGAATTTGAACTGGATACCGGCCATTCCATATTAGATTGCCCGGAGCAAATCCAGACATCTCCAACTAGTACATTCTCGAGCTCAATAGAATTTTTGCCCTTTACCGCTAAAGTAAATGGGCCGCCAGCACTTTCAGGTTTAAGCTTAAGGGACCATTTCCCATCTTTACCAGTTTTTGTATTTACCTTTTGGTTATTAAGAGTAACACTTACCCGTTCTCCTGGACTAGCCCAACCCCAAATGGGTATTTCCTGTCCTCGCTGGAGTACCATATTCGAACTAAATATGAAAGGCATTGTAATATTACAATATCCTATGTTTGCTACTAATAAAAGAATGGATAAAAGGAAGAGTTTAGAAAGTTTCATAATCCATAAAAATAAGTAAATTGATATCCCAAGATGAAAATAATAATTTGTATGATTAAGTTCAATAAAAATATCAAACCCGGAGGACAATACTTTATTGCATTGAAAAAAATTTCTAAAAATTGATAGGATTGAAATTCACAATAATGAATTTCTTCAAAAAGTATATCTATCTATAATACTTGCATATTTAATTTGATTTTTCTAATTTGAATTCATTCATCTATGCATTTTATCAGCTTTGAATTACCAGCTATTCATATTGCTTCTAATATTGCCACTTTGTAGCAATTCTCAATCAATCGAGGATTCTCTTTTACATCAATTATCTGTCCTTGAAGAAAAGTATCACGATACCATTTATTTTGAGTTATATAACAACCATAAACTTTTAAATCCAGATAAATCGGTAAAATATGCCTTTAAACATCTGGAAAATACTGAAAGGTATCATTCAATAGAAGATCAAATTAAATCATACCGACTTATTGGTACTGGTTATAATTATTCCGGGAATCTCGATAGTGCCGAATATTTTTTACTGAAAGCTAAATATTTTGCTGATAGCTTAAATTTGATTGATGAGAAATTGTTGATATATGGGAATTTAGGCATTACTAAAAATATAAAGGGCAAGTATAAGGAATCGGTTGAATATTATTTATCATTTATTGAATTAGCAAGAACAAACAATAATCCTGAATATATTTCTTCTGGATACAATAATATCGGAATAATTTATTACCAGATTGGGGATACAAAAGTTGCCTTAGATTTTTATCAAAAATGTGTTAGCATTAAAAATGAATTTAAAATAGAAAAAGGTCTGTTTACTAATTACTACAATATTGGGCTATGCTATATAGAATTAAAAAAGTATGATGAAGCCTTTGCTTCATTTCAATATGTGATTAATAATTGTAATAACTGCCCATTAAATATGATAGTCGATGCTACTTACGGATTGGGAAAGGCTGCATTTAGTTTATTAAAATATGATGAGGCATTACAATATCTATATTCAGCTGCTGAAATGTCTCTCTCTATTTCATATTATCAAACTTATACTTCAGCAAATAAACTCATCAGTGAAATATTTATTATAAAAAAGGATTTTGTATTAGCGCTAGAATACTTGGATAGGTGTAATAATATAAGAGACAAATATCCTAACAGTGTAAATTTCAATAATATGCTACAATATTCTAAAATTTATGAAGAACTGGGAGATTATAAAAACGCCTTGGAATATAAGAATAAGTACATTGCAATGAAGGACAGCATATTATCTGGAGAAAAAATTTCCGAAGTAAAAAACCTCCTTAGTGATTATCAACAAGCTGAAAATAAAGAGATCATTAAGGCAAAGGAAATCCAGGTCAAACGAAATCGTCAGTTTGCTATTATGTTTGGAATTATTCTCGTACTTCTATTGGTTATTCTACTATTTGCATATCGCAATATTGAAATTCGTAAAAAATTAAATGATAAGCTTAGCAATCTTGTGAAAGAACGCACTAGCGAGCTTAACACTCTATTTTATAGAACATCACATGATCTTGCAGGACCCATTGCCACACTTAAAGGACTGGTGGATTTAATATCAAATAATGCGTCTCCCGAAAATGTACAGAATTATATCAGCAAAATTGATATTACAACAAGTCGCCTAGAAACAATTATTAAGAGGTTAGAATCAGTATCAAAGATCGGTACATTAAGGATAGAACGCACTGAAATTAACATCGAAGAATTAATAAAAAAACTAGTGGAGGAAATTAATACGACTTCTATTGGTATAGTAAAAATAAACACTTTTGGAAATCCTCGAATAAAAACAGATACCAGATTAATGGATTCAATTATAAGAAATGTTCTTGAAAATGGTTTCCGATTTGTAGATAACAGAGAATCAGTACATGAATTAATAATTACTATAATCCGAAATAAAAGATTAAAAATATCTATTTCGGACAATGGGAAGGGTATTGAGGCAGGAAATATAGATCTGATTTTTGATTTATTTTATGTCGCTCATGACAGATTAAAAGGATCAGGAATTGGATTATATCAAGCAAGATTAGCAGCAGGAAGACTTAATGGAACTATTCAGATAACTCACCCCAAAAAGCCAACTACTTTTGAAATAATGATTCCAAAGGTTTAATCTGCTTTTCAAGAATGATGAATTGTCGTAATAGTAAATAACAAGATGTCATAATCATTTACGATTATTCTTTTCTGCATCTACAGCTTTACGAACTGAACCAAATTGTTTTAGTAACCGTTCTGCTTCCTCTTCACCTATTCCTAACTCATCTTGTATCATTCGGATTCCTCTATCAATTAGTTTTTCATTAGAAAGCTGCATGTCTACCATTTTATTTCCTTTCACCCTCCCCAGCTTGATCATCACAGAAGTGGATATCATATTCAGGACCAGTTTCTGAGCTGTTCCTGACTTCATCCGAGTACTTCCTGTCACAAATTCAGGGCCTACTATCACTTCAATAGGATACTCAGCTGCCTTAGCCAATTTGGAATCCTTATTGCACGTAATACATCCTGTAAGCATGCCTTCCGACCTTGCCCTTTCTACAGCCCCGATTACATAGGGCGTACGCCCACTGGCTGCTATTCCGAGAACAACATCTTTTACTGAAATGTCATGTTTTTCAAGATCTTTCCAGGATTGCTTAGGATCATCTTCAGCAAATTCAACTGCCTTACGTATTGCCTGATCTCCACCAGCCATTAATCCAATCACTAACCCGTGTGGCACCCCATATGTAGGTGGGCATTCAGATGCATCCACAATACCTAATCTACCACTGGTTCCGGCACCTACATAAAACAAACGCCCTCCAATTTTCATTTTATCAATTATCTTTGATACAAGAGCTTCAATCTGTGGTATTGTTCTGGCTACAGCATGAGGAACCGATGAATCTTCCCGATTAATGCTCTCCAATAAATTATAAACAGACATTTGTTCCAGATTGTCGTATTTTGATGATGATTCTGTCGTACTCATTCTCTTAAATTATTTTTCCTTTGATAAATGAAATTCAATTAGTCCATCTATTGGATTTTTACAAATCTTTCCTAAAAGGAGATTATACTTATCAAATACTTCTTTTAATATTTCATTGTATTTTACTGCAATAGATCCGACAAAGCTTACGGAATACGTACTACTTTGACTATATCTAACAATATAATTTCTCACAAATTCTTCTAAACTGAAATAAACAAGGTCATGCATATATTTATGATCCAGATTTTCATATATAAACTTTGAAAAACCTGCAAGATAACGACTGGGCATTGGCAAATTATTCACATTTTTCAATACTTCTTCTTTTGTGATTCCTAAATCCTTCGCAGCATGTTCGATAAGATCAAAAGGCATATCTTCTCTAAGGAAATCTCTAACGAAATGCTTGCCCATAAATGCACCACTCCCTTCATCTCCCATGATAAATCCCAGAGATGGGATAGAATGTACTATACGATGTCCATCATATATGCAAGATCCCGATCCTGTTCCCAAAATACAAGCTATACCTGGTGATTCCTGAAACAAGGATCTGGCTGCGCCAAGAAGATCGTTGTTCACAATTATAACCACTGACCCAAACTGATTGAGCAATGTCTCCCTTACTATTTCTTTCTGAATATCAGTTGCACAACCAGCCCCATAAAAGTAAATCTCATCTATATGCGTGGCTGACAATTGCAATCTAGCGTTTGAAACTTCACTTAGAATTTCCTTTTTGTTATTATAATATGGATTTATTCCTCCAGTTTTTGCAATCAATACTTTTCCAGCCCCATTTGAACATTTCCAAATAGTTTTGGTTGATCCGCTATCTACTACTAAAATCATATTTCCACAGGTTATTTTGCTGCCATATCAGGATTGAAATCAGGTGGTTCACAATACCAGGATAATTGTTGTTCTATGCTTAATCCTGCTGGGATATTCTGTGCAAAAGGATGTGTTTCTTCAAAAACATCAATCATCTTCCTTTGTAATCCTTCAAGCACTTTTCTATTTCCTATTTGATTAGAAATATCCTTAGTTTCTTTTGGATCTACCTCAAGATTATATAGGCGATGCCTTATGCCACCTGGAGGATTTCCTGTAGCATATCCTTGGGCAAGATCATGTTTGCCAGAAGTAAAAATATATTTCCATTTCCTGGTCCTTACCATTGCCTTATTATCGGCAAGAAATTCGGAAAATACCATATCATGCAAAACGAAATCCCTTTCGTAAAAAAAAGGTTTAAGACTATTCCCTTGTACTTCTGTCATAGGATCTACTCCAAGAAAATCAATAATTGTCGGAGCAACATCTACAAATTCAACTAATTCCGGTCTAACAGCTTCGATTACCTTATGATTACCAGCACGAATAATGAGTGGTGCTTTTACAGCTTCTTCCCACATCATATGCTTTTCAAATCTTTTATGGTCATTTAATAAATATCCATGGTCTCCAAGATAAATCACAAGGGTGTTATCGATCAATCCTTCCTTTTCTATTGCTTCAAGTACCTTCCCTATATTTTTATCCAGGTATTCAACAGAAGTATAATAAGATGCAATTATCCCTTTTCTTTCCTCTTTTGTTAAATCCTCGAATACTAGTGGAATAAATTCATCATCCTCCTGGCTACCTACAGGTAATGTCATTTCTTCTTTATTATATTTCCCACCGTATTCTATTGGAAAATCGAAAGGTGAATGTGGCTCATTAAAACCTAGCCAAAGAAAAAACCTGTTTTCCTTATTCTCTTTGATGAAATTTATAGCCTGCGAGGCATAAAAAGTTCCTCGGCTCTCCTCGTCATAATATTCTGATGGTAGGGTCTCTGAATTTAGCCATACTCGCGCATGATCTTTAAAAGGTTTCCATGGAGGGCGAGTCTTGATTGAATCTGGTGCTTTCCGGGATGGATTTTCATTTAAAAAAATCGAATATGAATTTCGATCAATCTTTAAGTCAAATCCGTGATTCAGGTTATTATTGAAATGGTTTTTGCCAATAATAGCTGATTGAAACTCAAATTTTGCTAAATGATCTGCAATTGTAACCTGATCTTCTGGAAAGGAGGTTGTGAGCAGTGTTACTCCTGTGGAATGCGGATATTTCCCGGTAAGCAAGGATTGTCTGGAAGCACTGCAAAGGGGAGAATTGGCAAACGCATTCGAAAAGATAATCCCTTGGTGAGACAATTTATCCAGGTTTGGAGTTTGAATTATATCGTTACCTAATGATCCCAATACTCCGTTGGCATGATCATCACCAATAATTACTACCACATTCCTTAAATAACCATTTTCGATATAAGCAGGCTTGTCAACCTTATAACAAGATGACACGATCAAAAAAATAATCAAATAAAATACTATAAATTTGATTCTTGTCATAATTAATTTTTTGATAAGAATATCTAACAAATTTAATGAATATGCCACCTTTTTATGTATTTTTCAACTTTATCGAATACGCATACTAAAATCTTACTTCAAGTATGGACAAGACTTCCTTTTTTAATGATGTGTTTGAAGTTGTCAGATTAATTCCTTCAGGAAGGGTTACCTCCTACGGAGCTATCGCTGAATATCTTGGTGCTAAACGTAGTGCACGTATGGTTGGCTGGGCATTAAATGGATCAGGTGGGCAAAGCATACCAGCACACCGTGTAGTAAACAGAAATGGCTTATTGACGGGTAAAACTCATTTTGGTGAGCCAAATAAAATGGAAAGACTTTTAGTTGATGAGGGGATTTCAGTAGTTGAAAATAAAATCCAGGATTTTGATCAGGTATTCTGGGATCCAGCTATTGAGCTTTTATAAACTCCTTTTTTCCTGATTAACAGTAATCCTAAAAACATAATTAAACCATTAAGTATCAACACTTCAAAACCAAATTTATACCCCCAAAATAGTCTTTCGGAATTAAGGCTGATCAAATATGTAATGAACGGACTAATTAATGCAATTATTGGTACTAATTTATCCTTCACTTGATACTTTGTAAATAATCCAAAAGAATAAAGTCCAAGTAGAGGCCCATATGTGTATCCGGCTACCGTAAATACAGCTGAAATCACACTATCATTATTAATAATCCTGAAAACTATTATTACAAGGAATAGTATAAAACTGAAAGCGATATGCACCGTTAACCTGGCCTGTTTCTTCGCCTTTTCGGTTTTATCATCCAATTTTAAGAAATCCACACAGAAAGCAGTAGTTAATGCAGTCAATGCAGAATCTGCACTAGAAAATGCTGCAGCAATGATGCCAAGAAGAAAAGTAATACCAATAAATACTGTAAAGTGATTCAAGGCTAGAATCGGATACAAATCATCCGAACGAGCAGGGATAGCGATTCCATTCTTTTCGGCATAGATAAATAACAATAATCCAAGGCATAAAAACAGAAAATTAACTGGAATTAGAATAATACTGAACCAATACATGTTTTTCTTTGCTTCTCCCAGATTTTTGCAGGTCAGGTTTTTCTGCATCATATTCTGATCTAATCCTGTCATAACAACCACAATAAATGCTCCGGCAAAAAATTGCTTAAAGAAAAATTTTGAGCTCTGCCAGTCCCAAAAAAATATTTTGGAATATTCATGCTCGCTAATAACTTGAAAATAATCCTTGGACGAAAAATCTAACTCCCCGATCAGAAAATAGATTGTAATTCCTACCGCCAGAAGCATAAAAAATGTTTGCAAGGTATCTGTCCATACAATAGTTTTTATTCCTGACCGAAACGTATAAGCCCATATCAAGGCAATTGTTACTGATACTGTAACTACGAATGGTACACCAAAAGAATCAAAAAATGCAATTTGCAGTACTCCTGCAACGAGAAATAAGCGTAATGATGCACCCATTGTTTGTGATACCAGGAAAAATAAAGATCCCGTTTTATAAGTATGTAGACCATAACGCTTATTTAGATAAGTATAAATGGATACCAGTTTTAACTTGTAATAAAGAGGCATTAAAACATTAGCAATGATGAAATAACCTAATAAATAACCTATTACTATTTGAAAATACGAAAAAGCTCTTAACGCCGGATCAGCAGATGATACTTGTATTCCTACTTCACCTGGAATGGAAATAAATGTCACTCCTGACAGCGAGGCTCCTATCATTCCAAAAGCCACAACAAACCAGGGTGACTGTCTGTTTCCTGTAAAAAAGGTTTCATTACTTGAGTTCCTGGATGTTAACCAGGAAATCAATACCAGTACCAGGAAATAGCCTGCAATGATTAAGAATACAATTGTTGGATTCATGACTGTCAATTCGATGTCAAAAATGATATTTTTTTTTATCTTTGTAAAAACATATATCATGAGATTTCAATATCAGGAAAAAGTGTTGGTAGAAGTCCTTGAAGATATAGATATTCAGGACTCCAATGATCTTGTTGTTTTTAATGACGATTACAATACTTTTGATCATGTTATCAATACTCTCGTGAAGGTATGTAAACATTCCTTAGAACAAGCTGAACAATGTACCTGGCTAATCCATTACAGAGGCAAATGCATTGTTAAAACTGGAAACTTCAATAAGTTGAAACCTATGAGAAACAGCATTTGTGAAGCTGGCATTGATGCCAAAATCATGTAACTAATTTTTAATAGAAAAGAAATCCAATTCATACCTTTAGCTTCAATTTTTAAGATTTTATCGTTCCCCGTAAAATATTTTTTATATAACCATTAAAATATTTTAATTAGTTAGTTGCAGTATCCGAAAATTTATAATTTTGAAGCATCAAAAATAAACTTCAAAAATCAGGGAAAAATGAATGAACTTTCGAACAGAATTAATGCATTAGCCGAATCCGCTACCATTGCTATGGCAACAAAAGCCAGAGAACTAAAATCCCAGGGAAAGGACATAATAAGTCTAAGTCTGGGTGAGCCAGATTTTAAAACACCAAAACACATTCAAGAAGCAGCTAAAGAAGCAATAGATGAAGGAAAGTATTTTTCCTATCCTCCAGTACCAGGGTACCCTGATTTACGTAAAGCGATAGCTGATAAATTGGTCAAGGAAAATAAAATTGATACTACACCTGAGCAAATAGTTGTATCAACAGGAGCAAAACATTCCATCGCCAATGTTTTTATGTGCTTAATTAATCCAGGGGATGAGGTAATTGTTTTTTCTCCCTATTGGGTATCATATGCTGACATCATAAAACTTGCCGAAGGTGTACCGGTCTTTGTTGATGCAGGTATTGATCAGGGTTTCGTCGTTACGGCAGATCAGGTGGAAGCAGCACTAACAGACAAAACTAAAGCTGTAATATTCTCATCCCCTTGTAATCCATCAGGAGCAGTTATCCAGAGAAAAGAAATGGAAGCCATTGCTTCTGTACTTTCCAAGAGAAAAGATGTATATGTGATCTCTGATGAAATATATGAATACATTAATTACACTGGTGATCATGTAAGCATTGGATCCTTCCCGGAGATGAAAGATAATACCATTACAGTAAATGGCTTCTCTAAAGGGTTTGCTATGACTGGTTGGAGAGTAGGATATATCTCTGGTCCAATCTGGCTTGCGA
>Ga0316187_10005425_pt1 | contig 11022 bp, 11 predicted proteins | sample CroRivburrow1_MG_FD_204927 | JGI IMG/M metagenome (GOLD analysis project Ga0316187, IMG submission 204927) | Coastal sediment microbial communities from Maine, United States - Cross River worm burrow 1 | ecosystem: Environmental > Aquatic > Marine > Coastal > Sediment | place: USA: Maine...
GCGCCGTCTCAGAGTCCGGAACCGGGTCGGAATCGACGGTCTCGGTGACGCTCGGCTCGCCCTGCGCCGTTGACGCGGGTTCAGCAACCTCTGCGTCCGCGACGGGCGCCTCGAGCGCCTGTTTGGTCACGTCCTTGATCTCGTTGCCTGCGGCGTTGACTTCTTTGCCGATTTCCGCGACCTGACCTTTGAGGTCGCTCCCCGCCGACTTCAGTTCATCGCGGGCGTCGCGCAGCGGTGCGATCACGTCGCCGTATTCGGCATTGATTTCGCCCTTCAGCGAATCCATGGCACGTCGGGCACTCGCTGCCAGGCTGCCTGCTTTGCGCGCCAGTTCGGGCAGCCGGTTCGGCCCGAAGACAATGAGGATCACGACAATGACCGTGAGTATCTCTGAAGCTGTGAAATTGCCCATACGACCCTGATGCTAGATACCCCTCACGGCTGTGCGGGCCATGTCCATGCAACGGACTCCCCCACCCCCGACCTAAGCAGAAAGGGATCTGCGGTCGGCGCACGGCCTCGAGGAGGCAGATGCCCAACAATAAAGAACTGTGCGGCCAAAGACCGCACAGTTGAATTCCAAGATCCTGATTCGAGCGTACTACGTGATCTGGCTGAACCAGTCCTCGTTGTCGAGGGCTAGAGCAAAGGCGTTGATCTCTTCCTCGTTGATCGGTGCTCTCGGATCGATGATCTCATATTCGACGCCTGTCGCCAGAAGAATGCTGACAACCCGGTTGTTGGCGGGCCGTCGCTGCGTGCCGCAGCAGAAGGGGCATTCGAACCGATAGTGGCCCGTGGTGGCCGACGGTGCAAGCTCCAGGCGAATGTCGGAAGTCGTCAGTTCAACGTCTCCGCACAAGTCGCATGTGGTCCTGATAGTTGTCATGAATCTTGCTCCGGTCCTTACCGTGTGGCTCGATAAAAACATCGGCAACTACCTGAGCGCCTGAATGACTATTTGGCCCTTAGTCACAATGTGCTAGCCCGTTTCTAGGTACCTCGATCAGGCGCGGTAGCGAGCCAGGATCCGGGACTGCAGATCCTGCTGCACGTCGGCCACCGCGGAGCCTTCCAGGAGTTCTGCGGTAGGCCCCAGGCGCAGCAGCAGCCGTGCGATGACCAGCGGATCGGAAGCCGAGAACCGAACCACGGTGGCCTGATCATCGCTCGTGACTATGTCCACCGGGTAGTACTCGGTGATCCAATGGGCGGCCGGAGACAACCTGATCGTAGCTTCCACATCGTCGACGCCGGGCGAGTACTGCACCTCAGGTGGCGGAGGCTGATCCGGCGGCTCAAACGCCTCTCCTGTCGGCTCTGCCTCCTGGATTCTGTCGATGCGAAAGACTCGCTCCCCGCCTGCGAGCCGGCACTGAGCTGCCACGTACCAGTTGCCCATGGTCGAGAAAACCGTCCACGGCTCTATGTGGCGCTCGGTTGTCGACCCGCTGCCGAGAGCCGTGTAGACGATGTGTACGACCGTACCGTCGGCCGCGGCACGGCGTAGGTCTGCGACCAGATCCGGCTCGGCCAAGTCCACGAAGAGGGCGTCTCCGGAATCCGGTAACAGCAGCCGTTGCAGCTTGTCCACCCCGCTGCGAAGGGCTGCCGGTCCCTGCCCGGCGGACAGGACCGCCATGCCGGCTGCCAACAAAGTCAGGGCTTCAGGGGCCGAGAGGCGCACCGCAGTCGAGAAGTAGTCGGCCATCTCGACCACCACCTCATCGTCGTCGATGAACGCCACCATCAGATCACCCGGGCCGTAGCCGGGTAGGCCGCAGACGAATACCAGGTTGAGATCGGCCGCCAATTGCCGGGGGGTGTAGCCGAACCGCTCACACACTTCTTGAACCGTGTTGCCCGGATTGGCGATCACCCACGGCAGCATTGCCAGCAATCGGGTCAACCGGCGCGCCGTGCGTGCGCTGCTCATTGGGAGCCCTTCTCCACTCGGGCTACAAAAAGAGCCCGGAGGTGGTCGGGCCCGATGATTTCGGCGCGGTCATCGAAGCTGAGTATCCAGGCAAGGAAGGCGTCCACGTTCGCAACGGGAATCGAGGCGTGCAGCGAGCCGTTGGCATCCTCCTTGGCCTCGACCCGGCCTGACAACTGCCGCTTCGCCCACCATGCCAGGTCGGCGTCGAACACAACATCTGCCACGAGGTCGTCGGCACCCGCCTCCCACGGTGCCTGCGGGATCGAGTCACTGGCACGAAAGTCGGAAGGACGCTCGAACTGGTCTGGCTGTTGGCCGATAGTGATTTCGCCTGCGCGATCGAGGCGGAATGCTTTGACGACGGATCGATCGGAACGCTCCGGCCCGACCACATACCAATGGCCCCGACGATGCACCAGCCCGTATGGCGCCACTTGACGCCGCGAATCTCTGTAGTCGAACCCGATCCACCGGCGCTCCGACACTGCAAGGAACACGTCACCGAGTAGGTCGCTCTCGGCACCGAGATCGGCCGCGAGCGGCTCCATGGCACCGCCCTCGGGTGCCCCACCCAGCTTCAGGAGCGCGTCTGACCCGGCGGCCTGGCCGCCGACTCTGATCACCTGGGCGGCCAGCCAGAGAGCGGCACGCTCCTCGTCGGTGAGGCCCGGGTCTTCGAGCCCGTACTCGTCGGCCGGCACCACATAGCCGTGCTCGACTTCCCACCCGTCCGTTGGCGCCAGATTGAGGGGGATTCCGAGCTGTCGAAGCAGATCCTTGTCGCGCTCGAACATTCGCCGGAATGCTTCATCGCTGGACTGGTCGTAGCCGGCGACGGTCATACGAATCTCGTCGGCACTTACCGGACGCTGGACGGTGAGCAGAAAGGCGAGCAAGTTGAGGATACGTTCGATGACGTTTTGCATTAGTCGCGCGCAGGCTATCGGTGGGGCGGTTTCAAGGGAAGGACCTTATTCAGTACTCAGACTCATTATTCAGTAGTCAGTACTTTGCGCGGGCCGGGTCAGACGCCGATTACTGATTACTGGAGCCAGGCGCCAGCCGAGCAGTACTGAGTACTCGAGCGTAGCGAGTTACAGGCTCTCGATGAGCTTCTCTACCCGTTCATCCACCGCCTTGAACGGGTCTTTGCAGAGGACCGTCCTTTGTGCCTGGTCGTTGAGTTTGAGGTGCACCCAGTCGACCGTGAAGTCGCGCTTCTTCGCTTTGGCAGCTTTGATGAACTGGCCACGCAATTTGGCACGAGTGGTGGCGGGAGGTTCGATCATGGCTGTCTCGATCGACTCGTCTGTCACCACCCGTTCCATCTCGTTGCGGCGCTCGAGAAGATAGAAGAGCCCTCGTTCCTTGCTGACGTCGTGGTAGGAAAGATCGAGAAGAGCCAGCCGGGGCGACGACAGCGGCAAGTCGTGCTTCTCGCGGTACCCCTCGATTAGGCGATACTTGGCCACCCAATCGCACTCTCGATGAAGGGAGAGCGGATCCTTCTCCAGGCCGGTTAGTAGGTTCTCCCACATGAGCACGGCCTGCTCGACCTCCGGCGGGAACCCGGTGGTGCGGGCATACCGGATGGCGCGCTCGAGGTACTCCCACTGCACATCGAGCGCAGACAGCTCGCGCCCATTCGCCAAACGTACCCGACGCCGGCATGTGATGTCATGGGAGATCTCGCGAATCGCCCGAATCGGGTTCTCCAGTGTGAGATCCCTAAAAACAACGTCGTCCTCGAGCATCTGAAGGAGCGCCGCCGTCGTTCCGATCTTGACGTACGTCATGTACTCGGACATGTTGGAATCGCCGGCTATAACGTGGAGACGCCGATACCGCTCGGCATCGGCGTGCGGCTCGTCACGGGTGTTGATTATCGGCCTGCTGCGAGTCGTCGCAGACGAGATGCCTTCCCAAATGTGCTCGGCCCGCTGTGCCAGGCAGAACACCGTCCCGCGAGCAGTTTGCAGCAGCTTGCCGGCACCGGCATAGATCTGCCGGGTGACAAAGAATGGGATCAGCGTGTCGATGATGCGTTGAAAATCGCCGTGGCGGGTAATCAGATAGTTCTCGTGGCAACCGTACGAGTTCCCCGCCGAGTCCGTGTTGTTCTTGAAAAGGTAGATCTGGCCTTTGATCCCCTCCTCTTCGAGACGGGCTTCGGCAGATTCCACAAGTCCCTCGAGGATGCGCTCTCCGGCCTTGTCATGGCGGACTACGTCGTAGAGGCTGTCGCACTCCGGTGTGGCGTACTCCGGGTGGGAACCGACATCGAGGTAGAGCCGAGCCCCGTTCTCGAGGAACACATTTGACGAACGCCCCCAACTGACCACCCGCCGGAACAGGTAGCGGGCGACCTCGTCGGGCGACAGCCGGCGCTGCCCGCGCAGCGTGCAAGTGACGCCGTATTCGTTTTCGATGCCGAAGATTCTGCGACTCATCAATTAGCAGGGTAACCGGCGATCGCCCGCTAGCGGTACGTGTTTCCCCGAACTAGCAGTCTGTGGTTCATTACGATCTGCTCATGACCCAGAGAACGACACCGGAGCCGGGGCACTTCACGAAGGTGGCAACCGTCGGCGATATCACCGCCGGCAACGTGCTGGCGGCACGCCTTCGTTCCGAGGGTATCGAGGTGCGTGTGCACAGCCCGGCCCTGGGACCCTATCCCGTAACGGTGGGCCGCCTCGCCGAAACGGAGCTGTGGGTGCTGTCAGATCGAGTCGAGGACGCCACCTCGGTGCTGCTCGATGCAGAAGTCAACGACGCCATCGCCGCCGCCGATCCCGATCTTGATCATCTGGCGACAGCGCGACCCTTTGACTTGCAGATCATCGCCCTCACTCTGGGCGCGATCATGGTCGCCCTTTTTGTACTGACGATCCTTCGGGTGTATTGAGTCGGGCTACTGCCGAGCGGCTGCCAGCGTATCGGCATCTAGCCTGCGGAACTTCCGGCGACCGTTTGTCCGATCGAGCACCGCAGCCTCCCACTGTTCGGGTGGCACCACTTCTCCGTCGTCCGATTCGATCGCTTCACAACCGAGACGCAGCGCGGCAGCCAGGTCCATACCTTCGCTGAAACCTGATTCCAGCCGGGCAGTGAGGTCTTCGTCCTCGCCGCCGATGGCGCCGAAGTGATCCAGGTCACGCAATGTGCCGTCGAACTGGACACGGTAGATCTGGGTACCGGCCGGATCATCGCCGATCTCGACGACCATCAACTCAATTTCGTACGGTTTGACCTCGTGGGTGAAGACCTGACCCAGCGTTTGGGCGTACGCATTAGCGAGGCCCTTGGCGGTCACGTCGAGACGGCCGTAGGAGTACCCCTTGAGATCTGCATAGCGGATTCCGGCGACCCTCAGGCTCTCGAATTCATTGAAACGGCCAACACCGGCGAACGCCACCGCGTCGTAGATCTCGCCGATCTTCTGTAGCGAGCCTGAAGGGTTCTCGCCGAGAAGCAGCACGCCGCCGACGTACGAGATGATCACTATCGGTCGGCCCCGGGCGATGCCTTTCTTGGCGAACTCCGCGCGATCCTTGATCAGCTGCTCGGGAGGCACATACATCGGCATGGTCATGGGCGAGCCTCCAGAGCTTCGGTTGCCACCGTGGCGATGCGGCTCTCATCGATCTCGGTGAACCCGGCCTCAGTCACTGTGACGACGTTGGGGTAGATCTTGCGCTTCAGGTCGGGGCCGCCGGTAGCGGTGTCCTCCTCGGCGGCAGCGATCAGGGCCTCGATCGCGACCCGCAAAGCGACTGCCTCATCCATGTCGGGATCATGAACGGTTTTGATGAACGACTTGGCTTCGGAACCGCCCGATCCCGTTGTGGCGTAGTCCTGCTCCTCATAGCGGCCGCCGACGACGTCGAAGGTGTAGAGGCGACCCTCATCTGCCGACTCGTCGAACCCGCAGAACAGCGGCACCACAACGAGGCCCTGGAAGGCGAGGGGCAGGTGATTGCGCACCATCCGGGCCAGGTAGTTGGCTTTGCCCTCCAGCGACAGTCGGGTCCCCTCGATCTTCTCGTAATGCTCCAATTCCGTTTGGAACAGCTTGATCAACTCGGCAGCCATACCGGCTGTGCCGGAGATGGCCACGGCGGAGTATTCGTCGGCCGCGAAGACTTTCTGCACACGGCGGTGTGCGATGACGTTCCCGGCGGTAGCTCGGCGGTCGCCCGCCATAACCACTCCGTCGCGGTACTTGACGGCCAGCACGGTCGTCGCCTCGGGAATCTCGATCTCGTTGCCGGGGCTCGTCGTCCAGCGTGGTGCCATCCCCTCAGTCTCCAGGAGCGCGACGAAGCTAGTGCCGGGCACCAGAGAGTCGAGCGGCAGCGGCCCTGCCAGGTAACGACGAGCGTCGTGGCTCACTCGCCACCCTTCTGGACGTAGTTCTTCACGAACTCTTCAGCGTTCTCCTCGAGAACGGTGTCGATCTCGTCGAGGATGTCATCGATACGATCTGTGAGTTCGTCCGCCTCGGCTGAGGACTCGACGTCGGTCTCGACGACCTCTTGTTCAGAGGAGTCGCCACGACTCTGTTTGCGTTCCTGTTCGGCCACTATTCGCCTCCAAGTAATTGCAGCAATTCACCGGCGGTGTCGGCCTGATCGATCAATCCGCCAATCAATTCCTTGCTGCCGCGCAGCGGTTCCATCATAGGCACCCGCTTGAGGGCATCTCCGCCAACATCAAAGACCAGTGAATCCCAGTTGGCGGCCACGAGGGAATCGCGGTATTTGGCGACGCAGCGACCCCGGAAATAGGCCCGCGTCTTCTCGGGAGGTAGCTCGATCGCGCCGCCGACCTCGTCGTCGGTGAAGAGCCGCTGCATGCGCCCGGCGGCCACCAGGCGGTCGTAGAGGCCCTTCTCCGGGTCAACGTCGTGGTACTGCAAGTCGAGCAGCGCAAGTTTGCTGTCGTTCCAGTCGAGATTGTCCCTGTTGATGAAACCCTCGAACAGCGCCAGCTTGGCGGTCCAGTCGAGCCGATCGGCAGTCCGCCGCGGGTCGATCTCGAGGTCCGTGAGGATCTTCTCCCACAGGTCCACGACTTCGGCATAGGTCGGGTTGTCCGTTCCACCGTCGACGTACTTCTTGGCCCACTCGAGGTATTGCCACTGAGCTTCCAGCGCAGTTATCGAGCGCCCGTCAGCCAGCTCAACGACCGCCTGCAATGTCGGATCGTGGCTGACCGCGGTCACCGCGGCCACCGGCTTTGCGAGCAACAGCGGTTCGCTGAGGGCGCCGTCTTCGAGGGCATCCAGGATCAGAGCCGCCGAGCCCAATTTGAGGTACGTTTGTGGCTCGGCCCGTGTCGCGTCGCCGATGATCACGTGCAGCCGGCGATACTTGGCGGCGTCGGCATGCGGCTCGTCGCGCGTGTTGATGATTGGTCGTTTTAGCGTCGTCTCGAGCCCGACCTCCTCCTCGAAGAAGTCGCCTCGCTGAGTTATCTGGTAGTCGACTTCGGGCCGACCGTTCTCGGATCCGATCTTTCCCGACCCGGTGAAAATCTGCCGGGTGACAAAGAAGCCGGTCATATGGCGCACAACCGCGCCGAAAGGGATCTCTCTGGCGATCAGGTAGTTCTCGTGCGCCCCGTAGGAGTTGCCTTTCCCATCGGAGTTGTTCTTGTGGACGAACATCCGCTCGTGCGGCGGCATCGTCGCCCGGGCCATCGCGACCGCTCGCCCCATCAGGACTTCACCCGCTTTGTCGTGGCGGGCAGCTTCCCGGGCATCAGAGCACTCGGGCGTCGAGTACTCAGGATGGGCATGATCGACGTAGAGCCTCGCGCCGTTCTTGAGTACAACATTGACGAGACCGCTGTCGAGATCTGCTGGCAGCGAATCCTCGTACCCGAAACCGCGGGCATCGCGTCCGGGGGACTCCTCGTCGTACGACCACTGGATCCTGGCTCGCTCTCCCGCGTAGGAGTTGATGAGCTGGCTCGAACCCACCACCGGATTGAAGTCGGGTGAGTTGCGCACGGTGATGCCGTACTCGACCTCCGTACCAATGACTTTCGGAAGGCTCACTAGCCGGGATCCCGGCGAAGGTCGCGGAGGCTCACAGGTACTGGCCCGGCGTGACGGCCTCGATGGTGCGGCTCTCGCCGCTGCCCTCGATCAGGGTCCGCACGTAGACGATGCGTTCACCCTTCTTGCCACTGATGCGAGCCCAATCGTCTGGATTGGTCGTGTTGGGTAGGTCCTCGTGCTCGCGGAATTCCTGGATGATGGCGACGGACAGATCCTCTGCCGTGAGTCCGGGGGCCTCCCCGGCAATCTCACGCTTGATCGCATCTTTCTTGGCGCGGCGAACGATGTTCTCGATCATCGCTCCAGATGAGAAGTCCTTGAAGTAGAGAACTTCTCGGTCGCCGTTGGCATATGTCACCTCGAGGAAGCGGTTGCCCTCTGACGTGTCGTACATCTGGGCTACGACCTTGGTGATCATGTCATCGATCATCGCCCGCTTGTCGCCGTCATATTTGTCGAGCTCAGCCGCGGCGAACGGCAACGTCTCGACGAGGTAGATCGAGAATATCTGACGCGCAGCCTTCTCATCGGGCCGCTCGATCTTCACCTTCACGTCCAGCCGTCCGGGCCGCAAGATGGCAGGATCGATCAGGTCTTCACGGTTGGAAGCGCCGATCACGATCACGTTGCGTAGAGTCTCGACGCCGTCGAGTTCTGAAAGCAACTGGGGAACGATCGTGGATTCAACGTCCGAGGACACGCCGGTGCCTCGAGTACGGAAAAGCGAATCCATCTCATCGAAGAAGACAATCACGGGCACGCCTTCGTCACTCTTCTCTTTGGCCCGCTGGAAAATCAACCGGATCTGACGCTCGGTTTCGCCGACGTACTTGTTGAGCAACTCCGGGCCCTTGATGTTTAGGAAGTAGGACCGGGTGTCTTCGTTGCCCTCTTTGGCGGCTACTGCCTTGGCGAGGCTATTGGCAACGGCCTTGGCGATCAGCGTCTTGCCGCACCCCGGAGGGCCATACAGCAACACACCCTTGGGAGCGGCAAGATCGTATTGGAGGAACCGCTCTTTGTGGATGTAGGGCAGCTCGACGGCATCCTGAATCGATTCGATCTGATCTGCCAGGCCGCCAATGTCCTCGTAGCTGACATCGGGGACCTCTTCGAGGACCAACTCTTCGACTTCGGGACGCACGAGCTTCTCGAAAGCGAGGTTCGTACGAGGATCGAGGCGGATGTGGTCGCCGACCCGGAGGAACTCACCAACCAGGGGCGCGGCAAGCTCGATGACCTTCTCCTCATCGGCACGGCCGGTGACGATGAGCCGCTCTTCGCTCAGGACCTCTTTGATGGAGACGACTTCACCAGCAATGTCGAAATCGCGCACTTCGATGACGTTGTAAGCCTCGTTGAGCAGCACCGTCTGACCAACCTCCAGCGCCTTGATCTCGAGACTCGGCTCGACATTGACGCGCATCTTGCGGTTTGACGTGTAAACGTCGGCGGTGCCGTCCGGGTTGACGCCGAGAATCGTGCCGAACGGATTCGGCGGAGCGGTCAGCTTTTCGACCTCTTCGCGCAGCATGGCGAGCTGTTCGCGCGTCTCTTCGAGTGCCGAGGCGAGCTTCTGATTCTGGTGGGCAGCCTGAGCCAGCTTGTTCTTGGTGTCGAGGAGTCGTTCCTCGAGGACTCGCACGCGGCGCGGAGCATCCTGAAGGCGTCGCCGCAGAATGGCGACTTCCTCTTCGAGCATCCTGACGGTGCTCTTCAAATCCGGGTTCTGGCCCTCAGTTCTGTCCACGCCGCTGGCCTCCTGACAAGCTCATCGGTCGATGGGGGCGCCAGTGTAGGCACCCACATGAGACAACATCGGCACGTTCCGGGGTGAATTCAGCATCGCGTCGGGGACTAGTTCACGAATCTGAGCCGGTTGCCGCGTCGGGACGCGTAAACCTCCTGGCCACGGTGATAAAGCCGGTGTGCCCTTGCATCCGGTGACTCGGACGCACCGAGCGGCCTTCGACGGTCCATTCACGGTGAAGAACCTCAAAAGTCGTCTCATCGATGAAAGATCCCGATGCGGCCAGTGCCCTTCGCACCTCCTGAACCTGGGGCACAGTCGGCAGATAACAGCAGAACATGCCGCCGGGTCGGAGGTGGCGTACCGCCGGTTGCACGCTGTGCCACGGCTCCGGCATGTCGAGCACAACCCGGTCCGGAGCAACGCCTGCGAAACTGTCCTCGACCTCGCCGACCAGCAATTCCAGGTTCTCGGGGAGGCTGCCCAAGAAGCCCTCGATCCGCTGGGCGGCGATCTCCGCGTGATCGGCGCGGCGTTCGACAGACACCACCCGGCCCGCTTCGCCGACGGCGCGCAACAGCGCCAACGTAAGGGCACCAGACCCGGTACCGGCTTCGAGGACCGTGGCCCCCGGATAGATATCTGCCCACATCACGATCGCTGCGGTGTCCTTCGGATAGACGACCGCGGCACCTCGTGGCATCTTCACGGTGTAATCGGCCAGTCGGGGACGCACCGCAACGAGCTTTGATCCCATTGACGCGGCGACAAAACTGCCTTCGGGTTGGCCAATGATGCCGTCGTGGGGAACCACTCCGCGGTGATACTGGAATTCGCCTTCGGCTTCGAGGCGGATGAGATAGGTCCGTCCCTTGGCGTCGTAGAGCAAACAGGGCTCGCCGGCGGCGAAAACGGGCATGGCGCTAAGCGAATATGGAGGCAACGGTGGCAAACACCGTCAGCACCATCGATAACACGACGATCCAGACCAGGACTTTGACCATTCTGTCGCGGTTGCGGAACACGTAGTAATCCTACCCGGTCACAGTCATGTCGTCGGCGGAGTCGCCACGCATGAATCTGACGCGGAGCTCCTCACCCGGCCTGAGCTTGCGCTTGTAGAGCAGCTCGTTGTGGTGATTGTCCCGACTACGCAGCCACCCGATTATGGCAATCGCCGCCCCCAGGCCCGCGACGCCGGGGTATCCCCGGCGGGCGCCCCCGAACATCTGTCCGATCCCGAAGGTGACGAGCTTGTTCACT
>Ga0316187_10005426_pt1 | contig 11021 bp, 7 predicted proteins | sample CroRivburrow1_MG_FD_204927 | JGI IMG/M metagenome (GOLD analysis project Ga0316187, IMG submission 204927) | Coastal sediment microbial communities from Maine, United States - Cross River worm burrow 1 | ecosystem: Environmental > Aquatic > Marine > Coastal > Sediment | place: USA: Maine...
GTACTCCTCGGGCCCGCGCACGCCTTCCGCCTTGCCGAGCTGCGCGTCGCGCACCTGCAGGATCCACTCCTTCCACAGCTCGCCGAGTTCGTCGACGGACTCCACGGGCGAGTCCTTGCCCGCCAGCACGATCTCCTCGAAGTGGGGGATGCGCTGGTCGAGTCCCTTGTGCGCGGCACCCGACAGGTAGTACGCGTGCAGCGGATCGCGATAGATCGCCTTGCCGGTCTCCGCGTCGCGGTAGTTGTACAGGAAGTACACCACGCCCCAGGTCGGCGCGTACCACGGCGGACCCCACTGGTACTCGTTCTCGATCAGGATGCGCAGCGTCGGCGCCTTGTCGGGAGTCGCCCACTCCCCGGAGCCGTCGCGCACGCCATCGGTGTGGTCGCTCATCCAGCCGCGGTCCATGCGCGGGGCCAGCGCGAACAGCCGCCCGGTGTTGACCTGGTTCCAGCGCACCGTGCCGTTCGACAGCAGCACCGTGCCCTCGAAGAAGCTCGCATAGGCCTCGTTCAACCAGCCCGGAACGCCGCCGCGGCCGGTCAGCGCCACGAACTGGTGCGCCGCCTCGTGGAACAGCGTGTGGTACATCCCCAGCAGGTTCGACTCGCCGTCGCCGCCGGGCGCGTAGGTCTCGACCGAGTCGCCGGTGAAGTGGCCGGCCGACCACTTGACCGGCGGCCCCTTGCCGAGCTCCAGGTACTCGTCGCGGTCCTGGAAGATGTTGACGTCGATCTGCGGGGTCGAGCCGCCGTCCTCCAGGTAGCGGAAGAACACCCGGTACGCCTGGTTCATCTGCTCCATGGCGATCGCCGCGGTCTGCAGCACCATGTAGCCGGCGTCGGTGTGGATGACGTAGTTCTCGGTCTCCTTGCTGGCCTTGGTGTCCCACGTCGCGTGCTCGGCGTCGAACGCGGCGATCCACTCGCCGTCCGCGCCGAGCGCCGGGTCGGCGCCGGCATAGAGGTCTTCGGTGGCGACATCGGCGCCGCCGGTGCGGCGGATCTCCTTGAGCCGCGCGCGCGCCTCGCGGTCGCGCGGCGCGATGTGCAGCACCTCCTCGAGCAGCGCGATGGCGGAGTGCAGGCGGCCGCGCTTGGAGTGGTCCTTCTCCAGCTTGCGCAGTTCCTTGATGTAGTCGGCGGTCAGGTCGCGGAAGCGCTCGGCGTCCGGATCGATGGAGGCCAGCCGTTCCTCGACCGCGGCGATCGCCTTGCGGTCGACCGGCGCGTCCTCCGCCGACGCGACGATGCCCAACCAGGAGTGCAGCGCGTAGGCCTCGGTGTCAGCGTCGCTGTCGGCGGCCGCGACCTCGGCCCACATGCGCAGCGCTCCGAGGTGCTGGTCGTCGCGCTCCAGCGCGCGCTCGACGTCGTGACGCGCCTCACTGACCTTGCCCTCCTCGAGCGCGCGCCGCGCGGCGTACAGGTGCCGCTCGATGAACGGGTTGTCGCCACCGCTCGGCATCGCCAGCAACGGCGCGACGACGGCCAGGAGCAGCAGCAGCAGGCGGGCGAGCATGATCAGACGTCGACGGCGGGGGCGGCGGGGCCGGCCTCGACGCGGCGGCGCAACTGGCCACAGGCCGCGTCGGTCTCGCGCCCGAGGCTCCTTCTCAAGGTAACCGAAAGGCCACCGCGACGGGCGTGTTCGGCGAAGGTCTCCTGCGCGGCGCGCTCGGGGCGCCGCCAGGGCATCGCGTCGACCGGATTCCAGGGAATCAGGTTGAGGTGGCAGCGGCGGCCCTTCAGCAGCCGCGCCAGCGCGTCGGCCTGCTCCGGGCGGTCGTTGACGCCGCCGAGCAGCACGTACTCGACGGTGTACTCGCGGCCCGACGAGGCGAACAGCGCGTCGGCCTCGTCGAGCGTGCCGGCGATGGTGCGCTTGGCGACGCCGGGCACCAGCTCCCGCCGCAGCGCGTCGTCGGGCGCGTGCAGAGACAGCGCCAGCGACACCGGTCGACCCCAGGCCGCGATGCGCTCCAGCGCGCCGCGCGGGCCGACCGTGGACAGCGTCACGCGCCGCGCCGACAGGCCCATGCCTTCCTCGTCGAGCAGCACGTCGAGCGCCGCCAGCGTCGGCTCCAGGTTATGGCCGGCGTCGCCCATGCCCATCACGACCACGCGGTGGAAGGGGCCCTGCGCGCGGCGCAGCCACAGCACCTGCTCGAGGATCTCGGCGGCGTCCAGGTTGCGCTGCAGACCGCCGAGTCCGCTGGCGCAGAAGGCGCACATCACCGGGCAGCCGACCTGCGTGCTGATGCAGATGGTGCGGCCCTTGGTGCCGGGCATGCCGACCGCTTCGACCGCGGCACCGTCGGGTAACCGCAGCAGCACCTTGACCGCGCCGTCCTCGGCCTCCGAGCGGGACTCGAGCGCCGCGCGCGCCAGCGGGTCCTCGGCCTCGAGGCGCTCGCGCAGCGCGGCGGGCAGGTCGGTCATCTCGGACCAGCTGTGCGCGCCGCGGCGGAACGCCCACTGCGCGGCGATCCGCCCGTGGAATGGCTTCCCGCCGAGCTCCGCGAAGCGGCGCGGCCACTCCCGCGGGTGCAGCGCGAGCAGGCGCGGGGACTCGCTCATCCGGCTTCGCGCACCTTGCGGAAGACCTCGGTCGCCCAGCGCAGCCCGGTCTCGTCGTCGGGCGGGTTGCAACCGCCGACGCCCTGGTGGCCGCCGCCGCCGTACTGCTTCATCATCTCGCCGAGGTGCGGCCCGCCTTCCGGCCGGTTCCAGGGGTTGCTGGACGCGGTGATATGCACCCCGGCGCGGGTCGGCAGCAGCGTGACCGCGTACTTCAGTTCCGGGTAGAGGTAGAACGGCGCGAAGCGCTCGCGGCGGATCTTCTTCGAGCGCAGGTCTGCGAACACCGCCTTGGCGGTCCGTTCGACGATCTTGCCGGGGAAGTTCTCGAGCGCGTTGTCGCGGTTGCGGCAGGAGCGCTCGTAGAGCCGCTCGATCTCCGGGTCCACGCCGACCTGCACCAGGTCGCGGCGGCGCATCAGGCGCACCACCTTGTCGTGGAAGGAGTAGTTCGGCGCGCAGGTCAGCGCGCGGCTGATGCGGATCGCCGGCTCACCGCCGAACAGCGCCTGGTCGGCGGTGCCGAAGGAGGCGGAGTCGATGATGTCCGACCAGCGCGCCAGTTCGTCGAAGCGCTCCGGTGGCTGCCAGCCCCAACGCTCGCGCGCGTGGCGCAGGATGATCGGCGGGCAACTCGGCGCGGTCGGGTCGAAGCAGCGCTTGTCGTCTTCCTGGTACTTCGCCTCGTCCTCGGGCGACAGGAAGGTCGTCGGGTGGTGGTCGAACCAGTACTCCGCGCGCGGGTGGAAGTGGAAATCGACCACCGCGAAGCGTTGGCCCATCGCGAACTGCTCCCAGTCCAGCGTGCGGTCGAAGTTGACCCCCGACCAGTCGACGTCCTGCTCGTCGCGCGAGGCCTCCAGCGCCTCGGCGAGGATCGCCGCCGAAGCCATGCCGTCGAAGTCGCGGTGGTAGTAGATGCGCATCAGTCGGCGGTCCGCGGAGTCAGTCGGCCGTAGACATGGTCGCGGAAGAAGCCGCTCCAGTCGTCCTCGGTGCGCGTCTCCAGGGCGGTCTGCAGCGCGCTCGTGGACCACGGCTTGCCGGCGGCCAGCGCGGCGTCGAGCACTGCGTCGAGGACCGCGCGGCCGGCGCGCGTCTCGATGGCCCTCCAGACCAGCGCCCCGCGCGACTGCAGTCGGCGCGCGCCGAAGGAGTCCTCTGCCGGCATCATCGACAGCGGCATCGGCAGCGTGCCGAGCGCGTCCTCGTTGGCCTGCCACCAGGCTGCAAGCACCGCGGCGTCGTCGGGCCACTCCGCTTCGAGCAGGCGCCAGGCGCCGTATTCGGCCAGCGAGGCCTCGAGGAAAGGCGCCGCGCTGCCGACGCCGCGCAGGCCCGCGCCGAAGGTGCAGGCGCCGATCGCGCGTGCCAGCCAGATGCGCTGTGTCAGGCCTTCCCGCCCCGCGTCGAGCGGTTCGTTGAACCACCCCGCGGTCTCGTCGAGGACCAGCAGTCCCGGCAGAGCGCGGTCACCGAGGCCGGGGAAGGAGGCGACCTGCACATCCCGCGGTGCCGTACGCAGCCACGCGCCCAGCGCCTTCTCGAGGCGCGTCACCCCGCGCACGGCCTCGTCGGGCAGCGTCGCCTTGGCGTCCAGCCGCAGATTCCAGGTGCGCGAACCGGCCTTGCGCGGTTTGTAGGCGCCGGCCAGGAAGAACGGCCACGCGCGCCCGGCCGCCAGTCGCGGGTAGTCGACCTTCCGGTAGCCGCCCTTGTCGACGAAGCCGTGCGCGCCAGGTGCGTGCGAGAACACGGTCAGGCTCGCGGGATAGGTCAGTCGCAGCGTCCACGCCGGTGCCTGGTAGCCGGCGGGGGCGTCGAGCAGCACATTCGGCACCGCCAGCCAAGCCGCGTCCAGGGCGGCCAGGCCAGGGCCGACCAGCGGCCGGGCCATGCCGTACGGCGCGCCGCTGCCGGCCTCACCGTCGATGCGCAGGCGATAGCGGACGCCCTCGCCGTCGCTGCCCTGGCGTTCGACCGGTGTCGAGCCGGGCGGGTACAGCCAACCTCCGGCTTCCATGCCCGCGGGGCCGTCCCAGACGACCTCGACGAACAGCAACTGCTGGCCCGGCACGCCGGTCAGGTCGGCGTGGATGCGGAACTCGCCCGGGAAGGGCTGCTCCGCGCCGGCCTCGCCGAGTCCGGACCAGGGGTCGACCTCGGGGGGCGGCAGGGGAATCCAGGCCTCGGGGACCCGGAAGCTCGCGAAGGCTTCGAGGGCCTGCTCGCGTTGCGCGGCCGGTCCCTCCCAGAGGCCGTGGACGAGGCGGTCACCGAGCAGCAGGATGCGCTCCAGCACCACGCTCTCGCGGCCGCCGCGGGTGAATCGGATGTCGACACCGGCGGCGTCGAAGCCGCCCCAGGCGCCGCTCCAATCCTCTGCTCGCGGCTCCAGGCCCTGCAGACCGCGCAGCCAGAAGGTGCGGATCTCGCGCGCGACCGCGCCGGGGTCGCCACCTGGGGTGGCCACCAGCAGGTGCTCGATGGTGAACACGCCGAGCCCGTCAGCGCGCGTGGAACTCCAGCGTTCGGCCTCGGGGGCCGGCTGCACGAAGGACTCGTAGCCCTCCGGCAGCGTCAGCGAGAACGGAGGAGCGGGGCTCTGCTGGGCGAGCGCCAGCAGCAGGGTGCCGAGCAGGGCGGCCATGCGGGAGTCTAGGCGGTCTCGCGGCGCGGGTCTCCGCCTTCCAGCAGCACGTTCGCGCTGCCGCGGCGGATCATCTCACCGGTGATGACGAACTTCCGCGCCGGCTCCCCGTATTCGGGCAGGTGGAACATCAGGTCGTGCAGCACGCCTTCGAGGATCGAGCGCAGTGCGCGCACGCCGGTCTGGCGCTCGTGCGCCTTGACCGCGATCTCCTTGAGGGCCTCGTCGGTGAAGTTCAGTTCATGGCCTTCCATGACGAAGTAGGCCTGGAACTGGCGCACCAGCGCGTTGCGCGGCTCGATGAGGATGTGCTGCAGGTCCTCGATGCCGAGTCCGTGCAGGTGCACGTGCACCGGCAGACGGCCGACGAACTCGGGGATCAGGCCGTAGTCGACCAGGTCCTTGGTGTCCAACTGCGGGATGAGGCGCTCGCGGTTGGTGAGATCCTCCGGCAACGGCGCGTCATCCCCTTCGCCGTGGAAGCCGATGGCACCCTCGCCGACGCGGCGGCCGATGATCTCCTCGATGCCCGAGAAGGTGCCGCCGCAGATGAACAGGATGCCCGAGGTGTCCATCTGGATGCACGACTGCTCGGGGTGCTTGCGGCCGCCCTGCGGCGGCACGTTGGCGACCGAGCCCTCGAGGATCTTCAACAGCGACTGCTGCACGCCTTCGCCGGACACGTCGCGAGTGATCGAGACGTTCTGCGTGGTGCGCGCGATCTTGTCGATCTCGTCGATGTAGATGATGCCGCGCTGTGCCTGCGCGAGGTCGAAGTCGCAGGCCTGCAGCAGCTTCAGCAGGATGTTCTCGACATCCTCGCCGACGTAGCCGGCCTCGGTCAGGGTGGTCGCGTCGGCGATCGCGAAGGGCACGTCGAGGATGCGCGCCAGCGTGCGGGCCAGCAGCGTCTTGCCCGAGCCGGTCGGGCCGATCAGCAGCACGTTCGATTTCTCGAGTTCGACGTCTCCCCAGGCAGGGGTCTCGCCGCCGGCGTCGAGCTGCGCCTGGGCCTCCAGCCGCTTGTAGTGGTTGTGGACCGCCACCGCGAGCACCCGCTTGGCCTCGAGCTGGCCGTAGACGTACTCGTCGAGCCGGCCGACGATCTCACGTGGCGCGAGGAAGCCGCCGACCTCGGGGGTGTCGTCCTCGTCCTTGACCTGGCGCAGCCGCCGGTCCTCCTCGTGGAGGATCGAGTTGCAGATCTCCACGCACTCGTTGCAGATGTAGATCCCGGGAGGCCCCGCGATCAGGGACTCCACTTGTGCTCGCACCTTCTCGCAGAAGGTGCAGCGCTCCACATCTGCTCTGTCTCGCCCCGGGGCCATCTCTACAGTCTACCCTAAGACCCGACGCCTCGCGCACAAGAGCCGCGAGGCGGGGCTACGGACCGGAGCCGCGCCTGCGCGCCTAGACGCCGCCGATGATCTTGTCGACGAGGCCGAACTCCATCGACTCTTCCGCCGACAGGAAGTTGTCGCGATCGGTGGCCTTCTCGACCTGCTTGACGGTCTTGCCGCTGTGGTGGGCGAGGATGCTGTTCAGGCGCTCCTTCAGCTGCAGGATCTCCTTGACCTGGATCTCCATGTCGCTGGCGGTGCCCTGCGTGCCACCCCACGGCTGGTGGATCATCACCCGCGAGTTGGGCAGGATGAAACGCTTGTCCTTGGCGCCGCCGGCCAGCAGCACCGCGCCCATCGAGGCGCACTGCCCGATGCAGTAGGTCGCGACATCGCAGTCGATGTACTGCATGGTGTCGTAGATCGCCAGCCCAGCGGTGACCGAGCCACCCGGCGAGTTGATGTACAGCTGGATGTCCTGCGTCTTGTTCTGCTTGAACAGGAACAGCAGCTGGGCGACGACCACGTTCGCGACCATGTCGTCGATGCCGGTGCCGAGGAACACGATGCGGTCCTCGAGCAGTCGGCTGTAGAGGTCGTAGGTCCGCTCCCCGCGCCCCGTCTTCTCGATGACGTAGGGGATGGAAAAGGCCTGTTCGGGATTCGGCACGCCGCTCATGACCGGAGAAACTACTCCTCCCCGGTGCCCGAGGCAACTGCGGCGGCCTGCCGCTCCTCGACCTTGGCCACCAGGAAGGCGCGCACCTTGGCCTCCATGACGTTGCCGCGCAGCTCGTCCTCGCGGCCCTGCTGCTTGAAGAAGGCCTTCACGTCCTTGACGTCGACCTGCTCGCGGGCGGCGATGCCGCGGTAGGCCTCGTCCAGCTCGCGGCTGCTGACGCGGATCTTCTCCTCGGCGGCGATCCGGCGAATCAGGAACCAGTGGCGCAGCCGGCGCTCGGCATCCTCGGCCAGCTCCTCGCGGTGCTTGTCGGCCTCGGCCTGGGCGGCCTCCTCCTCGGCGCCGTTCTGCTTCATGCGCTCGACGGCGTTCTGGACGGCCGATTCGGCTTCCTCATGGACCATGCGCGGCGGCATCTGGAAGGGGCGAACCTTGCAGATGGCCTCGAGCGACTCGAAGGCGAGGCGCTCGCGGTCCTGCCGCTCGTTCTCCCAGCGGATGCGCTCCAGGACCTTCTCCTGAAGCGCCTCGGCGGACTCCAGGCCGAGGTCCTCGGCGATCTCGGCGGCCTCGGCTGGCCGCGGCTTGACGACCTGCGACACCGTGAAGCGCGCGACGCCCTGCTTGCCGACCCAGTCCTCGTTGGAGAAGCCGTCCTTGAACTCGACCGGGATCTCCAGCGTCGCGCCGGCCTGCGCGCCCTTCATCGCGGCGTCGTAGGTCTCCGGCTCGGCGCCGTACAGCGGGTTTCCGAGCCCCATCTTCAGGCCTGCGGCCTGCGGCCCCTCCTCGTCGCCGAGCAGGTAGAGCAGGTCGCCCTCCGCGAGGTGCTCCTCGTCGACGGCAGCGCCCTCGGCCTCCTCGAAGCGCTGATGCTGCTGACCGAGCTGGCTCATCGCCTGCTGGACCTGGTCGTCGCTCGGGGTGGTGTCGGCCGGCTCGACCTCGAGCTCGCCCCACGACGGCAGCTCCAGCTCGGGCAGGGTCTCGACCTCGAAGGAGAAGGAGGTCTCCTGACCGTCCTCGACCTCGACCTTGCTGGCGTCCAGGTCGAGCACGCGGATGACGCGCTGGGCGATACCCAGTTCGCGCATCGCGTCGCCCGCGACGTGCTCGACCAGGTGCTCGCGGGCGTGCTCGACGACGCCGTCACCGAGCATCTTGCGCAGCACATGGGCGGGCGCCTTGCCGGGCCGGAAGCCGGGCACCTTCACGCCGCGCGCGGCGTCGCGATAGGCGTGGTCGAATTCCTGGGCGACGCGCGCCGCGGGGACCTGCACGTCGACGCGCAGATGGCACGGCCCGAGCTCCTCGCTCGTGGCCTGGACGGGATGATTCTTGCTCACGGTTCCTGGGGCCGACGGAGTCGGCACAAGACCGGGCATTGTCGGGTCCCGCGCCTCTCCCGTCCACCCGTACGGGCTACTGCCCTTCGGCGAAGAGCCGTTTGAAGGGCTCCTTGTCGAGATAGTCGGCGAACTCCGGAAGCTCCCGGTACGGCGCCAGCCGGGCCGGCGTCCAGCCGGTCATCTGCAGCCATTCGCCGGCCTCGCGCCCGCGTCGGGCACCGGCCGCGGCGCGCGACGCATAGAACCAGTCCTCGGCGTCCAGCCGGCGGGCCGCCAGGCCGTCGTCGAGGGTGTCGACGACGCGCCGGAAGTTGCGGTAGGCGTCGGCGTGGTCATCGAGGTTGACCTGCCGGCGCGCCAGGCGCATGCGCACGCGCCAGTCGTCGGGGGTGTCCTTCAACTGGTCCTCGAGTTCATCGAGCAGGAACTTCTTGGCGGTGGCGTTCTCGAGCTTCCACAGCGCCCAGGCGACCGCCTCGGTCGACGGGCTGCGCGGCTCGTCGCGGAAATAGGACTGCAGATCGCGCTCGCCGTCGCGCCAGCGATAGGCGCGGGCGCCGGCGACAAAGGCCTGCAAGGCTTCGGAGCGCGCGTCGGTGGACAGGCCCGGAGTGGTCGCACGCGCGACCAGGAAGGACTCCCCGGCCTCTTGCGGGTAGGCGCGCAACAGGCGCACCAGTCCGGCCCGGTAGTCCTCGCCTCCATGCTCGAACCAGGCGCCGTCGAGCACCAGTTGGCCCTCCTCGAAAGGGCGCTCGGCGAGCAGCGAGAGCACCTCGCCGAGACGGTCCGCATCGAGGCCGGAGGGGTCATACCGCGCCGCCAGTGCGGCGGCCTCGGCGAGTGGCGCGTACAACAGCAGCGATTCGACCGCTGCGTGGCGCAAGGCGTCGGAGGCGTCGTTCAGGCGCTCGCGAGCCGCCTGCCGGGCGAGCAGGCCGCCGCGCTCCACCGCCTGCCTCAACGCCGTCGCGCGCAGCTCCGCTGGCGAGTCGGGCAGGCGATCCAGCAGCGCCACCAGGCGGTCGGCGCCGCCGCCGTCCATGGTGCGGCCGAGCAGCAGCAGCAACGCCTCGACCGGACTCCTGCCCTCGCGCGGGCCGTCCAGCCAGGCCTGCAGATGCTCCAGGGCCGGGTCCTGGATCTCCGGTGCCGCCGCTTCCAGCGGTTCCAGCGAGGCGCGCGTGGGCATCAGCAGGAACGCGTCCTTGTGCTGCACCCAGGCGTCGCGGGCGGCCTTGCGCCGCTTCGCGGTGCGCTCCTCGAGCGTCGCCACGAGGCCTTCCAGGCCCTGAGGCGCGGTCGACTGCGGGGCCGCAAGGGCGGCAAGGACAAGAGTGGCCAGCATCGGGAACGCATAGAATAACGGGCTCGTCGGGTTTCGCCCGGCTCTGGAAAGACATGGCGCAGGAATGGGACGTACTGGTGGTCGGTGGCGGCCACGCAGGCATCGAGGCGGCTGCCGCGGCGGCGCGTCTGGGTGCGCGTACCGCGTTGGTCACGCTCGAGCCCGACGCGGTCGGGCGGATGTCCTGCAACCCGGCCATCGGCGGCATCGGCAAGGGCCAACTGGCCCGCGAGGTGGACGCGCTCGGCGGCCTGATGGGGCGCATCACCGACGCCGCCGGCATCCAGTTCCGACTGCTCAACACCAGCAAGGGGCGCGCGGTGCAGTCGCCGCGCGCGCAGTGCGAGCGGCCGGCCTACGAGCGCATCGCGCAGCAGCTGCTCGCCGAGCAGGGCGGCGTGGATGTCATCGGCGGCGAGGCCGTCGCCTTCCTGTGGCAGGCCGAGCGGCTGCCGGATCCGCTGGCCGCGTCGGAGTCGCGACCCGCCATCCGCGGCCTGCGCCTGGCCGACGGCCGCGAACTGCCGGGCCGCGCGGTGGTGCTGACCACCGGCACCTTCCTCGAGGGCGTGCTGCACACCGGACTGGAGCAGCGTGCCGGTGGACGCCACGGCGAGGCGGGCGCCGCGCGACTCGGCGACGCGCTGCGCGCGCTCGGGCTGCCGACCGCGCGCATGAAGACCGGCACGCCGCCGCGGCTGGCGGCGGACTCGGTGGACTACGCCGCCATGCAGGAGCAGCCGGGCGACGCCGAGCCGGTGCCCTTCAGCTTCCTGACCCCGCGCATCGACCGCGCGCAGGTGTCCTGCTGGCTGACCAGCACGACGCCCGAGACCCACGCCATCGTGCGCGCCAATCTCGACCAGGCGCCGATGTACGCCGGCCGCATCGAGGGCGTCGGCCCGCGCTACTGCCCTTCGCTGGAGGACAAGGTGGTGCGCTTCGCCGACAAGCAGGCGCACACGGTGTTCCTGGAACCGGAGGGAGTCGACTCCCCGCTGCTCTACGCGAACGGCATCTCGACCTCGCTGCCGGCCGCGGTGCAGCGCGAGTTCGTGCGCACCTGCGTC
>Ga0316187_10005427_pt1 | contig 11017 bp, 7 predicted proteins | sample CroRivburrow1_MG_FD_204927 | JGI IMG/M metagenome (GOLD analysis project Ga0316187, IMG submission 204927) | Coastal sediment microbial communities from Maine, United States - Cross River worm burrow 1 | ecosystem: Environmental > Aquatic > Marine > Coastal > Sediment | place: USA: Maine...
CGCTGTTCGCGCGGATTCAGGGTTTCGAGCGCCCTGAGCACGGATTTCGACAGGTCCTCGCCGATCACCGAATCCATCGGGGTACCGGCCTCGTCGTCGGAGATCAGGTCGCGGAGCTCACTGTTGCCATCGTTGCCGACCGGCATTTCGAGTGAGATGGTGTCGCGCGAGATCATGAGCAAGTTCGCGATCTGGTCTGTCGGAAGCTTCATGCGCTTTGCGATTTCCGCCGGGGAGGGCTCTCGGCCGAACTCACCGGTGAGCTTTCGTGTCATGCCGGTGACCTTGGTCAGGAGCTCACAGGCGTGAACCGGAATACGAATGGTGCGAGCCTGGTCGGTCGTTGCACGGGCCATTGACTGACGAATCCACCACGAAGCGTACGTCGAGAGCTTGTATCCGCGGCGGTAGTCGAACTTGTCGATCGCGCGCATCAGACCCATGTTGCCTTCCTGGATCAAGTCCATGAAGGGCAGGCCGCGCTTGAGATATTTCTTCGCGATCGCAACGACCAGCCTGAGGTTGGCTTCGACCATCTCGGCCTTGGCTCGCTCGACATCGGCATCAGCGGCCGAAACCGTTTTGTGCAGCTTCCGGAGCTGATTGGCTGAGAGCCCGGAGTCGGCTTCCGCCTTCTTTCGAGCCGTGGAGCCCTCGTCGCATGACTGAACGTACGAATCGAGGGCGCAGAGCACGGCCTCGAAGCTCGACTCGATGACCGCCTCTCGCACGGCGAGCTCGCCAGTAACGACACGCTCGCGTACTTCAGTGATCTGGTCGGCGTGCAGTTTGTGCTCGACGACCGCGTCGAAAATGATCTGACGACCCCTTTCGATCTGGCGTGCGAGCTCCACCTCGCCCTCTCGCGTTAGAAGGCTTACGGCGCCCATCCAGTCGAGATAGGTCTGCACCGGTTCGGCGCTGAGGACGTTGGTCTTCTCGGAGGGCTTGCCGGAGCGCCGCCGATCAGACTTCCGGTTCTTGCCTTGCTTGAGCGTCACCTCGACGCCGGCGCTCTGGAGCCGCCGAAGAAACTTCCGAACGGTTCCCTGGGTCGCCCCAATCTCTGCGATGACCTGAGACGCTTCGTTGTAGGTGATCCAACCCCGCGGCTTCACGGTCTCGATCACTTCGTTCATCTTGACGGTATCGCTGGACTTTTTTGCTGACATTGCTATTTCTCCGCTGTGTCTAAGCGTGTGGTACCACCGTGCTGGAAAATTAGCAACCATATGATCAAAAAAATCTAGTTATACTGTGAACGGAACATCACTCTCGGTTCCCTCCCTTTGCTCCCCGCGCGAAAAAGACCATTGCTTTTGGGCCTTTGCCTGGAGTAGGCATCTGCTCGATGCACGGGTTTGCCGAATACGACTCGTACGACGCTTCAGGTCTCGCAGAGCTGGTTCGTACTGGTCAGGTCAGCAGTGCTGAGCTCGTCGCGGAGTGCATCTCGCGTATCGAGCGCGTGAACCCTCAGATCAACTCGGTCGTCTTCGAGCTCTTTGAAGCCGCCCGCGCGCGGTCTTCTGGGGACCTGGGCGACGGCCCGTTCGCCGGCGTTCCGTTCCTCGTCAAGGACCTCATTCAAAGAATCCCGGGTGTCCCCACCCAGGAGGGCTCGCGGTTCTTCGAGGGTTGGACGCCCACTCGGGCAACCACGCTCTATAGGCGATGGCTCGATGCTGGGGTGGTTCCAGTGGCCAAGACCGCCACGCACGGGCCGGACGAGACGACTCCCTACTTCGCGGCACCGATCGACGGAACCTTCTTGGGCGCGACCGAAAGTGATCCCAGGCCACTGCGGATTGCGTTCCACAGCGAGCCTCCCTTACCTGCGACCGTACATCCAGATTGCAGGGCCGCAGTCGAAGATGCGGCGCAGCTCTGCGCCGAGCTTGGACACCATGTCGAAGAGGTGGCGCCCGGGCACGATGCACCGACGCTCGGCCGGGCGTTTTTGCTCGTGGTCGCAACAAACATCGCCACCGACATTCGCGAGGGTGAGCAGCTCAGACGCCGGCGCGCAACATCCAAAGATTTTCAGCTCACGACTTGGACCGCGCGCATGCTCGGCGAGGCCGTGAGTGCACAGGACTTCTTGGTTTCGCTTCGGACACTGCAAACCGAAGCGCGTCGGCTCGTCGACGTGTATCGGGGCTACGATCTCGTCCTCACACCCACCTTGGGAACACCGCCGGCACGCATCGGTGAGCTCCAACCCCGCGGAGCGGACCGGATCGCACAAAAGGTCATCGCCGCGCTGAACTGGAAGGCGCCACTCAGCAGCACGAAGCTCATCGATCAGGCGGCGCAAAGCACCTACTCATTCATCCCGTTCTCGCCGGTCGCGAATTTCACCGGCCAGCCGTCGATGTCGGTGCCCCTGTACTGGAGTGCCGAGGGGCTTCCGATCGGCGTGATGTTTACCGGGCACCCAGCCGAGGAGACCCGGATGTTTTCCCTTGCTGCTCAGCTGGAGCGTGCGCGTCCGTGGCGCGACCGGCGGCCACCGGTCTACGCCGGCAACAAGAATTAGTCGACAATTACGACATGTTGAAGCTGATTGAATCCTCATTCATTTTCTGGTTGCCCGGGGTCCCGAGCACCCTCTAGGATCCTTGGGCATGTCGGAACAGCGTTATCCTGTCCTGCGTTCGAAGGCCGATACGAAGTCCGAGACGTATGAGGTCAATCGCGAGGGCAATCTCGGGGCGCTCCAAGAAGTCAGCGACGCGCTCGCGAAAGCCAATGCGGGTGGCGGCGAGAAGTACGTGAGCCGACATCTCGCGCGTGGCCGCATCTTGCCGCGTCAGCGCATCGAGATGCTCCTCGACCGCGACAGCTTCTTCATGGAGATCGGGGCGCTTGCAGGTCACGGGATGAAAGGGGAGACGTCCGGCACGTCGGTCGTCGGTGGTGTCGGTGTCGTCAGCGGCGTCGAGTGCTGTCTGCTCGCGAGCGAGGCGACTGTGAAGGGCGGTGCAATTAGCCCGACCAGCATGTTGAAGACCGGCAGGCTTGCCGAGATCTGCGAGCAGAATCGTCTGCCGGGGATCAGCTGCATCGAATCTGCTGGCGCCGACTTGCCGAAACAGGACCAGATCTTCGTTCCCGGCGGCGCCGGGTTTCGTCATCTCACGCAGCGCTCGGAACACAAGATTCCCACCATCTGCCTCGTCTTCGGAAGTTCGACGGCGGGTGGCGCGTACATGCCCGGCATGAGCGATTACGTGGTGATGGTGAAAGAGCAGGCTCAGGTCTATCTTGCGGGCCCACCGCTGGTGAAAATGGCGACCGGCGAAGAGACGGACCACGAAGAGCTGGGCGGCGCCGAGATGCACTCTTCGATCAGCGGCGTGTCGGACTACCTCGCCGAGGACGAGATGGACGCAATTCGCCTCGGGCGCGAGATCGTCGCGCATCTCGAGTGGGAAAAGCGTGGGAGGCTTCGGCCCCGCCCCGTGGAAGCCCCGCTCTACGACCCTGAGGAGCTCTTGGGCATCGCATCGGCCGACGTGCGCGTCCCGTTCGACCAACGCGAGGTCATCGCCCGGATCGTCGACGGCTCCCGCTTCAGCGAATTCAAGCCGCTTTACGGCAAAACGATGCTTTGCGGCTGGGCGCACATCCATGGCTTCCCGGTAGGCATCGTCGCCAACAACGGGACGATCTTCAGTGACAGCGCCAACAAGGGCGCCCAGTTCATCCAGCTCTGCAACAGCAGCAACGTTCCGCTGGTGTTCCTGCAAAACACCACGGGCTTCATGGTCGGCAAGCAGTACGAGCAGAACGGGATCATCAAGCACGGCGCCAAGATGATCAACGCCGTCTCCAACAGCACGGTGCCGGCTATCACCATCATGACCGGGTCGAGCTACGGTGCGGGCAACTACGCGATGATGGGCCGGTCCTACCGTCCGCGCTTTCTTTTCACCTGGCCCAACCACAAGATCGCCGTCATGGGCGGCAAGCAGCTAGCCGGGGTGCTCGACATCATTCAGCGCGACGCCGCCAGAAAGAAGGGCATCGAGGTCGATGAGAAGATGCTCGAAGTCGCCAAGATGATGACCGAGAAGCAGATCGAGGATCAGTCGACTGCGCTCTATGCGACCGCCCGCCTCTGGGACGATGGCATCATCGATCCGCGCGACACGCGCACGACCATCGCGATTTGCCTATCCACTGCGTACAACGCTCCCGTGGAAGGGACCACGTCATGGGGCGTTTTTCGTCACTAGGGAGCATGCGAGCGTTGAGCACTACGATTCAAAAAATCCTCGTTGCCAACCGGGGCGAAATCGCTCGCAGGATCATGCGGACGTGCCGCAAGATGGGAATCGCGACCGTAGCGGTCTACTCCGAAGCGGATGCGGAAATGCCGTTCGTTGCCGAGGCCGATGAAGCGGTCCTCCTCGGCCCGGCCTCGAGCAGCGAAAGCTATTTGCGCATCGACAAGATCCTCGAAGCCGCCGCTCTGACCCGCGCCGACGCGATTCATCCTGGGTACGGCTTCCTGGCCGAGAACGCAGAGTTCGCGGAGGCCTGCGGCGGGGCTGGCGTGATCTTCATCGGGCCGACGCCGGACGCGATTCGGTCGATGGGGTCCAAGCGCGAAGCCAAGGCGCTGGTCGCAAAGGCCGGTGTTCCCGTGATTCCCGGCTACGACGGGTCGAACCAAGACCCAAAGGTGCTCGCGAAAGAGGCGATCGAGGTCGGGTTTCCCGTGCTGCTCAAAGCAAGCGCCGGTGGTGGCGGGAAGGGTATGAAGCTCGTCCGGCAGAAGGCCGAGCTCCCGGACGCGATCGCATCCGCCGCGCGTGAGGGTCAGAGCTCCTTCGGCGACGGGACCTTGCTCGTCGAGAAATACATCGACGACCCGCGTCACGTCGAGATCCAGATTCTTGGCGATAGCCACGGAAGCCTGATTCACCTCAATGAGCGCGAGTGCTCGATCCAACGACGACACCAGAAGATCATCGAGGAGACGCCATCGCCCGCGCTCGATGCTGCGCTTCGGACCCAGATGGGCGAAGCCGCGGTCCTGTGCGGCAAGGCGATCGGTTATCAGAACGCCGGCACGGTCGAGTTCATTCTGGCGCCCGATCGGAGCTTCTATTTCCTCGAGGTCAACACGCGCCTCCAGGTCGAGCATCCAGTCACCGAATGCGTTACGGGGCTGGACCTGGTGGAAGAGCAGATCCTGATCGCACAGGGGGAGCCGCTTCGCATCTCACAAGACACCGTTCGATTCGAAGGCGCCGCTCTCGAGGTTCGTCTTTATGCCGAAGACCCGGCCGCTGGTTTCCTTCCGCAGAGCGGGAAGATCATCGATTGGGACCTTCCGCCTGCAGAGGGACTGCGCGTCGACAGCGGCGTGGAGTCCGGCAGCGAGGTCGGAATCCACTACGACCCGATGCTCGCCAAGATCATCACCTTTGGCGAGACCCGGCCGCTCGCGCTTCAGCGGATGCGGCGCGCGCTCCGTTCGTTGAGTGTGCAAGGCGTGACCACCAACCGCGAGTTCTTGCTCCGAGTCCTCGATCACCCTGCCTTCATTGCGGGCGACATCGACACGCATTTCATCGATCGGCACCTGCAAGACGAGCTCGGCGATGGCGCTTCCGAAGCTGACGTCCAACGAGCGGCGATGGCGGCGGCGCTTGCGGATCAGCAACGGCGCGACCGCGCGAGGGTGCTCGTGCCCGACGTCCCATCGGGGTGGCGAAACAACTACCACACGCCGCAGTCGGTCGAATACGAAGTGAGAGGAGGGGAGGTCCTCGTGGACTACCGCCACCTTGGTGATGACCGGTTTACGGTTTGGACCGGGGCCGAAGCGCGTGCGGTCCGGGTGGTTTCCTGGGAGCCGCCGCAACTGATCCTCGAAGAGGGTGCCCGCCGCTGGCCCGCGCGTATCAGTTTCGACGGGGACCGGACGTTCGTCCACAGCGCTGATTTCAGCATTGACCTCCTGCGCAAGCCTCGCTTCCCGGACAAGACGCAAGCGATTCCGGCCGGTGGATGTCTGGCGCCCATGCCCGGCAAGGTCATCGAGCTGCGTGTCACAGAAGGCGACACCGTGAAGGCCGGGCAAGTACTCATGATCATGGAGGCGATGAAGATGGAGCACTCCGTGACCGCGCCGCGGGACGGCACCGTGGGTCAGCTCCTGGTCACCGCCGGAGATCAGGTCGACGCTGACGCCTTGCTGGTCGTCGTTGCCGAATCCTGAGCGTACGGCTCAGGCCGCGTCGAGATCGGCGATCATTTGGTCGCCGCTGAGCTGACTCGCCGACTGGCCGCCGAAGTACTCCATTAGGCCGGCCCGGTCGTAGTGCGGCTTGATGCGGTCGGTCATCAAGCCGATCTCGCGGAGGTTGGGGACGAGGCGCGTGAACATCACCTGCCGGAACAGTGCGAATCCCGGCGAGGCAGTGACGAATCCCGCCCATTCCTTGCGGGTCAGCTTGTGTTCGAACCACTCCTCGTACACTTCGAAGGCCAGGAACCGGTTGCGCATCAGGAGAGCCACCTCGAAGGCCCAATCCTCGCGCTCCCGTCGCTCGCTTTCGCTGAGCGCGTTTTGGAAATGGTCGCGAAGAGCGAGCACGCCGTAGTGCACGTGCCGTGCCTCGTCTTGGATGACCATCTTGAGGAGCTCCTTCAGGAGCGGTTCCTTCGTCATTTGATACATCGTGCCAAACGCGCCGAGGGCCAGGCCTTCGACCATGATCTGCATCCCCAGGAACTTCACGTCCCATCGTGAATCCTGGATGAGGGCATCGATGATGACGAAGAGGTTGTCGTTGATCTGATAGAGCTTGTTCATCTTCGTATCGAGGTAGCGATGGAACACCTCGACGTGACGGCCTTCGTCGACGACCTGCGTCGATCCGTAGAGCTTGCCGTCGAAGAACTGCACGGCCTCGGTCACCTGCGCAGCAGCAAAGAGCGCACCCTGCTCGCCGTGTAGGAACTGGCTCAGCATCCAGGACGCCATGCTCGAGTTGAGGCGTCGCTCCTCGAGGTCGGTCAACCGGATGCCCGCGGAACGGAGGGAATCGAAGTCCATGAACTCCTGCGATAGGATCTGCTTCTCGGGGTTCTCAGGGTCGACATCGATGTGCCAGGGAAGGTCGTCGCCGTTCCACTGCTGCTCTTTCGCCCGCGTGTAGAGCTTGCGCATTTCCGGTTGATCGTTCGGATACGTCCAATCGAAGTGCACCTTGTGATGCGAGGGCATCAGCGTGGGGACGCCTTGCTTGCCTCGCTGAAGGATCAAGCCCCGCACCCCGGACGGCCCCATCGAGCGCAGCACCTTGGCGTTGTTGGTGGCTGTCATCAGTTGAACCGCTTCGACGTAGGGCTCGAGGCGCCGGCGAATCTCGTGGGGCAGGTTGTCGAGGACTTTGTCGCTGAGCATGGCCAGTTCTTTCCTTAGAGCACGTTGGCGAAGAATTCTCGAATCTTAGTCGAATGTAGACGCATGATGTAGCGATCGAGGATGGGCACGACCTCCTCGATCATGATGGCGACCTTCTCGGGAGGTAGCTCCGAAAGCCGGGAAGAAAGCAGGCGCACCTCCTCGTTGAGGAGATCGGAGATCGCGTCCTGATAGAGCGCCATGTCCTCGACGCCAAAGCCGAGGTCTGGCGTGAAGCCCAGAGCACGGATTTTGCCGAAGACTTCGAAGATCCACACGTCAGCCGCGGCGATCCGAATCGAGCCATTCGATTGGGCGCCGCCCACTAGGCCGAGCTCGAACGCGCGCTCCACGTCTTCCGCGTCGACGCCGGTTTGCTGAGCGATCTCTACTGCCGTGAGCGTCGGACTTCGGTCTTCGCTCGTCTTGAGCGATTCGACGAGGCGCTCCTTGACGCCGGCGAGAAACGCGTGCTGGCGCGGTGAGAACACGCCGTCTTCGCCGTCGAACAGTGCCTTGATCGCTTTCAGCGGAAGAAATCGTTCATGCTGGAGCTTCTTGACGAGATGCAGCCGCTCGAGGTGCTCTTCGGTGTACCAGGCCATGTTGCGGCCAGTCTTGCGCCCGGCAGGGAGTAGCCCCTGCTGAATGTAGAAGTGAATCGCCTGGCGCGGCAGACCCGTGGCCTCGCACAGATCCTTCATTCGATAGCACCAACGGTCCTCATCGAGGCCCACGGCCTGCGAGGTCGCCGTCATGCTCCCTCCACTTCGATTTTGCTTTGCGTCATCGGACGGCCGACGCAGGTCAGCACGTAACCTTGTTCCCGCTCCGCGCGGCTGAGGCAGTTCGGCTCTTCCATTCGGACTTCGCCGTCCGCGCGTCGTACACGACAGGCTCCGCAGCCTCCCATGGCGCACGAAAAAGGCATGTCGATGCCGGCCGCGAGCGCTGCTTCGAGGATCGTCTGCCCCGGTTCGACTCGAATGCCGCGGTCATGCCCCGCCTTGGACACCACGACGAGCTCAGTCTTGTCACTGCCGATGTTGCCAGAGCGCATCTCGTGGCTCGAGAAGCGTTCTTCGGCGATCCGATTGGCGTCTACCCCGCGCTCCCGGAGAACTTCGTGCGCCGCTTCCATCATGGGCGTCGGTCCGCAGACGAAATAGCGGATATGTCCATCGTCTTGGATGCCCAACGCTTCGAGGCGCGCGTCGAGCACGTCGCCGGTGAGTAAGCCTTCGCCAGCCGACCAGCCCTCAGGGGGGCGCTCGAGGACATGATCGACCCGCAAGCGCTCGCCAAACTCCTCGTCAAGCGTCGCCAGCCGATCCCTGAAGATCACATCGTCCAAGCTGCGGTTCCCGTAAATCAGAGTTAGTCGGCTGCGCTCCTCCGACCGGAGCACGGTTTCCAGAATGCTCATGATCGGCGTGATGCCGCTTCCCCCGGCGACCATCACGAGGTGCCGTTCGTTGCCCGTCTGCGGCTCGACGATGAAGTTCCCGGAGGGACCCAAGACCGCGAGCTCATCGCCTTCCTGGACGGTGTCAATCAGGTGGTTGCTCACGCGCCCGTTTTCGATGCGCTTGACCGTTACGTGCACCGGTACGTCGGGGAGGCATGCGCTCGCTAAGGAGTAGGCGCGTCGCAGCTGTTCCCCGTCGATCGCAACGTCGACGCTCAGGAACTGGCCGGCGCGAAACTCGAGCGCGGACCCGTCTGCCTCGGTCAGGTAGATCGACACGGCGTTCTCGGTTTCGCGAACGACCTGCGTCACCTGCACCGGTCGCGTCATGATCGGCGTCTCGCCGGGCAGTGAGACCAGGGCACCGGCGTTCGGCCGTGGACGGTCGATCAGGGGAGGAGGGGTCTTCCCGAGGATCAAGCGATCGCGAAGCATTCGTAGATCGCGTTGCGCTGTGCGCACCTTCTCGGCAATGCGGCGAGTTCCCTCCACGAACGACAGAATGCCGAGGTCCGAGTAAAGTGTCAAGTGTGACTAGACACTTTACTCACATTGTGGGCTAGAGTGTGCGAATCCAATGATTTCGAGCCCTCTCATCGCGGCGATCGAGGCCATTCCTCTGCTCGGCAACGCGATCTTCTTGGACGCTCGCGCGGGGCCCGACGCGCGAGCGGCCTACGAGAGGGCTCATGTGCCCGGGGCGATTTACGTCGATCTCGAAAGCGGTCTGTCTGAGCTCGGGGACCCGACCAGTGGAGGTCGGCACCCGCTTCCGCCCCTCGACGTGTGGCTTGCGCGTCTCGGCAACTGGGGCGCGACTCATTCGACTCCGATCGTCGTGTACGACGCCGCAGGCGGTGGAATGGCGGCCGCTCGGGTTTGGTGGATGCTCCGCGCGATCGGTCACGAGGCCTTGGCGGTTGTCGATGGCGGTTGGAAAGCCTTGCACGCGGCAGGCGTCCCGTCCGAAGCGGGCGAGTCGAGCGCGAACCCCGCGCGGCCGTATCCGTGCGAGGTTGATCATTGGCCGGCCATCGACGCTGCGTTCGTCGAGCGTGTTCGCAGCGATCCGAGTTGGCGTGTAATCGATGCCCGCGCTCCGGAGCGCTACGAGGGAAAGATCGAGCCTCTCGATCCGGTAGCAGGGCATATCCCAGGGGCGCACAATCTCTATTGGCAATCACAGCTCGACGGCGACGGTATGTTCCACTCGCGCACGACACTTCGAGAGCGTTATGTACAGATCCTCGGCGACGTGCCGCCGGAACACGTGATTTGCTACTGCGGTTCTGGCGTCACCGCGTGTCATCTCCTCTTGGCGATGGAGGCATGCGGTCTCTCTGGCGCACAGCTCTATGTTGGATCGTGGAGCGAGTGGTGCCGTCAAGAACGGCCAAGCGCCACGGACTGAGTCGAGCGGTCGCACAACCCCCGGAAGCTGCTATCTCAACCCGGTGACGAACGCGGTTTGGGAATTCCCCCTGACCCTACCTCGCAACGCATTCACGGCGCTCGAGGTTCCCCGGGCGGGAGACATCTGGCGCCTGTGCCAAGATGCGGCGACGCTCGCCTCGATCAACTCGGGTTGGCCGCCGTTGCGTTTCCGCGCCGAGAAGGTCGCGTTCATCGTCTACAAAATGACAGTCGTACACGAGTCAGAAACGCCCTACGGCACCGCGCTCACGGCGAAGACTTGGGTCTCCCGGTTTAGGCGCCGAACACTCAGTACGCGCGAACTGCGTGTTCGAACGGGCGGGAAGCAGATCGCCGCCGCCACCCAAGAGTGGGTTCACGTTGACGGCGACACTCTCAAACCCAAGCAAGGCTCGTTCGAGCTAGCGGCCGCGTTTCCCGAAACCGATGTCGAGCCATCTGTGAATATGCCCAAGTTCGAAGCGCTGCCTGGGGCCGAGGACGAGTTCGTGTTCGACATGTGGCAGACCTGGTCTGACCCGCTCGCGCACGCCAACCACCCCGCGTACATCGACTGGTGCGATGAGGCGACGAGCCGGCGAATGGTCGCTTCGGGCCTCGACCCCGTGCTGCTGCGCCCCATCGCCGAACAGGTGACATTTCGCCTCTCGGTGTTACCTGGCGAGCGGGTGACCGTTCGGACCAAGCGA
>Ga0316187_10005428_pt1 | contig 11017 bp, 8 predicted proteins | sample CroRivburrow1_MG_FD_204927 | JGI IMG/M metagenome (GOLD analysis project Ga0316187, IMG submission 204927) | Coastal sediment microbial communities from Maine, United States - Cross River worm burrow 1 | ecosystem: Environmental > Aquatic > Marine > Coastal > Sediment | place: USA: Maine...
CAGGCCGATGACGGCTTTGATCCAGTCCGGGAAAGGTATCCGCAGCCCGCCGATATTAATTTCAAAAGGCAGCATAAACATGCAGTAAAACAACAATACCAGCCAGGGAGAGTTTCTAAAAAATTGGGTCAGAACCCTTGAGGACAAGCGGATCGGCGGCAGCAGGGAAATTTGCAGGACGCCCAGACCGGCGCCGATCACGGTGCCGATCGCCATGGACATGAAGCTGATCAGGATGTTAAAGCCAAAACCCTTTAAGAGCAGCGGGGTCCAGATAAGAATGGTTTTAGGGATGGAAGGCTGGCCTGCTCCGCTTTGCGTTTCAGCGGCGAAAGCGCTGACACCGAAAACTAAAATGAGCCCCAACAGGTGAACCGAGCGGATGCGCCTTACAGGCGGTTGATCAGAATTTAGCTCCGCAGCGGACGCGTGCAATTCATCGTTACATGCCGGCAGTAACACAGCCAGCCGATGTTTGGGATTCAGCGGAGGTATCTGTCTTTTGTTCCTGGGTCTGAACATCTATTGACTCCCATAACCCGGTATTTTCATGGCGCGCTCCCAGCGGTTCATGGCCCACACCAGAATGCCGACCAGTGCAATGTATGCCACCAGCAGAAACGTCATCATTTCTCTTACATTGACATTGTCACTCCAGATCTGGCTGCTGACATAGAGCATTTCCGGCACCGCAATGGCGAATGCCAGGGTGGTCGCTTTTACCAGATTGACCAGGTTGTTGTTCAGAGCCGGCAGGCAAACCCGAAAGGCCAGCGGTAAGACAATATGGATATAGGCCTTCAGGCGAGTGTAGCCCAGCGATTCTGCAGCCTCGATGGTGGATGTGGGCACAGCCTCGATACCCGAGCGAAATATTTCGACATTGAAAGACCCTGCAAAAAAGGAAAGCGATATCACCGCCCAGGCAAAATTTCCCAGAACCGGTTCGTACCCTCCCCAATCATTCTGTATTTTGGGCATCAGGCCGCCCAGAGCAAAGTAAAAAAAATAAAGCTGAACCAGCGGAGGCGTGTTTCTGAAAAACTGAATGTAACCCTGCACAATTCGGCGAGTCCACTTCAGGCGTGATCCCTGCAGCCAAGCCCCCACAATACCGATAATGACTGACAAGAAAAGACAGGTAAGCGCCAGCAGGATGGTGGTCCAAAACCCTTGCAGCAGACGGGTGCGGTCGTAAGAATCGTAGATAAAGGTCAGATTAATGCCGGTTTCTTGGTAGAGCCATCTAAACCAGTCAAAAAAGGCTTCCATTTAAATTTTCATTTTCCCCCTGGAAATAAACCTTGCTGGTGCACATATTATGCTGAATATTTCCATTTTAGCATTTAACTGCAAGAATTATATGAAAATTTGTTCTTGTGTCTGAAATTCATTTTTAGTGGATTCCAGTAGTATCCTCCTATGGTGGGCATTGCCCACCCTATGCGAAAGTATGTATGCATCGTTGGGGTAAACCGGCCACAGAGAGCCTGTGGCCGGGATCAGCATCCATACCACTTACTTTTTATCTGAATATTGTTGATTCATTTTAACGGCGAACGGCGTCGGGGTGATGCCGTATTTCTTTTCCAGTTCAACAATTCGGCCGTCACGATGCCATTTCATGATCATCTCGGACATCATGCCATAGAAGCGGTACTCACCATGCTTTACCGCCAAGCCCCAAGGGGCATCGTCGATGGTCGGCAGCGGCATTTCATAGTCAGCCCATTTGGGATCCTGCAATCTGGCGATGATGAAAGAATCGTCATAAACGAAGCCGATGCAGCGACCCTGTTCCAGAGCCGTCAGACTTTCTGCGGTACCTTTGAAAGCGACGATTTCGGCACCGAATTCCTGGCCGGTTTTTTTATTGTAAAAGGATCCTTGAATTCCGCAAACCGGTTTACCGCGTAGGTCGTTCCAGTCTTTCAGGCCGGCCTTTTTGGTCGCCAGAACGTTGGTGCCGGAGGAGTAATAATTCGGTTGAAGGATGAACACCATCCGGGCTCTGTCCGGCCGGTCGGTCATGGTTGCAATCATCAAGTCAATTTTGCCCTGTTTGAGGAATTCCATACGGTTGGACGCCACCACCGGAATCAACTCCAGTTTAACCCCCAGCATGTCCGCGACATCCTGAGCCAATTCAGGTTCGATGCCTACGATTTTTCCGCTGGTGTCACGAAAACCATAAGGCTTGTAATCTGCTTTGACGCCCACGATCAGTTTACCGCGTGCTTTGATGTCGTCGACAACGTCCGCCAGAACAGCTTGACCGCCCATGAAAACAATAATTAAAGAAAACACTAAAACCTTAGCTAATCTGAAATTCATACCTACCTCCTCTCTTTGAAAATTAATGATCGATAAAACCATAAACAACAGCAGGGACGACGACTTCCAATTAAAATGCTGGTTCAGCGATCAGCCCCCGATTGCCACGCTGAAACCGAAACGGTTCATACTTTTGCAATTAAAAAAAATATTGTCAAGACCAAAAAATAAATTGAATTCATTATAATTTATTGAGTTGCTGCTGAAACTCCTTCCTTGACAGGCAATTTGTAGTTGTCATATTCTAACCAGGAAATATCATGTCCCTGTGAATGAAAGGGGGAAATCTTGCATAGCCGGATTTCATGCTCTCCTTCTTTCCCCAAAACCAAACTTCAGCAATTTCATGTGTCATTCCTATCTCAATGGATCGAAGACCACGACGCTCATCATTTTAATCTTGATGATCCTTGCGATTCCATTGCCATCCTTGTCTGCTTCGATTTCGCTGGAGTATTCAATTGGTTTTAACGATCATTTTCAGCTCAATACGTGGACACCTGTGACCGTATTTATCGAAAACAAAGGCAGATCAACACATGGAACATTAGAGGCGTTGGTAACTTCCGGCAGTGAATACGATCAAGATGTTTATCAGGCCATTTACGCAACGGATGTTGAATTACCCAATAATTCAAAAAAAAGCTACGCCTTGACGGTATTGATAAGGTCCTTTGTCCATGAACTGATCATAAGGCTGAAACAAAATGATACCATCATTATTTCAAATTCAGTTTCTCTGCGGCCTTATTTTACTGAAAAAAGCTTTGCCATTGTTGCGGACAATTATCTCTCCCCGGATATTTTATCACGTCTGCCAAACCGTCTGTTCCCGGTGTCGGTATCGCCTAAATTTTTACCGGAAACCTATTACGGATATGATAGCGTGAAATTACTCATCATGAATGCCGCCACCATCAGAGGATTAAGGGAAAGACAATATGAGGCCTTAGCCCAATGGATAAAACAGGGCGGTTATCTTATCACTACCGCCGGCTTAAACTACGGCGCATTGGTTGAAAATAGGATACGGCATATTTTGCCGATAGAGGTACTCGGGCATCAGCGGCTATTTGAAATAAACTCGCTGGCGAAATTCTGCGGCCGAAAGCTAACGAGCAAAGACCCGTTTCTTGTATTGAATGTTAGGATTGAAGATTCCCACGTGCTTGCGTCCGAAAGCGATATCCCCATCGTTATCCAAAAGAATTTCGGTCACGGCCAAATTGTTTTTTTGACCTTTGATTTTACCGCACCTCCGTTTCGTCGTTGGGATGGAGAAAGGTTCTTTTGGGACAAAATCCTTTCGTTGCAGTCCTCAATCAGCAATCCCATGATGGAGCTGGACAATCAAAAGATATTAGATGCCATGTTTGCAAACCTGCCGGCCAGTTTTCCGGATTTTAAAACAGGCGGCCTATTTATCGGCATCTATCTTGTATTTTTAAAATTCTTTCTAATAAAAATTAGGAAACCTGGTAAACAAAGATTGAAAAACAGTTGTTATCTTTTGGTGATAATTATTTCTTTTAGCGCGCTCAGCTACTGGTACTTTTTTTATCCCAATCATAAGCAAAACTTCACCTATAACAGTTTTTACCAATTAGATGTATCCGGCCGAGATACCCCTGCCTTTGGGAAATATATCATCGGTCTTTATTCGCTGAAAAAGTCGGTCTACCGCCTGAGCCTGGGGGCATTCTCCCAACCCGTCACACACATTTTGTCCAAGCGCTCACCCAAAAAAATACCAAATCCGTATGTCTTGCATGAAAGCGATGCCGGACAACGGATTTTGGGTGTTTTAAACAATTGGTCCGACAACTTTTACATGATGAATTCGAAATTGGATTCCCCACTCATCGGCCAGGCCTTGCAGGATGATCACCATCTTACGATCACAGTAGAAAATAAGTTGCCCTTTGGCCTCGTTGATTGCCTGGTATATTTCAAAAAGCGATTTATATTTATTGATGATATTTTGGCAAAAAAACAACAAGTCATGAAACTAAACCTATCGGATTTAAAAAAAACGGAGATATTCAACGACCGGGAGGCTGAACGAATCATCAATCGTTTAATTAGCAAAGGCTCTCGATCCTATCTCAAAACAATGCAACGCAATCTCACCAAAGAGGCCTTACTTCAGGTTCATAATAAATACCGCTCGACGCGCGATAGCTTGTTTCTAATTGGGTGGGGGCAAGGGGGACTGGTTCAACCGACGTTTATGCAAACCAATCCAGCCGGTAAGCGCCTTACCATGGTGAACTGGATTCTGCCTGTGGAGATTACCTCGTGAAGTATTATTTTTTAACCGACGATTCAGAAAAATCCCTGGCACCTTTTTTTTCGAAAACGGTGCTCTCTGCCTGTTTTATCGGTGTTGTGATTATTTGTATAAGCTTGATCCTTTGTTGGCCGCGTCAGCCGCTAGCCGAATTTGTTGGTGAAAATAAAATCCCGATGGTATTTTTCATAATTTTTGCGGCCACATTAATTATCAACTCCTATATCAATCTTTGCTGTGGCTGCGGGGAATTGATCCGAAGAGGTTTTTATATCATAAAGTATCCAACCGATTTAGCCACCTTTGAAAAGGAGAATGACTTTTTTACCTATGGATTGATAGCGTTTTTATTGCATTCGCAAATGATGCTGTTGCTTTTTCTGCCGGTTCTGATTCTGGCTGCATCCATTTCAGCGGTATCATTTATTCCATTTTTACAGGCGGTTTCGATTTTGTACTTTGCCGCACTTCTTTGCCGAATGTTTGGATTTATGGTGTATTTAATTTGGGGACGGACAAGTACGCTCGGGTATTTTGTCGCCAGAACCTTTATGATCTTTTTTATTTTTGGTACCTTTTTTTTCGCACCTTTTCTCAATCCGTTACAAATTCTATACTTACTAAATAAAAGCACAGGTGATATCGGCTTACCTTTCGCTTTATACATGATGATGGTGAGCTTTGCGATACTTCTTCTCATAGGTGCAAATCACTTTCTGGTTAGACGCCATCAGCGGGAAAAAGGAATATGAACCCGAGCCCCGAAATATCATTTTCCGGTGAAATATCAAAACTCAAACGGCGCAATATTGTCATCGCTTTGTGTCGAATATTGTTGAATACCGGCTTGATCTTTTTGGCTATCTGCATACTCATATTTATCATCCAAAAAGCAAGCGTTTCGAATTTAAGCGATTCTGTTTCATGGGTTATCTTTTCAATTGGAATTTCCTTGGCGGCTGCCTTACTGCTTGGCTTTCTGAGAAGAGATAAATTTATAACTACGCTAATCGATATCGATCGTCGCTTGAGATTTCAAGATAGAATAAGCACGGCCTACGAATATTATAAATCCGGTAAAAAAACTGTTTTTTCAGATTTACAAATTAAAGACGCCGCTGCCAAACTACATCAGTTGAGTACCAAACAAATGCTCCCTGTAAAATTTTCGTGGCTGCATCTATTATTGATTTTTTTGATCATCGCCAATGGGGCCCTGTTTTTGAGCAACTATTTATCCTCCGAGTTTAAATTGACTCGCACTGATCAGAATAAACTAGATGGGGCCGGTGAGCTGTCGCGAAATTATGCCGTAAATCGCCTTGAAAGTAAAAAAGAGAAAAAAAAGAACCGGCAGAATAGTTATTCCAAGGAATTAGAACATCTCCGCACTAAACTTAATGATCGATCCATCACTCGAGATCAGTTAATTACTAGACTAGATAGATTTCTAAAAGATGTTCAGGGGGAGCAAACACGTCTGGCCACCGAGCTTGGTACCAAACTGAAGGCTGCCGAAATCGATGAGATGCCCATTCAAACAATTCCCAAGTTGGAAAATTTGTCTTTGAATCAATTGGAAAAACTCAAAAGGATCCTTAATAGGGCGTTGAACAATCAAATTCCCGATTCCATTAACCAAAATATTAAAGCTCTGCAGGAACTGTACCCTACGGAAGAGCGCCTTTCCCAGATGATCGACGAATTCTATGAAGACCATTCTGATTCAGATGAGGTTGCCGGATCCAAATACGATAACACCCGGCCATCGACTACCACACATGGTTTAAAAAAACCTTTTGGTGATACGGAACATTCAAAAATAAAAGGTGAAGTATTGAATAGAAATCGGGGCTTCGAGGGAAGACATGGGCAGCCAGTTCCTGAACAACGGCAGGAAATTGACCGCGATTTAAAAGACGAATTTGGGTCACAGCCAGGTTCTTCTTCTACTGCGGGCAGCGCACCATCCGACAGGAAGAAAAAAGCGAAAAATGAACTTGCAAAATCTTCAGGAATTGGAACCCAAGATAAAATGAAGTCATCGCAAGGGAATAATTATCTGATCCAGATCCGATCTTTAACCGCCATTGGTGAATCTGAATTAGAAGAAAAAGATATTATCCGTTCTTACCGAAAAGAAATTGAAGGTGTTCTCCAAAAAGAAGAGATACCCTTAAATTATCGCGGGTACATAAAGAACTATTTTATTTCAATCGGATTAAAGGCAGACAAAAATGCCGATGGACTTAATTAAACAAGTAGATTCCATAAGAAAGAATTTTGATACGGTTGTCAGTGAGCTATCAAAAATCATTGTGGGACAGGATGTATTAATCAAGCATCTCTTCACCTGTCTCCTCTGTGGTAGCCATGCCTTGATAGAGGGTGTGCCGGGACTGGGTAAAACGCTCATCGTTCGCTCATTGAGCAAAATTCTGGATCTCAAGTACTCGCGTATCCAATTTACGCCCGATTTGATGCCGGCAGATATCCTCGGCACAAATATCGTCAAAGAGGATAGTAATGGAAGTCGCTATTTTGAATTTTACAAAGGACCGATATTCGGGCAGCTCATCCTCGCCGATGAAATCAATCGTGCCAGCCCTAAAACTCAGTCCGCCCTCCTGGAGGCCATGCAAGAAGACAAAGTTACGGTTTTTGGCACACAATATCATTTAAAACCCCCGTTTATGGTACTTGCGACGCAAAATCCCATTGAAATGGAGGGTACCTACCCACTTCCAGAAGCCCAGTTAGACCGGTTTTTTTTCAAACTTAGGGTTAGCTACCCAGATCATCAAGAACTTCAAAAAATTATCGATAAAACCACTGAAGACTATCAATATGAGTTGAAGCGTGTCATTGGAGCAGACGCAATTCTTGAGATGAGATCAATTGTTAAGCTGGTACCCATTGCCACGCATGTAAAAGACTATGCCATCCGGTTGGTTTTGGCCAGCCATCCCGACAATGCGAACGCCTCAGAACAGACAAGGGAATATGTCCTCTTCGGTGCCAGTCCCAGGGGTTTACAAAGTTTGATTTTAGCTGGAAAAGTGTCCGCACTGCTAGACGGACGCTACAATGTATCGATTGAAGATATCAACGATGTTGCGAAGCCGGCCTTGCGACATCGCATCGTGCTAAATATCAGAGGCGAGACAGAGGGCATTGATATGGATGATATTATCGATGAGATCATGAGCAAGGTGCAAGCGTGATGGATTACTGACATGGGAAATATGATAAAAACATGTGTAGAATACCCTAAATGATCGACACTAAATTAGGTGGAAATGGGTATTTGGTATTCGGTAGTGGCGTTTATCGGATTTCAGTGCAAATTTTAAATTTCTTCGTATAGTAAAATATAAGCATCAGAAAAATTCTCCTATGCCAGTACCTAATAACTAGTACCAAATACCTTTTCGATGGAGTTTGACTCAATTGGCAGAATACCATACGTCAACAAGATACCTGGAGCACGGAGATGACGGATCGCCTCCAATCTTTTTTGGATGATGAGTTTTTAAAAAAACTGGAAAAGCTTAAGGTAATAGCCAGAAAAAACGCGCGGAATCCCAGAAGGGGAGAACATCGCTCCTGGCAAAGCGGAGAGGGATTAGAATTTTTAGATTACAGGAAATACCACATCGGCGATGACTTGCGTTATGTGGATTGGAGTGTTTATGGACGCCTCGATAAACTTTTTGTCAAATTGTTTCACGCTGAAAAAGGTCAGACGGCCCACCTTCTGCTGGACACAAGTATGTCGATGGGGACCGGAAGTCCGTCTAAGGATATCACTGCCAAAAAAATTGCTGCGGCGATAAGTTATATCTGTTTATCCAATTTGGATAAAACCGGTTTGATGGCGTTTGCCGATAAAATTGTTGCCATAAAGGCACCGGCTCGAGGCAAAAAGCAATACCCGGAGGTACTTAAATACTTTTTATCTCTCAGCCCCTCTGATTTAACCAATCTGAATGGGTGCCTGGCGGAATATGCATCGATTTGCAGAAATCCCGGTATTGCCGTCATTATCAGTGATTTTTTGGATCCGAAAGGTTATGAAGATGGACTGAATGCGTTGGCTTACAGAGATTTCGATATCAATTTAATTCAAGTGATGAGCCATGAAGAACTCTTTTGGTCGAAAACCGGAAATCTTATGCTGCACGAGGTTGAGACCGGAGAAAAAAAGGTGACCTTTGTGGACAAGCATTTGCTGGCGCTTTACCAAAATAAGGTCAATGCCTTTATTTCCAAAATTAAACGCTATTGCAGTCATTGCGGCATTAACTACTTTCTATGCGACACGGGTATTCCCTTTGAAGATCTTTTAACGGATTATCTATCAAAGGGTGCCCTGTTTCGATGAATATATTTATATCCTAATCTCATGCAATTTCTAAACCCCGGCATGCTGGCAGTCTTGGGTCTGATCCCAATCCTCATCCTTATCCACACCTTGAAGCCAAAACCCCGACAGGTTGATGTGACCACCCTTTTTCTGTGGCAGGAAGTATTTAGGGAAAGAAGCAGCCAGTTGACCTTCGATCGCCTTAAAAAGAATTTGCCGCTTTTATTTCAGATAATCATTGTACTCATAACTGCTCTGGCGCTGGCGAAACCGATCTGGAGGTATGACACCTCCAAAAAAGGAAATATGATTCTCGTCATCGATACAAGCGCCAGCATGAAAGCGAAATCAGGCTCGGGCACCCGCTTTGACGTGGCCGGCGAAAAGGCGGTTGAATTGATTGGTCAGCGTGATGCAGATCAAAAGGTCCTTATCGTGGAAGCCGGAAGCAAACCGGTCGTCAAATCCGGGTTTTTAGACAATACGAATCAGGCAAAAAGCATTATCAAAAGCCTCAGCCCTTCAGATGCTTCGGCAGAGTTGGAAGACGCTATTTATCTGGCCCTCTCCTTTATCGATCCCACTAAAGCAGATACCCTTTATCTAATTACCGATGGTGCCGGCGGAGATTTCTCTGCCCTGGTTGAAACTCATCCTAACATCAAACCGATTTTCGTTACCGGCAGAAGCCACAACATCGGGATCACACAATTTGAATTTCGACAGGAACTCGATCATAGTGATCGATATGAAATTATGCTGGAAATTAAAAATTTTAATCCGGCCTGGATCGAGTGCCCCGTCCTTCTGGCGATTGACAATGCCATCATATTCGACAGCTCCATCACATTTGACGCTTACGAAAAGAAATTGCTGATTTTCCCTTATTCGGGGCTTATTACCGGAATAGCTAAAGCGATTCTTGAAATTGATGATGATTTTACGGTTGATAACCACGCTTATCTATCTCTGAATGCATCCAAAGACATCTGGGTTTTGTTGGTTTCAAAAGGAAACCACTTTTTAAATAAACTATTGGAAGTATATCCGAATTTTAAGGTCAATTCAGTTAAGGAAATCATACCTTCTTCCTGGACTGAACAGACCCTGCGACATGACATCGTCATCGTCGACCGCATGGATTTTCCTGAAACGGCGAAAGGAAATTTTCTTCTGATTGACGCCTATTCGCCTTCAATACCCATATTAAAGACCGGCCAGGTCCGATTTCCGAAAAATCTCGATTGGAATCGCAAAAGCCCTCTGATGTCAAATATAAATTTGGGCGGACTGATTGTCGAACAGGGTTCCAGGCTTCAGGTAGATAAGCGATTGCAGCCGGTGATTGAGTCAACCCAAACCGGTCTGATGTATACTTATGAGGAAAGCGGTTTGCGCGCAGTTATCCTGGGCTTTGATCTAGCGAAGTCTGATCTTCCCCTAAAAGTTGCTTTTCCGGTGATGATGAGCAATATTTTCAATTGGCTAAATCCTCAAAAACTCGAATTTTCAACGCTGCAGACCCGCGCCGGAGAGCCTTTTGATGTATACTTGGATCCAGAAACCACCGCGTTTTATACGCGTGCGCCACAAGAAAAATGGGAGAAGCACCCGGCGACAATGAATCCCTTCAGATATACCCATACCCGAAAAGTCGGTATCTATACCATCTCTGAAAATGAAAAGCAGCGATATTTTACAGTAAATCTCGCCGATGAATCCGAATCGGACATAAAGACCACATCCGTTCTGCAAGTTTCCGAAACATCCAAAGATCCATTGGTTGCGGAAAAAATTTCTGTTCAGCAACCCTTGTGGACGTTTTTTCTCTTGTTCGGCTGTGGGCTGATGGTTGTGGAATGGTATATATGGATATATCTCTAAACAAACCGATTTTCCTTGCTCTTTGGCTTTTGATTCCCGTGATTTGGTTAATGATGAGCCGGTCATCTGCCAAAGGGATATGGTCCAAGCAGAAATTAGTCGTCAGCGGTCTCCGATCTTTGCTCATCATCATATTAGGACTT
>Ga0316187_10005430_pt1 | contig 11014 bp, 7 predicted proteins | sample CroRivburrow1_MG_FD_204927 | JGI IMG/M metagenome (GOLD analysis project Ga0316187, IMG submission 204927) | Coastal sediment microbial communities from Maine, United States - Cross River worm burrow 1 | ecosystem: Environmental > Aquatic > Marine > Coastal > Sediment | place: USA: Maine...
TCTGAAGGCTGAGGTGGACCGCCTCGAACAGGAGGTCCTCGAGGGGCACCAGGACCTCGTGGAGCTCCGCAACTCGCTGCGGCTGGTCGATCAGCGAGAAGCCGAGGCACGCGGTCTGTCACGCCAGATCATCGAGAACATCGAGGATCTCCAAGTGGAGCTTTCGACCTACGAGAACACCACGTTGGCTCAAGAAGAGCACGTCAATCGGCTGATGGCGGACCTGAAGTCTCTAGAAGAGAGCAATAGGAGGCTGTCGGCCGCCTTGCCCGAAGAAGAGGAGCCGCCAGGAGATCGGTTGCGATCGTTCATTGGCGACGGCGATCGACAGTACCTCACGGGTCTCAAGGTCGGCGGTCAGAGGATTTTGATTCTGGTCGATGCCTCTGCCAGCATGTTGGACGAGACCATCGTCAACATCATCCGTCGGCGCAATTTGCCTGCTGCTCGCAGGAATCAGGCGGAGAAGTGGCGCCAAGCCGTAGCGACTGTCGACTGGGTCACGACCCAGATTCCTCAAAGTAGTCGCTTTCAGATCTATACCTTCAACGAAGCAGCCGGGTCGGTGGTGCCTGAAAGCGATGGCCAATGGCTCGATGGCAGTGACAAGGATGTCCTCGACGATGCGGTAGAGCGGCTGTCCAGAGTGGCGCCCGAGAAGGGCACCAATCTCTACAAGGCCTTCGTCGCGATCCGGGGCCTGCAACCGGCGCCCGACAATGTGATCCTGTTGGTCGATGGTCTCCCGACCCAGGGCAAGGCCAGCCCGCGTTCGTCGATGGTCTCGGCGCGCGAGCGGATGAAGCTCTACACCAAGGCGGTCGACCAGCTTCCTCGTGGCATTCCGGTCAACGTAATCCTGTTTCCCATGGAGGGTGATCCGCGTGCGCCCAGTGCGTTCTGGCAGCTGGCCATGGCGACGCGAGGGTCGTTCTTGAGCCCCTCGAGGGACTGGCCATGAGGAGGGGGCGTCGACGAGGTGCTCCCGAGGGCTTCAGCCTGTCGTTTCTCGACGCGATCTGCTGTGGTTTCGGAGCGATCGTGCTGCTGCTCGTGCTGACCAAGATCGGCGAACCACGGGCCCTGGAGCAAGCGCGAATCAATCTGGATGGGCTGGTCGAGAAGCTCGAGCAGGAGCTGTTCGAGATCCGAGGAGAGACCGAGGTCCTCAATCGCAGCCTCACCAGTCGGCAACAGCAGCTCTCGAAGGAGCGCGAGCTCATCGCACGCCTGAAAGGAGACCTGTCGAGGATCCAGGGCGAGTTTACGGCCTCGAAGCAGGAGTCGGAAGTCCAGGACATCATCGAAGGCCGCTTGTTGTCGGCGCAGCAGAAGCTGACGGTGGAGATGCAGCGATTGCGGCAGCAAAGCCAGGAACAACCTCGACAGGTCGAGCAGCAGCTGGTGGGGGGAATTCCCGTAGATAGCGAGTACATCATCTTCGTGATCGACACCTCGGGAAGCATGTTCACCTATGCCTGGCCGGCCGTGATGCGAAAGATGACCCAGGTTCTGGACGCCCACCCAAAAGTCAAAGGCATCCAGATCATGAACGACATGGGGCAGTACATGTTCTCCAGCTATGCCGGCAAGTGGATCCCCGATACTCCAGGTAGGCGAAAGGCCATTCTGGACCGACTGCGAACTTGGAGTGTGTTCAGCAACAGCAGTCCTGTCGAGGGGATCACCAGGGCAATACGCACCTTCGTGGCGCCAGACAAGAAGATCAGCATCTACGTCTTTGGAGACGAGTTCACCGGTCGCTCCATTGACGACGTCGTTGAGTCCGTGGCCCGAATCAACAGACGCGACTCCAGAGGCAACCGCCTGGTCCGGATCCACGCCGTCGGCTTTCCGGTCATGTTTGCCGTGTCCGGTGTTTCGAACTCGACGGGTGTGCGCTTCGCCACGCTGATGCGGATCCTCTGCCACCGCAACGGCGGCACCTTCGTGGGCCTGAACAGCACGAAGCCATAAGGGGACTGGGGGTTGAGGCGGCCGGGCGTGCCTTCCGGCCGATCCTTGGGGCCTTGGGGGTTGAGGTGGCCGTTTTACCTCCGGCCTGTCTTTGAGGGCTTGGGGCTTGAGTCCTCAACATATGACCACAATCTGCGAGGGATCCTCGGAGCGCCGAATCGACAGGAAGGCATCTACCTTAGAATTGGCCGACGATGCATGGAGGCTGACTCGATGCGACGCTTGACCTTGACTGTTCTTCTTGCCCTTGGAACTGGGCTTCTAGATCCAGCGATTGAAGGGGCCTCGTTCCCGGCGGTACGGGGTCATGGTGGTGCAGTGGCATCGGCGGAGCCGGCTTCGACCGAGGTCGGGCTCGAGATCCTGCGCGCCGGTGGCAATGCCGTCGACGCGGCCGTGGCGACTGCCCTCGCGCTGGCTGTTGTGCATCCGCAGGCTGGCAACCTGGGCGGCGGCGGATTCGCCGTCGTCCGGATGGAAGGCCAGCTGACGAGCCTGGACTTCCGGGAGGTAGCGCCCGCCGCAGCCACCCGGGAGATGTATTTGGATGCCGAAGGTCGGCCGGTGAAGGACGCCTCCATCTTCGGACCGCTGGCCGCGGGTGTGCCGGGATCACCGATTGGGCTATACGAGCTCCACCAACGCTACGGTGCTCTCCCATGGCCCCAGGTGGTCAGGCCAGCCCGGCTGCTGGCCTCCGACGGTTTCCAGGTCACGACTCGGCTTCGCGAGTCCCTGGCCGAGGAGCAGGAAACCCTCGAGCGCTTTCCCGAGACAGCGGCGGTGTGGCTCCCGGACGGTCGACCACCAGCTGTCGGCAGTCGAATGCGTTTGCCAGCCCTTGCGGCTACGCTCGAAGCCTATGCCGAGCAGGGGCCACGGGCGCTGACCGAGGGGCCGATCGCCGAGGCCATCGAAAGGGCTTCGGAGGCGCACGGTGGTCTTTTGCGGGTGTCCGATCTCCAGAGTTACGTGGCGGTCTGGCGGCGACCGCTGGAATTCAGTGCGTTCGGGTGGGAGATGGCGGCGATGGACCTTCCCGCCTCCGGAGGGATCATCGTGGCGCAGACCCTGGACCTGCTGGAGAGTCTCGGCTGGAGCGAGTTGTCCCGCTTCGGTGCCGACCGGGCGCATCTGCTGGCCGAGGTGTGGCGCCGCTCCTATGCCGATCGATTCCTCATGGGGGATCCGAGGAGCTCCGAGGCCGACTCGCAAGGCCTGCTGGCCCCCGAGTGGCTCGCCTATCGGCGATCGACAATTCAGATGGACAAGGCATCGCTGTCCGCCGACATCGCCCGCCTCCCCGCCTCCCCGCCTGCCGAGAGCCCGGACACCACCCACGTGGCGGTGGCCGATGCCGCCGGGAATCTGGTGACGCTGACCACGACCCTCAACGACACCTTCGGTTGCAGGCTTCTGGTTCCGGAGGCCGGCTTCCTGCTCAACAACGAGATGGACGACTTCGCCGCCGCGCCGGGCCGCCCGAACATGTTCGGGTTGGTCCAGGGCGAAGCGAATGCTGTGCGGCCTGGTCACCGGATGCTGTCCTCTATGACACCAACCCTCGCCTGGCGTGGGGAGGAGGCTGTCTCTTTGGGAGGTCGCGGAGGCTCTCGCATCCCCACGGCCGTAGCTCAAGTCCTGCTCCATCTATTGGTGGATGGCGACCCGCTGCAGACCGCCATCGATAGGCCGCGTCTGCACCACCAATGGCTTCCCGACGTGCTTCGGGCTGAAGCGGACGCCCTGAGCCCTGAGACCATAGAGGAGCTCTCGAGACGAGGGCACGAGGTCGATATCTGGACCAAGGACGCCAAGGTGAACGCCGTCCGAGCTCTCGAGGATGGCACGTTCGAGGCCGCCGCCGACCCGCGCGGCCCCGGCTCCGCCGGAGTCGTAGAACCAATTCATTGAGGGTTGAGGCGCCCGGCCCGCCCTCCCAGCTGGCTTGGGGCTTGGGTCCTGAGACCTGGGCATGGCACCGTGGTTGGAGTGGGCCACACGCCGAACCCTGCACGACCGTTGGTGAATCTGCTCCTGACTTCCCGTCCGTCAAAGCAGGCCAGTTCTTCGCCTCTAGGCCCTTACACCCCTACGCTCTCATTGCCCCACAGCCTCCATCGTTTCCCTGCTCAGGGCCCAGGCCCCTAGGGATGGCCGCGACGAAGTGCGGACAATCCAGCCCCCAAGCCTTCAAAGGCCGGCTGGAGGCACGACAGCGACCTCAACCCCTGCGCAGGCTTTGTCGCCTGCGCAGTTGGCCGCAGGCGGCATCGGCTTCCAGGCCGCGACTGCGCCGGAGATGAGCGTTGACGCCCTGGCGCCGAAGTGCCGCCAGGAAATCGTGTGCCTGGAAGTCGGTGGGCCGGTCGAAAGGTAGGCTCTCGACCGGGTTGTACATCAGCAGATTGACGTGCGCCCGAAGCCGCTTGGCGATGGCTGCTAGCTGACCGGCATGCTCAGGCCTGTCGTTGGTCCCGGCAAGCAGGCAATACTCCAGGGTCACCTCTCGGCCGGTCTCCTGGAAGTAGATCTCGCAGGCATGGACAAGTCTCTCCAGAGGCACTCCTCGGGCCCAGGGGATCAGGTCGCGGCGCAGCTCGTCGTTGGGCGCGTGCAGGCTCAGAGCGAGCGTGATCTGGAGCTCTTCCCCGGCGAGGCGCTCGATCTGCGTGGGCAGGCCGACGGTGCTCACCGTGATGCGGCGCTGACCAATCCCCAGTCCCCACTTGGCATTGAGATGGCGAACGGCGGCGACGGTGACATCGTAGTTGGCCAGAGGCTCGCCCATGCCCATGAAGACGATGTGGCTCGGTCTCTCCGCCTTCTCCTGGAGCTGCACCGCCACGCGGAGCGCCTGCTCCACCACCTCTCCCACAGTGAGATCGCGTTGGGAACCTCCGATACCGCTGGCGCAAAAACGGCAGCCCACATCGCACCCGACCTGCGTGCTGAGACAGACGGTTCGTCGCGGCCGCCCTCGACCGGCGGAGCCACGATCCTCGGTGGGGATCATCACGGTCTCGGTCGTCGCTCCGTCGGGCCACTGCAACAGAGTCTTGGTGGTGCTGTCGGGAGCCTTCGAGTGGGCGAGCTGCCGTGCGCCGAGAATCGAAAAGGTATCGTCGAGCCTCTCCCGCAACGCGGCCGGAAGATCGGTCATGGCCGAGAAGGCGGTCACCTGGCGCTCGAAGACCCAATCGAGAATCTGCCGGGCCCGGTAGGTCGGCTCCCCTGCGGCCTCCAACTGCATCTCGAGCTGGTCGAGAGACAGGTCCAGCAGGTGGGGTTTGGAGATCATTCTGGAAGTATACGGGCAGTCTCGCAGCTGCCGTTGAAGGCTGGCAGAGGAAGACTCCATGCAGGCCCGTCAGAGAGAGGGAATCCAGAAAAGGTGCCGTGGGTCGGCTCGATCAACCGGCGGCCAGGGCGGTGCCGAGTCCTACCATGCCCATCACAAGGAGGATGGGAATGCCGAACAGGAAGAGGAGCACCAGGGCGATCGGAGCCACCGCGATGCCGATCACGACCAGGATCGCCAACAGGAAGAACTTGAGCACACCGAACAGGAGGGCCAACGGCAGGAGCAGGACCTTGAAGACAAACTTCAGCAGCAGGCCGACCAGGAACAGGCTGCCGAGAACGACCGTTCCGACGACCAGGACTCCGAACAACGCGAGAAGCTCCAGCATGGGACTTACCTCCATCCCACACTACGCCGGAACGACCCTGCGGGTTTCAAGAGTGGTGGAGTCCAACGTGGCGGGTATCCACCCCCGGACCGAGTTGATGAGGAAGATTTCTGTCGCTCTGGGCACGTCGTCCACTCTCAAGACCTCCTCGCTGATGGTTCCCTTTTCGAGGAGCTCCTCGCGAAGTGTCCCGGGCAGGAGCCCCGAGTCGAGGGCAGGAGTGAGCAGCTCGCCATCGAGGCGTAGGACGAGATTCGCGATGGAGGTCTCGGTGATCTCCCCTTCTTCGTTCCACAGCACCACGTCGTCGTGGTTGGGGAAGTCCCGCCTGCATCGGTCGTAGACCTCGCGATGGGTCGTCTTGTGGAACAGGAAGCGGTTGGACCGGTCGATCGGCTCTCTGGCGAGCGCCAGCCTCCAGGTGCGGTGGTCGTCGGTCAGGGGCTCGACCCTGATCTCGACCTCCCCGGCGGAGTCGACGAGGAGACGGACCCGATGCGCCTCCCGGGGCCAGCCCTCGGAGGCCTCATGCAGTCGGCTGTCTAGGGGCCCGAGCTCGGGCCTGAAGTCGAAGTACTCCGCCGACCGAGCCAAGCGCAACAGATGGCGCTGCAAGAGGCTGAAGCCCTCCTCCGGACCCCATCGGATCGTTTCCAGCAACCGAAACGTCGGAGGTGGTGGCGCGAGCACGAGTGACTTGGTGAGCGCTTCCCTCCATTCCTCGTCGGCCACGGACTCGGCGACGATGCCGCCACCGGTGCCGTAGCGAGCGACGCCGGCCTGTCGATCGACCTGGACGGTGCGGATGGCGACATTGAATCGGGCCTTTCGCCCCGGTGCCGCGTAGCCGATGGCTCCGGTGTAGACGCCGCGGGGGTGCGTCTCGAGCTCGGCGATGATCTCCATGGCGCGGAGCTTGGGAGCGCCGGTGATCGAGGCGCATGGGAAGAGGGCCTGGAAGATCTCGGAGAGCGGTGCCAGGGTGCGGGCTTCGACCTTCGAGGTGAGTTGGAATAGCGACGGGTATTTCTCCAGCTGCCAAAGGTCGGTGACCCGAACGCTGCCGGCTGCAGCGATGCGGCCGAGATCGTGGCGCATCATGTCGACGATCATGACGTTTTCGGCGCGGTTCTTCGGCGAAGCCCGAAGCCACGCTGCCGATCGCTCGTCCTCCTCGAGAGTCCTTCCCCTGGGCGCGGTGCCTTTCATCGGCCGACTCACGATCCGGTCTGCTTCGAGCCGGAAGAACAGCTCGGGGGAGGCGGAGCAGAGTGCCCACCTGCCGATGTCCACGAAAGCACAGCATTTCGACTGCTGACCGCGAACCAGTGAAGCGAAGAGTGTCCAGGCGTCCCCTTCGAACGAAGCTTCGAGAGGAAACGTGTAGTTGATCTGGTAGGTATCTCCGCGGGAGATCGCCCGATGAATCGATTCGACGGCTCGCCGGTGGCTTTCCTCGGCCTGGGTAGGTTGCCACGTCATCGCTAGATCGCTGCTCGGTGGCGAGTGTTTCGGCGGCTCGATGACCTCGGGCTTCTCGTAGAGACCGAACCAGACAAGAGGCAGCTCGGTGGCTGGCCTGACGCGCATCGCGGCGTCGAAGGCCGGTGCAGCCTCGTAGCTGAGGAAACCGGCGGCAAAGAGACCCCGCGCGGCGGCCGAGTCGATCTCCTGCAAGATGGGTAACACGTCGACTGGCTCATTGCCGACGAGCGTCGTCACGGGATTGCGGAAGCTCAGCCACTCCACGGAGTCGCCGAGAGGAGCCTGCAGGACGATGAGAGGAGCATCTCCCATGGTGGAATGAGCGGTGAGAGCCTCGCTGGATGCCTGCTCTTCGATCAGAGTGGGTTGGGTTAGACTCGGGCGATCCACCGACGGGGGTCCTACCCATGCCCAGAATCACACGAGTCTATACGCGAACCGGCGACGACGGCACCACGGGCCTCGGAGGAGGTCAGCGAGTCGGCAAGGACTCGCCTCGCATTGCCGCCTATGGGACGGTCGACGAGCTCAACGCGCAGATCGGCATGGCGATCGCCGCCGGTCTCGAGGCGGAGCTCGTAGGCGAGCTCGAGAGAATCCAGAACGAGCTCTTCCATCTGGGCTCCGACCTCTGCTTCCTGGAAGAAGACAAGCAAAGCACGGCCTTGCCCGGTATCGAAGAGCACCACATCACGAGCCTGGAAGAGCTCATGGACCGTCTGTCGGCCGGGCTGCCGCCGTTGGAGAATTTCGTGCTCCCTGGTGGCTCACCGGGTGCTGCAAGGCTGCATGTGGCGCGCACCTGCTGTCGTCGTGCCGAGCGAGAGCTGGTCCAGCTGGCCGGGGAGGAGAGGGTCGGAGCCTACACCTTGCGCTACTTGAACCGACTGTCGGACGCGCTGTTCGTGATGGCCCGCTATGAGAATGCCCGTAAGGGAATCCAGGAGCCGACCTGGGACAGCCGAGCCTGAAGCCCGACACGTCAAGACACAGACTTTGGTTCTGAAAGAAGGCGAGCGACGGCCTAGAGTATCGTCTCTCGCATGACCTCTTCGATGGTCGTCACGCCGTCGCGGATCTTCTGGAGCCCGCTGGTTCGTAGGCTGATCATGCCGTTCGACAGCGCCTGTTGGCGCAACTCGTTGGCACTGCCACCCGACAGAATCAACTCGCGAACGTCTTCGTCCACGTCCATCACTTCATAGAGGGCGACCCTGCCTTTGAATCCGGTACCGCTGCAGCGTTCGCACCCGCGGCCCCTGAAAGGCTTGACGGTCTTGGATTCCTGTTGGGAGAACCCCAGATCTACGAGTGCCTGCTCTGGGACCTCGTAAGCCTCCTTGCAGCTGGCACAGACTCGGCGCACCAGACGCTGGGCAGCGATCAGATTTACAGAGCTCGCCACCAGGAAGGGCTCGATGCCCATGTTCATCATCCGGTTGATCGAGGATGGTGCGTCGTTGGTGTGCAGAGTGGAAAGCACGAGATGCCCTGTCAGAGCGGCTTTGATCGCCACCTCGGCGGTTTCGAAGTCGCGGATCTCACCCACCAGAATGATGTTGGGATCCTGTCGCAGGAAGGAGCGCAGAGCGGCGGCGAAGTTGAGCCCGATCTGGTCCTTCATCTGGACCTGATTCACGCCGACCAGGTTGAACTCCACCGGATCCTCGGCGGTCATGATGTTGGTCTCGGGCGTATTGATTCGGGACAGCGCCGAGTAGAGGGTATTGGTCTTTCCCGAGCCGGTCGGTCCGGTTACCAGCACCATGCCGAAGGGCTTCAGGATGGCTTGCTCGAAGCGGCGCAGAGAGGACGACTCGAACCCCAGCTTCGTCATGTCGAGCATCAAGTTGTCTTTGTCGAGAAGCCGAAGAACGATCTTCTCGCCGAAGATCGTCGGCAGGGAAGAAACACGAAAATCGAGATCCTTTACCTTGCCGCCGACACGAGTCTTGATCTTGATCCGCCCGTCCTGCGGCAAGCGCTTTTCAGCGATGTCCAGCTTCGCCATGATCTTCATGCGACTGGTGATCGCCTCGCGTAGCCGTAGGGGCGGACGCATCATCTCGTACAGCAGTCCATCGATCCTGTAGCGGACCCGGAATTCCTTCTCGTAGGGCTCGATATGGATATCGGAGGCATCCCGTTTGATGGCGTCGGTCAGGATGATGTTGACGAGGCGAACGACCGGCGCCTCCTCGGACTCCTGCTCCAGGGCCTCGAGATCGATGTCCTCTTCTTCGTCGAGGACTTCGAGGTCCGTGTCCTCGTTCTCCTCGAGGTCCTCCATGACCTTCTTGAGCTCGATCGAGTGCGTGCTGCCGTAGTACTGATCGATCGCTCCGCGCAACGTCGAGTCCGAAGCCACGACAGGCTCGACGTTGTAGCCGGTCATGAACTTCACGTCGTCCATGGCGAAGACGTTGGTCGGGTCGACCATGGCGATGGTCAGCTTGGCCCCCGCCTTGGAAACAGGAAGGATGGTGTACTTGCGAGCGACCTCGGCTGGAATGATGCTGATGATGCTGTCGTCGACCTCGATCTCGCTCAGATTGATGGCCGGGACTCCGTAGCGCTGTGAGAGGAACTCCACCAACTCCTCGTCGTCGATGAAGCCCATCTTGACGAGGTGGGAGCCGACACGTCCGCCCTGGCTCTGCTGAGCGGCCAGCGCTTGATTGAGCTGCTCCTCCGTAACTTTGCCGGCTTGTTGAAGAAGCTCGCCGAGGCGTGTCATAGCGTTGTAACTCCGGTCTCCATATTCCGACAGTCGCCCTGGTTGCCGCATGTCGGCGGCGAGCGACGGACCATTACGGGAGTGTGCGTTCTCCCGCCAGGGGATTCACGGTGAGCGAGTGTAGCAACGGGCTCGAAAACGGGTCAATGGCATGCACCACAGAAGGTTTTGGGGCTTGGGGCCTGGGTCCTGGGGATCGTAGGGGAAAGCCTTGCGCCCTGCCGCTCTCTGGGGCCGCTATTTCTCGTCCTGTCGTTGGAGGAGGTAGCGGGCGCGCTCGACAATCTCTGCCGGCTGAAGATCCGTCAGGCAGAGTTTGGCTTCGTCGAATCTCTTGTGGCAGAAGCTGCAAGGCAGCAGTCGGCACAGCGCCGCCTCTCGGTCGCCATAGGGACCATTGGTCTCGGGAGCCGTGGGGCCCATGAGACAGAGAACCGGTGTCCCCAGGGCGTGGGCCAGGTGCAGTGGCCCTGTGTCGCCGCCGAGGACGAGATGCGAGCGACGTAGGAAGGTGCCCAGGTAAGGGAGAGTTGGTGCGATGAGCGGCTCGGCCGAGCCACAGCTGGCGGCAGCAACCTCCTCTGCCAAGTCTTCTTCACCTGGGCCGGCAGCGACCCAACTCCGTAACCCGAGATCGCGGTCGAGGAGTTGGGCAACTTCGCCCCACATTGCTGGTGGATAACACTTGTTGCCCCAGCCGGCGCCAGGTTGGATGAGTGTCCTCGGGCCTTCGGTGGCGGCCACTCTCTCGAGGGCTTCGACCGGCTCTTGTCGCAACAACTTGTCTCCTCCGAAGTCTGCTGGCTCGTATGGCAGTTCGAGAGCGTCGAGCACTGCAAGAGCCCGGTCGACACTGTGCTCGCCGTGGGGAACGACAGGTTCGTTGATCCAAATGCCACTGGAGGGTTCGCGGCGGAATTTTCCTGCCACCCCGACTCTGCGATCGGCCAGGGTGAGCGCCGCCAGGGCTCCCGCTTTGTGGTTGCCCATCAGATCCAGCACCACCTCGGGGGCAAACCTCTCTAGTCCGACGAAGAAGTCGCGCATCGCTGCCCAGGTTCGTGGGCGGTGAAGCTGGCGCCTCCAGGTTCGGAGACTGACTACCAGTAGCTCGTCGAGGTCG
>Ga0316187_10005431_pt1 | contig 11009 bp, 14 predicted proteins | sample CroRivburrow1_MG_FD_204927 | JGI IMG/M metagenome (GOLD analysis project Ga0316187, IMG submission 204927) | Coastal sediment microbial communities from Maine, United States - Cross River worm burrow 1 | ecosystem: Environmental > Aquatic > Marine > Coastal > Sediment | place: USA: Maine...
CCGGCCCCGCTGGGGTTTCGCCCACAAGGGCACATCTGCCGCGTTTCCCGGCTTGGCCATAGAATGACTATGGCGCTGCGCCGGGAGCCTCGCATCTGCGCCCTTGTGGACCGAAACGCGGTTCGTATCAATTGTTCAGACCTTGCTTAAGAATTGGGTTGCGCTCATGGCGTGGCTATACTGTGGGCGTTCGCTCGACGAGGGATTTAATCCATGTTCTTTCCGCGCCGTGTGCGCCTGTCGGCGCTGCTGTGGGCGTCGGCACTCCTGTCCGCCGGGTGCGGCCAATCGGGGCCATTGTACTTTTCGGAACAGCCGGGGGCGGAGATGGAAACCGTGGAAACCTTGGAAACCGTGGAAATCGAACAACCCGAGGCCAAACAATCAGAGTAAGCGGTGGCGAAACGAGCGGGTCGGTGTGATCGCCCACTGAACACCGGTTATCGTTTGTTTACACTCGGCAGACACGGCTCGGCGGACGCGGCCGAAACAAGCGATCCCATCGCCAACAATCATGCCGTCGAACACCCTCGCCGCGCAGGACATCCCCACCATGGACCACTTCAATTACCGCGGCGACGATCTGTACGCCGAAGACTGCCCGGTATCCGAACTCGCGCAGCGTTTCGGTACACCGCTCTACGTCTATTCCCGCGCCACCATCGAGCGGCATTTCCATGCATTCGATTCGGCTTTTGGCGACCATCCTCATCTGATCTGCTACGCGGTCAAGGCCAATGGAAACCTGGGTGTGCTGAACGTCCTGGCCCGCCTTGGCGCCGGTTTCGATATCGTTTCCGGCGGCGAACTGGAGCGGGTTCTGGCGGCGGGCGGGGCGCCGGAGCGGATCGTTTTCTCCGGCGTTGGCAAGACAGCGGCCGAAATGGAACGTGCCCTTGGCGTGGGCGTTCGCTGCTTCAACGTGGAATCGCTGCCGGAGTTGGAACGGCTCAGCGCAGTCGCCACCGGACTTGGCCGGATCGCGCCCGTGTCGGTCCGGGTCAATCCGGATGTGGACGCCAAAACCCACCCCTACATCTCCACCGGGTTGAAGGAAAACAAGTTCGGCGTACCCACCGACCAAGCCCTGTCCGTCTATGCTGCCGCAGTGGCTCTGCCGGGCGTAGACCCGGTTGGCATCGATTGCCACATAGGCTCGCAACTGACCGAACTGGCGCCGTTCGTCGACGCCCTGGACCGCCTGATTGCGTTGATCGAACAAATCGAAGCCCGGGGCGTGACCATCCATCACCTGGACGTGGGGGGCGGACTCGGCATCCGCTATCGGGACGAGACCCCGCCTTTACCAGCGGAACACGCCCAAGCGTTGCTAAGCCGTTTGGCTGACCGTCCCTGGGAAGTGGTGATGGAACCCGGTCGCGCAATTGTTGGCAATGCCGGCATCCTGGTGACGCGGGTGGAGTATCTCAAGCAGGGTCCGGAGCACAACTTCGCGATTGTGGATGCGGCCATGAATGATCTGCTGAGGCCAGCCCTGTATTCCGCATGGCAGGAGATCGTTCCGGTCAGGTTAGACCGCACCGTCGTCACCCGCTGCTACGACGTGGTGGGGCCGGTTTGCGAGACGGCGGATTTCCTGGGGAAACAGCGGGATCTGGGGCTGACACCCGGAGATTTACTGGCGGTGCGCTCAGCTGGCGCCTATGCCTTCTCCATGAGTTCAAACTATAACGCCCGCGCGCGGGCCGCGGAGGTGATGGTGGACGGCGCCACGGCGCATCTGGTCCGTCCGCGCGAGTCCATTCATGCACTGTTTGCCACTGAGGCCGTGCTGCCGGGTTAAGCAGCGGATTTTGCCCGCAGTCCGGACGTCCTGCTGACCGCTTGCGCGCAGAGACGCACCCATCGACTGACGCCTTGAGGGTCCATCGTTTCAACCCCAGACGCATTCTGCTAACTTGCTGGCCATGGGGCTGCAGTTCGCAAAAATGCACGGCTTGGGCAACGATTTCGTGGTGTTCGATGGCACCCGCGAGCCCCTGCTACTGACGCCCGAGTTCATCCGACGGATCGCCACACGCCGGTTCGGGATCGGCTGCGACCAGGTATTGGTGGTGGAGTCCGCTGACCGCGCCGGGGTGGATTTTCACTACCGCATATTCAATGCCGACGGCGACGAGGTGGAGCAGTGCGGCAACGGCGCACGGTGCTTCGCGCGTTTTGTGCAGGCGCGTGGGCTGTGCGACCGCAACGAGATTGTCGTCAGCACCAACAATCGCACGCTCCGCCTGCAGGTGCGGGACGACGGGCACGTGCGCGTCAATATGGGCGTCCCCCGTCTGGACCCGGCGGAGATCCCGTTGAACATGCCGACCGCGGCGGCCAGCTATCGGATAGACGTGGATGGGAGCAGGCTGGAATTTGGGGCTGTGTCCATGGGCAACCCGCACGCGGTGCTCAAGGTCGGCGACGTGGACGTGGCTCCGGTGGAACGTCTTGGCCCGCTGATCGAGCATCATGCGGCGTTCCCGGAGCGAGTAAACGTCGGGTTTCTGGAGATCCTCGATCCGAGTCATGGGCGACTGCGGGTGTTCGAACGCGGCGTGGGGGAAACCCTGGCCTGTGGCAGCGGCGCCTGCGCCGCCGCTGTGGTTGGACGGGTTCAAGGCCTTTTGGATCCGCGGGTGGTGCTGAGCCTGCGGGGTGGCGACCTCGAGATTGAGTGGGCAGGACCCGATGCGCCCGTTATGATGACCGGGCCTGCCGAGCACGTCTTCGACGGACAGATACAACCATGACCAAAGCAAAAGCCGCGCACGCCGACAGTCGGAACCAGGAAGTGGCCGAGTATCTCAAGGCGCATCCGGAGTTCTTCGCCGAGCATCCCGAGCTGTTGTCGAGCATAAGCATTCCGCATCCCAGTGGCAGCGCCACCTCCCTGGTGGAGCGCCAACTCGCCGTGTTGCGAGAACAGAACGGCGACCTGGATCGCCGGCTGCACGAGTTGGTTGCGGTGGCGCGCGAGAACGATCAACTCTCGGAACGAATGCACGAGCTGGCCATTGACCTGATTGGCGCCAATACGCTGAATCAGGTGCTCAGCGTGGTCAGACGATCCATGGTTGAGGAATTCGGTGCCGACCTTGCAGTGATCCGGGTGGGACACAGGCCGACAGCCGGGGCCGGGGACGCGCCGGATGACTCGGAAGTGTTTGTCGGTGCCGAAGACCCGGGACTCAAACTGTTTGAGGATTTGTTCAAGAACGGGCGCCCGGAGTGCGGGCGGATTCAATCCTCAAAGGCCCATTACCTGTTCGGCGAGGCCAGCCAGCAGGTGGGGTCAGCCGCCCTGATTCCGCTGACCGGTGAGGGCTGGCGCGGACTTCTGGCGGTTGGTGCTGGCGAACCCGACCGATTCCAGCCCGGGATGGGGACACTGTTTCTCGGCCGGATGGGGAAGCTGGTTTCGGGGGCACTGCAAACCCACCTGTCGACGACAGACTGACCCCGACCCGGCGTGACGCGGTGACGCCCCTCACACTCAACGCCGACGTGGATGCATATCTGGCTCACCTGTCCCAGGAACGGCGGTTGGCGCCGCGAACTGCTGCGGCCTATCGGCGGGACCTGGACCTGCTGCTGGCATTCTGCGGCGACAACAAGATCGACAACTGGAATCAGATCGACGCCCATCGGGTACGCGGCTTTGTCGCCGATCAACACCGCAGAGGCCTGTCCGCGCGGAGCGTTCAGCGCCTGCTGTCGGCCCTGAGGGGGCTGTTCAATTATCTGCTGCGGGAGGACCGGCTGGGCGCCAACCCGGCACTGTCCGTAAGCGCCCCCCGGGGTGCCCGCAACCTGCCGAAGGACTTGGACCCGGAGCGGGTCAGCCAGTTGCTGGACGCGACACCCTCGGATGCCCTGGAAACAAGAGATCGGGCCATGCTGGAATTGTTCTACTCTTCCGGTTTACGCCTGTCGGAGCTGGTGTCCATAGACCTGACCGACCTGGCGTTGGAGGATGGCACGGTTCTGGTCACGGGCAAGGGCAACAAGTCCCGTATCCTGCCGGTGGGGCGCAAAGCGCGGCAGGCACTTGCAGATTGGCTGCGCACGCGGGTGGCTCTGGCCCGGGCTGACGAAGTGGCTGTGTTCGTGGGCCGCGGTGGGCGCAGGCTGAGTGGGCGCTCGGTTCAACAGCGCCTCAAACGGTGGGCGCTCAAGGCCGGCCTGGACACCCAGGTTCATCCCCACATGCTGCGCCACGCCTTCGCCAGCCATCTGTTACAGGCCAGTGGCGATCTGCGCTCGGTTCAGGAACTGCTGGGTCACACGGACATCAGCACCACCCAGATCTACACCCACCTGGACTTTCAGCATCTTGCTCGGGTTTACGACCATGCCCACCCCAGGGCGCGTAAACAAGGCAGGGACGACGATTGAGCGCGACTTACCCTTTGGGCAAGCGCCGTTTGCTGGAAGCGCCGTGCCGCGGCTTCAGGTTCGAGACTCGGTTTCCGCCCAATCGAACCAGTCGTCCATACGTGACCGAACAGTCTCGACCCCGTTACCCTTGAGAGCGGAAAACAACTGCACCGTGGCGCCCGGATAGTCCTGTTTCAGTGTCGCAGCGGTTTGCATGAGCACGACGCCCGCCCGTCCCCGGCTGAGTTTGTCCGCCTTGGTGAGCAAAATGTGGCTCGGAAGCGACCGATGATGGCACCAGTCAAGCATTTGCAGATCGAGTTCGGTGAGCGGACGGCGCACGTCCATCAGCAGTATCAGGCCGGTTAGGGCCTGTCGTTGGGCCAGATAGTCCTGCAGAACCCGCTGCCAGTGACGTCGCACGGATTCGGGCACCTTGGCATAGCCGTAACCGGGCAGGTCCACCAGGAAACGTTGAATGCCGAGATCAAAAAAATTGATCTGTTGGGTACGACCGGGTGTTTTTGAGATGCGGGCCAAGGCGCGCTGACCCGCGATGAGGTTGAGGGCACTGGACTTGCCGGAGTTGGAACGCCCCGCAAACGCGACTTCCAGGCCGGTGTCCGGCGGCAGTTGTTCCAGATCGTGGACACCGAGCAAAAACACAGCCTGACGGTAGCGGTCCGCGTTCGACATGGTGGGCATCCTGCTGCTCGGGACGGGGGATCCGAAGTTTACAAGGTGTGCCCGGCAAGGCACCTCGGATTGATCGACTCAGTTGAAGCTGGTATAAACCGGCGCTGCACGTTGCCCCGCGTCGTTGGCGGAACTCTTTCAGCGCCGGGCTGCCCGATGGTACAGGAGTCACCCCACTATGCGTAAGCTGTTCCTCACCACCGCATCCCTACTGCTCGCTGTGAGTTCCGCAACCGCTTTTGCGGCCGGCGATGCGGCCGCAGGCAAGGCTAAGTCGGCCACTTGTGCCGCCTGCCATGGCCCTGACGGAAACAGCACCGATCCCCAGTATCCCAAAATTGCCGGTCAGCACGCGGGGTACACGCTGAAGCAGCTCAAGGAATACAAGAGCCAGGTACGCGACAATGCCATCATGATGGGGATGGTTGCCGCTTTAAGCGAACAGGACATGGAGGATCTCGCGGCCTATTACGCCACCCAGACGCAAATACCTGGCGAAGCGAATGCCGAACTGGTCGCTTTGGGCGAGGCCCTGTACCGGGGTGGTGACCTGACACGTGGCATCGCAGCGTGCTCCGCCTGTCACGGACCGGCCGGGAACGGAAATGGCGGCGCCAACTTCCCGAAAGTGTCCGGCCAGCATGCCCAGTATGCGGAAACCCAATTGAAGGCATTTCGCTCCATGCAGAGAGCCAACGACCCGGGTCAGATGATGCGCAACATCGCCATCAGGCTGACCGATCCAGACATACTGGCGGTATCATCCTACATGCAAGGCCTGCGCGACTGACATCGGGCTGAAGCCAGGTTCCAATCAGCGCAGGCGGCCATCCGGTCGCCTGCGTTCGTTACGTTTCGGAAGGATGCGCCGCCCTTCTGTTAGGGAAGGTCTGAACAATTGATACGAATCGCGTTTCGGTCCACAAGGGCGCAGATGCGAGGCTCCCGGCGCAGTGCCATAGTCATTCTATGGCCAAGCCGGGAAACGCGGCAGATGTGCACTTGTGGGCGAAACCCCAGCGGGGCCGGGCCTTTGCGCCCCTGGTACCGCGTTGCACCTCGCTCATTGGCAGCTCACGTATTTGCCTTGGGCCAACTTCGCTCGGTGCGCCTTGTACGAGGGAGCGCAAAGACGCCGGCGCGATCGCAGCAATTGTTCAGACCTTCCCTAGGCTGCTCGGCAAGTCGCGATACCATTCCACCTGCCCGACAATAACGCGCTATTGCGCTCGAACTGGTGCGAACCATCATGAAACTGATTCAAATCGGTCTACTCGCTTCGGCATTGCTGCTGCTGTCCATGCCGGCTGCCGCCCAGAGCGACCTGTTCCTTGAGGGCGCCGATTACCAGCTTTTGGATCGTGAGCTGCCTCGAATAACCGATCCGGGAGACGGGGTGGAGGTGGTTGAGCTGTTTTGGTACGGATGCCCCCACTGCTATCGACTGGAGCCGACGTTGGACGCCTGGTTGGCCAATGGCAAACCCGCGGATGCTGTTTTCATCCGCATGCCGGCGCTGCTCAACCCCCAGTGGGCGATCCACGCGCAGGCTTACTACACCGCTGTCGCCCTTGGCGTCGTTGACCAGACCCATGGCCCCATGATGCGCGCCATACATGAGGATCGGCAACGCCTCGACGACGCCGAATCATTGCAACGGTTTTTCGCCGAGTACGGGGTATCCGAGGCGGATTTCGAACGCGCCTTCAAATCCTTTCAAGTACATACCGAAGTCAACCGTGCGAAGAAATACGGTCAGCAATCCGGTGCCCAAGGCGTGCCCGCCATCATCATTGCCGGCAAGTACCTCACCAGCGTCACCCAGGCTGGAAGCCCGGAGGATCTGGTCCAGGTAATCAATTATCTGGTTGAACAAGAAGCCGGGGCGGACAGCTGAAGAGCCACCGTCGCCAGTGTAACGGTACTCTGCGGAGCCTGGCCAGGCGATTCAGGGCTTGTCCGATGATGGAAAACCCGGGCTTCGCCGCCGTCGCGCACCCGGAGCCGGTCGGGAATTCCGAATCATGAGATCGGATCGGCGCCTGCGCCTGCTGAGCTACAACATTCAATCCGGGCTGACCACAAAGCGCTATTCCGAGTACTTCACCCGGGGCTGGAAGCACGTGCTGCCGGTCCCGTCCAGGATGGTGAACCTGGCCGCCATCGCTTCGCTCATAGCGCCCTACGACGTCGTCGGTCTGCAGGAGGTCGATGCTGGGAGCTTGCGCAGTGGCTTTCTGGATCAGGCACACTACCTGGCGGATCGAGCCCGCTTCCCGCACTTCTACGAACAGACCAACCGCCGGGTCGGGCGCATCTCACGGCACTCGAATGTCGTACTCAGTCGGGTACGCCCGGAGGAGATTCAGGATTTCAAGCTTCCCGGCGTGATCAAAGGCCGGGGCGCACTGATGGTTCGATTCGGCGATGAGACCCAGGGCCCGGTGCTCGATGTGTATGTCGTGCACCTGGCGCTGAGCAATCGGGCTCGAGCCACCCAGTTGGCTTATCTCGCTGAGCGCATACGCAAGCAGGCCCATGTGATTTTGATGGGGGATCTGAACTGCACTTCGGGCGGCGCGACCATGCGGTCTTTCCGTGATGCCGCCGGATTGAGCGAACCGGTTCCGGGCCTGCGGACCTTCCCAAGCTGGAAACCCACCCGCCAACTGGACCATATTCTTGTGTCCCGGAACATTCCGGTGCACTCGGTGAAAGTGTTGCCGCAGCGCTACTCAGATCACCTCCCCATCGAGATTCAGCTCGAGATCCCCGCTGACGTTCAGATGACCCAGCCTCATGATGAGGCGCAGGCACTGTCCGCCCAGCATTGGCAGCACGGCGACGGAGGCTGAGCATCGCCTCGAGCTTGCCGTTCCGCCTTTGCCTGGCCGGTTAATCGCAGCCGTTGCGATACCCCCATCAGACCGAAGCACTGACCCCATCCGTAGGCCTCGATCCACCGGGTCAGATGGGTTTCATAGATGTTTCCAAAGAAAATGTTGCGGCGCACAAAATCCCTTGATATGATGCGACGCAGCATAAAGCTTCCCGTGCGTTTTTAAAAAGGAATCACGCCATGAAAAACGATGTATTCAACTCCGTATCCGTCCAGACAGAAGAGATGCTGGCCCCGGTCAAGGAATTCAACAAACTTGCCGTCGCCAACGTTGAGAAGCTGGCCCAGTTGCAGCTCTCAAGTCTGAAAGAGTATTCGGCCCTGGGCATTGCCCAACTCAAGGCGTTGAGCGAGATCAGCGGCCCCGCCAGCCTTCAGGACTACGTGGGCAAGCAGACCGCCTTTATGAAGTCGGTCAGCGAAAAAATGTCCTCTGACGCCCGTGCCGTTGCCGAAATCAGCAAAGAGTTTGGTGCCAGCGCCCAGCAGATCGCCAAGGAAAGCGTCGAGTCCATGACCGCAAAGGCGGCCTGAGGAGCGCGACCCAAGCGGCGATCCAGACAAGGCCACCTATCCGTTCTGGACAGGTGGCCTTTCTTTCACTGGCCATCGCCAAGCTACACCACTGCCATCGAGGAGAGATCGAACATGTGGCCATACACAGACAATCTGGTTCCCAGCTCCTGGTCCGAGGCGCGCCCGGCGTTCGACCCGATGCTGCAGATCCATCGGGATAAGATCGATGCCTGGGAGCAACTGATCGAGCAACTGCTCGCCAGCCAGACTGAGTGGTCGGACACGGTCACCACCCAGGCCAGTCACACACCTGGGATACCGGAAAGCGCAGCCAATCTGTTTCTTCAGATGAACGAGTTGACCGGCAATGTGATTCGGTTTCAGGCGCATCTCTGGAATCAGTGGTTCACCATGCTGAAAGGCATGGAAGCGCCATTGGAGACGAAAAAGCCCCAGCTGCCCACGGCCACCAAGCCCGCGACCAGGCGAAGCAAGCCCAAAGTGGTGCAGCTCCAGCCGCCGGAACCTCAGGCTGATGCGGCGGTGGAAGCCGTGGCCGAAGCCGGCCAGGAAAATCTGGCTCTGGTTCTGGACGAAGTTGACGACCTCAAAGCCATTTTCGGCGTGGGTCCTGCGCTGGAGCGGAAGCTGCTTGACGCTGGCGTAAAGAGTTACCGCCAGATCGCCTCCTGGACCGCATCGGAGATCGCCGAAATCGAAGATGCCGTCATGTCTGGGCGTTTCAGTGGACGTATCCAACGCGAAGACTGGGTCGGTCAGGCCAAAGCCCTGCACGAAAGCAAGCTCGGCCAGACAGACTAGGTCAGCCGTGCAAGCTCGCCCGGTGGCCCGCCTGGGCCGCCGGGGATGTTGCGACACGCGGATCTGATCGTAGTTTGCGGTGCTGAACTCCCTTCGCGTTCCACCCTCGAATGAACATCGTGACTTCGTCAGTTGCTGACTCGACATCGGAACAGGTCGAACAGCTTCATCTTTGTGCCCGCACCCTGGAAATCAGCGAGTACGAGGTTTTCGAGCGTGCCTACTTCGCCTGGCACGGCCATGGGGCAGCGCTACCCGAGCTTGAGCTGCAATTTCACCAGTACTTGTGCCGCGCGGAAATACCACTCTGGGTGCGGCATTTCTGTCGCCAGTACCTGGATGCCCATCCGGAGGCCCTGTCGCGCCAGCAGACAGATACGGCCCAGGCCCGGCGGGCGCGTTGGCTGGCACTGGGTCTGATCATGCTGAGCGTCGGCCTGGCCCTGTTGCTCTGAGGCCCAGCGCACCGCGTATGTCTGAGTAGATTTCCCCAAGCGACCGGTTTCCTGGCACAGTCGGGCCAGGATATCGCCGGTGCCGGGAGCCGCAAATCATGAATCTGATCGAAGCCCTGATAGAAGCCGCGCGTGCGCAGCCCGGACGCGTGGTGCTGCCTGAAGCCACGGAACCCAGGGTGTTGGCCGCGGCGCGTCGGCTGCTGGAGCTCGAAATGGCCGAGCCGCTGCTGGTTGGACCGCAGGCCGCGGTTCGAAAGGCGGCAGCGGAGCAAGCCATATCCCTCGAGGGTTTGACAGTGGTCGATCCCAGCGAAGACCCCAGGCTTGATGACTATGCGGAGCGCTATCTGCAGGGACGGCCCAAGTCGAACGCCAAAGTGGCGAGGCGGCTCATGGGCAAACCACTGTTCTTTGCTGCCATGATGGTAAAGAGCGGCGATGGAGAGGCGCTGGTTGCCGGCGCCAGCCACCCGACAGCGAAAGTCATCGAGGCCGGGTTGATGGGCGTGGGATTGGCGCCGGGCATCGGCACGCCGTCCAGTTTTTTCCTGATGATGCTGCCGGATTTCCTGGGCGGTGGGCCCCGGACGCTTATGTTTGCGGACTGCGCGGTGAACATCGAACCGGACGCACAGGCGCTGGCGGACATTGCATTGGCCTCCGCTGCAAACGCTGAACGCCTCTTGCCGGAACCACCGCGGGTTGCCTTGCTCTCGTTTTCCACCCAGGGCAGCGCCAGACATGCTGTGGTCGACAAGGTGCGCGAGGCGGTCGCACTGGCGCGTAAACGGGCACCGGAACTGTCGATCGATGGAGAGTTCCAGGCCGACACCGCTTTGGTCCAGGCGGTGGCGGACAAAAAGGTACGCACCGACAGCCCGGTGGCAGGGCGGGCCAACGTACTCATTTTCCCCGATCTCAATGCCGGCAACATAGGGTACAAGCTGACCCAATACCTGGCGGGGGCGAGGGCGGTCGGGCCGGTGCTGCAGGGGTTCGCGCGACCGGTCAGCGACCTGTCCAGGGGCGCGAGCGTGGACGACATCGTTGCCGCCTCGGCGATTGCACTCGCTCAGCAAGCCCCAAACTGAGGGTTCCGGACTCCGCTGTCCCAGACTCCCTCGGCGGCGATCCGCTCCTCCAGACGCAGACCCAGCATCGAGTCGAGCAGGCCCATGGGATCGGGGCGGAAGATACGCGGATCCATGGGTTTTGGATCTACAACTTTGGGG
>Ga0316187_10005432_pt1 | contig 11009 bp, 9 predicted proteins | sample CroRivburrow1_MG_FD_204927 | JGI IMG/M metagenome (GOLD analysis project Ga0316187, IMG submission 204927) | Coastal sediment microbial communities from Maine, United States - Cross River worm burrow 1 | ecosystem: Environmental > Aquatic > Marine > Coastal > Sediment | place: USA: Maine...
GGGGGGGCGCGCCCCCCCCAATTCCGAATTCCGAATTCCGAATTCAGCATTCACCCCGACCCCGTTTCCTTGGCGTAACGCCGTGACGGGGGGATACCCGGAAAGCCCGCCGGGTGTTACACTCCTGGAACTGCGGTCGAAGCCGCCGCGATAGCCATTTCCCCGGGGTTTTTCTCATGTATCCCGTTTCGTTGGAAGTAAAAGATCGTCGATGTTTGGTTGTTGGTGGGGGTGGCATTGCCCTGCGCAAAGTGCAGGGGTTGGTCGAGGCCGGTGCACTGGTCGCCGTAGTGGCGCCCGAGGTAGTTGAACCGATTTCTATAATGGCTGAGCGGGGCGAAATCTCGCTCGAGCGGCGGCGCTACGATGGGGACGCATCGGGCGGTTGGTCGCTGGTCTTTGCCGCAACCGACGATCGGGGAGTCAACGAGCGCGTGTTTCGCGATGCCGAAGAGGTCGGGGTCTGGGCCAATGTGGCCGACGATCCCGAAATCTGCTCTTTTCACCTCCCGGCAAGGGTGCGCCGTGGCCCGCTTCAGATAGCCCTGGGTTCGGCCGGAGAGGCGCCGTTTGCGGTGGCCCGCCTCCGCCGACTCTTCGAGCGGCGCCTCGGTGAGGAGTGGGGGGAGTGGCTCGCTGCGGCGGCCCGTTACCGGACGAGAGTACGGTCCCTCGAGCTGAGCGGCCCGGAGATGAACGAGCGCTACGATCGGTTCTTCGATGAGACGGTCGATGGTCAAAACTTGACCGCCAGGGTTCCGACCGAGGCAGAGGAACGAAAGTGGCTTCAAGCTGAGGTCGATCACAAGGCGATCGAATCCGGGCCCCCGTCGAAATCCAAGCGGGGTTGTCCCGGTGATTCCTCGGGCGCGGGCTTTGTTTCGCTGGTCGGCGCTGGTCCCGGTTGTCCGGGGCTTTTGACCATCCGTGGCCGGCGCCGATTGGCCGACGCCGACGCCGTGGTCTTCGATCGCCTGGCCGCCGCTGCACTTCCCTGCGATCTTCCCGCGTCGGTGGAGCTCCACCCGGTGGGAAAGGTGGCGGGTACGCATCCGATTCCCCAGGAGGAGATCAACGCACTCCTGGTCCGGTTGGCCCGCGCCGGGAAGAGAGTGGTTCGACTGAAGGGCGGAGATCCGTATGTCTTTGGAAGGGGCAGCGAGGAGGCCGAGGTGTTGGTGTCGGAGGGCATCCCCTTCGAGGTGGTGTCCGGGGTGACATCGGGAGTGGCGGCCCTGGCGTGGGCGGGAATTCCGGCGACCCACCGTCGCGAGTCGGTACGGCTGACCCTGTTGACGGCCCACGAGGCGGTGAAGAGCGATGGGCCTCAGGTGCGGTGGGATCTGCTGGCACAGGACCAACACGCGACCCTCGTCGGCTATATGGGCGTCACCGCGCTGGCAGCAGTTGTGGAGCATCTTCTCGAGGCGGGCATGGATCCGGAAACCCCGGCCGCGATGGTCGAGCGCGGCACGACCGCGGCGCAGCGGCGGGTCATCTCGACTCTGGCGGATCTGCCGAAAGCCATCGAAGAGGCGGGTCTCGAACCACCCGCCCTTTTTGCCATCGGACCATCTGTTCGTCATGCCGATCGGCTTGCCTGGTACGAAGCTCTGCCCCTCGCGGGTTGCCGGCTTGTGATGACGGACTCGAACTCGGAGCTCGCCGCAGCGCTCGAAGACCGCGGTGCCGAGGTGGTGATGCTGCCGCTGCCGGTGACACCGGCGGCTCGCGTGGTGATGGCCGCGCTGCCGATAACGGGGTGTGTTGTCAGCCAGCGCTCGGAGGTTGACTGGCTGGACGAAGAACGGGGCAACCCGGGGTGGCATGCAGAGTCGGTCGTCTGGTGTATCGGCCACGAGACCGCCGAGAGGGCTCGTGAGCGAGGGTGGCTCAAGGTCGTGGAGCTTGGCGAGGAGTCGGACTGTGAGGAGTTGGTGGCGAGGGTTGCGGGCGTTGTTGATCGCTAGGAGGCTGCTCGCTGGAGCGAAGGCTCGGTCTCTCCTATGATCAAGCTCGGCCTCCGCGTTCGCTTCTTTCTCTATTCCAACACACTGATTGTGGTGACTATGACCTTCGTCACCGTCCTGGGCATGATGTACGAACGGCGGATCCGGTACGACGGCATCGTCAACCACGGACGCAGCCTGGTGGAGGCCATGGCGATGCCGATGAGCGGCGCCTCATATCCCCACGCGCCAGGGCAGGAGCTGGAGCTGGGTACGGTCGAAGGCTATATTCACGAGATGATGGCGCGAAATAGTGACCTCATGCGCTACATCATCGTCACCGATTCCTCCGGTACCGTGACCCACTCGAGCCGTACAGGCCTCATCGGTCGTCGGTTCGAGCGTGCGCCGAGGGGCATGGCCGACGCGAGTGATTCCCTGGTGACCGAAACCCTGGTCGAGGAGGGCGAAGATCTGATCGAGATTCGTTCAGCCTTTGGAAGTCCAGGTGAGCTCTCTGGGTCGCTTGCGGTGGGATTCTCACTGGAACCGATCGAGCGGCAGGTGCGCGAGGTGGCGAGTCGTGCGGCCTTGGCGGCGCTTCTGTTGATGCTCGGAAACTCGATCATGACGGCTCTCTATGTGGAGACTTTGATCCGGCCGATCATCAACCTCAACCAGACGATGAAACGGGCGGGAGAGGGCAATCTCACGGTGCGCGCGCGGACCCACGGTGGTGATGAGGTCGCCGAGTTGGCCGACGTTTTCAACCGAATGATGGACGAGCTCGAGACTTCCCGTGATCGGGAAAAGCTTCAGCGCGCGCAGCTCGCCCACACCGAAAAGATGGCGGCGGTGGGGACCCTTGCCGCCGGCGTGGCGCATGAGGTCAACAACCCGTTGGCCGGGGTCCTTGCGAGCATCGAAAACCTCCGCGACAACCCGAATGACAGGGAGATGCGCGAGCGCTACCTCGAGCTCATCGCGGACGGCCTCAAACGCATCGAAAGGACGGTCGCCAACCTCCTCAACTTCGCCCGTCCACGCGAAATCAAACTCGAGCCAACCTCGATCAACCACAATTTGCGCCATGTCGTCGAGCTGGTGGGCTATCAGCTGCGCGCATCGGGGGTCGAAGTCAAGAATGATTTCGACGCGAACCCGGCGGTGGTCGAAGCAGATCATTTCCAAATGGAACAGCTATTCCTCAATCTGGTGCTCAACGCCCTCGACGCGATGAAGGACGGTGGGACGATCTTTCTGCGAACCCGGGTGCGCGGCGGCAAGGTGATTGCTGAAGTGCGTGACACCGGACACGGAATTCCGGCGGAAGTTCGAGACCGAATCTTCGATCCGTTCTTCACGACCCGGGAGGTCGGCGAAGGCACCGGTCTCGGTTTGGCGGTCAGCGGCAGCATCCTCGCGGTCCATGGCGGACGCATCGAACTCGAGACCTCGGTTGGGCGAGGCACCACGTTCCGTGTCATCATGACTGCCATGCCGGGTGAATGGGACGGCGGAGAGGCGTGATGAAGATCTGCGGACACCGTTTGTTGATCGTCGAGGACGAGCCATTACTGCGCATCACCATGGCTGACGCCTTGCGCAAGGAAGGCTGGGCGGTGGACGTCGCCGAGGACGGCGTCAAGGGTGCGGCCCTGTTCGAGCAGCATCAGCACGATCTCGTGCTCTCCGACCTCGTCATGCCGCGGCTCGGAGGGCTGGACCTTCTCAAGCGCATCAAGGCATTGAGCCCGGACACCACTGTCGTGATCATCACTGCCCATGGGACCGTCGATCGAGCCGTCGAGGCGATGCGCGAAGGCGCTGCGGATTTCATCGCCAAACCGTTCTCGATGGCCCAGCTGGTCGTGCGTCTGAGCAACGTCTGTTCGGTTCGCATCCTTCGCGAGCAGAATGTGCGCCTTCAGGCGCAGCTCGAACAGCGCCACTCCTTCTCCAACATCATCGGTAAGTCCAAATCCATGCAGGATGTCTTTGGGCTGATCAGGCTTGTTGGCGACTCCGATGCATCGGTGATTGTTCACGGTGAAAGCGGCACCGGTAAGGAAATGGTCGCATCAGCCATTCATTTCAACTCTCCTCGGCGCGCCAAAGCGTATCTCCGGGTGAGCTGTGCCTCGTTGCCCGAATCGCTCATCGAATCCGAGCTCTTCGGTTTCGAAAAGGGCGCCTTCACCGGCGCCGGTGAACGCCGCATCGGGCGCTTCGAAGCGGCAAGCGGGGGCACCCTCTTCCTGGATGAGATTGGGGAGCTTCCGCTGACCTTTCAGGTCAAGCTCCTGCGGGTCCTGCAAGAGCGTCAGATCGAACGCCTTGGGTCCAACAGACCGATCGACGTCGATGTGCGGATCGTCTCAGCTTCGGTGCGCTCTCTCGAAGAGGAGATTCGCGAGGGGCGGTTTCGCGAGGACCTCTACTTCCGGGTCAACACCGTCGCCATCCATTTGCCGCCTCTCAGGGAACGGCGCGAGGATATTCCGCTGCTCTCCGAATCCTTCCTGCGTGAGTTCGCCGCCGACCGGCGACGCGAGATCGAAGGGTTCACCGAGGACGCGATGGAGTTGCTCGAGATGTACTCGTGGCCGGGCAATGTCCGTGAATTGCGGAACGTGGTGGAAAGGGCGGTTCTTTTCTGCCGCGGTCCGATGGTGACTGTCGAAGAGCTGCCGCCAAACTTGCGCGGCGGCGCGCCCGAGACTGCGCTGGGCGAGACGGCACAGGTCGTGGCCATGCACGATGCGGTGGAGCGGGCCGAAGCGGAGGCGATCCGAGCCGCGCTCGCGGCCACCCAGGGTCGACGGGCCGATGCCGCCGAACTCCTCGGCATCAGCCGCAAGACACTTTGGGAGAAGATCAAGCATCTCGAGATCTCGGTGGATTGATTCGATTCCCGGGTTCAATTCTTGTCCCCAGCTTATTCAATTCTCGGCTCCATCTTCACGACATTTGATTGTTGGAGGAGCCTTCGGCGCGGTTCTGTGTCGTGAAGCTGGGACCGAAAATTGAAGAAAAGGACTGGTTGAGAACCTCCCATCACATCGCTTGTGAAACACTCCACAACAGGTGGTTATACTGTGCCTGAGTCAATGGTGGGGGGATCATGAGGGTTCGGAGGACTCGGGCAATCGTTGTCGTGTCAATGCTTCTTGTGGCGTTGGCGATTCCGGCGGTGGCGGAGGAGGAGCAGGCCGAGAAGAACCGACTTCGTGTGTCTTACGACCAGGGGTTCCGGCTCGAATCTTCGGATGGGCGATATTCGCTTCGCCTTAACGGTCTACTCCAGACCCGATACACCTATGTGGACTACGATCCGATGATCCGATTCAACCAGGAGGACTACTCGAACTTCTATGTTCGCCGCGCCAGGCTCTATTTTTCGGGGCACGCCGGCAGCTCTCGCCTGACCTATTTCTTCCACGCCCAACTCGAGCCGAACCAGGGTTTGAATGCCAACGATCTGTGGGTGGAGTATCGATTCTCGGATCTCCTGCGCCTCGGCGCCGGCCGGAACAAGATCAGCTATGGACTCGAGTTCATGAACTCGGGTTCCGCTCTCGGTATGGTCGACCGCTCGCTGATGTACGGAGAGACGGATATCGACCTCGGGTCCCTCGCCAAACAGGGGCCCCGTTACCCTGGAGGAGGCACCGAGCGATTCGCGTTGAGCTGGTATGCCTCCACCGGATTCGCTACCGGCGGCATGACTCTCTACCGGTCCCAGGGTGTTCAGCTGCGGGGACAACGCGGCTCGGACACATCCCCCACCGTCGAATACCAGGTCGGCGTCTGGCAGGGTCGGAGCACGACCAGCCTTTCGAACGGCGGCAACGGACATCTGCTGTCGGCGAGGGTCGGTTTTCACCCATGGGGATTCGTCGACTGGCGGGTTGTAGGCGACGTCGCCAATACCGCGCGGTTCAAGCTGGGAGTGATCGGCTCCTTTTACACAAATTCGAGCGAGACAACCCGTCGTTTTGACGAGGGCGGACATAACCTCGCGGCCGTCGCGCACTATCGGGGGTGGTCGGTCGATGCCGAGTGGGGCACCGAGACCTATGACTTCGCCGACTTCGAAGGCGATTTCGACCGTGAGGGGTGGCGGATCGCGCTGGGCTGGTACGTGGTTCCCCGGAGGCTCGAGCTTCGGGTCCGCCGTGCTGCGATCATGCGTCTGAAAGACCCGACCTTCGAAACGGCGAACCAGTCGGGACTCGGAACCGTCCTGGTTGCAGACGGCGAGGGATGGGCGCCGGCGATCGAGGCGGAGATCTCCGAGATCTCGGCCGCGGTGAGCTATGCCCTGCCGGGCTGGCGCAACAAGGTCATGCTCGACGTCTCGCATCTCGTGCGAACCTTCGCCGCCGACCCCGATGCGATCCTCAACAGCGTCCCAACGCCGATCGAAAAGGCGCCGGACCAGGTCGATTGGCGCGTACGAGCGATGGTGCAGCTCGTCTTTTGAATTAGGAATTAGGAATTAGGAATTCGGAATTCCCACCCACCCTCCCCTCGATTTCTTCGCGTCCGATTGAGCGTTTTCATCCGGACTCGGACTCGGACGTGAGTTTTCCGTGGGTGGGTGGGGGAATTCAAAATTGAGAATTCAAAATTGAGAATTGAAAACCTGAAAATCAGGTTTTCAGCCCGAGGCGCGAGCGATCGTACTGGTCACGCGTGACCTCGTCGCACCAGTCGCCGTTTTCGAGATACCAGCGCACGGTCTGTTTGAGACCGGAGTCAAAATCGAATTGGGGCGTCCAGCCGAGCTCCGACACGATGCGATCGGCGTCGATGGCGTAGCGGAGATCGTGGCCGGGGCGGTCGGTGACGAACTCGACAAGCTCGCGTCTGCTGCGCCCGGCGGCGAAGGGGCGGAGTTCGTCGACGAGGTCGCAGATGGTGTGCACGACCTCGAGGTTGGTGCGTTCGTTGTTGCCGCCGATGTTGTAGGTGCGACCGGGCCGGCCCCCGCGGATCACCAGATCCAATGCGCTGCAGTGATCTTCGACGTGCAGCCAATCACGCACGTTGGCGCCGGCTCCGTAGACTGGCAGCTTCTCGCCAGCTGCGGCGTTGAGGATCATCAGCGGGATCAGCTTTTCCGGGTACTGGAGTGGACCATAGTTGTTGGAACAGTTGGAAAGCGTGACCGGCAGACCATAGGACCGGTGCCATGCTCGTACCAGGTGATCTGCCGCGGCCTTCGACGCGGAGTACGGGCTCGATGGGTCGTACGGTGTGGTCTCGGTGAAGAGTCCGTCGCTGCCGAGCGAACCAAAGACTTCATCGGTGCTGACGTGGTGGAAGCGGACGTCGGAGCGGTCACGCCACACCGAACGCGCCGCCTCGAGCAGATTGGCTGTGCCACGGATATTTGTGTCGATGAAATCCAGGGGCCCGTCGATGGATCTATCGACATGGCTTTCGGCCGCGAAATGAGCCACCGTGTCCACCTGATGCTCGCGAAAGAGCCTGCTCATCGCATCCGCATCACGAATATCGGCGTGGACAAAGGTGTACCGGGGACCGTGGCGATCGGCCAGGCCTTGGAGGCTGGCCAAATGACCGGCGTAGGTGAGTGCATCGACATTGACAAGCCGGAGCTCCGGGTCGGTGTCGAGGCAGAAGCGTACGAAGTTGCTGCCGATGAAGCCGGCTCCTCCGGTCACCAGCATCGAGCGCGGATGGTGAGCGGACCCGGTCATGGTTCGTACACCGGGAGGTCGGCCTCTTTGGTTTCCCCGAGAGGCAGCCATTCCTGGTCACGGTCGGAGAGGAGTGGATCGAGGTTCCCGAGCGGCCACTGGATGCCGATGGCGGGGTCGTTCCACGGAAGCCCACGTTCGTCCGATCTGCTGAAAAAGTCCGAGCACTTGTACTGGAACTCGGCGAACCCGCTCAACACCAGGAATCCGTGAGCAAAGCCCTCCGGAGCGAAGAGCTGGAGGCGTTTCTTGTCATCGAGCTCGACGCCCGTCCAGCGACCAAAGGTGGGGCTGCCGCGTCGAATATCCGCCACCACGTCGAAGACCCGACCGTGGGTCACCCGAACGAGCTTGGCCTGAGGGCGACCGATCTGATAGTGGAGACCGCGCAGGACACCGCGCGACGACCGCGAGTGGTTGTCTTGTACGAAATCACAGTCGATGCCCAGCTCTGCGAATCGGCGCCGATTGTACGACTCCAAAAAGAACCCCCGTTGGTCTTCGTAGACCTCGGGTGAGAGAACCTTGACCCCGGGCAGGGGCGTGTCAACGATGCGCATCGTTGGTTTCCGTGCTCTCGAGCAACTCGGCGAGGTAGGCGCCGTAGGTCGACTGACCCGCAGCCTCCACCTCCCGCCGGACACCCTCGGTGGTGATCCATCCCCTGTTCCAGGCGATTTCCTGCAGACAACCAATTTTGAGCCCTTGGCGTTCCTCGATCGCCTGGATGAAATTGGAAGCCTCGATGAGGCTGCGGTGGGTGCCCGCGTCGAGCCAGGCGTATCCGCGCTCGAGAACGCTGACCGTGAGTCTGCCCTGCTCGAGGTAGCGGCGGTTGAGATCGGTGATCTCGAACTCGCCGCGTTCTGAGGGCTCGAGATCGGCCGCCAGATCGCAGACGTCGCTGCCGTAGAAATAAAGACCTGGCACGGCAAACGGGCTCTTTGGTTGACTTGGTTTTTCTTCGATCGACAACGCGCGACCGTTGGAGTCGAACTCAACGACGCCGTAGCGTTCGGGATCCCTGACACGATAGCCGAAGATGCGCGCGCCGTCCGAGAGGGTGGCGCAACTCTCCAGCATCGCCGAAAGGCTTGGCCCGTGCAGGATGTTGTCGCCAAGAACCAGACAGACGGGCGAGCCGGCGAGGAAGTCACGACCGAGCAGGAACGCTTGCGCGAGACCCTCGGGCCGTGGCTGCTCGCAGAACTCGAAACGCATCCCGAAGCGCTCGCCGTTACCGAGAAGCTCCTCAAACGCGGGGAGATCTCGTGGCGTTGAGATCACCAGAACCTCTCGAATCCCGGCATGCATGAGCAGGCTCAGCGGGTAGTAGACCATGGGTTTGTCGTAGACCGGAAGCAGCTGTTTGCTGACCACTTTAGTGACAGGATGCAGGCGGGTTCCCGAACCCCCTGCGAGCACGATTCCCTTCATGCACTCCCCCTTCGGCGACACGATAACACAGGGCGCAATAGCGAATTCGGAATTCGGAATTAGGAATTCCCACCCGCCCCCCCATAGTCCTCGATGACACAGGGGAGGATTCGGAATTAGGAATTCCCACCCACCCCTTGGCCGGGCGGGTGGAATTGAAATCGGTATTCGGAATGCTGCCACCCTCCGTTGTGGTGAGGAGCCGCTCCGCGGCTGATTCAACCAGGATTTCCGGTGGGTTGTCATTGGAAGAAGCGAAAGACACCGCCCTCCAATTCGGGGGAGCGTGGGTGGGCGGCATTCCGAATTCCGAATTCCGAATTCAAGCACTCCAGCGCTCTTGACAAAAGAATCCAGCCGACATACTGTATTACATCAGTGACACACTGAAGATGACCATGCACAACTTCCTCGACGTCGACCCTTCCGCAGCCGCACCCATCTGGCGGCAGATCGAAGACGGAATGCGCCGGCTGGTGGCATCCAGCCGCTTGCCGGCCGGAGCAGTGGTCCCGTCGGTGCGTGAGCTCGCCAAGGCGCTTCGGGTCAATCCGGCAACTGTTTCAAAGGCCTACCGTCGTCTGACCGACGCGGGTTTGCTGACGGTCCGGCGAGGGGAAGGCACATTCGTGTCAGATCTTTCCAAGGTCGAGCGCGACGAGGAACGGCAGCGCCTCCTCCGGGATGGAGCTGCGACCTACATCCGGGTTGCCGCCAGCGTCGGCGCGAGCCGTGGCGAGGCAAAACGATCGATGGAGGAGGCTTGGAAGCGGGAAACCGAAGGCGGCGAAGGAGTGTCTGATGACTGACACCGCTGTGAGGATGGAAAAATTGACTGTGCGCTATGGCCGGCTGGCAGCGGTCGCCGGTGTCTCTCTCGAGGTGCCGAAGGGATGTGTGTATGCCTTGCTCGGGCGCAACGGGTCGGGCAAGTCCTCGACCGTCCGGTGCCTGATCGGTCAACAAAAACCAACAGCAGGCATGGCCGAGCTCTATGGCCTCGATGCGTGGGCCAACCGACGCCGGGCGATGGTGCGGGTCGGAGTGGTTCCCGAGGATCCCGATGTTCCGCCGGAGACAACCGCTGAAAGGGTCGAACGCTTTATGGCGAGGGTGACACCGCGTTGGGACCGCGTCGGGTTTTTCTCCCGCCTCGAAGGGTTCGGCGTGCCCCGCAGCCAGCGGTTTGACCGTCTCTCCAAGGGTCAGCAGCGCCAGCTCGCACTCGCCCTGGCATTGGCAAGCTCACCCGACCTGTTGATCCTCGATGACCCGACCCTCGGGCTCGATGCAGTGGCACGACGCGAGCTCTACGAGGAGCTGGTCGGCGATCTCGCGGATCGCGAAACGACTGTGTTTCTAACGACCCATGATCTGGCCGGGGTCGAAGGTATCGCCGATAGGGTGGGTGTGCTGAAAGACGGATCGCTGCTGGTGGACGAGCCCGTGCTGGCTCTCAGGGCGCGATTTTGCCGCGTGATGTGGACGACCGAAGACGGTATTTCGTCCGAGAGGGTTGAGTCGGGTCTGAAGCACCTCGGGGTCGTTGCGACGGGCACGATGGGTCAAGCCTCCGAGGCCGTCGTCAGCGACTTTTCCGAGATGAATTTCGACCGTTTTCGCCAGGAGGCGTCCGTGGACGTGCACCGGGTGGATTCCTTGTCGTTGGAAGAGATCTTTGTCGCCCTCTGCGGTAACTATCGGGGAGGCCGCTGATGCACGCGACAAGGGCGATCATGGCGCGCGAGTTGGTGGCGCGTCGCGAAATGCTGTTGGTGGCGGTGGCTGCCGCCGTCATCGCTTCTGCTATGCCGTGGATGCCCGGCCTCGAGGGATACACGCCCGACGACGTGAGGACGGTGAGCTCGAATGGGCTGGCGGTGTCCCTGGGGTG
>Ga0316187_10005435_pt1 | contig 11007 bp, 7 predicted proteins | sample CroRivburrow1_MG_FD_204927 | JGI IMG/M metagenome (GOLD analysis project Ga0316187, IMG submission 204927) | Coastal sediment microbial communities from Maine, United States - Cross River worm burrow 1 | ecosystem: Environmental > Aquatic > Marine > Coastal > Sediment | place: USA: Maine...
CCTCACTCGGCCTGTCCTATGGCGCCCATTCGAATCTGTGTGTGAACCAACTGCACCGCTGGGGCAACGACGAGCAAAAAAGACATTATTTGCCAAAACTCGTTTCTGGCGAGCATCTCGGTGCGCTGGCCATGAGCGAAGCAGGGGCTGGTTCTGACGTTATGGGTATGCGCACGACCGCACTGCGAGACGGAGATGCGTTCGTACTCAATGGCTCGAAAATGTGGATTACGAACGCGCCGCAAGCTGACGTGATGATTGTCTATGCGGTTACTGACGTCGCTGCCGGAAGTCGCAAGCTGAGTGCATTCATTCTGACGCGAGACCTGCCTGGACTGTCGACACCGCAAAAGTTGGACAAGCTCGGCATGCGCGGCTCTGATACCAGCGAGGTGCTGCTGCAGGATTGTCGGGTGCCCGCACAAAATCTGCTGGGCTCCGTTGGAAAGGGCTCGGCTATTTTGATGAGCGGCCTCGACTATGAGCGGGTCGTCCTCGCCGGTGGACCGCTGGGAATTATGCGGTCTTGCATGGATGTCGTTTTGCCCTATGTGCATGATCGCAAGCAGTTTGGCCAGGCAATTGGTGAGTTCCAGCTCATGCAGGGTAAGATCGCCGACATGTATACCGCGATGAACAGCAGTCGTGCCTATGTCTACGCGGTCGCCCAGGCCGCTGATCGTGGGCAAACGACGCGCTTCGATGCCGCCGGTTGCATACTGCTGGCTGCTGAAAAAGCGAGCCAGATGGCTGCCGAAACTATCCAGGTACTCGGTGGCAACGGTTATATCAACGATTATCCTGCGGGCCGCCTGCTGCGCGATGCCAAGCTGTACGAGATTGGTGCCGGGACAAGCGAGATACGACGCATGCTTATTGGCCGCGAGCTGTTTAATGCCAGTCATTAAGTCCAAAGTCGATCGCACATCCGAGGAATTTGCACAAAATGCGGCGGCCAATGTCGCACTAGCTGAAGACCTCAGGGCGGTAAACGAGAGAATCGAGACCGGCGGGTCTGCGCGTTCTCGGGAGCGACATCTGGTGCGCGGCAAGTTGCTGCCCCGTGATCGGGTGCGCGCGCTACTTGACGACGGATCCGAGTTTTTGGAAATCGGTCAACTGGCCGCATGGCAGGTGTATGGCGACGATGTTCCGGCAGCCGGCCTGATCGCGGGCATCGGGCGCGTGAGTGACGTTGAATGCATGATTGTCGCGAACGATGCCACGGTAAAGGGTGGCACGTACTATCCGTTGACTGTTAAGAAGCATTTGCGTGCGCAGGAGATCGCCGAGCAGAACCATTTGCCGTGCATTTACCTGGTGGACTCGGGCGGCGCGTTCTTGCCGCGGCAGGATGATGTGTTTCCGGACCGGGACCATTTCGGCCGAATTTTCTATAACCAGGCACGGATGTCTGCGCAGGGTATTACACAAATAGCCGTGGTCATGGGCTCGTGCACGGCCGGGGGTGCTTATGTTCCGGCAATGTGCGACGAGGCGATCATCGTCCGCAATCAGGGCACGATATTCCTGGGCGGGCCGCCGTTGGTCAAGGCTGCGACCGGCGAGGTTGTCGACGCTGAAACGCTGGGTGGCGGCAGCGTCCACTCACGTATCTCAGGCGTTACCGATCACCTGGCAGATGATGATAGCCATGCATTGACTATCGCCCGCGATATCGTTGCGCATTTGAACAAGGTGAAGCGCATTGACCTGAAACTTCGGGAGCCGGTCGACCCAATTTATCCGGTGGATGATATCTATGGCATCGTCTCACGCGAGTACCGCTTCCCCTATGACATCCGCGAGATCATCGCGCGTATCGTTGATGGCTCCGAATTACAGGAGTTCAAGAGGCTTTACGGCACGACGTTAGTTTGTGGCTTTGCGCACATCGATGGTTGCCCGGTTGGCATCGTCGCCAATAACGGCATCTTGTTTATGGAGTCCGCACAAAAAGGCGCGCACTTTATTCAGCTATGCAACCGACGCGGCATACCGCTGGTCTTTTTGCAGAACATCACGGGCTTCATGGTCGGAAAGCGCGTTGAGCACGCGGGCATAGCGAAAGACGGAGCGAAAATGGTCAATGCCGTTGCGACTGCGACAGTGCCCAAATTTACGGTAGTGATCGGCGGCTCTTTCGGTGCGGGCAACTATGCGATGTGTGGCCGGGCATACAGCCCACGCATGCTATGGATGTGGCCCAACGCGAGGATCTCGGTCATGGGCGGCGAACAGGCGGCTTCGGTTCTGGCAACCGTCAAGCGCGATGGCATTGAAGCGCGTGGTGACGAATGGGCCGAAGATGAGCAACGCGAATTTGAAGGTGCGATTCGCGATCAGTATGAGACGCAGGGGCATCCGTACTACGCGAGTGCGCGGTTATGGGATGATGGCATTATTGACCCTGTTGACACACGTACGAAGTTGTCGATCGGACTGGCGGCAGCAATGAATCGGCCGCGCGATGCAGAAACGCCATACGGCGTTTTCAGGATGTAATCGGTTTATGCCTCTGAATTACGATGAACTCATGGCGACGTCTGTCGATGACCTGCGCCTCAACTACAAAGACACCGAATCCATGCTCTACGCCCAAAGTGTGGGGTTTGGGCGTGATCCGTTAAACCGGAAAGAACTTCCCTATGTTTACGAACAGGGACCATTGCTTCGCACTGTGCCATCAATGGCGAGTGTGCTTGTACCTGATATGTTTCCGCCCGACCTTGGTTGGAATTTCACCCAGGTATTGCATGCTGAGCAACGCTTACAACTGCATCGGCCACTCCCGGCGCAGGCTGATCTGCTAGTCAACAAGCGTATCGTCGATGTGTTCGATCGTGGTCCAACGCGTGGCGCGCTGATTCTTTTTGAAGCCGATGGTCGGCTGGCCAAAGATGACACGGCCATCTTCACATTAGGCATGACGGTTATCGCACGTGGTGATGGAGGATTCGGCGGGAGGTCCGGCAGCGGTCCTGCGCCGCACCGCGCGCCGCGCCGTGACCCTGACCTCAGTTGTGAAATCGACACACGTGTCGATCAAGCATTGTTATTCAGACTTAATGGCGACCGTAATCCCCTTCACGCGCATCCGCAGACGGCTCAAGCGGCTGGATTCCCGGTGCCGATTCTGCACGGACTGTGCACCTACGGCATTGGCTGCCGGGCGATTCTGCAAACTATCTGCGACTACGATCACACGTTAATCGGAGGATTGGATGCCCGTTTCTCAGCGCCTGTCTTGCCGGGTGACACGATTCGGACGGACATGTGGCAGGACGGCAATGTCGTCTCTTTTCGTTGCACGGCCGTCGAACGCAACGTCATTGTGATGCGCAACGGCAAGTGCACTCTCGCGACCTAGCTGGGATCGAACTATGGGCAATTCAGTAACAATCGACTTTGAGGATCATGTCGCACAGGTAACCCTGAACAGGCCGGAAAAGCACAACGCCATCAACCTTGAGATGTTCGCTGCGCTGGCAGATGCGGGGCAGCACTTGCAAGAAGAGCAATCACTGCGCGCGGTAGTGCTAACCGGGGCGGGCGCCAATTTCTGTGCTGGCATTGACGTTGATATTTTTAGTCAGAAAGAAATGGTTTTCGATGCAACTGCGCTGGCGCCGGTAAAAGAGTCTCCTGCAAACATGTTTCAACGAGCGGCGTACATTTGGCGGGAATTGCCCGTGCCGGTCATTTGCGCGATCAAAGGCGTTGCCTATGGCGGTGGTCTACAGATTGCACTGGGCGCTGATCTTCGCTTTGCATCGCCGGATGCTCGTCTGTCCATCATGGAGATCAAGTGGGGCCTGATCCCGGATATGGCGATAAGCACGACCTTGCGCGATATTTTGCCGGCAGATCGTGTTAAAGAGTTGGCCTGGTCTGGCCGTACGGTAAGTGGTGAAGAGGCGCTTCAATTGGGTCTTATTACAGCACTGCATGACGATCCGCTTGCGGCGGCACAGCAGAGGGCGACTGAAATCGCCGCCAGTTCTCCCGATGCCATTCAGGCGACAAAGCAGCTGGTAAATTCGGCGTGGCGAATGTCGGACGAAGCGGCATTGGCATTGGAGGCAAAACTGCAATTGGCAGTTCTTGGTTCGGCTAATCAGCGCGAAGCGGTCGTCGCGAATGTCGAGAAACGCAGGCCGCGATTCAGGGACTGATGTTTTTGGCGAGCTTTGGGTTGATGTTCACCCGAGTATTAAGACTAGCGAGTGCTCTGTTCCAGGCCGCGCGATAAGACAGTTGGGAATTCACCTATGACCTTCCTGGCCATGCCTGCGTCACCGTGAAACCATTTCGGGATCCAGTTTATCGAACCCATGATCGCGTTACCGGTCATGCGGACATCACAAGCCTTGATGCTGCCGTCAGCTATCCCGCATTGCAGAAGCGCCTCAAAATTCAGGCTGTGTTGTCGCGATAATTCCAGCACCTCATCGCGATGTTCGGGCTTGAGCGACGGGATTTCGCTCATGATAGCGATCGGTCCGCGTTCACCGACCATGATCTCAATGTGATAGCGCAGGTATCGTTGTACCTGATCGAGGCCACTCCCGCCTTCGCTTATCGCTCGCTGCATCGCTTCGCGGCCAACATCAGCTGCGCGCACGTAACAGAGATAGACAAGCTCTTCCTTATTCTTGACGTAGTAATAGAGGGCGGGATCGGTGAGGCCAAGCAAATCGGCGACGTCTTTCAGTGAAGTGCCGCTGTAACCTTTTTGATTAAAGCAGTGCGCGGCTGATCGAAGCACTCGGTCGCGTTGCTGTTGAAAGCGACTATCATCGGGCTGTCGAACCATGGTCTGCGTACCTTGCACTTGTGATTTGCCTGAATCTGAATTATTTTAATCTATATTAAAATTTTTGCAAGAGCGAAACTGATTGATTTATAAGGGATTCCTGTCCACCGGACAGGTCCGCCCGCTATGTTTTGCTCGGAGAATTCGAAGCCAATGAGTACTGCCGCCACCGATTTGCCCAGCAAGGCCCCGTCCAAGGATCGGCCGCCATTACGCTTTGTGACGGCCGCGTCATTGTTTGACGGGCATGACGCAGCCATCAATATCATGCGTCGCCTGATTCAGGCGCAGGGTGCCGAGGTGATCCATCTCGGCCATAACCGCAGTGTTGATGACATTGTGCGTGCCGCGATACAAGAGGACGCTGACGGCATCGCTGTTAGTTCGTATCAGGGTGGTCACAACGAATTCTTTCGCTACATGATTGACCGATTGCGCGACCTCGGCGCACCTCATATCAGGGTGTTTGGTGGCGGTGGCGGCACGATCACGCCCGAAGAAATCGAGGCTCTGATGGCCTATGGCGTCGAACGCATCTATCACCCACACGATGGCATGCAGCTTGGTCTTGAGGACATGATTCGCGATCTCGTTGCGCGGACTCAGGCAGCGCGCCGCAGCGCGGTGTCGCCAGATTCTGTCAGTGCCGACAAGCTCTCTGAGGTTGCAGGCATGATATCGGCACTGGAAGAAGGCGCCTTCGATGCGCCGCAACTCGTGGCCTTGCGCAAGGAATGGCAAATCAAGGCAGGCCAGGTACCGGTCATTGGCATAACCGGTACTGGTGGTGCCGGCAAGAGCAGCGTGACGGACGAAATACTCAATCGTTTTCTGGCCAGTTTTCCAGACATGAAAATTGCTGTACTGGCCGTTGACCCTACGCGTCGACGCACTGGCGGAGCGTTGCTCGGCGATCGAATTCGCATGAACACCCTGCGTTCCGAGCAGATATTCATGCGCTCAATCGCGACACGTCGGCAGCATCTGGCGACCAGCGAAATGCTCGGTGACCACATTCTGTTCCTGAAATCCCTGGGCTATGACCTGGTCATCGTCGAGACAGCCGGGATTGGTCAAAGCGACAGCGAAATTGTTGATCTTGTCGATTTCTCCGTTTACGTCATGACGAACGAATATGGCGCTGCCAGCCAGCTCGAAAAGATCGACATGCTCGATTTCGCCGACCTGATTGTGCTCAATAAGTACGATAAGCGTGGCGCGGAGGATGCCTTGCGGGATGTGCGCAAACAGTGGAAACGCAATCACACGGCGTTCACAACCGCGGATGACGACATTCCGGTCTATCCGACTATTGCCAGCCAATTCAATGACCCCGGCGTCAGTTACATGTTTTTGCAGCTGTGTCTCCGAATGGCGGAGAAGGTCGGGCTCGAGAAAGACGCCTGGTTGCCTGGGCTCGATACAACAATTAAAGAGCCGCGTGCAACGGCGATGATTCCGGGTGCGCGAGTTCGCTACCTCGCCGAGATCGCTGAACAAGGCCGCGCGATAAACGCCGGCATCGATTCTCAAGCGAATACTGCGAGTCGCGTACAGCATCTTTACGAAGCACTGAAGGCGATTGAAGACCCGCAGCTTCCGGCCGAGCTGGAACTTTACAAGCCTGGCTCGCTTACCGATTCGGGCGATCGCAGCCTGTTGCTTCTGCGGCAACGCTATCAGGAATATTTAAGTGACCTGTCACCTGAATCAATTCGGCTGCTGCGCGAATGGCCGCAGCGGAAACAGGCCGTTCGGGCCGATGAGTACAGCTATTCGGTTCGTGGCCGTGAGATCAAAGGGCGAAATTACCGCGAGAGTCTCAGTCATCAGAAAATTCCGAAGATAGCAGCACCTGATTTCAAAGACTGGGGCGAACTGCTGCAGTTTCTTTCAAAAGAGAATCTGCCAGGTGCGTATCCATACACGGGCGGTGTCTATCCGTATCGCCGTCTGGGCGAGGACCCTACGCGCATGTTTGCCGGCGAAGGTACACCGGAACGTACCAATCATCGCTTTCACTACCTGTCGCTGGGCCAGGATTCGTCGCGCTTGTCGACCGCATTTGATTCGGTGACTTTGTATGGCGAGGACCCGGACGAGCGCCCCGATATATTCGGCAAAGTCGGCAACTCCGGTGTATCAATCGCATCGGTGGACGACATGAAGAAACTGTATTCAGGCTTTGATCTCTGCGCCCCGACGACGTCCGTATCGATGACGATTAATGGTCCGGCGCCGATGATTCTGGCGTTCTTCATGAATAGCGCTATTGACCAACAGGTAGAGAAGCACCTGCGCGAATCTGGTGCGTGGGAAGCCACGACAAAGAAGATCGATACGTACTTCGAGGGTAAAGAACGGCCACGTTACGACGGCGAATTGCCGCCTGGCAATGATGGCCTGGGTCTTGGACTTCTCGGCATCTCCGGTGACAAGGTCGTTGACGCCGTGACCTACGAGCGCATTCGAAGCGAAACGCTGGCGTCGGTGCGTGGCACGGTGCAGGCCGATATTCTGAAAGAGGATCAGGCGCAGAACACCTGCATTTTCTCAACTGAATTTGCGATGAAAATGATGGGTGATGTGCAGCAGTACTTCATCGAGAATAACGTTCGTAACTACTACAGTATCTCGATCAGCGGCTATCACATCGCTGAGGCGGGAGCGAATCCAATTAGCCAGCTGGCGTTTACTCTGTCGAATGGATTCACGATCGTGGAATACTATCTTGCACGTGGCATGAACATTGACGATTTTGCGCCGAACCTGAGCTTCTTTTTCTCTAACGGCATGGATCCCGAGTACACCGTTATCGGTCGCGTCGCGCGCCGCATTTGGGCGCGCGCAATGCGTGAGCGTTATGGTGCCAGCCCGCGTTCGCAGATGCTCAAGTACCACATTCAAACGTCGGGCCGCAGCCTGCACGCCCAGGAAATCAGTTTTAACGATATTCGTACGACATTGCAGGCGCTGTATGCGCTGTTCGACAATTGCAACAGCTTACATACCAACGCCTTTGATGAGGCAATCACGACGCCGACCGAACAGTCGGTGCGCAGAGCGGTCGCGATTCAGATGATTATTTCTCGCGAACTCGGTTTGAATTTCTGCGAAAACCCCTGGCAGGGCTCGTTTATCGTCAACGAACTGACTGAACTTGTCGAAGAGGCCGTATACCAGGAGTTCGAACGCATATCGGATCGGGGTGGTGTGCTCGGTGCGATGGACACCATGTATCAGCGCGGCAAGATTCAGGATGAAAGCCTGTATTACGAAAGCAAGAAGCACGACGGTTCGCTACCGCTGATTGGCGTCAATACCTTCCTGCCAAAAGAAGGGCAGGAGGACGAAGTCCATGAGCTGGAATTGATTCGCTCAAGCGAAGCGGAAAAGCAGAACCAGATTCGCAACGTCAGATCATTTCAGAAGACGCATGCAGAAGAGAGTAAAGCGGCATTGTTGAAACTGCAATCGGTCGCCAGAGATCGTGGCAACATATTCGCAGAGCTCATGAATACGGTGAAATTCAATTCCCTGGGCCAGGTATCGGAGGCGTTGTACCAGGTTGGCGGTGAATACCGCCGCAACATGTAGACAAGGGATTTTTATGAGCGACATCGTCAAGTATGAACAGCAGGCTGCCATTGCCATAATTACGTTGAATCGCCCGGAAAGCATGAATTCCTTCAATACGGAATTGCGGGCTGATCTGAACGACGCCCTTGGCAGGGCGCATGCCGACGATACCGTGAGGGTAGTCGTATTGACCGGTGAGGGTCGTTGCTTCTCAGCCGGGGCAGACTTAAAAGCGGCTATCAACCGGGGCGTATCGGAAATTCTACAGGTCGAATATCGACCGGTGCAGGACGCTATTGCGGCGATGCCAAAACCCGTCATCGCTGCCATTCCGGGCTCGGCGGCCGGTATCGGTCTTTCAATGGCGCTGCAATGCGATTTGCTCATCATGGCCGACAATGCATTCATGCTTTCGCCATTTACAACAATCAGCCTGGTACCAGACGGCGGGATGAACTGGTTGCTCGTCAGACAGCTCGGTTATCGCCGCGCATTTCAGTTGAGCGTGGAGTCAGAACGCATACCGGCTGCTCGCTGTGTTGAGCTCGGTCTTGCAAATAAGGCTGTACCGGCCGAGGAGCTGCGAAGCGCGGCAATTGAATGGGCCATCGCACTAAGCGAGCGCGCGCCATTGTCGCTGGCTGCGACCAAGAAAGTCATGCGCTTCGCTGCAGAAAACGACTGGAGCAGTTCCTATGACCTCGAGGCAAAACTTCAGGGTGAATTACTCGGCAGCGCGGACAATCAGGAGGGCGTTCAGGCGTTCTTCGAAAAACGTGCGCCCAAGTTCAAAGGCGAATAGTAATGGACAGAACGATATTCGATGAAGAGCACGACATGTTTCGCGATGCGTCGCGGGCATTTCTCATTAACGAAATCAAACCCCACGTCGACAAGTGGGCAGAGCAGGAGATCGTCGATCGTGACGCGTTTCTAAAAGCGGGTGAACAAGGCCTTCTGTGTATGTGGGCGGACGAAAAATACGGCGGCGCAGGCATCAGTGATTTTCGCTTTGAGCAGATTTTGCTTGAAGAGAATGCGAAACACGGCGATGTGGGTTTTTTCATTTTTTTGCATAACCGGCTCGTAGGGCCATATATCGGCGATCTCGGGACCGAAGAGCAAAAGCAGCGCTGGCTGCCCAAGTGCGTATCAGGCGAGTATATTCTCGCCGTTGCGATGACCGAGGCGGGCGCGGGAAGCGATATTTCGGGAATTCGAACCAAGGCCGAGGATAAAGGTGACCATTACCTGCTCAATGGTTCGAAGACATTTATTTCGAACGGAATCCTGGCGGATCTCGTAATCGTCGCGGCCAAAACCGATTCGACCAGCAGTCATGGTATGAGCCTGCTGGTCGTGGAACGCGGTATGGAGGGCTTCGAACGCGGCAGGAACCTCAAGAAGATGGGTATGCACAGTCAGGATACGTCCGAGATGTTCTTCAATAACGTCAAAGTGCCCAAAGAAAACCTGCTGGGCGAATGGAACCGCGGCTTTTACCACCTGATGCACTTCCTTGCAGAAGAACGTTTGCTGAGTGCCGTTGGCGCTCTGGCAAATGCGGAAGCAGCGTTTGCTGTAACGCTGGAATATGCGACCGAGCGCAAGGTCTTCGGGCAAAGTGTTGCCGACTTCCAGGTGAATCGGTTCAAGTTCGCGGATATGCGCATGGAGATGGATGTCTGTCAGGCCTATATTGATCAGTGCGTCACGGTGCATAACGAAGGCAAGCTGACAGCGGACGATGCGGCGAAGGCCAAATTATTCGCGACAGAGCTTGAAGACCGTGTGACGGATCAATGCGTGCAATTGCACGGTGGCAACGGCTATATGGATGAGTATCCAATCAGCCGGATGTATACCGCAGCCAGAGTGTCGCGCATTTACGCGGGCAGTTCCGAGATCATGCGCGAGATCATCGCGCGCTCAATCGGTCTCGATCCACGCAAGAAGAAAAGTCAAAAAGACGCGGCCTGAGTATGCGAATTGCTTTCATAGGCCTCGGCGTAATGGGTTATCCCATGGCGGGATATCTTGCCAAGGCAGGCCATGATGTAACGGTGTTTAATCGCACTGCTTCAAAAGCGACTGACTGGTGTAATGAATTCAAAGGCAGTTCGGCCGCTACACCTGCGGATGCTGCGAAAGGCGCCGATATGGTGTTCACCTGCGTTGGCAATGACGATGATGTGCGCGACGTCATTCTGGGTGAGCAAGGTGCGCTCAGTGGCATGTCGCCGGGGTCAATCATTGTCGATCACACGACGGCATCGGCGAAATTGGCTTGCGAGTTATACGCCGAAGCAGGCGCGAAAAGCATCGGCTTTTTGGATGCGCCGCTATCTGGCGGTCAGGCTGGTGCTGAGAATGGTCAGCTGACGATCATGGCTGGCGGTGACGCAGATGTATTCGAGCGCGCACAGGCTGTCATGGATTGCTATGCCAAGGCGATCACACTGATTGGCCCGGCGGGTCACGGCCAGATGGCCAAGATGGTTAACCAGATATGCATCGCGGGAGTCGTGCAGGGGCTGGCCGAAGGTCTCAACTTCGCAAAGAAGGCAGAACTCGATGTGGCAATGGTCATTGAAGCGATCTCAAAAGGTGCC
>Ga0316187_10005437_pt1 | contig 11003 bp, 10 predicted proteins | sample CroRivburrow1_MG_FD_204927 | JGI IMG/M metagenome (GOLD analysis project Ga0316187, IMG submission 204927) | Coastal sediment microbial communities from Maine, United States - Cross River worm burrow 1 | ecosystem: Environmental > Aquatic > Marine > Coastal > Sediment | place: USA: Maine...
GTCGTGCCATGGTCACGCCGGTAGGAGTAGAAGCGGTCAGGATGGCAACAGCTGCAGATGTCGAGAGCCTCAATATGATCTTCTGTCAGCCCCATTTCCCGGAGCTGAAGCCTGTTGATGGCGATCAAATCCGGATGGGGTTCAGGTGAGTAGACAGTAGCCTGCTCTGCTCCATGCACAGATCTATTCAGGGCTTCTGCCGTATCGGGATCTACTTTGAAACAGCACGGGCCGATAGCCGGCCCCATACTTGCATGCAGATATTTCTTCTCGGCACCCATCTTCAGCATCTGTTCAACGGCTCTGATGGCAACACCAGCAGCGGTTCCTCGCCATCCTGCATGCACAGCGCCAACGATTCTGTTTACAGGGTCAGCCAAAAGGATGGGGAGGCAATCTGCAGTGCGCACTGCAATTGGGCTGTTTGGTTCATTGCTGATGAGAATATCGGCCTGATCAGGATGCAATGAACCGGGTCCTGAGCATATAAAATGGTCTACCCCATGCACCTGCTCAGTCTGATGTGGTCTGCCACTAAATCCGGCTGCCTCAGTAAGCTTTACCAGATTAGCGTTAATGTTTTCGTGGCTGTCACCGATGTTTTCGCCAAGGTTAAGAGAGTGAAATGGAGGCGGGCTTATGCCACCGGCTCGCTCAGAGAAGATGGCTGTGATACCGATGTTGGCAAGCAGTTCCGAGCGTAGAAAAGCGGGTTCAGTCGTAGGATTGATCGAGGGCATCGCTGAGTTGTCTCAGGTCATCCGGCAGAGGTGCTTTGCAGTGGATGGTTTCACCGGTGATAGGGTGTATGAAACCGAGCACCTCAGCATGCAGCGCCTGACGGCTTAGTGCTTTGATAGCAGTGCGGGCTGGTTCGGGGATCTGTTTGCCGGGATTGAAATGGCGCCCATAAGTTGAGTCGCCCAGAATGGGCAGTTTCTCATGGGTGAGGTGGACACGGATCTGATGTGTGCGACCCGTATGAAGGGTCAGACGAATCCGGGAGAAGATGCGCTCATAACTCTGCTCAATTCTGGCATCGGTAATCGCCTCTTTTCCATTCTCTAAAATTGCCATCTTCTGCCTGTGGTGAGGGTGTCGTCCGATGGGAAGATCGATTCTCTTCTGCCGCCAGTTTGGAACACCACGGCTCCAGGCCAGATACTGGCGATCAATATCATGGGTCGAGAAGAGTTCAACGAGCTGTTGGTGCGCAGACTCTGTTTTTGCAACCACAAGACTTCCGGAGGTCTCTTTATCAAGTCGATGGACGATACCGGGGCGTTCTACACCGTTGATGCCCGGAAGGGAGGGGCAGTGATGCAACAGGGCGTGAACCAGCGTTCCATGGTCATGCCCATGGCTTGGATGGACCACCATGCCAGCGGATTTATTGATAATAATCAGGTGCTCATCTTCAAAAAGAATATCGAGAGGTATCTCTTCAGCAACAAGTTCCAGCGACTTTGTCTCCGGCATGTCGATGGAGTAGTGCTCGCCTTCAATCACCTTGATAGAGGGTTTAAGCAGGGGGTGGGGGCCATGGATGACTCCCTCCTTCAGCAGCTGCTTGATGCGGGTTCGGGAGAGCTCACTTAACTCTGATAGTGCAAAATCAAGCCGCTGGCCATCCAGGTTTTCCGGAATGGTCAGTGGCAGAATTTGTTTCTCACGCTCTGTCAGGATGGTTCACTTACCGATTCAGCAGGTGAAGCGCTTGCTGGTTTCGAATCAACCTTTGGAGATTCATCACGTTTTGCTTCAGACTTCTTCTCAGTCTTAGGTGCATCATCACGCTTTGCTTTTGACTTCTTCTCAGTCTTAGGTGCATCATCACGCTTTGCTTCGGATTTCTGCTCACTTTTCTGTTCGGAAGCTTGGGGTTCAGCTTTAGGTGACGGGTTCTCCTGGTGGTTTTCTGCTGATCTTTCACCGGAAGGACGACGCCTTCTGCGTCTTCTGCGGCGCTGTCCTTCACCCTTCTGCCCGGTTGAACTGCTCTCCTCAGTCGTTACAACAGCATTGAGCTGCTTCTCATCAACCTGTTGAGACTGCTGCTCACCGTCGCGATTCGGACGTTTACGGTTTCTTCGCCTTGAGCGGCCCTTCTTCTCTTCGCTCTGTTTGGCTTCCTGTTGTGGCTGTTCGTTGTCATTGCGGTTACGGGGCTGGCTGCCACGATTTGGACGGTTGCGATTACGATTGCGATCACCCTGTCCGCGACGTCCTCCTCGGCTGTTATCAGAACTCTTCTTGCGCTCCTCTTCAGCACGCTTCTTTTTGCCATTGCCGAAGATCGATTCAAGCATTGATGATAACCAGCTTTTACCGGGTGCTCTCTGCCTGCGACGTTTGTCTGGAGCTGGCGGAATTCCAACAACCGGTTTAAGCGGTTTCAGTTTACGACCGGAACGCGGAGGCTTTTTGCCCTTGGTTGTATCTTCAAGCACTTCAATGCGCTGCTGGTTATTTTCACTCCACTGACGTTCAATGCGATAGTGGGGGATTACAAGATCAGGGCGAATTTGAAGCGTGATCTGCACATCGTAGTTCTCTTCGATGCGGGCAATGTTGTCGCGCTTGTTGTTCATCAAATACTCACCGGTATCGGATGGAACCTGCACCACGAGTATTGGCTTCTTGCCTGCCTCGGCCAGATCTTCCATGCGGGTCAGCATCTGGAGAGCCATTGATTCTACAGTTAGCACATGGCCACGACCGGTACAGCGCGGGCAGACTTCCGAGGTGGTTTCACGAACTGATGGATGCAGACGCTGGCGTGACATCTCAAGCAGACCGAAGCGGGAGATACGTGCCAGCTGAATGCGTGCCTTATCGCCCTTGGTAGCTGCTCTTAGCTCCTCTTCAACCTGCTGCGCATGTTTGCGAGAGGCCATATCGATAAAGTCGATGACGATTAGGCCGCCGATATCACGAATTCTGAGCTGACGAGCCACCTCTTCAGCTGCCTCAAGGTTGGTGGCAAGTGCGGTATCATCAATATGTTTGCCTTTGGTGGCACGGGAGGAGTTCACATCAATGGATGTAAGTGCCTCAGTCGGGTCGAATACGATTGAACCACCAGATGGAAGTCGAATCTCACGCTCATGAATCTCTTCGCATTGCGGTTCAATACCGTAGTGACGGAAGAGTGGCTTTTTGCCGCGATAGAGTTTTACCAGCTTCTCTTTGCCTGGAAGTACGGCATGCACGAACTGTTTAGTACGAGTGTAGATCTCATGGTTATCAACCCAGATTTCACTGATGTCATCAGTGAAGTGATCACGGATCGCCCGTGTTGCCAGATCGCCCTCGAGGTAGATCAGAGAAGGGGATGGTGCGCCTTCCCCTTTGATTCGAATCTCATCCCAGAGTCGGCGCAGGTAGGAGTAGTCACGCTCAAGCGAATCAAGTGTCTGATCCTTGCCAGCAGTACGAACGATCAGGCCCATATTGTCCGGCACCTGCAGTTGGGAGAGAATCTCTTTCATGGCGCGACGGACTTCATCAGAGAGCTTACGAGAGATGCCGCCGCGGGTGGTGTTGGGGCTCAGTACAAGATAACGCCCTGCCAGTGAGATGATGGTCGTGAGTGCTGCACCTTTGTTGCCGCGCTCCTCTTTAACCACCTGCACCAGGATTGACTGTTTGCGCTCAAGCACGTCCTGAATGTTAACCTTGCGCGGGTCCAGAGTTTTATCCACACCCTCTTTCCAGTAGTCGGGGTGAATTTCACTCAGTGACAGGAACCCCTGTCTGCCTGAGCCGTACTCTACAAACGCAGCCTGCAGGCTTGCTTCGACCTTGGTGACTGTGCCTTTGTAGATATTGCCTTTAGTGAGTGCTTTTTGAGCGGATTCAATATCGAGTTCCTGAAGGTATTCGCCATGAACGATGGCAACCCGACTCTCTTCTTCGTGTGATGCATTGATTAGCATCAGCTTTTTAATAGTCATGCGACATTCCTTATGCCGCCTGCAGTTTATAAACAATAAACTCCCCACCACTGTTACAAGTGGGGAAGTCATACGTTTCCTAATTGTTTCACCGGCTTACGACGTTTTATCTTATCTAAAACTATATCGTAACCGGGACTAAACCGTCAGACGGATCACTTTATATTCTGTACATGCTCAACACGCAGGTGAGTCAGCTTCCGTCTACCAATTACCGGTTTATCTATATCCCATCCGGTTTTATCAGTACACTGCCGGAGGCCTTTTTCTTGCCTGGATCACCTTGTAAAAGTCTGGTTTCAGGCGGCCATCACAGCTCGGTAGACAGCGTTAAATCACGTGGAACTTGCTGCACAGACCAAGAGACTAACGGAACGGAGGGTGGATTGGCAAGCTCGGAAGATGTCCAAAGCCGTATAATTATTGATAAAAATGAGGATGGCAGTCGCCTGGACCGCGTTCTTGTTCGCAGGCTTGGCAATGAACGTCGTTCACTGATCATGCGTTTGATCCGAAAGGGCAACGTGCGTGTGAATGGCAAACGCCAGAAACCCGAGTCCCGCGTTACAGAAGGCGATGAGATATTCCTTCCCAATTCACTTCGTGGTGAGGCCGAATCCCGACCTGTTGACGAAATCCCGGCCAGTCTTCTGAAAAAGGTCGAGTCTCTGGAGACCCTCTATGAGGATCAGTGGCTTCTGGCCGTGCATAAGCCTGCCGGGATGGTGGTACATGGTGGTAGCAGCCACGGCGCAGGGCTGATCGAGGCTTTGAAAGAGGTTCGAAAGCTCCCCGACCTTCGTCTGGCACATCGGCTTGATCGGGATACCAGTGGCGTTCTTCTAATGGCTAAGAGCCTTGAGGCACTTCGCAAGCTCACTGAGTCATTCCGTGAACGTGATATGCAGAAGAGTTACTTTGCATGGGTGCAAGGGCATCCATTTCCCCATGCGGGCCGGATGAAGTCAAAACTGTCCAAAGGCATCACCGTGAGTGGTGAACGCATGGTGGTCGATGATGAAGATGGTAAGGAGGCGGTCACCGACTATCAGGTGGTGCTGGAGAGCGAACGTGAGGGCTTTGAATACGCACTGGTAGCCCTGAATCCTCATAGTGGTCGTACGCATCAGCTACGTGTTCAGTTGCAGGCAGAGGGGCATGCGATTCTTGGCGATCCGAAATATGCCGAGAAGGATGCTATTCAGCGGTTCAAAAAGCTCGGCGGTAAGGGTCTTGCTCTGCATGCCTGGCGACTGCGGTTTGATCATCCGGTGAAGCAGGAACCTATTGAGTTTCGCGCATCACTGCCTGAGAGCTGGAAGCAGTTATCTAAGTAATAAAGTTAAGATTTTGAATTTCCGCTTTCGGCTAAAGGCGGATATTCGAGGAATTCGGGGACAGTACAGTTAATTTACTTTTAAGAGATTGTTAACCGTATTAACCCTAGCGCAGCTCTTTGCTGATTCGCTCATAATAGTTTTTTCGGAAATCTTCCAATGCAACGGCTACTTCAGGCTCTTCAGCCCCCATTTGTAGTAAGGCAGTGCGGGCAAGCTCTGCACTGGCCTCAAGTGTCTCAGAGACAGTAAATTGTGCACCGGCATTTTTGAGCTCTCTGCATTTGATAAGGTCATGCCCACGAGCAAAAACAGGGGTGTCTGGAAAAGCGGAATGAAGGGTGAAGACAACACGTTCTGCAGCTTCAAAATCATCAATTGAAACGATGACAAGAGGAGCTGTGTCAGCTCCAAGGTTTCTTAATACTTCGGGGCGTTGAGCATCTCCGAAATAGACAGGCTTTCCTTCTAATCTCTCACGATCTACAAGCGATGTATCTGTATCTATTGCCACGTAGGGAATCTTCATGAGTTCAAGAATATAACCGATTCTGTGACCCATTCTTCCAAAGCCAGCAAGAATAACAGGGGGCGTCTCTTGATCTGTTAGATCAATATTCACATCGGCCAGCGTTGCGTCACCTTTATCGCTGCTTAAAAAGAGTTTATGGGCCAGTTTATCCAATGCTGGTGTTGCCAGCATGCTTAGCATGACAACGATGAGAAGTTGCTGGAACAGCATATCATCTAAAATGCCCATGCCTTTCGCCAATGCAAACAGCACCAATGCAAACTCACCACTCTGTGCAAGAAGCAGGGCTGTTGAAACTGACGCCTTTGATTTGATACCAAACAGGCGAGCCAATGGCAAAAGAGCGATGAATTTGACACCCATTAATCCAAACGCAATCAGCAAAAGAACCATAGGGTTATCCAGGAACAGGGTAAGGTTTAAGGACATGCCCATCGACATGAAAAAGAGCCCGAGCAACAGGCCTCTGAAGGGTTGAATCTCGGCAATAATCTGGTGTCGATATGAAGAGTCTGCAATCAGGAGGCCTGCGATGAATGCTCCCATTGCCATGGATAGTCCAATATTCTCCATGATTTGTGCAGTACCCAATACCAACAGTAGAGCTAATGCGGTAAATATTTCAGGAGAGCTGAATCGGGCAAGCGCTTTAAACAGCGGATTTATGATATATCGGGCTATAGCAATAATGAGTAGTAGAATGATGAGTGCTTCAGCCAGCGCATAAAAAAGTTCTTCTGCCACTGTCAGTTCCGGTGCCTTTATCAATGATACAAAAGCCAGAAGCGGTACCACAGCCAGATCCTGCAACAGCAATACAGCGACAGATGGTTTGCCATATTCTGAAGAGAGCAACTTCTTCTCTGTTAACAATTGCAGTACAAAAGCTGTGGAGGAGAGAGCCAGTGCCAATCCGATTAAAAGCGAAACTTTCCAGGGATGATTAAGGAGTTCGTGGACAATGATTGTGATCAATCCCCCGGTTATTAAAACCTGGAGCGTACCAAGGCCTAGTACCAGCCCCTTCATCTTCCACAGGCGTGTTGGGTTAATCTCTATGCCAATCACAAACAGGAGAAGAACCACGCCCAGTTCGGCGAGATGTGTGATCTCATCATAATTTTCAATATATCCGAGTCCGGATGGACCCAATATGATGCCTGCGACCAGGAAGCCTGGAATGGCGCCAAGGCGCAGTGATTGAAACAGGGGTACAGCAATCACTGCCGCAGATAGCAGAATGATAACATCGATTAAGTATTCAGTGTTCACAGAGAGATTCTCGTCTACCTCTGGACAATTACAATACTAAATCAGTTGTTTGTTATGATGAATGTATGCTTTTGCCGAAAGCGGACATTCGCGGACAAATAAAAAAGGGCGCCTCGATGAGACGCCCTTAAAGATAGTTGGAACTGGCTCTTAGCTCTGCTGAATACCGGCCAGATACCAGGTCGGGTCTTCAGAGTTTGGATCATGCTGGAAGATCCAGTGCTCCTGCACCTCATCCGCTGTGGTTTCTTTATCCGTCTCCTTCTCCTGAATCATCGCAGTGAAGTGAACGGCTACCCATTCTAGGTTTGATTCTACCCAGGCATCGGTGATCTCAGCATTGAGTGTGGCCACTTCGGTATCGGTGGTTTTGACGCCGAGGCTGCTCATCTCCAGCTCAATGCGGTTGGCCACTTCAGGCAGACAGAAGCTGCGAATAGCTTCCATGTCTTTGGCGTCCCATGCTACCTGCATACGCATGAAGATATCCTTGGCAGCACCAAGGAAGAACTCCCGGTCAATATCAGGTGTGACAGCATGACCCTGGATGGGCTCCGTTTCTCCACTGCCACCAAAGAGGCCTGTGCTCTGCTCCTCTCTGCCAGGGTGGTCGCCTGCGTAGGCCATACTGTTTCTTGCTCTGCGGCCAAGGAATTTGAAGAGAATAAAGAGCAGGACACCAAAGATCAGGATGTCGAAGAAGTTAAGACCTTCAAAGGCACCGCCGAAGAACATCGCGCCAAGCAGGCCGCCGAGAGCCAAGCCACCGATCATGCCCATCATGCCGGTACGTGCAGAACCTTTCTGGGTGTTGGCTGGAGTCGCCTTCTGAGTTGTGGTGCGTTGCTGGGTTGGCTGTTTGAACATGCGTGATTTACCAAAGCTTGAGCCACCACCGAATCGGCGTGCATCAGCCTCTTCAACACCAATGGCTGCAAGTGTGAAAACGGCCATAATGGCTACTACAAAAAACCTTTTCATGAGGTCTCCTCGAGAGATCTGAATTTCAGTTGGGCAACACGTGCATCATACATGGCCCGTTTCAGGGTGCGATCCTTGATGCTTTCAAGTTCCAATGCAACACGCTTTTTATCTGTCAGTGACACTCTGTTTTTAATGCTCAGTTTCTTTTTAGGTTTGATCCCTGCGCTGGGCTGAACACGGGTGCGAATCTTACCGAGCGACTTGATGCTGCAGCGTTTGAAACATGCCTTGCGGATATCATCACGAAGAAAACGAATCTGTTGCGACATGATCGGATGATCGACTGCGATCCAGAGGCAGTTCACATCACCATCCTTCTCGATGCTGATCGGTTCAGTACGTACCGCCATCATTGAACCGACAATATCTGCCCATACGCGGCGCAACTGTGAGATCACCACCAGCTCGCCAAATCGATCCTGACCCAGGATTTCGGCCATTTCGTTGTAGGCAGGGGTTAATTTAGACCGTGGACGGCCATGTTTTTTCAATGCGTTAACTTAAAAGGGAAGAACTTTGCCGCCAAGAATGTGAACATGAATATGAAACACCTCCTGACCACCACCCTTGCCGACATTGAGGATGACGCGGTAGCCGGGATTATCCACACCCAGCTCTTTAGCAACTTTACGGGTGGCATCCATCAGCAGGCCGAGCAGACCAATATCCTGCTCATCTGCATCATTGAGTGATGGCAGGTGATGTTTCGGGATTACCAGCACATGCACCGGTGCTTTTGGGTTGATATCATGAAAAGCGAGAAAGTCCTCATCTTCATAAATCTTGTTGCAGGGGATTTCGCCTGCGGCAATCTTGCAAAAAAGACAATCGCTCATGGTGATACTCCTCGCTTGAGCATTCAAAGGGCTGCTACATGGTGAAATGTAACAAGGGTAAGATGGGATGGATAGCGTGCAATTGCAGCATGATGGGTATGTCTGAAAAAGGGTGGTGGTTTTGCATCTGTGGCGCTTGCGTTTTTGGCACCCCCTATTTAAGGTAACCTTTTACTAGGGAGATATCAGCATATGGGAGGCTGGTCTGTGAATAGAGGAATAATCTTTTTTACTCTTTGCCTGATGATGGCTGTTGCCTTTACATCATGCATGCCGGTGAACCAGTCTGATTATCAGGCCATGAAACAGAAGGCCGAGCAGAAGGAGACTTTGGCGCGGCAACTCTCTGAATTGAAAGCAGCTTACACTTCCATGCAACAGAGTCTCAAATCTGAAATTGAAACTCAGCGTGTTCAGCTTGAACAACTCTCCGAGCGCGAAGTGAAGGTTACCATGCCTCTGGATGTGCTGTTCCCATCTGCTTCCATCGTTATTGATCAGTCCGGCAGAAGGGTGCTTGGTAAGGTGGCAGTCAGCCTTAAACAGGCGCCTGATACATCCATTCGCATTGTCGGTCATACCGATCTGTTGCCGATTACACGGTCTGAACTGAAGCAGCGCTTTACAGATAACTGGGAGCTTTCAGCCGCTCGTGCTGCTGCTGTGGCACGTGTGTTTATCTGGGGTGAAAATATCAGTGATGATCGGATTCATGTAGTTGGACGATCTCATGCTGAACCAGTTGCGGATAATCGTACGACAGAGGGGCGGACAAAAAATCGCCGGATCGAAATCTTTCTGGAACAGCGCGAGCACTGATTAATCAGACTTAAGGGAATCAAGCGCAGGTATAATTACATATCGCAGATGCGCTTTCCAAAAGCCTCGACCTGATTCCAATCGGTGAATTCTGTAACTGCTTCAGGATCAGTCGGCCCTTTAGTGATCCACATGATGAGGCGGATCACCTGTCGATCCCTAAAGCTGTACTTCCGGTAATCGATCTTCCCTGCAAACACGGCCAATTCCTTTGGCTGCCACGAAATCTGGTTAAGGAATTTTATTAAATATGGATTGGTCTCAGGCCGGTTCTTTTCAGGTTTTCGGGCAACAACATTGACCGTGAAAAATGCGTTCGGTTTACTGTCCAGAAGCTGCTCGTTTCTTCTTATAAACTCGTAAACCTGTTTGTGATGCTTTCCATAACGAATGCTCGCACCAAGAACGATCTTATCAAATGGCTTCAAATTCACATTCTGGACATCGTTAATGGAGATGAGCCTGACCTGGTGAGCCTGCTCTTCGATCACTTGCTTTAGTCGATGGCAAATTTTCTGCGTATGACCATCAGTGGTTGAATAGATAATCAGAATTTTATTCATTATCACAAATATGAGTCAGTTAAGAACAGTTATTCCCGCTGTCAGTCGATCAGTTCGATTTTTTCACAAATTTGGTCAGGATGACAATCTGCTGGCCTTCAACACGACCTTCGATCTGTTCAGGGTTGTCGGTAACCAGTCGAATGCCGCGTACTGCGGTACCACGCTTGGCTGTAATGCTGCTGCCTTTCACATCCAGATCCTTGATCAGGGTTACAGTATCACCTGCCTGAAGTAGAGCACCGTTGCTGTCGAGGTGTTTAACAGTGTCACCTTCACCACCCGCCTGAGCCCAGGCAAGGGTTTTGTCATCGAGATAGAGCATGTCGAGCAGATCCTGCGGCCAACCTTCACCGCGCAGTCGGGTAAGCATTCGCCACGCCATAACCTGTACAGGAGGTATCTGACTCCACATGGAATCATTCAGACAGCGCCAGTGGTTGGCATCTAATTTGTCCGGGTTCTCAATCTGATCACGGCAGGTGCTGCAGGCGAGAATAGATTGGTCTGCAGAACCGTCTGAAGGTGCAACTTCATAGGCAGCCAGAGTTTCAGTTAAACCGCACAACTCACATTTTGATTCGCTACGTGCCAGCAGTTCTGATTCTGTGCTCATGAATGATCAATCCTTCGGGTGCGGTAGCCGTGTTGGGCTGCACGCAGCAGTTTATTTCTGCTGCCGATGCTTGGGGGAGAATATGCCG
>Ga0316187_10005438_pt1 | contig 11003 bp, 12 predicted proteins | sample CroRivburrow1_MG_FD_204927 | JGI IMG/M metagenome (GOLD analysis project Ga0316187, IMG submission 204927) | Coastal sediment microbial communities from Maine, United States - Cross River worm burrow 1 | ecosystem: Environmental > Aquatic > Marine > Coastal > Sediment | place: USA: Maine...
TGCATTGAGGAATCGCCCCCATGGGGCTATCTTGCGCCCCATTCAGAAACCCCCGGTAAAAGGATTATAACCATGGCAAGAAAGTTTAATTTCAGTGCAGGCCCGGCAATGCTGCCGACAGCCGTCATCGAGCGCGCCCAGAAAGAGATGCTGGACTGGAACGACTCCGGCATGTCAGTGATGGAAATGAGCCATCGCGGCAAGGAATACATGTCTATCGCGGCCGCGGCCGAGGCCGACCTGCGCGACGTGATGTCGATTCCCGATAACTACAAGGTGCTTTTCCTGCAGGGCGGTGCATCAAGCCAGTTCGCAGCGATTCCGCTGAATCTACTGGGCGACAAGGATACAGCCGACTATCTCAACACCGGCATGTGGTCCAAGAAAGCGATTGCTGAAGCCAAGCGCTACTGCAATGTGAACATCGCTGCCGACACCTCGGGCGATGGATTTACATCAGTCCCGACGCAGGCAGAGCTGAAATTGAACCCGGATGCAGCTTATGTGCACTACACACCGAACGAGACCATCGGTGGTGTGGAGTTCGATTATATTCCGGAGACCAATGGCGTGCCTTTGATTGCCGACATGTCCTCCACCATTCTTTCGCGTCCGATTGATGTGACCAAGTTCGGCATGATCTATGCCGGCGCACAGAAGAACATCGGACCTGCCGGCCTGACCATCGTGATTATCCGTGATGATCTGTTGGGCAAGGCGGCTGCGATCTGCCCGACCATGTTCAACTATGCGACCCATGTCGAGAACGATTCGATGTACAATACGCCTGCAACCTATGCCTGGTATATGGCAGGTCTGGTCTTCGAGTGGATCAAGGAGCAGGGCGGACTCGAAGGCATGGCAGCAGTGAACAAGCGCAAGGCCGACAAGCTGTATGCCGCTATCGATGCCACCGATTTTTATGGCTCTCCAGTTGCACTCAATGGTCGCTCATGGATGAACGTGCCGTTCACGCTGGCCGATGCTGAGCTGGATGCTGCATTTCTGAAAGGCGCTTCCGAGAAAGGTCTGGTAACCCTTAAGGGTCATCGTTCCGTCGGCGGTATGCGTGCATCCATCTACAATGCGATGCCGGAAGCCGGAGTTGATGCGCTGGTGGCCTTTATGCAGGAGTTTGCAGCCAGCCACGGGTAATCTCCGAAAAAACTACTGCGCACCACATCTGAGGCGTTCGTGACGTTTTCAAAGATTCCCAATTTATTTGAGTGAACCAAGCCCTCTGCTGATTGTTTGATGATTGGCAGGGGGCTTTTTCTTTGAGGCAACCCCTATTCCGGATACAACATCAGGTTGGCGCCGTGCTTGATATATAGCTCGGTGAGTTCACGACTCATGGCGCCGTAAAAGGCAAAATAGTAGGGCTGGCAATGCTCTTTATCGGTGATGTTGGGATCAGCTCCTGCTTCTAAAAGCATGCGGATGCTTTCGATATTCCTTGCAGTCAGATGCAGGGGGGTGGACAGGTAATCATTCTGTGCATTCACATCTGCACCGCGCTCGATCAGCAGATGCATGATGTCTTGATGCCCTTGCCTGGTTGCCAGATGCAGGGCGGTGTTTTCGCTCCCATCCTTTGCGTTGACATCCGCACCCTGATCCAAGAGTTGCTTCAGCGCTTGGGCATCACCATCAGTTGCTGCTTTGAACCATGTGCTTTGATCTGTCATGACTCACCTCGCCATTAACTTCTGTCTCACCATTCCTAGCCTATAAGCGGCACACCGGCGATGCCTTCGTGGAAAGCGATAAGGCTGAGACCTGTAAATAATGCGACGGCCAGAACAATCGCATCATTTTTCAATGCCAGAGCCTCACCCGTGGGCCGTGCCCCACGCCGATTGGCTGAAGCCATGGCGAATAGTGAAAAGGTGAGAAATGAGCCGAACAGAAGGACCGATGCCTTATCGCCATTGGCCAGCAGATGACCGGTGGCCCATGCTGCAATGCCCCAGAGCATGGGATGTGCCGTGATCATGCGGATGCTGGTTTTCACCTTGAAAGAAATCAGGCAATACAGCGCAAACAACATCAACAGGGCGGTCATCAATCCGCCCCATGCGGGTGGCTCATACAGTTCAGAGAACTCGGCGCTGCCCATGCCGGTAAAAATCAGGATCAGACCTAGCAATGCAGTCAGGGAAAATGCACCCTGAAAGGCTTTTTCGCCCAGCTTGTTTTTCAGCCTGGCATGCAGTGAGGGGATGCTTGGTAGCAGGTGGATCGCAAAGAAAATCACTAATCCCAGAATAAGTATTTCCATTGGTTTCGCTCCGATGTGGTTTTTTACCGATACTGTGGCTTACCGATACTGTGGTTTAAAACTGTCTGTCGTCCTGCACGATTTCAAGCAGGATACCGTCAGGATCTTTGATAAAGAAGTAATCGATGCCGGTGCGCCCCTTAACCACCTGAACACCATCGGCCAAACCTTCAGCCTGCAGTTGCTTTAATGCGGTATGAATATCGGCCACGCGCAGGCCGAAATGCTTGATGCCGATACGGGGCAGATCGCTGGCCAGTTCTTGTGAGGAGAGGGGTGCAGGGGTGGAGCCTTCAAAACAGAAGAGCTCAAGCAGAAACTCGCCCTGTTTGAGATGCACAATCATCAGCTTGCCGTCTTCCGCATGCCAGCGATAGACCGGCTCAAAATCCAGCGTGGTATAGAAAGCAATCGATGCATCAAGATCGGTGACGCTCAGGGCCACATGATGAAGGCTGAACATGGCGCTTACCCTATTCGCATAGGGAAAAGCGGGGAAGGTAAACATGTTTGGCGTGGATTCCTGGGAAAAAGGCGATAAAGTCCTGTGCCTACGGAGGACATCCCCATGTCAGTTCAAATCGGCACACCTTTATCCCCATCGGCAAAGCGCGTGATGTTGCTAGGTTCCGGCGAGCTCGGCAAAGAGGTCGCCATTGAATTGCAGCGTCTGGGTGTCGAGGTGATTGCGGTGGATAGCTATGAAAATGCCCCGGCCATGCAGGTGGCGCACCGCTCGCATGTGCTTTCGATGCTCGACGGGAAAGCGCTGCGCAGCCTGATCGAAGCGGAAAAGCCGGACCTGATCGTGCCCGAAGTCGAGGCCATAGCCACCGATACGCTGGCCGAGCTGGAGAGCGAGGGTTTCAGGGTGATTCCGACCGCGCGCGCCACGCAACTGACCATGAATCGCGAAGGCATCCGCAGGCTGGCCGCCGAAACACTGGGGCTGGCAACATCCCCATTCGAGTTTGCGGCCACACAGCAGGAGTTTGAATCAGCTGTCGAGAACATCGGCATGCCCTGCGTGGTCAAGCCGATCATGAGCTCATCGGGCAAGGGACAGTCGGTGATTCGTGCCGAGGCCGATATTAAAAAAGCATGGGATTTTGCGCAGGAAGGCGGCAGGGCAGGCAAGGGCAAGGTGATTGTCGAAGGGTTCGTTAACTTTGATTATGAAATCACCATGCTTACCGTGCGCCATGCCGGCGGCACATCCTTCTGCCAGCCGATCGGACATATTCAGGTGGATGGTGATTACCGCGAATCATGGCAGCCGCAGGCGATGTCCGATGCAGCTCTGAAAGCAGCGCAGCATATAGCAGGAAAAGTGACCGATGCACTGGGTGGTTATGGCCTGTTCGGGGTGGAGCTATTCATCAAGGGCGATGCAGCCATTTTCAGCGAGGTGTCACCGAGGCCGCATGATACCGGGCTGGTCACACTCATCTCTCAGGACCTCTCCGAATTCGCCCTGCATGCCCGTGCGATTCTCGGCCTGCCTGTTCCCAATATTCATCAGCATGGCCCGGCAGCATCCTGCCCGCTGGTGGTCGAGGGGGATTCGACGCAGGTCGGCTTTGGAAGTTTGGAGAAGGCACTGGCTGAACCGGATACGCAGATTCGCTTGTTCGGCAAGCCTGAAGTACATGGTAAACGTCGCATGGCTGTGGCTTTGGCGCGCGGCGCAGGCCTTGAAGAGGCACGTGAAAAAGCCGTGGCGGCTTGCAAGAGCATCAAGGTTTCCCTGTAAACATCGGTTCGTAAGCATTCGCGAGCAACATATGTCGATGGAAAAATTGCTGCTGACGGCAACCGGTGCAGCCTCACTTGATCGCGGCGAGGTGATCCAATCGCTGTGGAGCGGCTATGGCGAGATTGTCCGCTATCGCTTGCATGGGAGCGATGTGCGCAGTGCCGTGCTCAAACATGTGATTTTTCCCTCCGAGGTGAATCATCCGCGCGGCTGGCACAACGATCTGTCGCACCAGCGCAAGGTGCGCTCTTATGAAGTGGAGATGGCCTGGTATCACGATTTTGCCGGGCGCTGCGATCAGCGCTGCCGTGTGCCGCATTGCTATGCCTCGGACACGCTCGGCGAGGATCATCTGATGGTGCTCGAAGATCTCGATGCCGCAGGCTATCCGGCCCGGCGGCAAGGGCTCGATCTGGACGGTGTGCGGGCATGTCTATCGTGGCTGGCTCACTTCCATGCCGAATTCATGGGGGTAAAGCCCGCTGGCCTGTGGCCGGTCGGCACCTACTGGCATCTGGCCACGCGCCCTGATGAACTGGACGTGATGGCGGATGATGGCCTGCGTGATGCGGCTCCGGTGATGGACTCCATGCTCTCCACCGCCCGCTTTCAAACCCTGGTGCATGGCGATGCCAAGCTGGCTAATTTCTGTTTTTCAGAGGATGGGAAAGGTGTTGCCGCGGTGGATTTCCAGTATGTCGGCGGTGGATGCGGCATGAAGGATGTGGCCTATTTTCTCGGCTCATGCCTGTGTGATCGGGATCAGGAACGTTTTGAGGCCATGCTGCTGGATGATTACTTTACCATCCTGAGGCAGGCGCTGGCCGGGCGTGGGCGCGATGTTGATATGGATGCACTGGAGCGCGAATGGCGGGTGCTGATGCCGGTGGCACAGGCCGACTTCTATCGTTTCCTGGTCGGCTGGATGCCGACGCACTGGAAGATCAACGACTACAACAAACGTGTGGCGCAATCCTTGATGAGTCGCCTGAGAAGTCCGTGACTGCTGGCAAGAGCTATAGGACTAACCACAGAGACACAAAGGCACAAAGGAAAGGCGGAAGTTTGTCATTCGAATAATGGCAAGTCAGAGATGCACCGAATGGCCTGCTTTTTTTAGCTTTTACTTTGTGTCCTTCGTGCCTTTGTGGTGAATATGTTTTTCAGCGGATGAACTGGATGTCGAGGGTGCGCATATAGGTGTGCAGTCCGGCATCCTGCACAGGAAACACAAAGGCATCCTGATCCGATTCATTGTGATGCGAATGCCACCATCCCGGCGGGGTGACAAATACGGTATTGGTCGCCCACATGGCCTTCACCGGATCGATGATATTTCCATCTGCATCCACCTTCTTGCCGATCATCGTATAGGTATCGGGACCGGAGAACACAGCCAGATCAAGTGCTACGGATTGATGTCGGTGCGGCTTCTGCACCTCGCCCGCAGGCAGGAGGTTAAATAGCGACCACATGGTATGGGTCATGGTTTTGGTCTTTGCACAGGCCGTGTTGCCGAGAATGATGCCGATACGATTGCGTTTCTCTCTAAGGGCAGGCTCACGCAGCTTTTCAACGGTATTACACATATAGGCCTTGCTATAAAAAGCCGGTTTGAACATCTGTCTGTCTGGCGTCGCCCCCATGTATTGCAGCAGGGGTGCATCGTGGCTCCAGTAGAGCGCGCTGTCTTCATCGGCGATATGTGTGACACCAGCGTTGAAGGGCAGGGCGAAGGCATCGCCCTGTTGCCATTCAATCGTGCCATCGGCGGTTTCCGTGCGGCCTGATCCACGCAGTACGAAATAGACTTCCGATGTTGCCGCCACGCAGGTGGCGATTTTTTCATTCGCACAGATGCGGATGTAGCTGGCTAGCAGATTGGGTGAGGTCGCCAGGTAGGGGGTTTCAAGCTCTTTGGAAAGATCGAGTGCAATGACCCGCGTATCCCCCTGCTCATGCAAGGAGGCCGGGAAGGGCTGAATCGGTACATCATCCAGATCAGGCGTTGCCGCTGCGGAATATTCCCAACTGACCACCTGCGTTTCCCACTGCTGATTATCGTTGCTCATGGCTGACTCCTAACTATTGTTCTTGTGATGATGGCCTATTGCGCATGAAGTCTGCCACGCCGTGCAGGGCATGCATCAATTCATCGCGCAGGGATGCATCATCCACCACTTCTTCGAGTGCCTTTTGCATACACAGCATCCACTGATCGCGGGCTGCCTCATCAATAGCGAAGGGTAGATGGCGCATGCGCAATCTGGGATGGCCGTATTTCTCGATATAGAGCGGCGGGCCGCCCGTCCAGCCGGAGAGGAACATGAACAGTTTCTCCTGCGCGCTGCTCAAGTCGGGGGCATGCATCTCGCGGATCGGTTTGGCTTCGGCAAGCTCATCCATGTGCCGGTAGAAGCTGCGCACCAGACGGCGCAGCACGTCTTCACCACCGATGCGTTCATAGAGGCTTAGCATGTATACAGGCCTCGTTGGCTGAATTGGTCAATGACGCGTTGCAGCAGTTCAGGGGAGGGCGGCTGCACGTCCTTCAAATGGTATTTGAATCCCATCTCTGCCCATTTGTTCTCGCCCATTTTGTGGAAAGGCAGTATTTCCACGCGATCGACACCTTTCAGCGTAGCCACAAAGTCGGCCAGCTTATCCACATCCATCTCATCATCGGTGTAGCCCGGCAGCAGCACATAGCGTATCCACACCTTCTTTCCCATATCCGACAGGCGGCGGGCAAAATCCAGCGTGGGTTGTAGGGGCTGGCCGGTCAGTGCGAGATATTTGGCTGCATCGCTATGTTTGATATCGAGCAGCACCAGATCGACATCATCGAACCATTCATCTTCCAGATGGGCAGCCAAAAAGCCCTGGGTATCCAGCGTGGTGTGCAGATGCAGATCGTGCTTGGCGAGATAGAAAATCTCACGGATAAAATGCGCCTGCATCAGCGGCTCGCCGCCCGAGATGGTCAGGCCGCCAGCAAAGCGAAGGAAGGTCGCGTATTCGCTGATTTCTTCGATGACGTGATCAACAGTCATCATGGTGCCGTTATGGATTTTTATGGTATCGGGATTGTGGCAATACAGGCAGCGAAACTGGCAGCCGGAAACAAACACCACAAAGCGCATGCCTGGACCATCGACAGCACTGCCGGTTTCAAAGGAGTGTACAAAGCCTGAAAGCCTGCCTTGCTCATCGACACAGACAGGCGAAATCACGCCCGGAGGTTTAGCTGCGTTGTTCTGAGTCATGCCATTTCCTGTGAATCAGGGCTGCCTTGCCGGTATGGCAAGGCAGCGCATGATCAAAAGTTCAGATGGAAGGTGCGGTTGATGACATCAAGCTGCTGTTCCCGGGTCAGCTTGACGAAGTTCACCGCGTAACCCGAAACCCTGAGTGTTAGCTGCGGATAATTCTCCGGATGCTCCATCGCATCAAGCAGTGTGTCCTTGTCCAGCATATTCACATTGACGTGAAAGCCATTGGCATTGCAGAACACATCGATGCAGTTGCTCAGATTGCTCACCCGATCAGAGAGGGTATGGCCGAAGGTATTCGGCGTGCTTGTTGCCGTCCAGGAAATGCCGTCGAGTGCTGCGTGGTAGGGCAGCTTGGCTACCGATGCGCCGGAAGCGATAAAGCCTTTCTTGTCGCGTCCATTCATGGCGTTTGCACCCGGTGCAAAAGGTTCGCCCGTACGGCGACCATCCGGTGTGTTCCCCGTCTTTTTGCCGTACACCACATTGGAGGTGATGGTCAGCACGGACTGGGTTGGCACGCTTTCACGGTAGGTCTTGTGCTGGCGAATCTTCTCCATGAAGGTCTCAACCAACCAGATGGCGATATCATCGACACGATCATCGTCATTTCCGAAAGCCGGATACTCGCCTTCAATATCGAAGTCGGTAGCGATGCCTTCATCGTTGCGCAGCACACGCACCTTTGCATGCTTGATCGCAGAGAGAGAATCGGCAGTTACCGACAGGCCGGCAATACCGCAGGCCATGGTGCGCAGCACATCGCGATCATGCAGCGCCATTTCAATGCGTTCGTAATGGTATTTGTCATGCATGAAGTGGATGGCATTGAGCGCCTTGATATAGGTGGTGGCAAGCCAGTTCATCATGGCTTCGAATTTCTCCACGACTTCATCATAGTCGAGATATTCGGAGGTGATGGGCTCAAATCCATCGGCGATTTTTACACCTGATTTTTCATCCACGCCGCCATTGATGGCATATAGCATGGCCTTGGCTAGATTGCAGCGCGCACCGAAGAATTGCATCTGCTTGCCGATACGCATGGCCGATACACAGCAGGCAATCGCGTAATCGTCGCCCCAATGCTCGCGCATCAGATCATCAGATTCATACTGGATGGCACTGGTTTCGATGGATACCTTCGAACAGAACTCTTTGAAACCCTTGGGCATGGCATTGGACCACAACACCGTCAGATTCGGCTCTGGAGCCGGACCGAGGTTGTACAGGGAATGAAGGAAACGGAAGCTGTTCTTGCTTACCAGGGTGCGCCCGTCTTCGCCCATACCGCCGATGGCCTCGGTGACCCAGGCAGGATCGCCGGAGAACAACTGATCGTATTCCGGGGTGCGCAGGAAGCGCACGATGCGCAGCTTGATGACCAGATCATCAATCAATTCCTGGGCTGCGGACTCATCCAGACGACCGGCCTGCACGTCACGTTCAATATAAATATCCAGGAAGGTGGAGATACGCCCGATCGACATGGCGGCACCATTCTGCTCCTTGATCGCAGCCAGATAGCCGAAGTAAAGCCACTGTACGGCTTCCTGTGCGGTGGCTGCAGCGCGCCCTATATCGAAGCCGTAGGAGGCTGCCATCTGCCTGAGCTCTTCCAGAGCCCGGATCTGTTCGGAGAGTTCTTCGCGGGTGCGCAGTATCTCTTCGCTAAATACTTCATTATCCAACTCAGCCTTTTCGCGCTTCTTGTCGGCGACCAGAAAGTCGATGCCATACAGGGCTACGCGGCGATAATCACCAACGATGCGGCCACGGCCATAAGCATCGGGCAGGCCTGTGATGATGCCGGAGCGGCGGCAGGCGAGGATGTCAGGACTATAGGCATCGAAAACGCCCTGATTGTGGTCTTTGCGGTAGAGTTTATATGCCTCTTTCACAGCCGGGGCGAGTTTAAAGCCGTAGGCCTCAAGGCCTGCCTCAACCATGCGCAATCCGCCATTGGGGATGATGGCGCGCTTCAGCGGCGCATCGGTCTGCAAGCCGACAATTAATTCAAGATCTTTGTTAATATAGCCGGGCTTATGAGCCGTGATGGAGGAGCCGATATCGCTGGAAACATCCAGCACGCCCTTGATGCGCTCCTGCTCAATAAGCTTTGAGATATCCACCCACAACTGCTTGGTGCGCTCGGTGGCGGGAGCGAGAAAGCTGTCGTCTTCCGCATAGGGTGTGTAATTCTGCTGAATGAAGTCGCGCACATCGATGCGCTCCTGCCATCCGCTGCCTTTGAAACCGAGCCACGGTTGAATAAAGAAAATACCTTCTGATGAGTTCACGATAAGCCCTTCGCTTAGGAAACAATCCTGTCTTCCATAAGCCATAATATTTTTGCGGTTCACCCTTACCCGAAAAGGTGAAAGGAGGATGAAACCATGGCAGAGATTCGGCAAATTCCCGACGACTCAATTTCCGAGGTCAGGATACTGCCGAAGCCTGCAAATTCAAGAGGTCAATCCACCTTTTTTCATGCATGATGAAGGCAGTAAGAATCTTTCCAAAATCAGCCAAAACAAAGGAGGGAAGGCCTGTTGTTGGCAGTGGTTAAACGGTCTCTGGAACAATAGCCTTGCCGACCCATTTGCTTTCTTACCTATCCGCAGGTGCGGACATTGCGAGGTGTTTCCGGTGAAAGACGTGACTATTTCTGCCCAGCCGATTGAGCTTTATAAGCTGCTCAAGTTTGAAGGCATGGTCGCCAGTGGCGGGGAATCCAAACATGTGATTTCCGAAGGTCTGGTGCTGCTCAATGGCGAGGTGGAAACGCAGAAAAGAAAAAAGATCGTTGTCGGCGATATCGTTGAGTTCGACGGCGAAAAGATCCGCATCCAGTTGGCATGAGCGCTGAATCAAAGGCAGACCAAGCTCCGACCATTGAGGTGTGTTTCGGCCCTGAATGCAGTGACTGTGGCGGGCGGAAGCTTGCCGGGGAATTGCAGGCGCTCGGTCTGACCTATGTCGAGGGTGATTGTCGGGATCAGTGTCCGAATGCACCGCTGGTGCTGGTCGACAATCGGATGATCACCCATGCCACGGTCCGCAAGGTGCAGGACAGGCTGCAAGAACTGCATGAAGGGTAAAGCACAGGGTGTGCATCCGCTTGATAGTGCCATCTTGGCGGAGAGCGGCCTGAATCAGCAGGCGGTGTTTAATCTCAGAGATATTCCGACAGACATCCTTGCGGCCATTGAGGCTGTCGAAACCACGGATGGCTATCGCCAGTTGCTGCTGTTCGGGCATGGTGGGCCACGCATGTGGCAAGCACTTGCAGGCTCGGCGTTCAAACGTGACGAACATCCGGTCGATCACTTTTCGATGGATGTGGTGGCCCGTTTTTTTACTGAGGAAAACCCGACAAATCGATATAAGCTTGTTTTTCCGCAGCAAGCAGGCGTGATTCCCCTGCAGCGGTTGGGTCAGCTTGCGGGTTGGCATCATGACTCACCGTTGCGTATCGGCGTGAATGCCCGGTGGGGCTCCTGGTTTGCCTACCGCGCCGTGGCGCTGGCCGACACATCGTTTGCAGCAACGCCCTCTCTAATCGAACCATCGCCATGCGCCAGTTGCATGGATAAGCCATGTATCACTGCCTGCCCTGTGGCATCAAAGGATGGTGATATCAAGCTTGATGCCTGCATGGATGAGCGGCTTCGTGCCGGTTCCCCTTGTGCCA
>Ga0316187_10005441_pt1 | contig 10993 bp, 9 predicted proteins | sample CroRivburrow1_MG_FD_204927 | JGI IMG/M metagenome (GOLD analysis project Ga0316187, IMG submission 204927) | Coastal sediment microbial communities from Maine, United States - Cross River worm burrow 1 | ecosystem: Environmental > Aquatic > Marine > Coastal > Sediment | place: USA: Maine...
GATGAGGTCTTTGATAATGGATACGACATTACGCCCTCTTTCACGGGCAATCCGATGGGCTTCCTCCACAATTCTAGCGGCCTCGCTCGCCAAGCCTGCTTCATCGGGAATCGGCTTTTTCAATTTCTCATACTGCCAACTTAAGAATCGCACCGCAAGTTTTTCTTCCTGCTGTCTGATAAATCCCATCTAACAATTCTCCGCTTCACACTCAATGGCACAATTCAGATTCAGATCCAACTCAAGCAAACAAATATATTTAATAAGCCTCAACGGTCTGCATCGAGTATCCAGCATCAAGTAACCCGAAACTCGCAACACTCAACCCAAAATCCGTAACCCACAACCCGTAACCCGCAACCCGTAACCCGCAACCCGATCCCTTCCTACCGTTTGCAGATATTCAAGAGTGCCGTTTCCAAAACCAGCTTTGGAGGCTGGGAGCTGGTTTTGAGTTTCTTGTCGGCCTCTTCCAGGACTTCAAAGGCACTGATAAGTTTATCTTGAGAAAAACCGTCCGATTTTTTGAGCAGCAGATAGATTGGGTAGGGATTTTTCGGATTTTTGGCGATTAAGAGATCCGTAGTCCCTTTGCTTTTTGTCCTTTTACCTTTTTTCGGTGAGCCGGTCTTCTGCGAAATTGCCTCGGCATTCAACATCGTCTGCCAGGTGTCCAATTGGTCCATTAGATTGCGGTCATATTCGACAATGGCCGGTATAATTTGCTTTTGAAAATAGGCGTAAGGGCAGGCGCTCTGCCAGTCCTTTCCCTGGGGGCTTTTAATGAAGCCTTTTGCCAGCAAAAGCTTTCTGATTTGATTGATCAGGGCGGTGAGCACCTGCAGCGGATGAATCCCGGAAGATAGTAAGGAATCCAGAAAAAACAGCGCTGAATCAAGGCTGCGATCCGCCAGGGCATTGGTTAATTCGTAGATCGGGTCTCGTTTGGTACGCTGCAAGACAGATGTCACATCTTTAATGGTAATTTCGACCCGATCACCAACCCAGCTTACTAATTTTTCCAGATTTTGGCAGAATGTTCGTAAATCGAAACCGGTCATTTCATACAGCGCCAAATAGGTTGCCTGATCCATGGTTTTGTTGCCGTCTGCGAGAATTGAATTCATTTTCTCAACCAAAACGGACTCCTGGACAATCTGGTCCGCCCGGCGCGCACCTTTTGGCACCGAACAGTCAACAACCATTCCCTTGCCGCTTATAGTTTTAAACAGACCCCGTCGTTTGTCCACCGTATCCGTTGTAACGATCAGATGGTTGCGTTTCGGGAATCCCTTTTCCACAGCCCGCTGTAGGATGCGACAGTCATCCCGCGCTACGGGAACTGTCATGTCATGCTGTCGGCAGTATGTAATGATTTCATCCAACCATACATCATCCGTTCCGGAAGCATTGCGGGTACCCAAGTTTTTTTTTCTACTGGGTTTGTCGATATCTTCAAAGGAGAGATTGAAGATTCCCATCAAGTTCAGAAGATGTCCGGCAGCTTTTTTTAGATTATCATCTTCAAATGCTTTTTTAGCATTGTCAAGCAATTGGTCTTTGTCCTGTCTGGCATAAAAAATCTTGGATTCCCGCAGGGCGATAACCTTTGTACCGGGCAGCAGTGAAAAGGTGTTGACACGATTGATCACCTCGTGAATATTTTCATGGGTCCCGTCCAGCGGTTCATAGTTGATGCTGCGCTCCGAAGCCGGTATCAGCGCATTTAAAAGTGCATCAAACACACCTTTTGTTAACAACTCTTCCCCGTAAACTAGGTAAACGCTGAAAAACGGATCGTCTCCCCGATCCCGCAAATACGTTTCCAATTCTTTATGGTTGATGAGGGGCATGGGATTAATGTCGGTTCTGCATAGCGGATACGGAGGAGCAGCAATTAAAAATTGAAGATTTGTGAATGTCGCTTCGTTCTGCCTTAACTATGATCATTTTTTTAAAAATTGATCCCGCCGTAGGCGGACCTTAAATATTCAATCTTCAATCGACAATCTTCAATTACACTGCCTACTCCGGCAATTTCTTGAACACCAAATGGAATATGAAAATAAAAATGCCGATGGTAATCCCACTGTCAGCGATATTAAAGGCAGGCCAATGGAAATTGCCGAGGTAAAAGTCAAGAAAGTCCACAACATTTCCAAATCGGACCCGATCGATCAGATTTCCGATGGCGCCTCCAAATATCAGGGCAAACCCAGTGGCAAGATGCGGTTGGCTGTTGGGTGTTTTTTTATAAAAATATAAAATCAAACCGACAGCCAGAGATGAAATAAACAAAAATACCACGGTTCGAAAGGCGGGATTCAGATTGGCCATAAGGCCGAAGGCGCCACCGGGGTTGCGAATATGGGTGATATCAAAAAAGCCTTTTATAATTGGGATATTCTGGTGATACGGCAGAAACTTTAAAATGAGGGCCTTGGAAATCTGATCGGCCAGCACAACGACTCCGGCCACGATTGCCAGTTTGGTATATTTGTTTGGTAACATATGGTTTCAAACCTGGATATCTTTATCACCAGAGCGCCAGGCATTAAAAAGCTATCCAAATATATTGGTATGCGACTGGCCGAGCTGTTATCACTCCATCCCGGCCAGGGCGTCCCGACAGCGATCACAAATAGTCGCCTGTTCGGCCTGACGCCCAACAGAGGTGTCATGCACCCAACATCGCTCACATTTTTCGCCCGGTGCAGACACCACCCGAATAAACAGATCTTCTATTTCCTCACTCTGAAGCGCACCCTCAAGAGCCTCATCCTTTACTAGGATTGCCTGGGAAACAATGAGCACGGACCTTAGCTTGTCGGCATAGGGCTGCAAGGCGCCATACACATCTCCTTTTGCTGAAATGGTCACCGAGGCGTCCAGGGGGTGTCCGATGAGTTTTTTTGTCCGCGCCGCCTCCAGTGCTTTGGTGGCCTCACCACGAATTTTCAGTACAAACTCCCATCTTTTAAATACGGCATCATCTTTGAAGGTCGGATTTATTTCCGGCAACAAGGCGAGATGGATACTCGGTTCCCGGCCGTTTCTCGCCGGCATGTATTGCCAGATTTCATCCGAGGTGAATGGTAGAAGCGGAGCCATTAACCGGGCAATGGTCTCGAGCACAATGTGTAAAACGCTCTGGGCGCTTCTGCGCTTGGTGGATTGCGGTGCTGATGTATATAACCGATCTTTAAGGATATCAAGGTAAAGGGCCGACAAGTCCAGCGTACAATAGTTATAAAGCGCGTGGTAGATAACATGAAATTCATAGGCCTCATAAGCAGCGCGTGCCTTTTCAACGATGAGTTGCAGCTTGTGCAGCGCATATCGATCGATTTCCGGCATCAAGCTGTACTCAACCATGTCCTTGTCAGGATTGAAATCATAAAGATTTCCCAGCATGAAACGGCTGGTGTTTCGGATTCGCCGGTATGCGTCGGTCAGCTGTTTTAAGATGTTATCGGAGATTCGAATGTCCTCACGATAGTCCGATGCCGAAACCCAGAGGCGCAGAATTTCAGTACCGTATTTTTCGATCACCTCGCTGGGTGAAATCACGTTTCCAATGGACTTGGACATTTTTCGACCATCGGCATCCACTACAAAACCATGGGTTAAGACAGCATCGTAGGGTGCCCGACCCCGGGTGCCCACAGCTGTTAACAGAGCGCTGTGGAACCATCCGCGATGCTGATCACTGCCCTCCAGGTAAAGATCCGCCGGCCATCTTAAATATGGCCGCTGCTCCAGCACGGCTGCATGACTCACACCGGAATCGAACCACACATCAAGGATGTCGGTCTCTTTAATGAATTGCCCACTGCCGCAGGCTTGACACTTCGTATCATCAGGCAAGAGCTCCGACACGTCCCTTTCAAACCAGATATCGGCGCCGTGTTCCTCAAACAGCTCATAGACCCCTTGCATGATCTCCTCGTCGAGCAGCAGCTCATTGCATTTTTCACAATAAAAAATCGTAATGGGCACTCCCCATGCCCGCTGCCGTGAAACACACCAATCGGGTCGGTTCTCGATCATGCCGTAAATTCTTTCCCGTCCCCAGGCGGGAATCCAGTTGACCTTATCGATAGCCTCCAGCGATTTTTTCCGCAGACCGGTCTTTTCCATGGAAATAAACCACTGGGGTGTCGCCCTAAAAATCACCGGTTTTTTGCAGCGCCAGCAATGCGGATAAGAGTGCTCAAAGGTCTCCTCTCGGACCAGGGCGCCAGCTTGGTTTAATCTATCATTAATGTTTTTGTTGGCATCAAAGACAAATTCACCGCTGAAATAGTCGACATCTTCAGTAAAACAACCCTGGTTGTCCACCGGTGAGTAGACATCCAGTCCATATTGCAAGCCCACTTCATGGTCCTCTCGCCCGTGTCCGGGTGCGGTGTGCACACAACCGGTGCCGGCATCCAGGGTTACATGGGATCCCAGAATAATCAGGGAGTCACGTTGATAGAGCGGATGCAGGCAGCGTTTGTTTTCAAGGGTTTCCGGATTAATTTCCCCGATAATGGAATATTCAGCAATGCCGAAGGTCTGCATGCAGGCTTCGACCAGTTCTCGGGCCAGAACATACACCTGACCGCCACCGATTTCTACGGCCACATATTCAAAATCGGGATGAAGTGCAATCGCTAGATTTGCCGGAAGCGTCCACGGGGTAGTTGTCCAGATGATGACAAAAACGTCTTTGCCCCTGAGTGCCGGCAATTCACTGCTTAAATCGTCTTTCAATGCAAATTTTACGTAAATTGACGGAGTGGAATCGTCCGAATATTCAATTTCAGCCTCTGCCAAAGCGGTTTGACAGGTAAAGCACCAATAAATCGGCTTTTTGCTGCGAAATAAACTACCGTTTTTGGCAAACTTGCCGCATTCTCTGGCGATGGTGGCTTCATATCTGTAGTTCATGGTTAAATAGGGATCATCCCAAACACCCATTACGCCGAGGCGTTTAAATTCTTCACGCTGGATATCGATAAATTTTTCAGCATAGGTCCGGCACAGCCGACGAACCTGGGCCATGCTAAGATTTTTCTTTTTATCACCGAGTTCTTTGTCCACGTTGTGCTCGATGGGAAGGCCGTGACAATCCCAGCCCGGTACGTATACAGCGTCGAAGCCCGACATCTGCCTTGAACGCACAATGATATCTTTCAGTATTTTATTCAACGCCGTTCCGATATGAATGTAACCGTTGGCATAGGGGGGACCATCGTGCAGGATGAACTTCTCTCTTCCCTTGGATGTATGGCGGATCTGTTCGTACAGACGGGTTTCAGTCCATGCTTTCAGCTGCTCCGGTTCCCGTTTCGCCAGGTTGGCTTTCATGGGAAACTTGGTAGTTGGAAGGTTGAGTGTCTTTTTATAGTTCATGGATTCCCCCTAACTCGGATTTTAACTAAGCCCTGATTTTTACTCTCTATCCTGCACCCTGTCAAGGAAATAGCAGATATTTCAGTAATTCATATTTTGGATTTTTTCGAAGGAATTCAAAAATCAGGAGGGATGCGTTGCCATTCTGACAGCAGGCTCAAAGCTGAACATTAAAAGTATAAGTTTGGATTTGCTTCGAATATTTAAACTGGGTCATCAAAAATCGGTTAATTTTAACCACCGTCAGTTTCATCAGCTAATTCCATTAAATAACGTCCGTAGTCGTTTTTCATGTAATTGGCGGCCAATTTTCTAAGTTGCTGCCTGTCGATATAGCCCAAGCGGAGAGCAATCTCTTCCAGGCATGAAATTTTCACTCCCTGTCTTTCCTGAATCGCCTGCACATAGCTTGCCGCCTGCTGGAGTGCTTCATGGGTTCCGGTATCGAGCCAGGCAAATCCCCTTCCCAAAAGTTCTACCCTGAGATCCTGGCGCTTCAAATATGCCATGTTGATATCAGTGATTTCCAGTTCGCCTCGGGCCGAAGGCTTGAGATCCTTGGCAATGTCAATGACATCATTGTCATAAAAGTAAAGACCCGGCACCGCATATTGCGAGCGGGGAGATTCAGGTTTCTCCACGATTGCCGTAACCCTGCCGTTTGCATCAAATTCAACCACACCATACCGTTCGGGATCCCGCACGAGGTAACCGAAAATCAGTCCCCCCTGGGTCATTTGGACGGTACGCTGCAAGGTCTCGGAAAGGCCCGGGCCATAGAAGATATTATCTCCTAAGATCAGACAAACCGTATCGTTTCCGATAAACGACTCTCCGATAATGAAGGCCTGCGCAAGGCCTTCGGGTCGTGGTTGTTCGGCATAAAAAAACGACAGTCCCAAGTGAGATCCATCGCCGAGAATTTTCTGAAATAAGGGCAGATCGTGGGGTGTGGAAATAATGAGGATTTCGCGAATTCCCGCCTCCATAAGTACGGAAAGCGGGTAGTAAATCATGGGTTTGTCATAGACCGGAAGAAGTTGTTTGCTGATGCCAAGGGTAAGCGGATATAGTCTCGAACCCGATCCCCCCGCCAATAAAATGCCTTTCATCATATGGTATCTCCGAGGCTGCCTATTGGATGGTGGATAAAGATGATTGAATAGCTTACATTCATAAATATTTGGAATTATGATCAATAAAAAGAGAATTTAAAGGCTGCCAAAAGTTCTTGGAAATCTCGCCTTGGAGTGATGGAGTATTGGAGTGTTGGAGTGTTGAAAAAAAATGGCACCAATCCTTTCGACATTACGCCAACACTGCAGTACGCCAATACGCCTAATTTAGTTATTGCTCTTGGCGGAATGTGGCTTGACTTTCTGCAGCATGCTTCACGCCGGTGTCATCACCCTCGAACCCACCGCCAGGTAAGTGAAGGCTTTAGCGACCAGTTCATTGTGGTCGGGTATCATCCGTCTTCCGTCCATCACAAGGTAGGGAGGTTTCACCGTATCTTCGATGGTTCGGGAAAAACCTCTGAATTCCTCGCAGTCCGATGATATGAATAAGGCGTCTGAGCTTTCGATGGCTTCCCTGGCGGAATCAAAATAGCTAATTTTTTCAAATAAGATGTTTTTCGATGGATCAAATACTATAGCGGCCGAGTCATTTGCCAGGGGATCATAGGCATGGATAGCCGCCACTCCCTTTCCGAGCAGGGATTCAATAACTTTTATCGATGAGGCATCTCGCATGTCACTGGTATGCTTTTTAAAAGCCAGGCCCAAAACTGCCACGGTTTTATTGTTGAACTTGAATCCGGCCTCGGTGATCGCACGGTCGATAAGGTAAACCTTTTGATGCTCATTAACCTCAAAAGAGGCCTCCAGCATCTTGGTACTCACGTTCACCCGACGCAGCTGGTAAATGAGAGAAGCGATGTCTTTGCCAAAGCAGCTCCCTCCCGCGCCGTTGCTCACAAAGGAACCCCAGGTGCTGATGCGGTTGTCTGAAGTCACACCAAGCCGGAGGTCATCGATATTGACATTGGGCATTCGTTCGCCGATCTTTGCTCCCACACCGTTCCAGAAGGAAATATAGGTCAGCAGAACGGTATTGGCCACGTACTTGATGGCTTCAGCTGTCTCCGGTGTGGTTTCAATGTATTTTATGCGCACATGATGAACAAACTGAGAGTATACCCGACGCAGTATGGTAAAATCTTCATCACTGTCACAGCCCACGACGACGCGATGGGGTCGGCGTGCATCTGCCACTGCCGTTCCTTCCGCTAGAAACTCGGGATTGGATGCGACACCGAAATTTTCAACTCCATGCGTTTTCATGATGTTTTCCAAATGTCGTGCCGTACCGATGGGAACGGTGCTTTTGTTCACAAGCACGACCCGGCGTTTATCTTTTCTTTTGGCAAGGACTTCTGCAATAAATTCGGCGGCGGCATCATAGAACGTGAGATTTGTAGATCCGTCGATGTTCGAGGGCGTTGGCAAACACATAAAAATTGCATCCGTCCCTTCAATGATCGCTGACAGATCATGGGAGAAATGCAGGGATTTCCTCAGTGTCTCCCGAATGATATTCACCAGACCAGGCTCGTTGACGTATTTTTCAATAAGCTCGGGCTGACCGCTGGAAAAAGCCTCGATCTTTTCCTTGTCTATGTCGTGTGCAAAAACATCATGACCATATTCTGAACATACCGCCGCATGGACGAGCCCGACGTATCCGGTTCCAATAACAATGATTTTCATTCCATCCTCATTACCTAATTCTATATTTTTAATGTTTTGGACAAATATGGAATTTCTATTTCAATTGCCTATCTAAAAAGAATATCGTATATTTTCTATAAGATCAATATTTTAAAGTCAAAGAGAAAAACCCTTGCATAGCATCGTATTGGAAAGTATTATCGGATATTCTCGAATCGTTGGCGTATAGGAGCTTTCACCATATGCTCGATCATTTTGATCTCATTGCATCTATTTATGACCGCTTGATCGGCCCACCGAATACCGAACGTTTGCAGCAATTGCTGAATTTGCCGACCGATGGCTGGTTGCTGGACGGTGGCGGCGGCACCGGGCGGGTTTCGTCCCGCCTCAATGGGCTGGTCGGCCATATTGTTGTCAGCGATTTATCCCAGCACATGCTGAAAAAAGCACAGAGGAAAAAAGTCCGTCCGGTGCGTGCCCATGTCGAACACCTTCCTTTTGCCGATGGATTTTTTGACCGGGTTCTTGTGGTCGATGCGCTGCACCACTTCTGCGATCAAGGCGAAGCGATTGAAGATTTACTGCGCGTGCTCAAACCCGGCGGCCGCCTTGTTATCGAAGAACCGGATTATAATCACAAAGGCATCAAACTCTTGGCCTTTGCCGAAAAAATGCTGCTGATGCGCAGCCATTTTTATACTCCGAAAAAAATTCAGAAAATAATAGTGTCCTGCGGATTTTCAGCTAAAATTGAATATGACGACCGTTACACCGCCTGGGTGGTGGTGGAGAAGTAAAGAATCCTGGCCCAGAGGACCAGGTTTTCAACGATGAAATAAATAGGAACCTCCATGACTCATCAGTTATTTTTACAAAACATCATCGCCTGTATTTGGGATTTTGACAAAACCCTGATCCCAGGATATATGCAGGCACCCATCTTCGATCACTACCGGGTGGATGCCAAAATGTTCTGGAAAGAGGTCAACGAACTGCCGAAATATTATCGTAAAAACGGGCTTGACCTGATCGTCCCCGATACCGTTTATCTGAATCACTTCATCACCTATGCCCGCGATGGGATCTTCAAAGGGCTGAATAACAGGCGGTTAAGGGAGTTTGGCGCTGAAATCGAATTCTACAAAGGTCTGCCGGGATTTTTCGATGAGGTCAAGCATTTTGTCAAAGCCGATCCCGCATACCGGCAGAATGACATCCGGGTGGAACACTATATTGTCTCCACGGGTTTGCGACGGATGATTCTGGGCAGTAAAATAGCGCCATACGTGGACGGCGTCTGGGGCTGCGAGTTTGTCGAAAACCCGCCCCAGGCCGGCTATCTCGATCCGGCAAGCCTCCAAGCGCCCGGGCCGTCCAAAATCATATCCCAGATAGCTTACGCCCTGGACAACACCACCAAAACCCGTGCCATATTTGAAATCAACAAAGGGGCCAACAAAATTCCCGACATCGATGTCAATGCCAAAATTCCGGATGAGGACCGCCGCGTGCCCATTCAGAACATGATCTATATCGCCGACGGCCCCAGCGATATTCCGGTATTCTCCATCGTCAATCGCTTCGGTGGAAGGACCTTTGCCGTATATCAGCCGGGTTCCAACGAAGAGTTTTCCCAGGTCAACAACCTGCAGAAACAGGGTCGGGTTCAGTCTTACGGTGAAGCCGACTACACCGAAGGTTCCCAAACCGCCATGTGGATCGAAAACGCGGTCCATGAAATAGCAGAACTCATCGTTTCCAACCGACAGCGGGCGCTGGGAGACAAAATCGGCAAACCGCCCAAGCATTTGGAGTAAATTTAAAGAGGCCAGAATGAACAAGGTAGGCAATTTAAAAAAGATCACTCTCTCCATACAGGCAGGATCGTCGCAAGACACCATGAACCTCACTCCAAAGTACCCGGGGCTTGAGTTCATCTTTGGTCTGGGTTCGGGCGGCATGACACCCTTTGAATATGAACTAGTGGACAAGGTCGAGGGCCAAAGCGTTTTAATTCATCTGAAAAAGGAAGGCTTGCACAGCTTTTTTGAACACCTCAATCCGCCACTGATTGATTTATTTGACGTCAGAAACAAGATCTACTTGAAGGTGAAAATCGATGGCGTGGCGCCCGCCGAAAACAGAGAAATTATAAAGGCCATGGCCGATATGGCCGCCCACGGTGGGGCAGGATGTGATTGCGGTTGCGGATGCGGCGGATAGACTTTTAAAAATTTAAAATAATTTATAGCACTAACCAGGTATCAAGGCTTTTCTACTTTGGATGGATAAAAAAACCCGGAATCAGAATATGATTCCGGGTTAGAAAAAAATTCGGCGGCGTCCTACTCTCCCACACAGCTGCCCGTGCAGTACCATCGGCGCTGAAGAGCTTAACTTCCGTGTTCGGGATGGGAACGGGTGTCACCTCCTCGCTATTGCCGCCGAAAAATGGTTATTCGTGACTAATTTTACTGTGATTAATGTATTGATTCGAAAGACACTAATAATCAGACATTAAACACAGTTTCCAATTTGTATTCAGAACGAAACGTTGACATTCAAGATGATCATGTGAATTATTTTGCGGCCAAGCCTCACGACCAATTAGTACCGGTTAGCTAAATGCGTTGCCGCACTTACACACCCGGCCTATCAACCTTGTGGTCTACAAGGGGTCTTCAGTTCTGCATGTTTCCATGCGGAAGGGATATCTAATCTTGGGGTTGGCTTCCCGCTTAGATGCTTTCAGCGGTTATCCTTTCCGAACTTAGCTACCCAGCAATGCCGCTGGCGCGACAACTGGATCACCATTGGTTCGTCCATCCCGGTCCTCTCGTACTAGGGACAGATCCCCT
>Ga0316187_10005443_pt1 | contig 10991 bp, 9 predicted proteins | sample CroRivburrow1_MG_FD_204927 | JGI IMG/M metagenome (GOLD analysis project Ga0316187, IMG submission 204927) | Coastal sediment microbial communities from Maine, United States - Cross River worm burrow 1 | ecosystem: Environmental > Aquatic > Marine > Coastal > Sediment | place: USA: Maine...
CTGAGAGGTTCTTCGGTGCATGATAAAGGCTGTAAGATCAGTCGATAAGGTTAATGGCTGTGTGAGATCCATGCGCGCCAACAGATCACGAGAGTCATCGCTGCCAGACTCCATTTCGAATTCCATACCAATGGCGAACATTTGCTCGACTTCGAGCTTGCGCCTAAGCTTGCGTACACCTGTGTTTCGAGGGAATTTTAAATGCAATGCATCTGCCTCTAACCTGGCCTGCTCCTTTTGAGCCAAGTCATTCATCGCATCAATCCGGCCAGTTTGTGCGGACAGATTGCTGGGCTGCATGGTCGAGGCAATTCTGAATTCTCGCAGCGATCGGCGTGGCCAGCCACGCAAGATATAGGTTGAGGCTAAGCCGGCACGAAAATCGATATTGGCAGGTGCTTTCCGGACCAATTCAGTAAAGTGCTCTTCGGCTTGACTCAGTGCTCCTTCATCAATTTTGAGCCATCCTTGGGCCAGCGCAATTTCAGACTTAAAATAGTTTGCTCGTTTACCTTCCCCGATCACCCAGTCATTTTCCTGATCCAATCGATCGAGGATTTGCCGCGAATCCCTGATCTGGCCCAAATCAAGATGCGCATACGCTTTTCCAAGACGTGATTCCGACGATGTGGGATCGTCCAGTAATATTCTTTCATACAGTTCTATTGCCCGCTCTGGCTGGTTTAGTGACAAATAGGACTTGGCTGCAGATTCCAAAACCCAGGTGGGTGGAGTGATGTGCTGCTCCAATAGCGATTCATAAGCCTTTATCGCCAGTGCATAATCTTCGTTTTCGGTCACAGCCACAACGTGGTCAAATTTTGATCTAAGGTTGTCTTCCTCTTTCAACAACGGTGATAGTTGGGCAATAGCCAGCTTTGCTTCATTCCAGTTCAGTGAGTCAACGACCATGTCTCCCTTGATCTCTGTCTGCAGCTCCAGGTCTTCGGGAAGTCGAGTTATTGCCTGATCCAGGGCGTAGGAGCTGGCGCCCATATGGGACATGGCAATCAGGGCGCGGCGGGTCGAGATCGTCTGGTCGGGCCACTTTCTTGAAATGGCCTCATATTCCAACACGGCGTCCCAGTGCTTGCCCTGCTGTTCAAGCATCCATGGGTGCAGAAGGTTCAGCTCCAGGCTGGAAGGATTCGCTCGGATAAATTCTGCCAATTGCTTTTCCGCTTCGGCATGCTTTCCCGAGCGGAATATACTCTCCACTAAGCCTGACTGAGTTAATTCGTCATTCGGGTTGCGCGCCAGCAGAGTGCGGAAGTTATTCGCCGCATCTTCAAACATTTCCTCATCCATATAGGCATGAGCCATGTCACGGATGAGATAATCCGGTTTATCGAATGATGCAGGCAACTGCTCATAGAGCTTGATGGCACGGGCGTTCTGCCCGTCCCAGGTCAGGATTACGAGGTAATCGGCGGTGACTCCGGGCGCGTGCTCAGGATCGCGAACTACGGGCGCGAGCAGCTCCAAAGCTTCTTTGCGCTGGTCGTTTCTGGCCAGTTCCAGGGCTTGCTGGTGCAATGCTTCGATCAGTGCAGGGTTGTCGAGCAGGCTATCCTCAATTGCCGCTGACTCCCGTTCAATGGGAGCGGCAGCCAGTGCTGCCTGGGGCATCAGGCCGTGCAATAGGGTGCTGAGCAAAAGAGCACTCAAGATGGTGACAGGGGGAGCCACCATGCATGGAAGCATTCTTTCCTTCGCGTCAATTGATCTGGTGATCAAGCTCATAATGCCCGTATCTACCCGCTTTCCGGTCTGTCGAATATACCCTTTTGTGGCTACTTCGATTGGCCCAAATTGTTCCTTGGGATATTACGCTTAAAGGGTGTGAGCACCCTTGTAGTATAGGTCACATCCAATTCATGGGTGGCAACTCGCTAGCCCAAAAGCAGTATTCCCCAGACTAAGGTGGCCAGGATAATGGCGCAGAGTACTGCGGCAGCGCCCATGTCTTTGGCGCGACCGGCGAGCTCATCTTTTTCCAGTCCGCTACGGTCAACCGTCGCTTCCACAGCTGAATTCAGCAGTTCGATGATGATGACAAGCATCCAGCTGCCGATCAGCATGGCTCTCTCCATGGGGGTTTCACCGAGCCAAAGCCCCAAAGGAATGGCAATCACGAGAACCGCCAGCTCTTGTTTGAACGCCCGTTCGTTCCAGGCGGCCTTCAGGCCCTGCAATGAGTACCCGAGGGCGCGCAAGAGCTGGTCTGGCGATAGTGCGTTACGGTTTGACAAGGCTAAGCTGTGGCCGGTTGAGAAAATTTCGGTGTCAGGGGCGGCGGCTGGAAAATCGCAACAGGGAAAGCTGCGGCGGGGTCGGATTTTCAATGGAAACGGGATAATCACCGGAAAAACAGGCATCGCAATGAACGTTCCGTGGTGCGCCGACCGCCCGGTACAGTCCTTCGAATGAAACAAATTCTAGGGTATCCGCACCAATGGCACGGCACATCTCCTCGGTCGACATCTGATTGGCCATCAGTTCACCGGCGTCCGGCGTGTCGATGCCGTAAAAGCACGAATGCATGGTCGGCGGGCTGGAGATGCGCATATGAATTTCCTTGGCGCCGGCTTTCCGAACCATCTCCACGATTTTGCTGCTGGTCGTGCCGCGCACGATCGAATCATCCACCAGCACCACGCGCTTTCCTTTGATCAGGTCGCGGTTCGGGTTGAGTTTGAGTTTGACGCCAAAATGGCGGATCGAGTGCTGAGGTTCGATAAAAGTTCGACCGACATAGTGATTGCGTATCATGCCCATCTGGAAGGGGATGCCGGAACCTTCGGCGAAACCCATGGCCGGTGGCGTGCCCGAGTCGGGCACGGGCACAACAATATCCGCCTCCACCGGCGCTTCGCGCGCAAGCTCAACGCCAATGCGGTATCGCGCATCATAAACGTTAATGCCCTCTAGGGTGGAATCCGGTCGGGCGAAATAGACGTATTCAAAAACGCAGAACTTGCTGCTTCCGCCATGGCCAAAGGGGAACAGGCTGCGCAAGCCGTTTTTGTCGATGATGAGCATTTCGCCGGGCTCGATATCCCGAACGAATTCGGCGTCGATCAGGTCGAAGGCGCAGGTTTCCGATGACAGCACATAACTGTCGCCGAGCTTGCCCAGCACCATGGGTCTGATGCCATGCGGGTCGCGCAAACCGATCAATCTGGTTTCAGTCAGTACCACAAGCGAAAAAGCGCCGCGTAGCTGGCGCGTGGCGTCGGCCAGCCGATCCTCCGGACTGTTTGCCCTGCTCTTGGCCACCAGGTGAATCAGCACTTCGGTATCCGAGGTCGACTGGAAGATGGAACCCTGCCGCTCCAGATCCTTGCGCAGTTCTCTGGCGTTGACGATGTTGCCGTTATGGCACATGGCGATACCGCCGTGGTTGTATTCATATGAAAATGGCTGGCAATTGCGGATCTCCGAATCGCCCGATGTGGAATAGCGCACATGGCCGATGCCGGCATGGCCGATCAGGCGTTCGATGTCGCTGGGCTGGAAGACATCGGCCACCAATCCCATATCACGGTGGCTGTTGAAACTATGGCCGTCGGTGCTGACGATGCCTGCCGATTCCTGGCCGCGATGTTGCAGGGCGTACAGGCCGAGATACGTGAGGTTTGCGGCCTCAGGATGGTTGAACACGCCAAAGACGCCGCATTCGTCGTGGAAATGATCGTCCAGAAGGTGGTCGGCTGTCATTTCGTCAATTCCTCAAATTTCGATTGCAGCTTTTCGCGGTCGTTGTCGGTCAGGCCGTCATCCGGCAGCATATCAGAGACTTTCTTCTTGAGAACCGTTAACTTGCTTTGGCGGGAGAAGGGATAATCGTACGGGATGGCTTTACCGAGCATATCGCCCAGTTTTACGGCATATGTTGCGAGTACGCTGTTCTTCACGAACGAGGCAGTGGGTTTTCCCATCGAGGTGTAAATCAGCATTCCCAGGCCGATGAGCAATATGCCCCGGGTGAGGCCGAACAGCAGGCCGAGCGTCCGGTCGGTCGCCGTCAGGTCGGCGGCGATCATCAACCGGCGTATCACCGCGCCGATCATCGCTACGATCACAACGATAAGAATGAACATCAGGCAAAAGCCGACGACATCCGCCACCGTGTCATTGCTGATGATTCCGTCAAGCTGGTCGCCGGCCCAGCCCGAGGTTCGCGTAGCCACAAGAAAGGCGGCGATGAGCCCGATCAGGGAAATCATTTCGCGCACAAAACCGCGCCAGAGCGAAATGATCATGGAAATGCCGACGATGGCGATCAGAAGGTAGTCAAAAAGATTCAAGCAAGACCCGCCTGTGTAGCTTCTGCCAGATTGCGCACGGGGATACACCGTGGCATCGACCGCTGATCCGCCGGCATTGTAGCCGATGCCTTCAGCTCCCGCACGCGTTCGTGGTTCTCTCTGGGCATGAGCAGCTTGGCAAAACCCAGGCTGGCCGCCTCGCGGGCGCGGGCTTCGGGTTGACCCACGGGCCGTACTTCGCCCGTAAGTCCCACTTCGCCGAATACGGCCAGGTCGTTCGGCAGCGCCTTTTCCTGGCAGGCCGAGATCATGGCGAGCAACACGGCCAGGTCGGCAGCCGGCTCGGTCAGCCGCACGCCGCCGGCTACATTGATGTACACATCCTGATCGGAAAGGTGCAGTCCTACGCGTCGCTCAAGTACGGCGGTCAGCATGGCTACTCTTCCACTATCAAGCCCGATGGCCGAGCGCCGTGGCGTGGCGTAAACGGTGGGTGCGACCAGCGCTTGGATTTCGACCAGCAGCGGCCGCGTTCCTTCCATGCAGGCCAGAACCACCGAACCCGGCGTATGGCTGGAACGCTCGGCCAGGAACAGGCGGGAAGCGTCGGTAATGCCGAGCAGTCCCTTGTCGTGCATCTCGAATACTCCGATTTCGCCCGCCGGTCCGAAGCGGTTCTTGACCGCTCGCAGGATACGGTATTGATGTCCACGGTCGCCTTCGAAATACAGTACGGCATCGACCATATGTTCGAGTACGCGCGGTCCGGCAATGCTCCCGTCCTTGGTGACATGGCCGACCAGCAGCAAGGCATGGCCAAGCAGCTTGGCCGACTGAATCAGGCTGGCAGCGGTTTCACGCACCTGCGAAACGGTGCCCGGGGCGGAAGTCAGTCGGCTGGAGACCATGGTCTGCACCGAATCGATGATGACGGCGATCGGTCGGATGTTGTTGATGGTCTGGATGGCGGAGTCGACGTCGATGCCCGCCGCGATCTGCACGTTCCTGTGCATGGCGTCGATGCGTTCGCCTCTGAGTTTCACCTGTTCGGGCGATTCTTCGCCGGTGATGTAGAGCACCGGACCATCGGCGGCAAGTTTTTCCGCCGCCTGCAACAGCAGGGTGGATTTGCCGATTCCCGGATCGCCGCCTATGAGGATGGCCGATCCCGGCACCAGACCGCCACCGAGGACGCGATCCAGCTCTTCAATGCGCGTGCTGTTGCGGCTGCTCTGCCGGCCCTCGACTTCCGTGATCGACCTGGGGCTCAGTGGCGCGGCTTTTTTGCCGGTCGGGGAGGTTGATGCGAGAAGCTGCTCGCTAATCGTGTTCCATGCCCGACAGTCGGGGCATTGCCCCATCCATTTACGGTGCTCGGCGCCGCATTCGGCGCAGACATAAATACTGCTGGCCATGTGCGCGGCAGCCTACCTTTTGCCGGGGGGCGCGGTCACCACCCAATTCAGGCGATTCTTTAGCAGGCGGCAGAGTTCCATGAGACAATCTACTATACTCGCTAGGGGAACCGGTTTTCGGCCTGAAAGGAGGGCGATTCTGTCGCTCATGAAATCAGAGTGTACCGATTAACGAAATGTGACCTCGACCGCCTGCTGGCCGTACTTTCGCAGCAGGGCTTTCGCACGCTCGCCCCCGTCGAACGGGATGGAACGGTGATGTGGGATGCCATCGAATCCGCCGCTTCGCTGCCGTGGGGGCGAAGGGATTGCCAGCAACCGGGCGACTACCGGCTTGAGGCAGGAAACGACAAACTCTGCTTCGACGTCGTGAACGGGCCTCAGTCGCTGAAGCCGCTTACCTTTGTCGCACGTGAACGGCTTTCATCCATCAGTCGCCAAGAAGGCGACGATGGTGTCTGCAAGATCAATTTTTATCCGGCGAAGCCGGAGCCCGAAAAAATCGCCGTGCTCGGCGCTCGTGCCTGCGATGTGGCTGCGCTTGCCATGCAGGAAAAAGTGCTCGCACAGGGCGAATACGCCGATCCGTTTTTTGCCGCACGCAAGGAGGCGCTGCTGGTCATTGTCGTGAACTGCACCCGCTCGGCCGACACCTGCTTTTGCGCCTCGATGAAAACAGGACCGAAGCCCTCGTCCGGTTTCGATATCGCCATGACCGAGCTGGAGGATATGTTTCTGATCGAGGCAGGCAGTGAGAAAGGCGGAGCTATCCTGGATGCACTGGCACTACCGGCAGCAGAAAATGATGAGGTCGAGGCGGCAGAGAGCGCCATTGCCGCGGCAGCTGCATCACAGAGCCGAAGCGTTGATCAGCAGGGCCTGCCGCAGGCGCTTTACGATGCGCACAATCACCCGAACTGGGAAGTCGTAGCCAGCCGCTGTCTCTCCTGTACCAATTGCACCATGGTCTGCCCGACCTGCTTCTGCCATGCGGTGGAAGAGGTGCCGAGCCTGGATCGCGGCGAGAGTGAGCGATTCAGGGCCTGGGACTCCTGTTTTTCACCGGAACACGGTTACATCCATGGCAAGAACATGCGGCCGACGACAAGAGAGCGCTATCGCATGTGGATGACGCACAAGCTGGGCGCATGGATCGATCAGTTCGGCGCATCCGGCTGTGTCGGCTGCGGACGGTGCACGTCATGGTGTCCGGCTGGAATTGATTTCGTCGAGGAGTACGGAAAAGTGAGAGAAAGCTCGTGAGCGTGGCGGCCTGTTCTTCGACCGCCAAAGCGATGCGCGCCCACGATATCCATCCCGCCCGCATCATCGAAAAGCTGGAGGAGACGCCGGGCATCTACACATATCGCCTGCGGTTCGAGGAGCAGGAAATTGCCGACTGCTTCGCCTTCGCTGGCGGCCAGTTCAACATGCTTTACATTTTTGGCGTTGGCGAGGTGCCGATCTCCATCGTTTCTGATCCGGAGGATTCCCATATCCTCGACCACACCATTCGCGTCGTCGGTCGCGTCACCGAGGTGATCGGCCGCATGGGCGTGGGCGACGTAATGGGGGTGCGCGGCCCGTTCGGCAGAGGATGGCCGCTGGAAGAGGCGAAGGGAAAGGATGTGCTGGTGGTGACCGGCGGCCTGGGCTGTGCGCCGGTGGTGGGAGCCATTGAATACATGTTCCGCCGGCGCGAGCAATATGGACATATCCGCATCATGCATGGCGTCAAGACGCCGCGCGACCTGCTCTACCGCGAACGTTTCGATCTGTGGCGCAAGGAACCGGACACGGAAGTGCTGCTGGCAAGCGATCAGCCGGAGAAGACCTGGCGCTACCATACCGGCGTGATTACCGAGCTGTTCGAGATCGTGGAAATGGATCCGGCCAACACCGTCTGCATGATGTGCGGGCCTGAGATCATGATGAAGCTGGCCGCCCGCCGCCTGACCGAGCGCGGCCTGCCGGAAAATGCGCTCTACCTTTCCATGGAACGCAATATGCAGTGTGGTATCGGCCTGTGCGGCCACTGTCAGATCGGGCCGTATTTCTCATGCCGAGACGGGCCCGTGATGCGTTACGACCTGATCGCATCGTTTCTGGCGAAGGATGTCTGATATGAGCCCGGTGAAGAGGGACAAACCGCGACTGGCCGTCTTCAAGTTCGCATCCTGCGATGGCTGCCAGTTGTCCATTCTCAGCCTGGAAGAAGACCTGCTGATTCTCGATGAAGCGGTGGATATCGCCTATTTTCCCGAAGCGTCGAGCAAGATGCAGCCCGGCCCTTACGATGCGGCGCTGGTGGAAGGTTCGATCTCCACGCCGGAGCATCTGCATCAGATCGCTGAAATCCGGGAGCAGAGCAAGGTGTTGATCACCATCGGCGCCTGTGCCACGGCGGGTGGATTGCAGGCGCTGCGCAACTTTGCCGATGTCGATCATTTCACCGAAGTGGTCTATGCCCATCCTGAATATATCGAATCGCTGTCGACCTCCACGCCGGTATCGGAGCATGTGAAGGTGGATTTCGAGTTGTGGGGTTGCCCGATCGACAAGGCGCAATTGAGGCATGTGCTCAGCGATCTGCTGGCAGGGGTCATGCCAAGGCTGCCGGAGCAGAGCCTGTGTCTGGAGTGCAAGCGCCAGGGCCATGCCTGCGTGCTGGTGGCCGAGGGAGCGCCCTGCCTCGGGCCGGTCACACGCACCGGCTGCGGCACAATCTGTCCTTCCATGGGCAAGGCATGCTACGGCTGTTTCGGCCCGGCAGACCTGTCTTTTCCGTACGGCAGGGAGCGGGCCAATGCCGCTTCGCTGGCGCAGCGTTTCTCTTCGCAACTGGGCATGAGCGGGGATGAGATTCGTCGCCGCTTTCACCTGATCTACGGCTATATGAGCCCGTTCAGGGAGATTGGCGGGGAGATCGAGGAGGAGCAGGACCGATGAGCAGCCGCAGGATTCGAGTCGATATGGTGGCCCGCGTGGAGGGCGAGGGTGCGCTCGACGTGGAGCTGTATGGCGAAGATATCCGCGACGTGCGGCTTAATATCTTCGAGCCGCCGCGCTTCTTCGAGGCGTTTCTGCAGGGACGTCACTTCTCGGAGGTTTCCGATATTGTCGCCCGCATCTGTGGCATCTGTCCGGTGGCTTACCAGATGAGCGCCGTGCATGCCTTCGAGAAGCTGTTCGATGTAGCGATCGACCCGGAAGTCCGCAGGCTCAGAAGGCTGCTGTATTGTGGCGAGTGGCTCGAGAGCCATGCGCTGCATATCTATATGCTGCAGGCGCCCGACTTTCTGGGATTCGATTCGGCGCTCGAGATCAGCCGCAGCGCGCCGGATGTGGTCAGGCGCGGATTGCGGCTGAAGAAGGTGGGCGATGCCATCCTGAAAACGCTCGGCGGGCGGGCGGTGCACCCGGTGTCGGTATGTGTCGGCGGGTTTACACGCGTGCCTTCGAAGCAGGCGCTGACAGCGCTGCTCGACGATCTGCATTGGTCGCGCGAGGCGGCGGTCGAGACGATCCGCTGGGTGGCCGGTCTGGAGTTTCCCGAATTCGACATGGATTATACCTTTGTCTCGCTCAGGCATGCCGATGAATATCCGTTCAACGAAGGCGATGTGGCGGTATCAGGGGAGGCGGGGCAGGCAACAATTCCCGTTGCCGATTTCGAACAGCACTTCGAAGAGGAGCACGTAGCCCACTCCAATGCCCTGCACTGCCACTACCACGGCCAGTCCTATTTCGTCGGGCCGCTGGCGCGGCTGAATATCAACCATGACAGGCTGCACCCGCTTGCCGCCTCGATGTTGCAGGAAACGGGGCTGGCGCTTCCGCTGGTCAATCCGTTTCACAGTATCGTGGCACGCGCCATCGAAGTGCTTGAGGCGGTGGAGGAGGCCATCGATATTATCGAGGGCTATACGCCGCCTGCCCAATCTTTCGCCGACGTTCAGCCGCAGGCGGGTGAATGCATGGCCGCCACCGAAGCGCCGCGCGGCATGCTTTATCATCGCTACGGGGTTGACGCCAAAGGCCTGATCACGGAGGCGAAAATCGTACCGCCGACCTCGCAGAACCAGACACGGATCGAAGCGGATATCCGCATGCTGCTGCCGTCCGTGATCAAGCGGCAGGATGAGGAAATCGCTCATGCCTGCGAGAGGGTGATCCGCTGTTACGACCCCTGCATTTCATGCGCCACCCACTTCCTTAAACTTACCGTGAATAGAAACTGATGGGTGTGGTTCGCATCATCGGCCTGGGCAATGAATGGGCCGGTGACGACGCCATCGGTCTGGTGGCGGCGGAGCGGCTGCGCGAAAGAAACTTGCCGGGCGTGGAGGTTGCGACCCACGAGGTGCCGGACTGGGAAATGTTCGAGAATCTCCAACCCCAGGATCTGCTGATTTTTATCGACGCCTGCCAGAGCGCCTGCCAGAGCGCCTGTCGGATCGGGTCAGAGCCGGGAACGATCCTCGAGCTTCATGCCGATGATGTGGCGGAGCATGGCGTGCGGCATTGCTCTTCGCACGGGCTGGGATTGGCGCATTGGCTCTCCATGGCCGAGGTGCTGGGGGCGAAAACCGGCCATGTGCTGATCTATGCCGTGGAGATTTCCGATGCGTCCATGGGCGGCGGGCTTTCAGATGCCGTGGAGCGGGCGATTCCCGAATTGCTGGCGAAGATTGAAAGCAGGATCACCGGTCACGCCTCGGGACCAGTTTAGGCGCGAGACTTATTCGAAGGCCAATTAGGTATTGTGCCCCCGGAATTCTTCCCAATGATGAATCCTCAATAAGCTAAAGAGATACTCCAGATGCCCGGCGGCGCTGTTTCAGGTGCCGCAGAAGGTCTGTCGCACCTCCTCATGCGGTTCTGGGGCAAGCTCGTAGTGCGCGCACCCAGGCTGCTCTTCACAGGGTTTCGCCAGCAGATCGACCAGTGCGTGGAAGGGCGCGAAGTCGCCTGCGTAGGCTGCCGCGATCGCTTGCTCCACCCGGTGGTTTCTCGGAATATAGACTGGGTTCGACTGCCGCATCAGCCTGAGCTTCTCTTCTGTATTCGTCCCATCGTTCCAGAGCTGCTTCCATGCTTGCAGCCAGCGGCGCCCCGCCTCCTCGTCCGCAAACAGTTCAAGCAATAGCCCTTCCTCTCCTCCCCCTGCCAGTTGCGTCAACCGACGGAAGAAGAGCGTGAAGTCGACCTGGTTGTCCGCCATGATGGAGAGCGTCGCTTCGATGAACTGCGCATCGGCACCGACGCCTGCCAGCCCCAGTTTCGCTGAAAATACAGTGACGTA
>Ga0316187_10005444_pt1 | contig 10987 bp, 9 predicted proteins | sample CroRivburrow1_MG_FD_204927 | JGI IMG/M metagenome (GOLD analysis project Ga0316187, IMG submission 204927) | Coastal sediment microbial communities from Maine, United States - Cross River worm burrow 1 | ecosystem: Environmental > Aquatic > Marine > Coastal > Sediment | place: USA: Maine...
CACCAGATTGCCGATCTCAGCGCTGCCGATGGTATACGGGATGTCGATCAGCCCGGTCAGCGGGAAGCGGTCGCTGGTGGCGCCGTGGAGTATCCAGCCAATGTCCATCTGGCCGCGACGCACCATGTCATAGTAATCGGGCATGGGGCCGAGCTGGGCGCTGGGAAACACCTGGATGTCCAACTGCCCGTCGCTCCGGGTGCGCAAATCGTCTGCCCAGGACTGGATGTACTGACCCATCGGGTGGCCGGCGGGCAAAAAATGCCCAAGCTTCATCTCATAGGTCTCGGCCTGCGCCGGACCGGCCAGGAAAAGCAACAACAGCGCACAGACCAAGCCCATAATACGCATGACCGGCATCCTCCAAAGTCTTACGCGGATCACAAAACAACAGACCCCGAGCAAGGGTTCAGGGCATCTTTAAGGAAGGTCTGAACAATTGCTCAGACCTTCCCTAACAACTAGCCGCTCGAGCAAGTCACCGCAAGTCCGACGCGACCGGGAAAGCGCGGCGGCCAATGACTCAGGGTTCGCGAATCACCAGGCGGTCCTGCTCCTGAACCAGGCTGTAGCGTGAGAGAAAGCTCATGCCCAGGAGCACATATTGATCTGACAGATCGGGCACCACGTGGGCGGGCACATCCACCGCCCCGAGAGGACCGACGCTGAGACTGCCGACCGAGGTCTGGTAGGTCACGGTCTTGCCCGCGGCGGTTTCGGCCATTTGCTGCCGCCCCTGCCGCAGCCGGGCCTGACTGGCCAAGCGGGCCGGAATCGCCACCGTGGTCGCGCCGGTGTCGATCAGAAACCGCGCCGCCACGCCGTTCAGATACCCATCCGCCAGATAGTGTCCGGACGGCTGCCGAACCAGCACCAGTTCGCGTGCGCCGGTCGGCGCCACTGCCGCGACAACTGTGTCTTGGGCGTTGGCAATATGAGCCTCCGGCAGCAGACCATCGTCCTCACCCGCAGCCAGTACCATGACCCGGCTGACCGGGCGGTCGGCGGACTGCCCAAGCACCAGCACGTGACTGTAGCCGGCGAGCAGACGTTTCAATGCCTGCTCCAGCGGCAAATCGGAGAACCGTATGCTGAGCTCACCCTCTACGGACGCGTCGATCCGGAACTGCATACCCGTATGGCGTGCTATCGCCCCCAGCACCTGGGCCAAGGGAGCCCGATCGAGATTGACGCTGAGGTGGCCGTCGCTGTAGTGAATCTGACCCGGTTCCAGTGCATGCGCTACGGCGCCGGCAAAGATGAGCCAGAACATCAACCCAATGGCGGCGCCCCCGTGCAGCCCCCGGCGCCGCGCCTGCTCGGAGGATTGGCATCTCCGACTCACCTCAGCTGATCCTGCGTACCAGGTCATGATCGTCAGTCACTCCTACGGAAGGTCTGATCAATTGCTGCGATCCACAAGCCAGTCGCACCTGAACGGCTGAGCCGGAACCGCGACTGGTTCAACTGGAAAACGCGCAAATCAAGATGATCCGGTCTTTTCCATGGCGCTTGCCACCCGATATCGCGATGATGCATACACCATAGACAGTCCGCCGCGCGTACACACCCCGCGAACGCCAAAGAGCACAATCATGCTGATCCGATCCGGCTACGACATCATTTTCGAATACCCGGCGCCAACGCCGGTCATCGCGATGCTCTACATGCACCCTTCCCGCGACCCTTCAGTCCGCCAGAATGACTACCTGCTGGTGGACCCACAGGTCAAGATCAGCGGCTACACCGATGGGTTCGGCAACCGCTGCGCCCGGATGATCGCGCCGGCCGGGCAACTGCGGCTATGGAATCAGACGGTGGTGGAGGACAGCGGCCAACCCGACCGACAGTGGACGGAGGCCGCCGAGCACGAGATCCACGACCTGCCCGATGAGACCCTGAACTTCCTGATCGCAAGCCGCTACTGCGAAGTGGACCGCATGCTCGACGTTGCCTGGCAGCTTTTCGGCAACACTCCCAGGGGCTGGGGCAGGGTGCAAAGTGTCTGCGACTTCGTCAACCAACACATCCACTTCGACTATTTCCAGGCGCGCAGCACGCGAACCGCGTACGAGGCCTACCAGGAGCGCGTGGGGGTCTGCCGTGACTTCACCCATCTCGCGGTCACCCTTTGCCGCTGCCTGAACATCCCGGCACGCTATTGCACCGGCTATCTCGGCGATATAGGGGTGCCGGCATCCCAGGACCCCATGGATTTCAGCGCCTGGTTTGAGGTCTATCTGGGCGGCAAATGGCACACCTTCGACGCCCGCAACAACGTCCCGCGAATCGGCCGAATTCTGATGGCGCGCGGCCGGGATGCGGCGGATGTGGCCCTGCTGACCGCCTTTGGCATGAGCCGGCTGGATCGATTTACGGTGTGGAGCGACGAGGTCACTGAAAAGGATATGAGCAGCGAGTCGAGTTGAAAAAGCCTCACTCGGCACGATACGGCGTTGAAAACGCCCTCAAAATGCTCACCTGCTGGGTGAAAACTGCGCTTTCTCGGTCGTTTTCGCCTTGCCTCCCACTCGAGCAAGACTTCTTCAACAGGCTGCTTGGCAAACGATCCGCTCCCGAGCCAAACGGGCGCCCTACGCGCCTGCGCTCAGTAGCGCCTTGACCGGCCCGATGATGTTTTTCACCCTCTGCGGCCCCACGTATTCGCAGTCCAGGCTCAGCGTTCCCTGCATTGCGGTATGGACGGGCTCGGGGATACAAATACCCCCGGGCTCTGCCAGGGCCTCGACACGGGCGGCCAGTTTGACGCCATCGCCGTGGATGTTGCCTCGATGCTCGATCAGGTCGCCCAGGTTCACGCCGATTCGAAACCGGAGTTGTTACGCTTCAGGCGAACCTTCAGTCCGGTGTGTGAACGATCCCTGTATGGCGACCGCGCAGCGCACCGCGTCCACCGGTGAGCCGACTGTGTCGGCCAAATCGGCATAGAGAATGGCGGCGAGCCGCCTTGGTAACCGGTCCTGCATTCTGCCACGTCTTGTTTTTCAACAGGCAGTTAGAGGGTAGGATAGCGCGGCCGTCCAGGACCAAGGCAAACCATGAAACTGTGCCGAAATCTTACCGCCTCCCTGCTGATCGCGCTGGGTATCGCCAATGCGGCGGCCAGCGCTGAGTCTCCACCGGCGGCGGAAGACCAGGCTACCCAGGACACGGTGGTGCTGCTACACGGCCTGTGGCGCAGTAGGACGGCCATGTGGCTGATGTCTCACCGCCTCGAGAATGCCGGATTCCAGGTACAGAACATCGGTTACGATTCCACCCATGAGACCCCGGAGCAGATCCTAAACAGCGTCGCTGCCCAGATCGACGCCTGCTGCAAGGCGCTGCCGCATACCGTGCACTTCGTTGGACATTCCCTGGGTGGTTTGATCATTCGTGCCTATCTGGCTGACAATGCCGTACGCCAACAGGGCCGCGTGGTGTTGATCGGTACCCCAAACAAGGGCACACCCCTGGTTGACGCGTTCCAGGACAGCTGGTGGCTGGCCCTCGCCGGACCCACCGCCAGGGCTCTGGGCACGGGTCCGGACAGCTTCCCAAAATCGCTGCCACCACCGGAGTACCCGGTGGGCGTCATTGCCGGCCTGAGCGAGAACGGTCTGGCGCAGCACCTCCTGGCGGACAGCAGCGACGGAATGGTGCCGGTGGAGTCCACCAAACTGGTTGGCATGGTGGATTTCATCCTGGTCGAATCCGGACACTCCAGCATGCGCTACAGCGAGGAAGTGGCCCGCCAAACCATCTCGTTCCTGCGCCGGGGCCGGTTTGTGCACCCACCCTAGGGAAGTTCGGCGCCGGACTGCCACTTTTATTTCGCGCCACCCCTGCCCGACCCCAGGCAGTTGGTTTATTCTTGGTAGAGTCCGTATCAACACATCTGTAACGCTGCCATGGCAAAATTACTGGTCGTCAATTCAGAGGAAGGCACCGAGGTCCAGTTTCTGAGGGGCATCCTGACCCGTTCCCTCTTAAAAGTGGGGCTCAAGTTCGACGAGGCCTTCCAATTCGCGTCGGATATTCGAGATCATCTGAGTAATACATCGAAGATCGAGAGCAGCGCCCTGCGAGACCTGGTCGCCGATCGGCTGCGAAAGAAGCTGAGCGAACGCATGGCGGTGCGTTATCTCGCCTTCGCCGAACCGGACGATATCTTTACCGTTCGCCATAGTTCGGGCCAGGAAACGGCTTTCTCGTTCGAAGCGCATCGCAAGACCCTGGAGTCCTGCGGCGTTCCGGAACGCCAGGCCAGCGAACTCACCCAGAGAATCTATCGGCACTTCGTAGACCGGAAACGAGAGGTAATCGGGTCGTCCTACCTGGGTCGATTCACCTATCGCTGCCTGCAACGCGATGTGGGTGCCTGGGCCGCCGAACGCTACCTGGCCTGGCGCAAATTCGGCAACAGCGGCATCCCGCTGGTACTGCTGCTAGGGGGTGCGCCGGGCACCGGCAAAAGCACCATTGCGACCGCCCTGGCCGCGCGTCTGGACATCTTCCGCACTCAGTCGACCGATATGCTTCGCGAAGTGATGCGGGTGATGATGCCGGAGCAACTGCTGCCGATTCTGCACCGATCGTCTTTTGACGCCTGGCGTGTGCTGCCGAAAGGCGATTGGCTCGAGGATCAGGAAGGGCGGGTGGCCGCCGGCTTTCGCAATCAGGCAGATCTGCTGAGTGTGCCCTGTAGCGCGGTGATGGATCGTGCGATTCGTGAGCGCGTTTCGCTGGTACTGGAAGGGGTGCACATCGACCCCAAACTGATCGACCGCCTGCCCAAGAATGACGAAATCATCGTGGTGCCGGTGATGCTGGGTATTCTCAAGCAGGATTTGCTGCGAAAGCGCATCCAGGGCCGAGGGGGTACCATCCCCCACAGGAGGGCGGAGCGCTACCTGAAGAACTTCGACTCCATCTGGCACCTTCAATCGTATCTGCTGGATGAAGCGGACAAGGCCAAGATTCCAATCGTGGTGAATCAGGACCGGGAAGAGACGTTGTCGGAAATACTGCGTCTGGTGGTGGACAAGGTGTCCATCGTACTCAAGCCGTCCCTGGAAAATGTCTTTCCCACCGCCGAAGCAAGCTGACGAAACCATGCCCAACAGGCAAACGAGGCCAGAGTGGAAGTGATCCGGAAAGGCATGATGGTGGTGCTGGACGGCCTGGGAGATCGATGCAGTCCAGCTCTCAACGGTATGACACCCCTGGAGGCGGCGGACACCCCGGCACTGGATCGGTTCGCCGGCAACGGTGTCTGCGGTATGGTCGACCCACTCTACCCGGGCGTTCCGGTGGGAACCCACACCGGTACCGGCGTGCTCATGGGACTGTCGGTGCGAGATGCGACACGGCTGGCGCGGGGTCCGGTGGAAGGGGCCGGTGTCGGCCTGGATCTCAAGCCCGGAGAGGTTCTCCTGCGATGCAATTTCGCCACCCTGATGGATCAGAACGGGCGATTGGCAATCGAGGACAGGCGCGCAGGCCGCATTCGAAGTGATACCGAAGCCCTGGCGGCCTCACTGCGTGATCTGGACCTGGGTCACGGCATCACCGGGTCGCTGCATGCCGCGACCCATCACCGGGCTGTTCTGCATCTTAAGGGTGAGGGCCTGTCGCCAGAGGTGTCCAACACCGATCCCGGCAGTGGCAAACAGGCGCGGGGCGTATTAATCGCCAGTCCGTTGGATGCCGGCAACGCGGCGGCGGTCATCACCGCCGAGGCGATCAACGCGTTTGTGAGTCAAGCCCATCAACGACTGTCCGCGCACCCGGTAAACGCGGCCCGGGTCGGCGCCGGTTTGCTGCCCGCCAACGGTATTCTGACCCGCGGCGCCGGCACCATTTCAAAATTCCGCAACCTGATCGAGCAACTGGATCTTCGAGCGGCGGTCGTGACCGGGGAGCGCACCGTGGTGGGGCTGGCCAGACTGCTGGGATACGATACCATCGTCCGAGACGACTTCACCGCCCTGCCGGACACCAATCTGGTCGGAAAAGTCGAGGCGGCCAGGAACGCGCTGGAGGATCACGATTTTGTGCTCTTGCACATAAAAGGCCCGGATATCTGCGCCCATGACCGCGATCCGCAGGGTAAGCGAGACATGATCGAGCGGATTGATGCCGCCATGGAAAGCCTGGAACGCTCGGACTTCGTAATCGGCGTCACCGGGGACCATTCCACCGACAGCAATACCGGCCGGCATTGCGGCAATCCCGTGCCCAGTCTCCTGTATTCACCCAACGGACGGCACGACGGCGTGTTCACCTTCAACGAAGCGGCTTGCTCCGGAGGCGGCCTGGGGCGGCTTTCCGCCACCGGTTTTCTGGCCAGCCTGCTCGACTCCATGGGTGCGATGGTTAACTACTCGCCGTCACAACGAACCTTATTTTTCTAAGGCCTCGGACGTAACCCGGCGTCCGACGGAGACCACCTGCCGCAATCGACCGGCCTGAAACGCCTTCCCTCCCTGTAGGGCGTCAGTCACGGGCCATGGCCCAGTGCGCCAACGCCCGCTCCTAGGACCGACGCCTCCGGCTGATTGACGGCCCCTTACCCCTGTATTTCGGCACTCAATCTGATTTTATGACATGTGTCAAAAACACCGGCCGCATAGCGGGTTATTGTGTCATCTGTTTCCACAATGCGTGGAATGTAAAAGGAAAAGCCCATGTCATCAACCACCAACCCCCTGGCCAATCTATTTGGCCGCTCGCCGTTCAAGCCGTTGCAGCAACACATGATCGCCGCCGCTGACTGCGCCCGCCTTGTGGTGCCTCTACTGGAGGCACTCTGCGACGGGGATCAGGCGCGCGTGGAGACCATAAAGGAGGAGATTTTTCAACACGAGGAGAAAGCGGACAGTATCAAAAACGAGCTCCGGGCCCATTTGCCCAAAAGTCTGCTGATGCCGGTGGACCGGAGAGACCTGCTGGAAGTCCTGCAGATGCAGGACTCGGTCGCCGACACCACCCAGGACATCGCCGGCCTTCTGGTGGAACGCCAGATGGAGGTTCCCGAAGTGATGAAGGAACCCCTGCTGATCCTGGCCAGGCGCTGTGTCGATACCTGTGACGAGGCCGCCAAGATCATTGCCGAGACGGATGAACTGCTGGAAATGGGGTTTCGCGGGCGAGGAGCCACCCGGGTCGAGGAAATGGCGGATGCACTCAATCTGATCGAGGACGAAACCGACCTGCTGGGCATCGAATTGACCCGCATTCTGTTCCGACACGAAGACGAGATTAAACCGGTCTCCGTCATGTTCTGGTATCAACTGATTCAGTGGATCGGCGACATCGCGGACTATTCGGAGAAAGTGGGCGACCGATTGAGGCTCCTGATCGCGCGCTAAGCCAACACCTACACAAAACGCAATCCAGGCGACTGCTGTCGTCTTGACACGTCCTGGGAGACACAATGGAAATCATTTCAGAATACGGAACCATCCTATTGGTTCTGGCGGTCATATTCGGCTTTTATATGACCTGGGGGATCGGTGCAAACGACGTCGCCAACGCCATGGGCACTTCGGTTGGCTCCGGGGCGATTACGGTCATGCAGGCAATTGTCATCGCCGCTATTTTTGAGTTTGCCGGCGCGTTTATCGCCGGCGGCAACGTCACCGCGACCATACGCAAAGGCATCATCGACCCAAGCGGCATCGCCGGACAGCCAGAAATTCTGGTGTTCGGAATGCTGGGTGCCCTGTTGGCGGCCGCAGTCTGGCTGATGGTGGCGACAGCTCGAGGATGGCCGGTGTCAACGACCCATTCCATAGTCGGTGCGGTGGTTGGATTTGCCATCGTCGGCATCGGCGTGGACGCGGTCAAATGGGATAAGATCGGGCAGATCGCCGCCAGCTGGGTGGTGTCACCGGCGCTCGGCGGCCTTATCGCCTTCCTGCTGATGATGAGCATACGCCGGCTGATACTCAACACCGACAATCCATTCCAAAGCGCCCGTCGCTGGGGCCCGGCCTATGTCTTCCTGGTGGGCTTCATCATCTCGCTGGTGACCCTGTTCAAGGGCCTCAAGCACCTGAACATCGAGCTCTCGGTGAGCATGAGCTTTATATCGGCCACGGTGATCGGGCTGATTGTGGCAGGTGTCGGCTGGGTGCTGATCCAGCGCGTACAGGTGGATGCGAACGCCGATCGCGAGTTTCACTTCGCCAGCGTCGAAAAAGTGTTCACTCCGATGATGATCTTCACCGCATGCGCCATGGCATTCGCCCACGGCTCCAATGACGTTGCCAACGGCGTCGGCCCTCTGGCGGCGGTGGTGAGCATCGTCCAAAGCGGTGGCGAAGTCGCGCAAAAGGCGGCGTTGCCGCTTTGGATCCTGGTGCTGGGCGGCGTCGGTATCGTGACCGGGCTGGCCACCATGGGCTACCGGGTCATGCAGACCATCGGTACCAAAATCACGGCCCTGACCCCGAGCCGAGGCTACTGTGCAACGCTGGCCGCGGCGGCCACCGTGGTGCTCGCATCCCGCACCGGCTTGCCGGTGTCAACAACTCACATTGCGGTGGGTGCGGTGATCGGCGTGGGGCTTGCCCGTGGCGTTGGCGCCATCGACCTGCGTGTGATCGGCGGCATTGTGGTCTCCTGGGTGGTGACACTGCCGGTAGGGGCTGCTCTGTCCGCTCTGTTCTTCTTCACCCTCAAGGGCATGTTTGGATAAGCCAAACACAATTGGCAATGCGCAATGTTTCTGTCACCCGCATGGGGTATCGTGCGGGTGACAGTCATTTTGTTTTATTGCCAGCGAACACCGCGTGACCCTCAAACTATCGCCGGTCGAAGAACTCACGGATATCCGCGGCGTGCAGGTGTCCCGTGACATCAGTTTCAGACAACTGGTGATCACCGGGCCACCGGGTAGTGGCAAAACCTCCATGGTGGAGCAACTCCACGGCTGGCCCGAGGAAGGCTATCTGGATCTGACCTTACCTAACTGGTGGCGCAGCCGGCTGCTCACCTTCCGACCCCGTGAGGTTCATCTCGGCTTGCCGTTTCGAGGGTTGTCCGAAAGCCACGCGGTGTTCGACCCGGAGTGGCTGGAGCATCCCACACCGGTGGAGACAGACCGTATTCTGTTGCCCCCCCGAAAGTCCGGTTTCTTTTCGGCCAACTGGCGCGCTCGCTACGTATTCGAGTTTTTGATCCCGCCGCCGGAACAGATTTTCCGGGCACGTACTCGCCGGGTGCAGGATGGCACGCATCCCGGTGACTGGACCTTATCCCTGGAACAGATCCAATCCCAACACCGGGCCTTTGAGACCGTTGCCCTGTACCTGCACAGCAATGGCTTACGGGTCTTTGTGCGCACCGCATTGGGTGGCCCGCCACAGCGGATCGCAGACATCGGGCAGATCGCACAAAAAGTCTAGGATTCTGCGCGGTAGAAAGGGAACGGTCTGCGGCGCCGCCATTTCGGCCCGATTCCGCGATCCTCCTCGTCACATAGCCACGGCTATGCTTCTCGGACGACCCCGAAATCGTTCTCGAACTGGACTGCACCTCGCCTCATTCATTTCTACCGCGCACACTCCTAGGGCGGTTCAGGGAAGTCCTGATCGAGTTCGACGGTCACGCCGGGCTCGGCGGAGACATGCTCATTTACCCATGACAGCAGGGGTTCGACCGGATAGACCTGCGGGGTCAATACATCGTCCACGGCGGCAATAACGGCGACGTTTGATTCCGCGGAGCCGTACAGCAGGTGATGACCTTCGATATGGCCTATATCAGTCCAAACCGTGCCGTCCGCCGAGAGCGGATAGTGCCCGACGATAAACGGTGTATCCGGCGACAGATCCATAGATTTTCGAAACCGCAGGACGTCGCGGCGTCCATATCCAGCCGGAAACCCCGGTGTTTTGAGCCGACTCCAGGTCAGATCGTGGAGCAAGCGCGGCTGGTGATGCACGTTGACCAGATCATCCTGCGAAACCTTGCTGCCGGGTGGTCCGGCATGGCAGGCAAGCAAACCGTCCGACATCGCCACCACCGGCGAAAGGCGATAGAACCGGGCCACCTCCGCGGCATAGTCGGCGCCACGCTGCTCGGTGAGAAAACGCTCCCAGGCCATGCCTTGGGCCACCCCGCCTTTCATGATTTCAGGTGAAAAACTGTCATGATTGCCCAGCAGGAACACGATTCGCCCGGGCAGGGCCTTCATCAGGGTGAACAACAGGTCCATAACCAACATGGACCCATCCATCCGTTCCAGCTCTCCCGGACGGTCGCTGTGCACCGCATCGCCCAACAACACCAACGCCGCCGTTCCGGACTGTAATTCGCGCAAATATGCATTGCGCGAGAGAATCGTCAGCAGATTGTCCACCTGACCATGGAGGTCGCCCAACAGCACGGGACGGAGATCTGCGGGCAGCTGCAGCAGGCCACCGGGTGTGTCATCCGAATCCCGCCCCCTCAGGGTGTCCTCCGCCAACTGCCGGTTGACCGCCTGAATCAGGGCCAGCGCCCGCTCCGGAGACAACGGCCGCAGACTGCCGCCATAAGCTTCTGTAATCCAGCTCAGGGCCTGGCGTCGCAGGACGCTGAGGTCGATCGGATCGTCCACCAGGGACAGATAGGTCCCCAGCTCGGAAATGGTGTCGCGGAACGACAGCACACCGCCTTCGTGAACACACTGAAGATGGCGTCGGAAGGCTTCACGGCGATGGGAGAACAGTCGGGCCTGTTCCGCAGAATCGGAGTCGGTTTCGAACTCATCACCCACCCTCAACCACGACTGCTGAGCCACGGCATCAAAACCCCTGGCGGGGTCCAGCAACAGCAGATCGGGTGTTGCGGGTTCGGCACCTCCGGTCAGTCTACGATCCGGATACAGATCCAGCGTCTGCCGGCCCATCTCGATCCGCAGCGGCAAGCCTGGGTTCTTGATGCTTGTGGTCTTGCCGCTGAGCCTCAGCCTCTGCCCGGGCAAGAGTTCCAGCAC
>Ga0316187_10005445_pt1 | contig 10987 bp, 9 predicted proteins | sample CroRivburrow1_MG_FD_204927 | JGI IMG/M metagenome (GOLD analysis project Ga0316187, IMG submission 204927) | Coastal sediment microbial communities from Maine, United States - Cross River worm burrow 1 | ecosystem: Environmental > Aquatic > Marine > Coastal > Sediment | place: USA: Maine...
GCATTGCTGCTCTCGCTGTAGGCGGAGGCATAGCCTATTTTTGGAACAAGAATCAAAAAGCGAAGGAAAGCCTGGATAAAACACTGGTCTTTGATGGTTATGACCGCCCCTACATCATGAATCTTAACCGTGCGTTATCGGTACAAAATAGTGCACCGACCTTATTTAACGTGATGAATATGTTCGACCGCCAGACGCGTTCAGTTGGTATAGATATGTCTGACAAACTTTCATTGACCATGCATGCACGTACAAATAATCCAACAGACTATGTCTTTCTGAAGGATTCTGATCCTTTCCTGGAGGTAGATGAACAGGTCAGAGATGAGGATCTGGCAATGAAGATGGCGGGCAATTTCAAGAATGGGCTGTCGTTCAGTATGCAACACAATTACGCTCCTTCCAGTGGTTTCGATAAAGTTGGAGACTTGTCATTAAGTGAAAACTTCATCTGGTCCAGCTCTTACGGCTCACAGTATATGGGCTTCGGTAACCTTTCTGATTCCCTGAGCCTGGGCTACCAGGCAAACAACAAACTGGCCTTCAAGTTAGGCGCTAATCGCGTAGATGATAATCTTGAGAATGGACAAAGCAGCAACGCGGTTATGCTGCAGGGAAGTTATGCACCGACTGAGAAAAGCAGTGTTTCATTGCGGGTAAATAATCTATATGAAAATGGCAATTTGCTTGGTGGTGCTTCTAGCGGAGCATTTAGTGTCTCAAATGCCAACACTACGGCGGTCGGTGTTACTGGCAAGTACAAGGTGTTTGATAAATTCTCGCTGTTTGCGAGTTTTACCGGAGGCTTCACCAGTGTTAGTGAGCAGCAAGGTTCATTTCTGCAGTCATTTTCTGGCTTGAGAAGCCAGTCCTGGGGAACAGGCGTCATTGGCAGCAGTCTGTTTCGCTATAACGACCGTGCCGGTTTTGCTATTTCCAGTCCGCTACGCGTCAGTAACGGTAAGGCAGATCTGGTTGTACCACAATCTCTTGACGGTTCCCGCAACATCGTTTCAGACAGTACCAGAGTTTCACTTGCACCGGAAGGCAGTGAACTTGATTTCGAAGCCTTCTATCGCATGAACCTGAGTCACCGTACTCAACTGGGGACTTCTGTGACCTACCGCAGCATAGCGGAAAACACATCTTATGTCGGTGAGGGAATGTCTGTCTTCACAACCATAGGCATGAGGTTCTAGCCGCACTTGCCATGAAAAATTTTAACTCTCTTTTCTACATATTTCTACCAGCAAGATAGTTAGAAATCTGCTTACGCTTAAGTCAGTATAAATTCCAGGTTATCTATCAATCGTGTCTTGCCTAGCCAGGCCGCAGCCAGTACAACCAGCTCGACATCACCGGCTTGCGGCTCATTCAGGTCAGACTGACGCCTGATACTTAGATAATCCGCTACAAAGCCTTTCTTCTCAAGTTCATCTACCCCCCTATCCAGGATAGCACTGGCGCTTGATGGGTCATCCTGGTATTGCCTGGCAGTATCCTGAATGACCTGGTACAGCCACGCTGCCTGAACCTGTTCACTGGCAGAGAGATAATTGTTTCTGCTGCTCATTGCCAGTCCATTATCGAGGCGTACCGTGTCGATGCCAACTACCTCTGTATTCATTGCCAGGTCACTTACCATCTTCCTGATGAGCAGGTACTGCTGGTAATCCTTTTTACCGAAGAATGCTTTCTCTGCCTGCACCTGGTTAAACAATCTATTGACGACGGTAGTTACACCGATAAAATGCCCCGGTCTGGACTGCCCGCACAGTATGTCAGACAGACCAGGCACTTCAACCCTGGTTTGCGACTCAAGACCGACAGGATAAACATCTTCGACAGAAGGTCGGTAAAGAACGGCTGTGCCATGTGCTGAAAGAGCTTTTTCATCATCCTCTGGAGTATTTGGATAGGTAGCCAGGTCTTCATTGGGGCCGAACTGCAGCGGATTGACAAAAACACTGACAACAACCTTATCGCATTGCTCAGTGGCTGCATCAACCAGTGCCAGGTGGCCGGCATGCAGATTCCCCATTGTCGGCACAAAGCCGCAGCTAAATCCCTGGTCTCTATATTCAGACAACAGGGGACGCAATAAGCTTGCCTGCCGAACTATTTCCATAAATCCTGTCTGCTGAGGGGGTTGAAATAATGCCTGCCCGATTTGATGCGAAGTATGTGCTCCAGCAGCATATCAAAATCTTCAGCATTATCGACATAATTGATGCTTTCAGCATTCACTACCAGTAGTGGTGAACGCGAATAGGAATGAAAAAACTGGCTGTAGATATCACATAGAGATCTCAGGTAGTCTCCATGAATATCCTGTTCAGAAACTATCCCGCGACGTCGAATTCGCTTCAGCAAAACAGCAACCGGCGCCTGCAGGTAAATAACCAGGTCAGGACGAGGAAGTTCTGGGCTCAAGTGCCTGTAGATCTGCTCATAAAGTGCCAGCTCGTCCGTCTCCAGATTGAGCTGCGCAAACAACCTGTCTTTCTCCAGTAGAAAATCACCGACAACGGCAGAACGAAAGAGATCCCTCTGCCTCATGGATTTCATTTGCTGGACACGCTGGAACAGGAAATGCAGCTGTGTAGGCAGGGCATACTTTTCCCTGGATTTATAAAAGCGTTCGAGGAATGGATTGTCCTGCGGCTGTTCAAACAGGATGTCGGCATTCAGGCGTTTTGCCAGACGTGATGCCAGGCTGCTTTTGCCAACCCCCATTGGTCCTTCAACGACAATATATTCCGGGATTTTTCCCGGCAAGCCAGACATTGAAGTGACTGGCTCTCTCATAGCCGTTGCATCTCCTGGTCTCTAACCTTCTCTAACAGTTTCTCTACCCTTCCCTGCCCAGGCACTAGCAGATCTGGTGAAAGATCATACAATGGAAACAACACAAAGGCCCGCTGATGTATCCTTGGGTGTGGCAGTGTCAAAATTTCACTTTGCACAGAATGGTTACCAACTAGTAATAGATCAAGATCCAGTGTTCGTGCTGAATTTCTTATTTTTCCGCGAATACGTCCATGCCGGTCTTCGATGGCCGCCAGTTGATTCAGGATATCCTCCGGTTCCCGTGATGTCTCAATCTCGAATACCGCATTGATATAGTCATCCTGCTGATCTGGCACATCAATCGGTTGAGTGCGATATATCGGGGAAGTCCGTTTCAGCACAAAATCTTTACTGGCATTGATTTCTTTTTTCACCGTTTCCAGCATAGAAAGCGAATCCCCGAGGTTACTACCAAAACCTATATAAGCAGTCTGCATCACTGTCTGGACGATTTCTTCTTCCGGCGCCGGCGCTTATTCGCAGTACCCGGTAGTGACCTGATCATCTTTATCCGTTCATTTTCATCAACATCCTGTATCCTGGTCCACCATTCTGCTGTCTCTCTCGTTGCCTGGCCAACTGATTCCCTGAGCAGTAAAAAATCATATCCTGCACGGAATTTCCTGTTCTCCAGCAATCGGGCGATATGCCGGCTCTTGCGCTGATCAAAGAAATACTGCATGACCCATATTTCCCTCATCTGGGCAGTGAATCGACGAGGAATAGCCACAGTGCTCAGCTGTTCGACAATGGCCTGGTCAGCTGCCTGGTGAATACTGTCGTACTCGCTAATACCCTGCTCCATCGCAGCCATTTTATACTGGCGAAATGGTTCCCATAGCAGAACCGAATATAAAAAAGCTGGGATGACCGGTTTTCCCTGCTGTATACGTTTGTCTGTGTTGTTCAGAGCAAGAGGGAGAAAAGTGCGCGGATAGCCTTCTTCCTCACTGTTCAAAAGTTGGTCTGTTGCCGGGAACAGGTACTCGAACAATCCATGCTGCCGCAATTTTTCAAACGTGGTAACGGCGCTGCCAGAATGGAACAGCTTCAGTACTTCATCAAACAATCTTGCTGGCGGTATATTTGTAAGCAGGTCTACATGCTGATCTAAAGCAAGCGAAGCAGAGGGATCTATCTCAAAACCCAGCTTTGAGGCAAACCTGACAACACGCAACATTCGCACTGGGTCTTCACGGTAGCGTTCAGACGGATCACCAATAATCCTCAGCAAACCCTGCTTGATGTCAGCCAGTCCACCATGATAATCGAGCACCTCATCACTACCAGGATCGTAATAGAGAGCATTCACAGACAAGTCCCGGCGAATGGCATCTTCATCCCGCGTACCATAGATATTATCAGCCAGTAAGCGACCCTCTTCACCTACGCGGTGAGTAGATTCATCCTGATGGCTGCTCGCAGGTGCGCCTCGATAAGTTGCTACTTCTATAACCTCTCTGCCGAATCGAACGTGTACTATCTTGAATCTTCGGCCGATCACTCTTGCGTTGCGGAATACACGCCGCACCTGTTCAGGGCTGGCATTCGTCGAGACGTCAAAATCTTTTGGTTCGAGACCTAGCAATAGATCTCGCACACAACCCCCAACAAGATAACTGTCATAGCCTTTATGCTTCAGTCCAGTCAATACTGTCATCGCATGGCGGCTGATCAGGGATTGTTTTAAGCCGAGGGATTTCCCGGAATACTGTGATGGTTGTAATGAATTCAAGCTTTCGGTGGTCTGTATGTTCATTTATAATATCTTAGTACTTTGAGCAGATATTTTATCATCATTCTGCAAAGCTTTTTCTAATACGCTCCCTTCGTCTAGTGGTCCAGGACTCTGGCCTCTCACGCCGGCAACAGGGGTTCGAACCCCCTAGGGAGCGCCATTTAAAACAAAGACTTAGAGATTTCTCTAGGTCTTTTTTTATTCCATCTGAAATTAATCTGAAGAAATCAGGAGAATCTTGAGCGCCTGCATTTTACCCCAAACCGGACCAGTACTATAGGAATTCGCCATCTTACGTAAACAGAGATATTATGTTGTCGTAGTCAGGGTAGAGAAATATGAAACTTATTGAAAGGCGCAGAAAACGTAAACCAGCCCTCCCACACAATTTTATGATGTATCTCAATGCAGATCAGATGGACACATACATTCATTTGAAAAAATTTGGCTGGCAAATGTATTTCATCCGCAGACCAGCTTTACGAAAACACACAATAGCCGTGATTAACAACACGGGTACGCGTATCGGTGTACTCAAACAGAGTGGTTTTTTTTCTTTAAACCCTTCGTCGATCAAACTGCGAGGCCTGGATAAACACCCCCCCAAACATGAATAAGTCACGCCTTTTCTAAAATCAGGCTGATACCCTTCAGCCATGAAAAAGACATTCGATATTCACCATCTGAAGGCGCTACATTCAATCTACTGGCTTATTTCTGAGGAAGATAAACGGATGTGGTGTGCATATGTCTGCTCGCTCGTGGGAGTATTTTATTGAATAACAACGCTGTTCCGATTATTCCCTTCATTACCCGTTATTCAATATCACTTTGAGGACAGAACTCCCGAGTGGCTTGCGTACTTGCTGTATTTCAGACTTCTCCTACATAAGATCATTTTAGCCAATTTGCTCTCATTCGGATTTTTTATGAGTTTTAGCTGACTTGCATCATTAATCAGTATTCTCGAATCGCTATTATCTTGTTACTAACGACTTAAAAACGTCGATGAATGGTGAATTATTCTCGATTAATGGTCATATTTCCTTGATGTATGGTATTTTCCTGCTACTTTTTAAGGTAGACGAAGAAATTCTTCAAAATAATGAATATTTCCGATATTTATCAAGAGAAAAATCATGTTTAGTCGTAAATCAAAGGGACAAAGCGAATTTATTGAGTTTATTGATAAAACGATAAGATTATTCTATTCAAAAGTAATGTATGGGTTTTATCGCGAGCATGAGCATTACTTTAGCAAATCGGATGTACTGAATTCTAATACTAATACGCGCTGCAAGGTGTGTGGAATCCGAATGTCAGATTACCGTGTCAAGGAAAAGTTAAAAAGGAAGGGTGCTCAGGCTTTACTCAACGAAAATAATATTTCGAGAAAGTTTTCCGCTTCTTTGTACTTATTTCCCAAGATCTGACAGCATTTATTCGAGTAAGGTAGCAAAAGAGAAGGCTAATAAATTTCATGAAAGTTAAGAAAAAAGCTCCGCCTCTTGATGATCGAATACAAGCAGAAATGCTACAGCTTATTTATCGTCAATCATACCCGGATGTTTTTGTCAGTCTGTTTAGTTGTGCATTGCTTTTTGCAATTCTATGGCCTGTGCAGCAAAAGGAAGTATTGATCAGTTGGGCTTTTATTCTTACTTGCACCGCCCTGATTCGGTTGACCTTGTTCACGCTCTTTAACAGGATGAAGCCACAGGGTGTGGATATATTAGCCTGGGGAATGCCATATGTTGTGACACTGCTTCTGTTGTCGATTAGCTGGGGTGTGGGTGCTGTGTACATCATACCCCTGGACTCTCAACTGCATCAGTTAGTGATCTATTATTTTCTGATAGGAATATCAGGAGCTGCTATTTTTGTCTACTCTGCGAATCGCACCATCGGGCTGATGACGATCCTGTGCCTTTTGTTACCAATAACTTGCTGGTTTCTAATACAAGGCAGCTTGTTGCCGGTGGGATTAGCGATAGGTACGATTGTCTTTTATATCTCCATCATTCGCTCTGGAAAAATTCTTTCACTAAAATTAAATCAGAGTATTCTGATGAACCACGACCTCAAAGAGGCGAGAGAGGCCGCCGAGGCGCTGTCGCTGAAGGACGAATTATCCGGGTTGAATAATCGCCGAGCATTTTATGAAAAAGGAAAAATGTTAGTTGATTACTGTCAGCGGAATAATGAAGTAATGTCTGTAATAATCATGGATATAGATCACTTTAAGAAAATCAACGATAAATATGGCCATGCAGCGGGTGACGCAACGATAACCCAAATTGGGCATATTCTGAAGAAAGGGATGCGCAAATCAGACCTCTGTGCACGGATCGGTGGTGAGGAATTTGGTATATTGCTGACGACATCATTGACTGATGGTGCCGCACAGATTGCAGAGACATTGCGCCAGGCGGTTGCTCGGACACCGATTCATTACAATAACAAAGACTTTACCATCCAAGCCAGCTTTGGTGTGTCTGTTGGCAATGTAGATCTTGATACACTATTGAAGCGGGCAGATGCTTCCCTGTATAAAGCCAAGGCAGCGGGTCGAAACCTGGTCGTCTGTGATGGACGCGTTGTTGAAAAGATACAGGGTCGGTAATACGCCGATTAACAATGCTTTCCGAAAGACACTGAGTAGATACACTCTCTAGTGAAACTGATTGCTGTGGTAGTCAGCCAGGTGGGTGGCCACGGAAAGATTCCACAGTAAAAAAACCGGAAAAGAGATTTAACTTGTATGTTGTATTAAGCGGTCGAACCACCAGGGCAAAAGGGTCAATCTCGCACTCGACCTAATCAGTTATAACCATAGCCTAATCCCTGAATGAATAGGACATTTACTGCAGTTTAAACAAGAATTCCTGTCTCTTAATTAAAGATTGAAATCACACCATGTATTTTACTTAGATTACTTTTAACTTACTTGAAGATAATATCCCAGGATCAATCAGGCCTTTTAATCATTATTATCTTCAATTTCATCATTCGTATCATCAATATCTTTCTTCTTTTTTCTATGCATCAGCGCAGAAACCGGCCCGGAGAGGATGTAGATAGTAAAACCCGTTAGCAACACCCTCGGAGGATCGTAAACTATCACGACAAGAGCGATGACTATCCCAAGAAGAACAACGAAGGGAACGTGGCTCTTGAGATCAAAATCCTTAAAACTGCGAAAAGGAACGTTACTCACCATCAGAATGCCAACAATTAGAGTGAGAAATAGTGTTACTACTCGGAAGTCCGTACCCGGCATACCATAATCATTTACCACCCAGATGAACGCTGCCAGAATACCTGCAGCAGAAGGGCTGGGCAGACCCTGGAAGTAGTATTTTTCATCTGCTGCATGGGTGTTAAAGCGTGCCAGCCTGAGCGCAGTCGCAACAGCGTAGACGAAAGCAACCAGCCAACCGATCTTACCCATGGAATGCAATGACCATTCATAAAGAACCAGTGCCGGGGCCAGACCGAATGAGACCATATCTGACAAGCTGTCGTACTGTATACCAAATTCACTGGTGGTATTGGTCATTCGAGCTACTCTACCATCCAGACCATCAAGCACCATGGCAACAAAAATCAGGATTGCAGCTAACTCGTAATTACCCTTGGTGGCCTGCACGATAGCGGAAAATCCTGCAAAAAGTGCTCCTGTCGTCAGCAGGTTGGGTAAGATATAGATACCCTTTCGTATTGATTTATCCGATGATTCAGTCATGTTTCTCTATCTTCCCCGTTCTGAGTGTTAGCTATTATACATTGTCAGTCGCTAACTTCAGAATCTGCTTCAACTGTGCTTCGTCAATGATCTCTAATCCGAGACTGGTGGCCTTGTCAGCCTTGGAACCAGGATTTTCTCCGACAACAACAATATCAGTTTTGGCAGATACACTGCCGCTTACCTTCGCACCGAGGGCCAGCAACGCAGATTTAGCATCATTTCGTGACATTTCAGACAGTGTGCCTGTAATAACAAAGACTTTTCCCTGTAGTTCTGAATGTTGCTCTGGCGCCCTTTCAATAGCTGGCCAGTGGACACCGGCATTGATTAATTTATCAATCACTTCCTGGTTATGAGGCTGGCGGAAAAAAACCTGAACATCATTGGCAACAACTGGCCCGATATCTTCAAGCAACTGCAGCTCTTCTGATGATGCTGCCTGGATGGCATCAAGGCTTGTGAAATGGTTCGCCAGTATTCTGGCAGTTGTCTCACCTACCTGCGGTATTCCGAGCGCATATAGAAAGCGCGCTAGTGTTGTTGCTTTGCTATGGTTGATAGCGCCGATCAGCTTACTGGCCGATTTTTCTGCCATCCTGTCCAGTTTCAACAAATCATCGTACTGCAGTCGATAGATATCACCGACATCGTGAATCAAACCGGTATCTACAAGAAGTTCAACCACCTTATCACCAAGGCCGTCAATATCCATCGCATTTCGTGAAACGAAATGCTTGATACTCTGCTTGCGCTGGGCATCGCAAAACAGGCCACCGCAACAACGTGCTATGACACCACCTTCATCAATCACAACATCCGAGCCGCATACAGGACAATTTTCCGGAAAATCATATGGCACTGCACTCTGTGGTCTTCTTTCCAGCACAACTCCGGTCACTTTTGGAATGACATCCCCTGCCCTGTGAACAATTACAGTATCACCGACCCGGACATCGAGACGTTTAATTTCAGCCGCATTATGGAGGCTGGCATTATTGACCGTCACGCCACCGACAAATACGGGTTTCAGCCTGGCGACCGGCGTCAGTGCCCCGCTACGGCCAACCTGTACGTCAATGGCCTCGAGAACTGTCATCTCTTCCTGAGCTGGAAATTTATGCGCAATTGCCCAGCGTGGTGCACGTGAAACAAAGCCAAGTATTTCCTGCTGTGTTATCGAATTGACCTTATACACAACACCGTCAATTTCATACGGCAGGCTATTTCGCCTGTCTCCGATATTATCTTTATATGCAAGGCAGGCATCGATGCCTACTACGACATCGATTTCGGGACATACCTTAAGACCGATGCTTTTTAGCAACGCCAGCCTGTCTGACTGGGTCATTGGCAGCTCCAGTCCTTCTACTCTGCCTATCGCATAGCAAAACATGTCCAGCGGCCTGGAAGCGGTTACTGCCGGATCAAGCTGGCGCAAGCTTCCTGCCGCCGCATTGCGAGGATTAGCAAATGGCTTCTTGCCCTGCTGCAGTTGTAGATTATTAAGTTGTTCGAACCCGGATTTTGGCATAAATACTTCACCACGCACTTCAAGTATCACAGGTGGTTTTTCGCTTAACAGGCGCAACGGAATACTATCTATAGTGCGGACATTTTGTGTAACGTCCTCTCCGGTTTCACCATCGCCTCGAGTCGCTGCTCGGACGAGCACGCCCTCTTCATATAGCAGGCTGATCGCCAGACCATCAAGCTTGGGTTCGACGTTGTATTCAATGTTGAATTGGTTGCTATCGTCAGCAGGTTCAAGCTTTTGCCTGAGCCTTCTGTCAAAAGCCCTGGCTTCCTCATTATCCATGGCATTTGCCAGGGATAGCATGGGAATCTCATGTCTGACCGATTCGAAGTGAGAAAGTGGCTTGTCACCAACACGTTGTGTTGGCGAATCTGCGCTAAGGTATTCCGGGTGCTCCTGTTCAAGCTTCAGCAGTTGGCGAAATAACCGATCATATTCGGCATCGGGAACTAGTGGATTATCCAGCACATAATAGTGATGGTTATATTCTCTTAGCTGATGCCGTAGTTGTTTGATCTGCTCAGCAATATTCACCTGGATTCGTTGACCCTGAGGGACACCTCTATCTCAGAAAAGCCGCTTTGCCAGGTCACTGCCTGCCGGGATGCTTCGTGATTCCATGCGTCTGGTCATTTTCATTATCGACTTTGTCTGGCTCATGGTCATACTTTCAGTGACAGGACGGGTTTCCTGATCGACAAGAATACAATTAAGCCGTTTTGCCATCGTTGTCGCTGTTTCAATCATGTCTTTATAGACATCAACAGGTTTTGATACTGTTGAAAGCCGCATAAAAAATGTTAGACCACTGGTATGCAGATCAACATCATGTTTGGGTAAATCGCCGGGCTTGAACATATTCGCCATGCTAAACAAAACATCTGTCTGATTATCAGCATTTTTACGAATACGATGGTATATGTGGTCTTCACCATAGGCCAGGCCCAGTTTTTCGGACTCACGATGTATTGCTGTCATTGTCAGGCCATGTTCACTTCGAGCAACAATACTGACCACAGGGATAACATCAAGCTCTTTTCTGAATCTGTCAAGATCCACTGCTTCTGCCAGTGCTTCATCAAAATCCATGGAAAAAATTATCGGCCTGGCCAGTTCT
>Ga0316187_10005447_pt1 | contig 10985 bp, 7 predicted proteins | sample CroRivburrow1_MG_FD_204927 | JGI IMG/M metagenome (GOLD analysis project Ga0316187, IMG submission 204927) | Coastal sediment microbial communities from Maine, United States - Cross River worm burrow 1 | ecosystem: Environmental > Aquatic > Marine > Coastal > Sediment | place: USA: Maine...
CACGCTCGACGGCGTGGAAGTCGAGGTACCGAACGGCGAAAACCTCATCAAGGTCGCCGAAGAACAGGGCACTTACATTCCCCGCTTCTGCTACCACTCGAGGATGAAGCCCGTGGGGCTGTGCCGGATGTGCCTAGTCGAAGTGGAGACGCCGCGCGGCCGGATGCTGACGACGGCGTGCAACACGCCGGTGTCGCCAGAGATGATCGTCGACACCGAAACGGCTGTCGTCCAGAAGGCCCAGGAAGGCATCCTCGAGTTCCTCCTGATCAACCACCCGCTCGACTGCCCGGTATGCGACAAGGGCGGGGAGTGCCCGCTCCAGGACCAAACAGTCGCCTACGGCCCCGGTGAGAGTCGATTCGTCGAAGAGAAGCGCCACTTCGAGAAGCCGATTCCCCTTTCCGATATCGTCCTCATGGACCGGGAGCGGTGCATTCTGTGCGCCCGGTGCACCCGCTTCTCGGAGGAAGTCTCCGGCGATCCCCTGATCGAGTTTGTCGGCCGCGGGAATCAGACACACGTCATCACCTTCCCCGACGAGCCGTTCGCGTCATACTTCTCCGGGAACACAGTGCAGATCTGCCCGGTCGGAGCGCTGACGGCCAAGCCCTACCGGTTCAAGGCGCGGCCGTGGGATCTCGAAGCAATCGAGTCGGTGTCGATGGTCGACGCGTCCGGCGCGGCGATCTCGATCGAAACCAGCCAGAACGAAATCGTGCGCATCAACGGGATCGACAACGACGCCACCAACCATGGCTGGTTGTCCGACAAGGACCGGTTCATTTTCCAGGCGGTTCATTCGGAGAACCGCCTGACTACACCCCTGATCCGCGACGAGACCGGGAACTTGCAGCCTGCATCGTGGGGCGCCGCCCTCGATAGCGTGGCCGATGCGCTCGGGTCGGTTCGGGGAGATGAGGTGGCTTCCATCGGTGGTGCCAACAACACCAACGAAGAGGCCTTCGCTCTGGGCAAGTTCCTTCGCACGGTCGTGGTCACCCCGCACATCGATGCCCAGGTGGGCGATGCTCTCAATCCCGATTTCCTGGCCGGCGTCACGAATCGGGCCGAGATCCGCGATCTGGATCGGGCCGAAACGATCCTGGTGTGGGCCGGCGACCTCAAAGAGGAGTTCCCCAGCCTGTATCTCCGAGTTCGAAACGCCGTCACCCAGATGGGGGCCAAGCTGGTTGTTGTTCACCCTCGCCGAACCGGGCTCGACGACATCGCGGCCGCCAAGGTCACATATCGTCCCGGCGAGGGCCCTGAGGTCGTGCGCAAATTGGCCGCCAAGGGTGATCAGGACTACGCCGCAGCCCGGGAGCTGCTCGGGGCCGGTTCCGTCACGGCGCTCGTCGGTCTGACCGGCCGCGCCGAGGATCCCCAGCTCGCCGAAGCTGTGGCGGCCTACGCCCTGGCATTGCCGGGCAGCAGAATTCTGCCGCTGGCCCGTCGCGGCAATATCTTCGGGGCGCTGGACATGGGGCTGGCCCCAACGCTGCTGCCGGGCCGAGTTCCCGTGGCCAGCGAGTCGGGCCGCGCCGAGCTCGAATCGCACTGGGGTCCGTTGCCCGACGAGGTCGGGCGCGATTTCGCCGGAATAGTTGCCGGGATGCAAGAGGGTGATGTGAAAGCGCTGCTGATGGTCGGCGCCGACCCCGTTCGCGACGGTCGCAACCCGGATGCCGTCAGAGCGGCGCTCGATGCCGCCGAGTTTGTGGTGTCTTTCGACATGTACCTCAATGACTCCAACCAGCATGCTTCAGTGATCCTGCCGGTTGACGGATTCGCCGAAACCGAGGGAACCGTCACCAACATCGAAGGTCGTGTGCAGAAGGTCAATCGGATCGTGCCCGGTCCCGGCCAATCGCGAGCCCTCTGGTCGATTCTCGACGATCTCTCTGCGCGGATGGGAGGATCGCTCGGCGCCGGGAACGGCCAGTCCATCGCCAAGGAGATTGCCCTGGTTGCTCCGGCCTACCGCTCGATGACGTGGGATCGCCTCGAGTGGGGCCTGGAGCGCGACGGCGTCGTCATGCCCGACGGAGACGGCGTCCAGGAGCTCCAGTTTGTGCCAGACGGCTCCGGGCTCCGCCCGACCGGCGGCCGACTCGCCCTGCATTCAGGACGGGTGCTCTTCGACGCCGGTACCCGCAACACGCAGAGCCCAGCGCTGGCTGCATTGGCACCGGACCCGGCCGCGTATCTCCACCCCCGCGATGCTTCGGCTCTGGCGCTGGCAGACGGCCAGGACGTCGACGTTGCCGGCGAGTTTGGAACTGTGCGGGTGCCGCTCAAGCTCGACTCGACTCTCGCCGAGGGCAGCGTCTACATCCCGGCGAACCTCGAGTCGACCTGGGTGCTCGGTGTACCCGACGTGGTGACGGTCGAGGCGCACTCCGCAACCAGCAAGAAGAAGAAGGAGAAGAAGGGCAAGAAGAAGGGGGCCGGCGAATGACGGGCTGGGAGACCTTCCTAACGGCGGCCATCAAGACTGTTGCCGCCTTCGGCTTCCTCCTGACGCTCACGATCATCCTGGTGTGGTTCGAGCGTAAGACGGTCGCGGACTTGCAGAACCGGATCGGTCCCAACCGGGCCGGACCGTGGGGGCTGTTGCAGACGGTGGCGGACGGCGCCAAGCTCCTCTTCAAGGAGTCGGTCACACCTCGCAAGGTCGAGTTCGGTCTCTACATCGCAGCTCCTGTCGCGGCGCTCGTTCCGGCACTGTTGGTTTTTATGGTGGTCCCGATCGGGCGGCCTTTCCATATCGGCGACCGCCTCATCGATCTGTCGGGGACAGATCTGAACATCGGGCTGCTCTACATCCTGGCCCTTTCCTCATTGGCGGTGTACGCCGTCGTCCTGGCTGGATGGTCCTCGGGCTCGAAGTATCCGCTGCTCGGCGCGGTGCGCGCGTCGGCGCAGATGATCTCCTACGAGGCGGCCATGGGACTGGCGCTCGTTCCCCTCATCCTCTTTACGGGGACCACCTCGCTCAAGCAGATCGTAGAGATTCAGGGCGGCAGCTTCGGAGACAGCTTCTTCCCCGCCTGGAACGTCGTGCTCATCCCGTCGTTCCTCATCTTCTTCATAGCCGGCGTCGCCGAAACCAACCGGGCACCGTTCGACCTGGTCGAAGCCGAGTCCGAGATCGTCGGCGGCTATCACACCGAGTACTCCGGGTTCCGGTTCGCCATGTTCTTCCTCGCCGAGTACATCAACATCTTCAATATTGCCGCAATCACGGTGACACTCTTCCTGGGTGGCTGGCACGGCCCGACATTTGGCCTGGGCGCCCCCTTCGATTGGGTGCTACCGATCTTCTGGTTCCTTGCCAAGTCGATGACGTTGGTGTTCGTCTTCGTATGGATCCGGGCCACACTTCCGCGGATGCGCTACGACCAGCTGATGAGCTTTGGTTGGAAACGATTGATCCCGGTGAGCCTGCTGTGGATTGCACTATCGACCGTGGCCATAGGCGTGCGCCGGATGGGGTTCCCATGGACGTGATGATGGGGGAGTACTGCTAATGGCCGGATTCATTGGTGAGATCCTCGGCCCGTTCAAGGGATTCGCTACGGTGATGCGCCAGGCGTTCAAGCCCCGCCTGACGCGCTCGTACCCGCACGAGATGCGGGTCAAGCCGCAACGATTCCATGGGCGTCACGTACTCAACCGCTACCCCGACGGCATGGAGAAATGTATCGGCTGTGAGCTGTGTGCCGGGGTATGTCCCGCCTCGTGCATCTACGTGCGCGGCCAGGACAATCCCGTGGACGCTCCGGTCAGCCCGGGGGAGCGCTTCGGCTTCGTGTACGAGATCAACTTGCTGCGGTGCATCTTCTGTGGGCTGTGCGTCGAGGCGTGCCCCACCGAGGCGATAACCATGACGCAGCTCTTTGAGTTCAGCGTCACCGACCGCACCGATGCGATCTACACCAAGGACGAGTTGCTCGTCCAGCCTGACGGGACACCGAACCACGGTCAACCGGACGGGCCACTGATCGACCTCAAGGAACTCAAGCTGGCCGACGGCTGGATGCGGGCCACCGCGCCTGCCGGGCGCGCCGAATTCGAAGGCGTTCCGGCCTGGACACCATCTGCCGGCGTCGGGTTGCGGCCCGCCGAGCGCGGCCAGTCCGCGGCTGCGGAAGCCGGGGAGGACGAGGGCTGATGGTTGAAGTGATCCTCTTCGCGATCTTCGCCCTGGCAGCTCTGGCAGGCGCTCTGGTGATGGTCTCAGCGCGCAATCCGGTCTACTCGGCAATGGGATTGCTGTTGACCATGTTCTCGATCGCGGTCTTTTACATCATGAACGGCGCCCACTTCGTCGCCGCGGTCCAGGTACTGATTTATGCCGGTGCCGTGATGACGCTGTTCCTGTTCGTGATCATGCTCATCGGGGTCGATCGGGCGGTGGACACCGACGAGACTATCCCGCTGCAACGCCCGATGGTCATGCTGCTTGGCGGCGGCCTGCTCTTCCTGGTCATCTTTGCTGCCTGGGACGTCTGGATCACAGGCACCGCGAGTGGGGTCTGCGCCGTCGATTGCACCGGCACCATCGAGAACGTCTCGGACGAGCTCTTCGGCGCCTGGCTGCTTCCGTTCGAGGCAACTGTGCTGCTCCTGACCATCGCCGCGGTCGGCACCGTGGCGCTGGCGCAGTTCGCCGTCAAGCCCCGCTTGGTCGAGTCCGGAGGCGAGGAAGAGTGATCCCGTTCATTGCTCAGGCCTCCGCGGATGGTCTCCAGGTCGAGCCCCACTGGTATATGGCGCTGGCCGCTGTGCTGTTCACTATCGGAGCGGCCGGTCTGCTGCTGCGGCGCAACGCGCTCGTGATGTTCATGTCAATCGAGCTGATGCTCAACGCGGTGAACCTGACCTTCGTGGCAGTCGACTCCGGCCTCGGCTCTCTCGAGGGCCAAATCTCGGTGCTATTCGTGATGGTCGTTGCCGCCGCCGAAGTCACCGTCGGGCTGGCGATCATCGCCGCGGTTTTCCGCAGGCGGGCTACCGCGAGCGTTGACGAGCTGTCGGGATTGAAGGGCTGATGGACGTTCTCATATTCCTCATCGTCGCTTTGCCGCTGGCCGGGTTCCTCGGGCTGTTGTTCTTCGGGGAACGGATTGGAGAGCCGGGCGCCGGCTACATCGCTTCAGCGACAGTCGGGCTCTCCTTCGTGCTGGCAGCAATATCGGCTGTCGACTTCTTCCAGGGAAGCGAACACGGCCGCACCATCGAGCTGTTCGAGTGGATCCCGAGCCTCGGTCTCAACGCCACGTTCCTGTGGGATCCGCTGTCGGCGATGATGACTCTGGTTGTCACCGGCGTCGGGGCGTTGATCCACATCTACTCGATCGGCTATATGCACGGCGATCCCCGATACGGCCGCTTCTTCACCTACCTCAACCTGTTCATCACCTCGATGTTGCTGCTGGTGCTCGGCGCCAACTTCGGGATTCTGTTCGTCGGCTGGGAGCTGGTCGGCCTGTCCAGCTACCTGCTCATCTCGTTCTGGTTCGAGAAGCCGTCGGCGGCCGCCGCCGGCAAGAAGGCCTTTGTCGTCAACCGCATCGGTGACTTCGGCTTCCTGATTGGGCTGATGCTGATATTCGCCAAATTTGGCAGCCTCGATTTCGCTCACGTGTTTGAGGCGATTCACGAGAACGCAGCGATCATTAGCGTCGGCACCGCCACCGCGATCACCTTGCTGCTCCTTGTGGGGGCTGCCGGCAAATCTGCCCAGCTGCCGCTCTACGTATGGTTGCCCGACGCCATGGAAGGCCCCACACCGGTTTCGGCTTTGATCCACGCCGCCACCATGGTTACCGCCGGCGTCTACATGGTCGCCCGCACCGGTTTGCTCTTCGAGCTAGCTCCGGTGTCGCAGGGCGTGGTTGCCACGGTCGGAGCGCTGACGGCGCTATTCGCGGCAACCATCGCCATAGGACAGCGCGACATCAAGCGAGTTTTGGCGTACTCGACGATCAGCCAGCTTGGTTACATGTTCATGGGTGTAGGTGTGCTTGGGCTCGTCGGGGGTGTCTTCCACCTGGTCACCCACGCATTCTTCAAGGCTCTCTTGTTCCTCGGGGCCGGGTCCGTGATCCACGCCATGGCAGGCGAGCAGGACATGGACAAGATGGGTGGGCTGCGCAAGAAGATCCCGGTCACCTACTGGACGATGTTCATCGCCTGGTTGGCGATCTCCGGAATATTCCCGTTGTCCGGTTTCTGGTCCAAGGACGAGATCCTGGCGATCGTCTTCAACCGCGGTGGGGGATATGTCGTGCTCTGGGCGATCGGTCTCGTCACGGCAGGCCTGACGGCCTTCTACATGAGCCGCATGATGTTCCTCACGTTCTGGGGGGCACCACGCTGGGACGAAGGTGTAACGCCGCACGAGTCGCCTCCCTCGATGACGCTGCCGCTGGTGGCGCTGGCGGGTCTATCCGCCGTCGGTGGCTTGATCAACACCCCGTGGAAGCCGACTCTGGAACACTTCCTCGAGCCGGCCTTCGAACTCGTACATCAGAGCCATCTGCCGGCCGCAGGCACTCAATGGGTGCTAGCCATCGTCTCGGTAGGAGTCGGAATCGCCGGCATCCTCATCGCTTACCGGCGCTACGTGACCCGGGACACCCAACTCGAAACGGGCGGTCGCTGGGACACGCTGCTCGCCGGATACCACGTCGATGACATCTACGGCCGCACCATCGTCGCTCCCGGGAAGGCGGCCGCAGACACGCTCGCCTTCACCGCGGACGCCAAGGTCGTTGACGGCGCCGTCAACGGTCTGGGCGGTCTGGTCAAGAGGGCCGGCGCCATGCTCTCGAAGCTGCAGACGGGCCTGGTGCGTAGCTACGGCGTCGGCATCTTGACCGGAGTAGTGGCCGTATTGGTCTGGCTGCTGGTCGCGGGAGGGGCATTCTGATGCCGAGCTTCCCGGCTATCGCCCTGCTGGTTCTACTCCCCGCAATCGGTGCCGTTGTTGTCGCCCTCCTGCCGAAGAGCCGCCGCGAATTGGTGCTGCCGATCACCACTGCGATCTCGATGCTCCCACTGGCCGTTGCGCTCTATATCCTGTGGGAGTTCTCGGCCGCCGACGGTGCCGCATTCCAGTTCTCCGAGACCGTCACCTGGTATGAGCCCTGGGGAATCGGGTGGAACGTCGGCATCGACGGGATCTCCCTGCTTCTCATAGTCCTCACGGCGGTCTTGTTCCCGCTCTCGATACTGGCCTCAGCCTCGGTGACCAAAGACGTCAAGATGTACATGGTGTCGATGCTGCTGCTCGAGACCGGGCTGCTCGGCGTTTTTGTCTCCCTCGACCTGCTGCTCTTCTTCGTCTTCTTCGAGATGACGCTGGTGCCGATGTACCTGCTGATCGGGATCTGGGGCTCGGAGAATCGGGTGTATGCCGCGGTCAAGTTCTTCCTCTACACGGCCTTCGGTTCGGCGCTGCTCCTCACCGCCATCGTCGCCCTGGCGGTCATGCACGGAAATGACAGTGGCACTTTGTCGTTCGCTTTCCAAGACCTGTTGGGCCTGGAGATCTCGTCAAATGCCCAGACGTGGCTTTTCCTCGGGTTTGGTGTCGCATTCGCGATCAAGGTGCCGCTCTTCCCGTTCCACACGTGGCTACCCGACGCCCACACTGAAGCACCCACGGCCGGATCGGTGATTCTGGCGGGTGTGCTGCTGAAGCTCGGCACCTACGGGTTCGTGCGCTTCAACCTGACGCTGTTCCCGGAGGCGACGGTGAGATTCGCCCCCTGGTTGGCGGGTCTGGCAGTTGTCGGCATCATCTACGGCGCCGCCGTCGCCATCGTGCAGCCCGACGTGAAGCGTCTCGTCGCGTACTCCTCGGTGAGCCACCTCGGTTTCATCGTCCTGGGGACGTTTGCGCTCACCAGTCAGGGACTGCAGGGCAGCGTGATCCAGATGGTCAACCACGGCCTCACTACCGGGGCCCTGTTCTTGCTGATCGGGATGATCTACGAACGGCGCCACACCCGCCAGATCAGCGAATACGGGGGTTTGGCCAGCGTCATGCCGCTGTACGCCGGGGTCTTCCTGTTCATGGCATTCGCCTCGATCGGGCTTCCCGGGCTCAACGGGTTCATCGGCGAATTCAAGATCCTGCTCGGCAGCTACCTGGCCTTCCCGGTGATGGCGATCCTCGCCGCCAGCGGCGTTGTGCTGGCCGCGATCTACTTGTTGTGGGCCTATGAGCGCATGTTCACCGGGCCCGTCACCAACTCAGCCAACACCGGGCTCAAAGACCTCAATGCCCGTGAAATCACGATTCTGGTGCCGATCGCGTTGTTGATCGTCCTGCTTGGTATCTACCCGAAGCCGGCTCTGGACCGCATCGAACCGGCCGTGGAGAACATCATCGAGCGGATCGAGGAGGCCACTGATCACGAATCACCCGATTTCGGCCGCATTCACGATCTACCGGCCGCGACAGGGGAGCACAGCCCGTGAACGAGATTGCCTTCCTCCCTATCGCCGCTGAGATCCTGCTGCTGGCCGGAGCCGTCCTAATTCTGATGGCGGCCGTCACGTTGAATCTCGGCCCACGAACTTGGGCGATCATCGCCGGGATCACCCTTGGCTTGTCGTTCCTCGTCGCCTGGGTGCAGTGGTGGCGGATCGATGACGTCGGGGCGAATTTCCACTACACGGGAGACTTCCTCCGTACCCCGATGGTGGTGATGGACTACTTCTCCGTCTTTGGTGGTGGCCTGGTCATAGCGGCGGGCGGGATCGCCCTGCTCGGCGGTTGGCGCCTCGTCGGCAGCTTGGAAAAGCGCGGCGCAGAATATGTGGCCCTGGTGCTGTTGGCGGTTGCCGGCCTCCACATCATGGTGATCTCGGCAAACCTGATTCTGATGTTCATCGGGCTCGAGACGGCGTCGATCGCCCTCTACGTTGTTGCCGGGTTCACTCGAGAGCAGCCCGATTCAGATGAAGCGGCCATCAAGTACTTCCTGCTCGGCTCATTTGCGTCCGCGCTGTTCCTCTACGGCATCGCACTGTCGTACGCCGCCACCGGTTCGACGTCTATCTACGGACCGAGCGGAATCCTCGCCTTCTTCCGCACCAATATCCCAGAGCCCGGAGTTCTGCTCATCGGCATCGCTCTGATGATCGTCGGCCTGGGCTTCAAGGTATCGGCCGCGCCATTCCATCAGTGGGCTCCGGACGTCTACCAGGGCGCTCCGGGGGCCGCGGTCCCGTTGATGGCATCCGGCGTCAAGATCGCCGGCTTTGCGGCGTTGGCACGTGTACTCACAGTCGCATTCGGCGCCAGCATTGCCGATTGGGCGCAGGTGATCGCCGGCTTGGCCGCCCTATCGGTCGTCGTGGGAACACTATTTGCGATCGCCCAGAGTGACTTCAAGCGGATGCTGGCCTATTCCGGCGTCGCCCATGCCGGGTTCATGCTCACGGCGCTCGTCGCCGGCCAGAGTGGCGTTCCCGGACTGTGGTTCTATCTCGGCACCTATGCCTTCCAGCTGATCGGCACGTTCATCATCGCTTCGATCATCAGCGGGGCTGCGGGCGGGGCCTCTCCGCTCGACGCATATCGGGGTCTCGCCAAACGGTCGCCGGTGCTTGCCGGCGCGCTGGCACTGCTGATGCTGGCCATGGGCGGTATCCCGCTCACCGCCGGGTTCGTCGGCAAGGTCGGGGTCTTTGCCGCCGCCATCGATGCCGGCTACCTGTGGCTGGCGATTGTCGGTCTGGTGTCTGCCGTTGCCGGCCTCTATTTCTACCTGCGACTGATCGTGCTCGCCTACTTCCATGATCCCGATCCGGCCCTGGCGGACGTACCGATAACTGCACCTCGCTCGACCCGCCTGGCCCTTGCCGTGTGTGTCTCGTTCACGCTGCTCTTCGGTGTGCTGCCGTGGCCGCTTCTCAACCTGACGAGCGAGGCGCTGCCCCTCGCCGGCCTGCTTCCCTGAGTACCGATCCGTGCTTGACTGCGGCCTATGGGCTTGATTCGTCGGCGGCTGGTCTTTGCGTTTGCCTTTTTGGCCGTGTTGGCGCCCGTTGTAGCTGAAGTGCTGACGCCGCAGATCTACATCCTCGAGGCGAACGAGGTCGAGGACGAGGATGTGTACATCGCAGCCTCCTCGGCGCGGATCGATGGCCGGATCGAAGGTGATCTCTTGATCGCATCAGGCGATATCGCGATCGGTGGTGTGGTCACCGGGGATGTGTTTGCCATCACTCACGGTCAAATCGAGGTCACCGGGACCGTAGAAGGTTCGGTGCGGGCTCTGTCGCGCGGACTCGCGGTACCCGGCACAGTCGAGGGTGATGTTGCCGTCACGTCCGGCACGGTCGACGTCTCCGGCGACGTGGGAGGCGATTTTCTTCTTGTCGCGGGGTCGGCCACGATCACAGGCACCGTCGGGCGCGATGTGCTTGGAAGATTCGTCAACGGTGAGCTCGATGGATCGGTGGGCGGCGATGTCGACATATCGGTGAGATCCCTGCGGGTGGGTCCGGGGGCCGACGTGGGAGGCGATCTGCTCTACAGGGCCGATCGCGACGCCTCGGTCTCCGGCGGCGCCACGGTTGCCGGCCAGTTCAAGCGGCTCCCATCGCGTGCCACGTTCGTTGTCCGGGTTTGGCTGATCGGCGCCACCATCCTTGGCTTCCTGGCCTTCATCATTACCGGGCTGGTCCTGTTCTTGGTGTTCCGCTCGACGATGGCCCGGGCTACCGGGTTGGTGCGCACCGAAACCTGGCGAGCGGTGTGGGTCGGGTTCCTGGCCATCATCGGGTTGCCGCTGATCTCGATCCTGTTTGTGTTCACAGTCGTGGGTGCTCCCGTCGGTGTACTCGTAATGATCCTGTGGCTGCTCGGGCTGGTGTTTGCGCCGGTACCGGCAGTGGCGGCCGGCGGCGATCTCGTACTGCGGGGGAGAGGTGGCATCCTCGGGGCGTTCATTGTTGGA
>Ga0316187_10005448_pt1 | contig 10983 bp, 8 predicted proteins | sample CroRivburrow1_MG_FD_204927 | JGI IMG/M metagenome (GOLD analysis project Ga0316187, IMG submission 204927) | Coastal sediment microbial communities from Maine, United States - Cross River worm burrow 1 | ecosystem: Environmental > Aquatic > Marine > Coastal > Sediment | place: USA: Maine...
CGACAGATATCCCGCTGAACATACAGAGCCCCGAAAATAAGGAATAATTTCTGATTTGAAGGTTAGTTCCACAAATGATACAGGACAGGGCCGAAATCACATTATTATGTATCTTTTTGCAAACCAGTCCCCCCAGTCACACCACATTATGGATCACATTTAAAAAAAACGATAACTACTATGGTTTAAGCATGGTATTTGTGCCTTCTGAAGGTTAATTTGTCCCTTTAAAAAATTTTGCCATAAACAGCCCTGGCGCTTTTATTGATGTGAGCTGAAAGATGCGTTTTTCGGCAGATACCAGGTGACGGGAAACGCAACGTGCTGGCGGGTTCATACCCTGCTGAACAGACGTGCCCTTTCTCCCATGGGCAAGAATCCAATCTCTGAATTAATTCGCACAGACAGATTCAATTGCCCACTCTATTTTTTATAAACCACAACAAAACCAATTGGAATTGCCATGATTAGAAACCTGCTCATTTTTCTTTTATTTTTCTCTCTGATTTCAGGATGCGCAAAAGAACCTGCACCACCCCCTCTCGTTTTCCCTGATTTTGATAAAGCACGAGCATTTCAATTCATAAATAAACAAGTTGACTTTGGCCCACGTGTACCCGGAACTGCTGCCCATGATTCCTGTCTCACATTTCTTGAAACAGAGCTCAAAAAATATGCGGATTCCGTGACACGGCAAAGCTTCCAGCATATCATAAAAAAAACCGGTGAAAATGTCAGTCTCACAAATCTTGTTGCCAGCTTTGGCGGAAAACAGGGGCGCCGCTTTCTACTTGCCGCCCATTGGGATTCCCGCCCATGGGCCGATTCTGAAACCGATTCTTTAAAGAAACGACAAGCTGTTCCAGGCGCAAATGATGGCGGATCCGGTGTTGCCGTACTTCTTGAAATCGCACGCATTCTCAAAGAGAACGAACCACCAGTCGGCGTTGACATCGTCTTTTTCGATGGTGAAGATTTTGGCATGGATGGTGATGAGGATTCATGGGCGGTCGGTGCTCAGTATTTTGCACGGACAAAGTCTGCGCGCTATGCACCCCAGCTCGGCCTGCTGCTTGACATGATTGGTGACAAAGATTTGCGAATCATGAAGGAGGGGCATTCTGTTTTTTACGCACCCGGGGTCGTTGATGCTGTCTGGAATTATGCATCCCGAATAGGACTCCCCGCCTTTTCATCCGACACGATGGGGCCAATAACAGATGACCACCTTCCGCTCCTGAAAGTTGGTATCCCCATTATTAACTTGATAGATCTGGACTATCCGGCCCACCATACGACTACAGATACCCCTGATAAATGCAGTCCCGAGAGCCTCGAACAAGTTGGAAAACTGGCTCTTGCCGTTATCTATAATCCCCCCAGCTAAGGTTTAAAATGTCAAAAGAAACCCACTACCTTCTTGTCGGCTTTCCAGCTTTACCGGAAAGTATGGAAGCAGCCAGCTACCACCTTTTTGAACTCGGCGCATTGGGATGTGAAGAAAAAGAGGGACTGCTGATCGGTTACTTCGCTGACCAGGATCTAACTCTGCTGCAGAAAAATCTGGAAACGAAGGCCGCCACAATCCGTGCCAGCGGGCTTGCACTTTCGGGCGAAAGTATAAAAGCTGAGCGTTTGCCTGTCGAAAACTGGCATGTTGGCTGGCACCGTTATTTCAGGCCTATTTTCATAGGGGAGCGCCTGGTTATTCGTCCGCCCTGGGAGCCTGTTCCGCTTCAAGGTGACATGCAGGAAATTATCCTTGAACCCAAACAGGCCTTCGGTACCGGAAACCATGCAACAACCAAATTGATGCTTGAAGCCATTGTCTCGCGTGAACAGCATCTGCCCGATCGTGCTCTGGATATTGGCACTGGCAGCGGCATCCTCAGCATGGCACATACCCTGCTGAATCGGAGAGCAAGGCTAATTGCCTGTGATATCGACCCACTTGCAATCGAGAATTCGCAGGAGAATACTACGCTCCACTCACTCGAAAACCGAAACCACTTCTTTGTTGGTCCAGTTGAGGCATTGAATCTTGAGCGCGCTACATTTCCCCTTATTTATGCCAACCTGCAACGTTTTATCATTTTACCCATTCTCGGAAGCATGTGCTCGCTGCTTTCAGTTGATGGCGAGCTTCTTATTAGTGGCATTCTTCATACAGAAAAAGATGAAATGGTGCGGGCCATCAGCAAGCATGGGCTTGTTGTCATGAACATTACGCAGGATCAGGAATGGATCAGGATTGATGCCCGAAAGAATAAACATTTTGAATCGAAACACAGCCCTGATGGGCAAAAAAGGTGAGTATGCATAAACAACAGCCGGAGAGCAATCTGCATGCTGCGATTGACCTTGGAACCAATACCTTCCTGCTGCTGATTGCCGAAATCAAAGATGGCGACCTCAAGCCGGTTTATCAACAGGCTAAAATAATTCGACTTGGTCGGGATGTGGATAAGAGCAGGCATCTTTCGGAAGCAGCAATGGGGCGAGCCCATGATTGTCTAGCCCATTTTTCACGCGTTGCTCAGGAATTTAACGCAATCACTGTGACTGCCTGCGGGACCAGCGCGCTGAGAGATGCAGAGAACCGCGATGTTTTCATCAAACGCATTGCGGATGAAACCGGGATCCGAATTGAAGTCATCTCCGGCGAAGAAGAAGCGCGTCTCTCTTACCTTGGCGCCATTTCAAACCAGAAAGGGCTCTCTTCACAAACGATGATAATCGATATTGGGGGAGGAAGCACTGAAATATGCCTGGGTACAGTCGAGAAAATGCAGGAGCGCATCAGCCTTGACATTGGCTCTGTCAGGCTGACGGAGCGCTATATTTTTTCGGATCCAATACAAGCGAGCGAAATAGCACAGATGAAGACTGAAATCGATCGCCATCTTGAAAATTTGCCGGCAATCGCCGCAATCGATCAAGAGCTGTCTGTTATCGGCGTGGCAGGAACGATAACCACCCTTGCAGCAATTGATCACAAAATTGATCCATGGAATTCGGAAAGGATTGATACTATCAGGCTTCACGCCGATAAGGTGGAAAAACTTGCGGGCCAGCTGGCCGGAATGACACTCGCAGCGCGAAAAGAACTGGCCGGGCTTGCACCAAAACGTGCAGATGTAATTGTAGCCGGCGCATTTATTTTGTCAGCAATTATGCGCAAACTGAACATTGAAAAACTACGGGTCAGTGACCGCGGGCTTCGTTTTGGTATTCTGCTGGACAATAAACATATCGATTGAAAAAAGGGCCCGGCTTTCTGATTGATTGACGCTCGCCCCCCCAAAAAAAAAGACCATCTTAAGCCGATGGTCTTCTTCATATTATCAAGTAATAATCCTGCTCTTAGTACCCGAAAGTATAAACCTGTCGAATAGTGGTATCGCCAAGAGACTTATCGATTGCACCGAAATCGTTCCAGCGCTTAATTCGCCCAACGATACAATTTTCGATCCGGGAGCTCCCAATTGATGATGATACAATCGTTACATCTTTGACAGAGCCTGCGGGCACAATGGTAAACCGAACAACAATCTTTCCTTTCAATCCCGGATTACGTCGCAATTCTCGTTGATAACAATACTGTACGGCAGCATTGTGGGTTTGAACGATTGCAGCAACCGATGCATTATCTCTCGATCCCTGAACCGCGCCACCACCTTCACCGAGAAGCGAAGTAGCCGCGTCAACTTCAAGCTCACCGCTTCGTGAGACGCCTCCAGCTTCCGATTTCCCAAGCTCCATGACCAGGTCACCAAGACCGCCCCCCCTGTTTGTTTCGCGAGATCCTCTGGTTTTACCGGAGCTTCCCTTTTCACCAGCGCCAGCTTTCTTCAACCCTGTAACACCGGCAAGCGCTTTATTCAGTTTGCCATTTGGAATTTTTTTGCCAAGAACGTCTTCTGCAGCACCACCGGAGGCTGAGCTGCTATTGCTCGTCAACAGTGCCAGAATTCCTTTATTACTTACGGCCTTCTTGAGTTGAGCACGGCTTCTCTTGCGACTTGCAGCCTTGGTTCCTCTTGCCTTTTGACGCGCCTCAGCTGTTCTCGGTGTGACTTTTTTGGCCGCAGGCTTTGGTGCTTTGGCTTTTGGGGCAGGTGCAGCCGAAGTATTGTTCGCAACCTTCGCGATATTGTCTTCCTTTTCAGGCAGGGGTTTTGCCACTTTCGGGGTTGGTTTCGGCTTATCCAGGACAAGCTTGGCAAATCGCTCTTGAATAATCTCTATTTCCTTTTCGCTCACATCCAAAGAAGGAGGATTAAAAATAAAGAAAAGGATGACCAGAAAATGCAAAAACAACGATCCCGCCAGAACAAGCAGAAACTGCTTGTCAAGGTAATCACCAAATTGCTTTTCAAATTTCTTAGGAAACACCATTGGCAGTGTTTCATCAGCTATTGAAGGCGCCGTCGCCCCATCTTTATTTTCCAAGTTTAGCATGCGTGCTCCAACTACATCTTATCTATCCTGAGCCGGCAAAGCCGGAATCACCAAGTCCATGTGCAATTTCAGAAAAAGGGTCTCATAAAACCCAAGACCCCACCTACAAATTTAAATATTCAATTAGCATCGGCATGCCTACTCTTTCCTGTACACAACCAGGCGCATATTCGGGTGATCTGAAAGTCCGCATGTTCTCATAACCTTCATAATATCAGAGTATTGCAAATCGATATCTCCCTGAATAGTCACCTTGCCGGAAAATTTCACGCCATAATCCACTTCCATTTTCTTTGCTTTCTGAGCATAGAAGCGCAACCGTTCGGCCAATGGTTGGATAATGCCGTTCTCCATAACGCCGCTTTTGTTATTTCTAACATCATCAAGATTTGCAACAAGCTCATTATTTACGATAATGTTTCGCTTGGAGACTATGAGATCCAGCCCAACTTCAGGTGGTTTCTCTATATTTGATTTTGGTAATGTAAGCTGCTGCGATGGAGAGATGAGCTGGCCTTCTGTTGAATAGGTCTTTAAAAGAAATAATAGAATGATGGTAAACATGTCCATCATTGAGTTGAGATTGAGCTTACCCTGTCCGGCACTCGTCTGATGTTTTTTGATTCGCGATGGTATAAAGGCCATTCGTTTTTGTACTCCGTTTGATAATAACTGCAGGAACTAATCAAGTATATCCAGTTAAATAATTCCTGCACTGAGGGAAACCTGAGGGAAAAGCGCCTTCGTCCGGTTATTGACGCGGATTGAACGTGCTGCATCCATTGAATAAACCAGGGTCTGATAATTAATCTTCGGATTCGCCTGAATAACGATACTGTCTGAATCCGGAAACTTCCCTTCAGCGAGCTCTTTAATTTCGAGGAGTCTTTGCGACAGGCCTTCGAAATCATAGCTGCCATCTTCCTTATTAGGAATCGATGGCCCTTCCCCCCCTTTTTTGTCCTGCAATACGGCAAGGGAACTTGTAATCATGAAACCATCATCAATGATAGAAACAGCGAGGTCCAGAGTCCGGATCTTCTCTTTTGGTTTGCCCAGTTCTTCTGTCATTGGCCCAGCCGCGGGCGGCAGGTTCAACTCCAAAATCCCTATTTTAATAAACTCTGATGAAGAGAGCAAAAGTGGAATCAACACAACCATAAGATTCATGATAGGTGTCAAATCGGGGTCAGAACTTTCGCCGTCAACAGTTCTTCGAAAGGATGGCCTGTATGCCATAATCTGTTACCCCTTTTATTGATTTCCAGTAATAAGATTTATCAGCTTTACTGTATGCTCATCAATTTCATCAATAATTTTGATCGTCTTATTGTGCAGGTATGTGTAGGCAAGAATCGCGGGGATCGCAATCATCAACCCGAGGAGCGTTGTATTCATGGCAGTACCAATACCTGCCGCAAGCATTCTGGATTTCTCCGCAGCATCAATACCGGCAACTGAGACCGAACGAAAAGCAAGGATAAGACCCCAGATCGTTCCCATCAGGCCGATCAACGTGGCGACATTTGCAATCATGGAAATAAACCCGGTTCTTTCCTGCAATTTAGGAATTACTTCAAGAGTTCCTTCATCAACAGAGTTCTGGATTGTCCGAAAATCAACCTGATCATTCCTTGCAACACTGCGAATACCAGTACCAACTACCCTGGGCAGCGCCTTTGTTGGTGCTGAATCACAAAGTGCGAGCGCTTCTTTATATTCACCCGCTTTCACAAGTTTTCGAATTTCGGCCATAAATTTAGGGGCATTGATGTTTGACCTGACCATGATGTAATACGCCCTTTCGGCAGCGATGGCAACACCAATTGCTGCGACGATCGCGAGAATGACCATGTAGGCAAATCCACCAGAACTCGGTGAAAATCCAGCTAAAATCTCATTCATGAAATATCTCCTTGGTTTACGTTAGATTCCTTATAAACATATATTTTTTGAATTTATGATCACAGTTTTCCCCTGAAAAGATGATCTCTACATCACTTCTTCTTCAAGATTTTGTTTAACTTGCCCAGTTTTTTGGGTACATCCAGCTCCTTATCGTAAAGGAATAGTGTCCTGGGAAGGGCCTTAATTTCTTTCTCAAATGACCGGTCAATAAAAGTAATCCTGCCAAGTTTAACCTTCTTCCGCTTGGGAATAATATCAACATTGGGCTTTTCAATTACGGCATCTATGCTGATTTCACCAAGCACAAGCTCTTCCTTTTCCTCAACCGCTCCTGATTTTTCATCTGCTCCTTTTTTGCTGCTTTTCTCTATCGCAGTTTTTGCATTTTCAGTGGATTTTTCCTGAGCGCAAACGGTGCCCATAAAATAAAAACCACCAAGAAAAAAAAGAATACCAGCCGTTGGAAAATAGAATTTAACCACCCGCATGTTCAGTTCCTCTAGTGTTTAATTATAATACCCTTATCAAAGAGAAGATTCTCTCTCTCCCTGGTTCGCTTCCCGATCAATTCCTTCTGTCTTTCATCCCAACCCGGCACATGCTTCAAAAAGAGAAGTGCTTCGATACCTCCGCCCGAACTGTCGGTATCCTTAACCTTCAAAGCGATTATGTTCCGACCAGTTCGAATGAAGTTTGTGAGATCATGAACGTTTGTCTTAAGCCCTGCAGGATTTGCCGGGGTTTCGCTAATGAGTTCTCCATTCAGAAAAAGATCATAACTGTCGTCAGCGTGGATCTGGATTTGTCCAGAAACAAATAAACCATCAATTTCAAAAATTTTGCGAATATAGGATGTTTCGGCTCTTTCAAGTCTCGGGGTTGCATCCGGCATTATCGAATCTTGGGCTGCAGATGCTGAAGTTAATGAATCGGTGATTCCGGCCACTTGAGAAGCCGTCGAATCGAGGTTGATTCTTTTCAACTCACCTGCAGTACTATCGGCTATTCCGACTATGCTGGAATGTGCAGAATCTTGCTGTGTGCTTAATTTTGTTTCGGCCAGTCCAGTTGTATCCTTAACATCCAAATTGCCATTTCCTGCTTCATCTTGAAAACCAGCTCCCGGGATTCTATTTTCACCTTTTCCAAACCACAGATTCTGAGCTTTATATGATGGGAAGGTGGCCGATTCAACGATAAAATCCGGCGTGTGCAGCACGGACGGATCAAACTTCATCATCATAAAGCCATTGTATTTTTCAGCGCTTCCAACCCATGTACTATCGCTGACAATTTGAAAATCTTTCAACTCGAGGCCAAGCAACCCGGCATATTTTTCAGGATCGCTTTTTACCAGATTTTGTACAATCTGCTGAGAATAATCATTATCGATTTCAAGCTCCTGCGCAATCTGATATCCAGTCGCCAGCAGCTCTTTACGAGCTTCCCCCAATGCCAGAAAATTATCGTCAAAAGTGAAGACAGCATCCTCATATTTGGGCTCATCGTTTGAATTAAACTTTTCAGTAAAATGCATCTTCCGATTATTTGAAACCCTTGACAATGAATCTGCGGCAATGGAAAAATCATTTATGAATTCCATAAATTCAAATTCAGCTGAAGCCAGCTCATTGTTCTGAATGGAATGCTGTTGTGCTTTCACAATTGTTTTTTTATAGGCATCGATTGTGATTTTGCTGAAGGATTTTGAGAAATCGACAAAATTTGCCATTTCATCCCCAATACCAAGGGCGGCATTCTCATCCTGATCAATCATATTGACATACTGGTCTATACGTTCTTCAAAGCCTTTCAGCGACTTCCACGAAAGGCCTGCAAACTCTCCTGCAACGATTTTATTCGTTGTAACAATTTTATTTCTGGACTCTTCAACCCAGTTATTATCAATTCCCAGTTCACTCGATTCTTTCAGATTGCGGATGTGTGCATCAACAATATTGTCAGCCAGCGGACTGATAAATTTTTCCAGAAGTTGATTCTTGAATTCCAGTTCGGTCAGCTTATCAAGACCATCAGGTAGTGGAACATTAAGCAGTGCTTGAATTGATGAGCTGTTTATTTCAGCAATATCATAGATATTTTCAGATATTTTATCACGAGACCTCGAAATCCATCGTTCAGCAACAAGCAGCGTGGAGTCGGCAAAAGTTATCTTCTGGTTTTCAGGAGATTTTGCAATAGTATCAACTGGTGCTTCCTGCAAGGAGTCCTTATATTTTTGTGCCATATCAGCCAGCACCTGAAAACTATTTTTGTAAGAATCCACTGCACGTTCAAAAAGAGAAGATCCTGTCTCATTTATCTCTTTTTGAGCCACCACCCTTTGATCTTCGCTTCCTGCCTGTATCTCCTGCTTTGCCCATGTTTCAGCAAATTCTTCATATGCAAGGCCGATCTTAAATGTGGATTCATACAACCGAATGGTCCCGTAGCCGACCACTTTTGTGTAGCTTTCAACAATATCAAGCAGCAGTGTCTTTTTCTTTTCCTTATTTCTTTTTAATGCGTCAACAGGCAGCTTGAATGCAAGGGAATCAAATTCTTTGTACTTAATTTCAGTGAGTTTAAAAAGTGCTTCTGCTGCAAAATATGGGTTTCCATCCTTTTGCTGGCTGATAAATGCATCGCTCTTATCAATAGCGCTTCTATATTCAACCCGTGCAAGATCAACATTCCCCTGCTTCTCATAATATTCACCACGCCAGTAGAAGGATTCAATTACTCGAGGTGAATCAGGAAATTTCTCAGCAAATTCACCATAAATCCCGTTGGCCTTTTCAAAATCATTAAGCTTCAAGTAATAATTTGCAATATCGTAAAACAAATCGTCTGCGTCATTTGATTCAGGATAGCGCTTAACAAATTTCCTGTTCACACGAATTGCGCGCTTCCAGTCTTCTGCCTTTACGTAATAAACCGAGCTATTATAAAGGTGTGTTTCAATCTTTGTCGAGTCGATTTCTTCATCTGCCAGCCTTTCAAAAACAATTGCTGCATTGCGAAAATCTTTCAGTTCACCATAATCCAGTGCCATATTATTCAGTGAGTGATGGTAATAACTTGAGCTTGTATAATTTGTTGTGAGACGCTCATAAATTTCAACAGCCCGACTGAATTCTTTTGCCTGATCATATTGCACACCAGCGTTAAACAGTGCCAAATCCGCAAAGGCAGCATCGGGTACTTCATCAGCAACCCGTGTGTATTCTTCTGCAGCCTTGAAGTATTCTTTTTTTTCAGCAAGTTGCTGGGCCTGGAGAAAAATGGCTTCAGCCAGCCTTTTGCTGGCTCGGCCCGCGTAGGCAGAATCCGCTGAAAACCCACCCCCTTTAATGCGCTTGGCAATGACTTCCACAGATGGGAAATCACCTTTGCCAAAATAGCTCTCCATGACGAGGTAATGAGCATTCGCCGCCAGACTATCATCCGAGAAATGCTTCAAAAGCGTCTTGAAATACCTCAGTGAATTGACATAATCACCTTTATTATAATATATGGAGCCCGCCTGACTTAAACGTTGCGGCGTTTCCTGCTCGAGCGGGTAAAGCTTTAAAAAATTGTCAATAGCCTCCACCAGCTTCAATTCACCATCCGAAAGTGATTTGGCGCGTTGAGGGGCCGGTTCATCCAGCTGGGTGCTATCCGTGATGTTTGTTGCCTGCGGCACAGCAGCGCTTAAAGAATCACGGTTCCCGATTTGCTGTGTCGAATCTGGCTCCCTGATAAAATCCTGAGAAATGGCAATAGCATTCCTGGCCGCTTCTTTTTGATAGGGTGAATCCCAGTAGATATTGCTGATGGCAATGAATTCCGCGAAAGCATCTGCTGATCGATTTAATTTGGAGTCAAGGGTGAGCGCTACATTCCAATGCATCTTAACGGCATTCGTATCTTCAGGAAATATGGCAAGATATTCACGAGTGTCATTTACCGCCTGCTCATATAGATTTAAATTATTGTCTTCATTCGCCAGATCCAGCAGCATATTTACATTTGATCGCATCGCATGTTCGCAGAATTGAGCTGCTTTTCTTCGCGCATCCTCATCTGTTACTTTCTCCCACCACTCGCTGTTTTCGTTATAAAGTGAAAACAACTTTTTGCGCATCAAATATGTTTGCTCATCATTTTCAAGGAAACGATATGCTTCGGCGATTTTTGCCTGTACAACTGGCGCCTCAGCTGAGAACGGATACAGTTTTAAAAGGGCTTCGTAGGCATCGATCGCTGATTCATATTCTTCCTTCACATCCATGTAAGCATCACCAATCGTTTTCAAAATCTTGATACCATAGGTGCGCCCGCCAATTTCCTTCAAGTACCGTTCAGCTCCCTCCACGCCGTTGTAGTCGAGAAAACTGATACCAATATACTCAATGGACTCTTCCTTTAAGCTTGGATTTGTAACCCTGTTTTCAGGATCATATTTTGCCGAGTGTTCAATATCGTCTGCAAGGTAGGTGAAGTAGGAGATGGCATTGGGGAAGTCATTAAGTTTGTAATAGCTCCATCCCAGGCGGTATAATGCTTCATCATATTTGGGGTCGTGCTCAAAGTTCAGCACCTGTTTATAAATTTCGATTGCCCTCTCGA
>Ga0316187_10005449_pt1 | contig 10981 bp, 6 predicted proteins | sample CroRivburrow1_MG_FD_204927 | JGI IMG/M metagenome (GOLD analysis project Ga0316187, IMG submission 204927) | Coastal sediment microbial communities from Maine, United States - Cross River worm burrow 1 | ecosystem: Environmental > Aquatic > Marine > Coastal > Sediment | place: USA: Maine...
CGTCAATGCATTTTGAAGCTGTTGCTCTGCCTTTTTGCGCTCGGTGATGTCGATGGCAAAACCCATGAGCACGGGCTTATCTCCCATCTTTGTTCGCACCGCCGTAAATACGTGGGGTATTTTTTTGCCGCTTTTGGTCACAAGTATCGCCTCTACCGTCACTTCTCCCTCGGTGAATACTTTTTCTACGGCAGCCGTGACCTTCTGGTGCTCATCTTCACCAAAAAAATCGGTCGGAAGCATGTTCACATAATCATCGGCCGAGTACCCCGTGATTTCATCGTGTCTTTTGTTCCGTCGAATAAGCTGCGGCCGATCATCCCAGATGTAAAAAGTCCCCGGTAAGTTATCAAGGATTTCATCCAAGATCCTTTTCTCCGCCGTCAACAGATCGTTGGAACGTTTGAGCTCAGATATCTCATATCCTAATTTGGCATTCGCTGCCTTTAATTTCTCAATTTCTTTTCTTTTTGGCATATTTGATGAACTCGTAAAAAGTCATAATTTTGATTTTTATTCATTGTAACCCATTGAAATTAATAGATCTGAATTTCATTTTTTGTGCTTTTTGTGCCTTTTTGCGGCCATATCATATTCAATCGCTACATTTTCCTTTTTAGAATTTGCTGTTTCAAATTTATACCTGGATTTTGCAAGATTCAGGTAGCGAACGAAAAAGTCGTCAGCCTGATCTTTTTTCGACCGGTTGTTCTTTGTATGAATGCGACAGCGAAGCTGCCTGGGGAGAAAGGACGTCAAAAGGACGTGGTTCATGGGGTATTTCCTTCACCTTGATGCACCGATATGATGCTACGATAACCAAGACTGCGGCAATAGCGGCCATAAAATAGAAGACCCCGTCAATGTCATAGCTCCGCATAAGGACCGATCCTATCAACGATCCAAGGGAAACTCCGGTTCCATGCAGAAGAATCAACCTCCCACTCACCGCTACAATCTGCTCTTTAGGCATCAGATCATGCGAATGGGCGACTCCTACGGGATAGATGGTTGACATGAAACCTCCAAAAAGCAGAGCTGCCATAAAGATGATCCACCGATAATGGGGCAGATTAATAATGACAACGGCAACCATGGCAAAGCCCAGGGATAGCAGTACCAGCACAAGACGTCTATCCAACCTGTCGGAGAGCAGGCCTACCGGGACCTGGAACATCAGACCGCCCATTACCGTAGTGAACATGAACATTGCGATGGCCGACTGGTCGATACCTTCCCCCCGCATCCAGGCCGGCACAAGGGCATAGAATGCCCCGCTCAGGCATCCGGTGACAATACAGCTGATGACAGCAAGGGGTGCTACACGAAGCAGCATGCCGTAAGGCAAGTGTTCGGTCCTGACGATCAATGGCTGCTCCGCGCGGGTTGTGCATACCATGCAAAGCGCTATAGCGCAAAGAATGGTTATAAAATTGAATGGCCGGAAGGATGTTATGACAGCACCGCCGACCAGAAGTTGGCCGGCACCAAGGGCGGCAAAGGTACCGACCATGTAAATTGAGAACACCTTCCCGCGGTTCTGCGGCCCTGTTTTTGCGTTAAGCCAGCTCTCTGCGGTTATAAAGAGACCGGCGGCGCCGAAGCCTATAGCCGCACGGGCTATGATCCACAAGATTGCCGAAACTGCCGCAGGCATGGCAGCTACAGCAGAAGCTGTAAGGCCAGCGAATACGGCAAAAGCTCGTATATGCCCGATTCTCTCGATGATCCGGCCGCACCGCACGGCTCCCACTGTGTAGCCGGCATAATAGAAACTGAGAATCAGACCCCCGAGGGGTACACTGAATTCCTCAACCGCCACCCGCAGACTCACCAGGGTTCCGAAGAATCCATTCGCCAGCTGAAAAATACTGATTGCAATGATAAGTGTGCTTATAGCGGCCATGTTATTTGATGCAGGACTGAGGTGATGGTTCCGACTCGTATGTCAAGTTTTTCTTTCCCAGAGGATGAAAACCGTGGCGCAATAAAAAAGCCAGCGACTGCTCAATTTAGACTGTAGCGTCCTGGTAAGCACCAGCCGAATAGGTCAATTCATAGCTATGGCTGTATAGTTCAATGATATTACCGAAGGGGTCTTCACAATACACCATTCGATATGGCTTCTCACCGGGGTAATACTCTCGCACCGGCATGCGCTGCTTGCCACCAAGCGCAACGATTTTTTCAGCCAGACTCTCAATGTCAGGGTCCTGAATACAGATCGGTAACAGACAGACCTATGTGAGAAAAGGTTCTTGTAAAGATCATAGTAACCTCCTATTATTATTTCAGGTACAATTTTACATCTGTAACAAACAGTTAACCAACTATAGTTCCAATTAGAAAAAATTCAAGTGGGAGCAAATTGGGATGATATAAATACCATATATCCTGATTTTATTGTGCTTGAAAGCGATGATTTTAAAATTTCCAGTTGGCGTTCATGGCGAAAAGGAAAATGAACAATATTAGGGTCGCCCATAAAATTATAAGTTTCTCTTTATCACCGACACGAATATTATAATTTTATTGGTGTACCCAAGTGTACAATTTTAAGTAGGTTGTTGCCGTCACTTCTCTATTTAAAAACCTCCTCAAGCGGCGATCCTTGCGCTGAACCGGGCGGTGTCATTCCCAGCAGCGCGGCGATTGTCGGTGCGACATCCACGGGATGAACCCGGCGATCGACTGTTTGGGGCTTCATGCCCAGGCCCATGAAAATTATCGGGACATGGGTGTCGTAACGCCAGGGCGAACCGTGCATGGCCGCGACGGGTCCCTTGTCGAACAGGAACCAATAGGGATCCTGGATGATGTAGATGTCACCGGAGCGGGTAACATGGTGATTGTTCCGGACCCATGCCACCAGCGGATTGGTCTGCTGAGATGACAGCCTGCTGGTCGCGACTGCCAGCGCAATCCCATCGTCATCCGTCAACGCGTCGGCAAGGGCCTGTTCCACCTTCGTAGGATCGATTTTAGCCGCTGCTATTTTTTCGTCATCGAGGTAGAGGTAAGGCCGGTAGAAAAAACGGACAATTTCACCGACCCCGAACTTTTTCCCAATTATGTTGGCTTTCGCCACGATGTCGTTCGGATCGAGACGTCCGGCCTGGTAACCCAGTTCGGTCATATATTCAGGCATATCCGCCATTCCGTGATCAGCGGACAGCACCACCAGGGTATGTTTAAGCCCGATGGTCTTGTCAATGAAAGCCAAGAGATCGGCCAGGGTGCGGTCCAGTTGGACGATCACGTCTTCGTTTTCGAGGCTGGATGGGCCAAAAAAATGGTTGACCGCATCCACACCGGAAAAACTGATTGACAAATAATCCGGGATCTCATCCTGGCCCAATTGTTCATGGGTCATGAGTGCCTTAGAAAAGTCGAGCAGGAGTTGGTCACCGACCGGGCTCACCAGAATCCGGGTGCAGAACAATTTATCGTCTACCTGCCCAAATGGATGGGGAAAGACTCGTCCATATCCCTTCAGGTCGACCTCATAGGACCGATTATCCTGGGCGGCCAAAAGGTAAGTCGAAGCATCGTTCAATAGTGTCCACGATTTACCCGCATATCCTTCGGCCTGGCGCCGGGAATTCCATTGGGCGGCCCAGTCCGGATAAGCGTCATAATAATAGGTACTGGTGACGAAGTCACCGGTGTTGGTGGAATACCAGAAAGCCTTTCCGGCATGACCGGCCATGGATACGGCGCTGCGATCTTTACCGGACACGCCGAATATCTTTGACCGACCGCCGTAATAGGCCGCCAGCCCGTCGCCAACGGTCGGGACAAGAATCACGGCTGGCGATCGGCCCTGGGTACGCGATTTTTTCTGGGCCGGATCGACCTGTTCTCCTTTTGTTTCGTTTTTCCGGGTCGCAATAATCGGACTGTCGGGGTCCTCAATGTTGTAGGCCAACTCACCGGCCTCGCGATCAAACCAGACATTGCCGACCATGCCGTGCTGGGAGGGGAATGTGCCGGTTGCCAGGGTCGTATGGCCGACGATGGTTTCGGTATTGGCATGCTGATAATGGGCGTTGGTGTACACGGCGCCCTTCTTCAAAAGATACCGGAATCCGCCCTCGCCAAAACCATTCTCATAGCGGTCGATCAGGTCTGCTCTAAGCCCATCGATGGTGATCTGTAAGACGAGCCTGACTTCCGGTTTGGATTGTGCGTTGGCATCATTAAAGTTTCCGGCCAAGAACAGAGCCAGAAGCACCATGACGATTTGGCTGATACGTTGTATGGCAATCCATCTATACATTTTCCCACGCATGATTGTACCTCGAAATCCCTAGTTTATTTCGCTATCGAAAGAGGTTGAGCCGGTTTTGCCGGTTGGCCGGTTTAGCCCGTTCGCCTGTTTCCACCAGTATCGCTCAAGCCTAAGACTGTCATCATCCAGACGTGAGCAAAACCAAGCATGAAGTAACTACTAAGCTTAATTAGGGCGAATTAGCCTATTATGTCCGCCAATAACCGGTCAACCGGCAAAACCGGCTCAACGGGCTAACCTATCTCATGAATACTCGGTACTTGGCCACCTTTCAGGGGGCTTGACAAAGCCGAGCCCTCTGGACCCTGATTTTTAATTACCCAGGTCCGGGTCCATATTCCGGTCGAATGGCAACTGATCGAGATGCTCGACATATTCCAGTGGATCGAAGGGCAGCTTCTTTAAATCCAACTTCGGTTTGGCCAGAGCCTGGACCTCGGGCGTAGCGTTTTCAATGCCGGTCCAGGGTATGCCGTGAACCTCCTTGGCATCGGGGTACTTCTTTTTCCACAGCTCATGCCGTAGTCTCATCCGATTGAACGGGCTCTTGAGGTGGATCAGATTCACCAGCATGGGACTCTTCTCGCGGGGATCTGACGGCAGGAAGTAAAATGCCGCGGGAATGCCGCTGGCTTCGCCGACCGGGTCCGGTGAGATCCAGTGGCGTTTGTAATTGCCCTTGACCGTTGCACCGAGGTTAGGCCCTGCGTATATGAAGACGTGGTCCCGGCGACCGTGGGTGTCACTGTTGATCAGCAAGGCTGTCTGGTCGATACCATCGATGATACGATCGGTGGGTATGTGCTGAGTGGCGCCGGCCAACCGCGCAAACGTGGTGAAGAGGTCGGTCTCGTGAATGATGTCACCGACCAGTTGTCCGGGTTTGATCATGCCCGGCCACCAGGCGAAGGCCGGCACGCGGACGCCGCCTTCAAGGAAATCGCCTTTACCGCCCCGATAGATGGTCTCGGCCATACCGAGTCCCGGTGGCGGGTTGTGCGTCATCGGTCCGTTGTCGGCCATGGCGATAACCAGGGTGTTCTCGGCGATGCCGAGTTCCTTGAGCTTGTCCATCACCTCACCGATGAAAGGATCGATGTTGCATTGCAGGCCGTCCTGCAGGATGCTACGCGACGTCGAACATTTCTTGGGGTTGGGGATAAAACTCGTCAGATTCGGCCAGTTGGCGATGTAAAAAGGCTTGCCGGATTTGGCATTCCGCTCGATGAATTCCAGGGTACGACGCTGGGCTTCGGGGTCGATCTTCAGGTAGTTTTCGTGAGAATTGTCGCCCCATTGACGGGCCTTCTCACCCTTCTTGCCTTCGGCGATCTGCACCCAGCCCTTGGTCACGAAGGTGTCGTCGAGTTTGTAGGGGTCCGGCGGCAGCATGTCCTCAAACAGGCCGATGGAGGCATTGGCCCCTTCGGCGATTCTGGTATTAAGTGACAGGATCTGATTATAGCCGGTAAAGAAGGCTTCGTCGAAGCCCTGGTTATGGGGGTAGCTCTCCTCGATATCGCCCAGGTGCCACTTGCCGTGGAAGGCGGTGGCGTAGCCGGCCTCAGAGAGCACTTCGGCAATGGTCACCTCCTCGCCGCGCATCCCATGCATCTCGAGCAGCATCCCGATGTTGTACATACCGCTGCGGACCGCGAGGCGACCGGTTGCCGACGCGGCGCGACTGGGAGTGCATCCGACCTCGGTATACATGCGGGTAAAAAGGATGCCTTCTTCAGCCATGGTGTTCAGACGGGGCGTCTCAAGACCCCGAACTTTCTGAATTGCAGGAATCCCGACGTCACCGTAGGCAGTGTCGTCCCACATGATGTGGATGATGTTGGGTGGCCTGCCATATTTTTTCTGCAACTCCGACAGCTTATTGTCGAGTTCCTTGTCCTCTGCAGCCCATTTGTCGCCATTCTGGGCTTCAAGGATATAGTATTCGGCGTCATGAACGATCTTGCCGTCCTCCTTGGCCGCCCCTGCACCGGCGCCTAACACAAATGCCAGTAATGTATAGATTAAGATCAAATGAAAAAATCTAATACCTTTCATAATTGCCTCCTTCACAGTTTTATAGCTGAATTTTAATGGATTCGTAAAAAGTCAGAATCTCGATTTTTATTCATTGTAACACATTGAAATTACAAGCCTTGAAATTCGATTTATGTGTTTTTTGCGCCTTTTTGCGGCTATATCAAATTTTGAAATTAAAAAACTTAGCTCGAGTTTACTTAAAGTAAATTAAACATCTATAGTCGATCGGCAACAATCCAGTCTAAAGATAAATTACTTTCCATCCTGGCATCCTCCCGTCCAGGGGAATCTCACTCCCCATCTCGAATGAGAGATCGTGCTGTCAGCCGAGCGGTGGCGTATATCGAAGAAAACGCTGAAGAACCGATTCATCTGCGCGATCTCTGTCTAATTACAGGGGCCAGCGAGCGTACTCTGCGCTATGGTTTCCTTGAGCGGTACGGTGTCACTCCCAAAGCCTACCTTCAGGCTTTCCGGCTCAACGGTGTGCGCAGGAAGTTGAGGCGAGCCGATCCGGTGTCCACGAAGGTGATCGACATAGCCAATCACTGGGGCTTCTGGCACATGGGAAAGTTTGCAGCCGACTACCGGAGGTTATTCGGGGAACTTCCCTCGGAGACAATGAATCGGCTCAATTAACCACTGGTTTTATTTTTGTGAGCTCTGACTGTTTTCAGATGAAAATATAGGATGCGGGAGATATTTGCTTTACCGATGAAAATAGTAATTATATTTTCATAAAGGATGTTTACGAACGCGACCGTCAGGTCTTGGAGGGATTGAATGAAGAATTTACCATATGGCAAACCCGTGCGATCGATTAATTTTCGGTAAGTTCTGATTAAACTCATAAAAAAAGGTGATCTCGTAGACAAATTTATAATTTTAGATCCCCTCATTTCATAACATGTTTATATTAGCGAGCCTATTTGCGATCCCCTGCAGCTCTCCGGCATTATTGGAAAAAACCCATTCAACACCTCGGTTGATTTCCCGAAACAGGCAGTTTTTGGATGCGGAATATCCGGTACCCACATGTTGTCCCTTTTTACGATGCTTTACCAATTTTGCATTGTTTAGTAAGAGATAGTGCCCGGCGACTCCGCAGTAATCTTTTTCTAAAGCCAACTCGCTGAGTTGGGTTATATTCAGTGTTGCAATGGGGATGAAAATGGAAGCCGGTACGAAGGTGATAAGATCGAACATATGGGGCGCAAGGGACATCAAATGATAGTCCCTGCGCGGCTCAAGGGAAGAAAAACAGTCCTTGAAAATATCATTCTGTCGTTCGGGATCCGGATAGGTTTCGGCTTTTATTTCGATCATAAAATGCAATTTTTTACCATATTTTTGGATTACTTCCGCAAGTGACGGGACCGCGGGACATCGTGATTTCAGCTCGTCCCGGGTTACCTCAGCGATGGTTAAATCAATTCCGAATACCCGTTTGAGGTCCGGATCATGGATGACCACGGGGTGAAGGTCCTTTGTCCAGCGGACATCAAATTCAATCCCCCATATTCTCTTCTCGTAGGCCAGGTCGAAGGCTTCGATGGTATTTTCAAAAATCAGGCGGTTGTCGTGCTCGCCGCGATGAGATACGATTTTGCATGTCTTTAGCCGGTCATGACCTGGAAATGGTTGCGGCCATATCCTAAAGAAAAAATCAATGCAATAAATCAGTGCCCTTTCGACTTTTTCGAAAAGTTCTATTTTCATACAAAACCAATCTTGTAAAATCTGCAGGAAATGCTAATTATTAAATCGTGACAGTTCAGCCACTAAGGCACTAAGCTTTTTCCGAGACTACCCTCGGGAAAAGTGGCCCCTGCGGGGCAGCAAATTCGCAGTTTATAGGTTTCAGGTGTCAGGTTTCGGGTGTCAGGGAGTTGAGGTGCTAGATCCTGAAACCTCATATGAAACATTTCAAAAGTTGGGGTTGGTTCTATCCTGGGCCACTTTGCATTTTGTAGGTTGGGTTGAGCCAGCTCCAGGCTTTGTTGGGTTTCGTTGCACTCAACCCAACCTACATTTTGCCGGTGTTATTGCGGATTGCGAAAACCAACAACGGCCGATTTCGGAACCAAGCCCCAAAAGTTTCTTTTTCGATTAAACCGGTCGTTTTTTTGGCCAGCGGCGCCGCTGACACCTGAAACCATCAATCTCTGACAACATCTTGTCAGACAAAACCCGATAAGGGTCTAATTCAAAATATTCGAAGACCTATACAACACCGTCTAAAACAGCGCAAGTATGTTCCGGAGGTGAAATGAGGTGAACCATGCGAGATGGTCTTAAATCAGCGTGGGAAAATTTGATAGTAGATCCGGCCCAGGTAATGAAGAAGCTCGAACCCGGTATGAGTATCTTCCTGGGCACCGGTGTGGGTGAGCCCAGGACCCTGGTTAAACACCTGATGTCTGCCGATTCGGCCCATCTGAAAGATCTCGAATTGATCCAACTGGTAAGCCTTGGCGATGCCATATCCGTGAAAGCATTAAATACCAATGCCTACCGGCTGAAAACGTTCTTTTCCGGCTGGGTGGCCGGCGAGGCAATTTCGGCGGGCCAGGTGGATTTGATCCCGAGCAGTTTTTCCCGAATTCCCAGGTATATAGAATCCGGAAGAATCCCTATCGATGTGGCATTTATCCAGATTACACCTCCCAATGAAGCCGGATATTGCAGCCTCGGTGTGGCGGTCGATGTTTCACGTCAGGCAATGGAAAAGGCATCTTTGGTTGTCGGTGAAATCAATTTCGATATTCCAACGACTTTCGGCGATACATTTGTTCCGGTGTCGGATTTTGATTATCTTGTCCGTTCCACCGAAAAGCCGATCTATTTTGACCGCTGGCCGGTGGACGATGTTTTTGACCAGGTAGCAGCCAACCTAGCATCTGTCATCGAAGACGGCAGTTGTCTTGCCTTTTCCCCAGGCCCCTTGTTCGAAGCTTTGAGCCGGCATTTGGTGCATAAACAAAACCTTGGTATCCACACACCTTTTTTCACGGATGCGTTAATGGATCTCGTTAAAAGTGGTGCCGTTACCAACCGCTACAAGGAAATTTTCAGGGGCAAATCATTGACCTCCTATGCGTTCGGTACACCGGATTTAATGACTTGGCTTAATCGCAACCCCCTGGTGGAGTTCCAAGGTATTGACAAAGTGTTCACCCCGGCTCAAATCGGGCGGAATCCGCGATTCGTCGCCGTGCTGCCGGCACGCAAGGTGGACCTTTCCGGCCGTATAGCACTGCATTTTGGCAAGGGCAACGTGACCGCCGGACCGGGTGACATCATGGACCTTTTCCGCGGGGCCGAGTTGTCCCGGGGAGGAATGACCATCTTTGGCCTGCCGAGTCGGAATCGAGACCGCAGGCCGAATATCCTAATTTCCGTCGCGGATTTCCCCAATCAATTCAGCATTCGCGAAACGGTGGACATGGTAATTACCGAATACGGCGTGGCCAGTCTGAGCGGACGCACCGTGAGGGAACGCGCCCAGGCCTTAATTGAAATTGCACACCCGGATGACCGTTTAAATCTCGTGCAGCAGGCAAAAAAGGGAAAAATCCTTTATCCGGACCAAATTTTCCTGGCAGAATCCGCCCACCTCTATCCGGCGGAAATCAACTTCCAGCATACCTTCAAGGGTGGTGTGAAGATGCGGTTCCGGGCCATTAAACCTTCCGACGAGGAAGAAATGCGCCGTCTTTTTTACCGGTTCTCCGACCAATCGGTTTATTATCGGTATTTTGCTCCCATCAAGACCATGCCCCATTCAAAGATGCAGGGGTATGTCAATATCGATTTCAGCCGGACGATGTCCATCGTCGGTGTCGTGGGGGATCCCGGCCAGAGCCATATCATAGCGGAAGCCCGGTTTATAAAGGACCAGAAGCGCCCCCTTGCAGATGTGGCCTTTGTGGTGGATGAACAGTACCAGGGTGTGGGCATCGCAACATATTTGTATAAAATGCTTATCCGGCTGGCTAAAGATCTGGGAATCCAGGGGCTGACGGCCGACGTTTTGGCCTCAAACAAGGGAATGATGAAAGTTTTCGAGAAAGAGGGATCAACGGTCACGGCCAAGCTGGACTATGGCGTATACCACCTGACCATTCCGTTTGACGCCGAACAAGCAGCTGTTAAGCCCGAATAGGTTGTAGAAATTCCGAGATGTTTAAAAAACGAAGGGTTTGAATCAAGACTGTTGGTTATGGGTACATCCGTGGTAATTCATGGTATGTCGATATAAAAAATTAAGCGTGCTGGAGTAATGGAGTAGTGGAGTGTTGTCTTAAAAGCGGAAATGGATCTGATTTTTTCTCTTTTATCTTTGGTTATCCGAGATCCAAACAGGGTTTATATTTTTCCATTTTTCAACCATTCATCAATCCATTACTCCAGCACTCCATTACTCCAGGTACTATTAACCTCTTCCTTTGATAAAGAGAGAATGACTGCCGTTTACCAACAGCTGTAATTTACACCCATTAACGAAGGTTGCGGCATAGGTTTGCCCGCCTTAGAAAAAGGATACCATAATCAATGCATGATATTAGGCGAAAAGTTCAGGTCAATATTCCTTTTAAATTTCTTTTTGATACCCATCTGGACCGATTCCTTGAACATAAATTAAACCCG
>Ga0316187_10005450_pt1 | contig 10980 bp, 6 predicted proteins | sample CroRivburrow1_MG_FD_204927 | JGI IMG/M metagenome (GOLD analysis project Ga0316187, IMG submission 204927) | Coastal sediment microbial communities from Maine, United States - Cross River worm burrow 1 | ecosystem: Environmental > Aquatic > Marine > Coastal > Sediment | place: USA: Maine...
CGAGGTCGATGCCGGTGATCATCTCGGTGACGCCATGCTCGACCTGGAGTCGCGTGTTCATCTCCAGGAAGTAGAGCGCACCGTCTTCCGCGCGCAGGAACTCCATCGTGCCCGCCCCGGCATAGCGCCAATCGGCGGCGGCGCGCGCGCACATCTCGCCGTAACGTGCGCGCTCCTCGTCCGTCAGCACGGGAGAAGGAGCCTCTTCGACCAGTTTCTGGTGACGCCGCTGGATCGAGCACTCGCGCTCGCCGAGGTGGATCGCGCTTCCGCGTCCGTCGCCGAGCACCTGGAACTCGATGTGTCTGCCGGCTTCCAGGTATTTCTCCAGATACAGGGCGGCCGAACCGAAGGCGGCTTGTGCCTCGCGAGCGGCCTCGTCGAAGGCGGTGCGCACCTCGCTCGCGTCGGCGCAGCGCCGGATGCCCTTGCCGCCACCGCCGGCGTCGGCTTTCAGGACCACTGGGTAGCCGGTCGCGTCCGTGACCCGCACCGCCTCGTCGGCGTCGGCGATCAGGCCGGCGCTGCCCGGGACCACCGGCAGGCCGGCAGCGGTGGCGGCGGCACGCGAGGCCACCTTGCGGCCCATCCGGTCCATGACCGCGGGGGACGGGCCGACAAAGCGCAGTCCGTGCTGCGCGCACAGTGCGGCGAAACGGGCGTCTTCGGCGAGGAAGCCCCAGCCCGGGTGGACCGCCGAGCAACCGCTCTGCACCGCTGCTTGGACCACGCGGGTCGCGTCCAGATAGCTGGACGCCGCCGGCCCCGGCCCGAGCGGCACCACCGAGTCGGCGTCGTCCAGGTAGGCGTAGCCGGCCTTGCGGTCCACGTCGGAAGCGCCGCACACGACTTCGGCACCGAGCCCTCGCGCGGCGCGCAGGATGCGGGCGGCGACCTCGCCGCGGTTGGCTACGAAGACGCGCCGGAACATGCGGACGGTTGCGGGACCCAGAGCATCGCTGGGAATCCTAGCCCGCCGCGCCTTCTGCTGCCGCCGACACCCCGGAGAAGCCCAGCAGGGCGACGCCGGCGACGACCAACAGCGCACCGGCCCAGCCGCGCCCGCCGGGGCGCTCGCCCAGTACCCAGATCGCCAGCGGCACCGTGAACAGCGGCAGCGCGCTGGCCAGCGCCGAGGCGACACCGACCGGAGCCCACTTGAAGCCGGCCGTGTTGAGGCCCATGCCGAGCACCGTGCCGACGAAGGTCGGCAGCGCGAAGCTGCGCCACATGGCGGGGGCGGCGAGTGCGCGCAGGCGCTTCAGCAGCGTGCCGCGCACCAGGTAGAACGCCGCGAAGCCGGCCGCAGCGCCGACCAGTCGCCAGGCCGCGCCGGTCAGCGGACCGGTGCCTTCGACGCCGAGCCGAATGACCATGTTGCCGGTCGTCCAGGCGACGATGCAGGCCAGCGCGCAGAGCGTGCCCAGGCGGTCGGTCGGGCGTCGCGCCAGCCGGCGGCTCTCCGCGACCACGCCGCCGAAGCACACCAGCAGGACGCCCAGCCATTGCCCGCCGGCCAGCGCCTCGCCGTACACCGGCCAGGCCACCAAGGCGGTCACCGCCGGCGTGGCCTGCGTCAGGATGACGGTTCGAGCGACGCCGATATGCGAGATGGCGAGGAAGTACAGCAGGTCACCCACGCACACCGCGGCGAAGCCGGCGAGCGCCAGCCAGCCGGCTTCCCCCGGAGCCGCCGGGCCGCCGCCGAAGCGGGTCCCGAACAGCATCGCGGCGGCCACCAGCACCGCTGCCGAGATCGCGTTCTTGAACCACACCGCGTCGGCGGTGGGGGCGCCGGAGCGGAAGGCCCGCGCATAGAGCACCGACGCGGTGCCCCAGGCCAGCGCGCTGCCGAGCGCACTGACCTCGCCGGCGCCCGGGAAGGGCGACGCTGCGGCCTGCAGGAGCAGTGGGGTCAGGGGTCGTAGCGCAGACGGAGGCGCATCTCGGGGCTGCCGTCCAGGGTGACCGGGTGCTCCACGGGGGGGCTGCCCGGCCGGACGAGCCGCACGGTATAGCGTCCCGCCGGCAGCGGCCCCAGCGTCTGCGCCGTGCCCTGGAAGAAGGCACCACGGACCGCCTGCGACTCTTCCATCGTCCAGGTCGTCGACAGCGGTGCGCCACGACTGTCGACGGCGACGGCCAGGACCCCCGCGACCGGCTGCCCGTCGGCGTCGATGACTTCGACGCGCAGCGTGGTGCCGCCCTCGAGGACGATCTCCTGTTTGTGCAACTCGCCGGCGCGCAGGTCGACCTGGAGTTCCTTCACGCCATGCCGGGCGTGTCTCACCAGGATGCGTCCCGGGCCCGCCGGCAGGCCGGTCAGTTGCGCGACGCCGTTCGCGTTGGTGCCGCTCATCGACAGGATGGCCAACGGCTGGCCCCGCTCGTCGAGGTAGTAGAGGTGCGCGCCGGTCAGGTAGTTGCCGTCGCGGTCGGCGATGCGCGCGCGGAAGGTCGCGCCGCTGCCGAGCAGCAACTCGACCTGCTCGTCACGTTCTTCGCCGCCCGCGATCGTCACGCGGCGCTGGCCGGCGGCGTAGCGGTCAAGCTCCTGCCCAGCGAGCATCGGCATGGTGCTGCGTCCGGCCGCGACCACGTATTCGCCGGGCGCCACGGCGTCGAACCGCGCTCGCCCCTCGGTGTCCGTGATGCCGAAGTCGGCGCCGGAGATGTGGCTCCCGTCGCTCGGCCGCAGCGAGACCGGCATGCCGGCCACCGGCCCACCGCCCTCGGCGTCGCGGACCAGGATCACGACCCCGGCGCCGGGCAGCACGATGTCGTGGCGTATCGCTGCCGAGGACGGCACCTCCAGTCCGGTGTAGTAGGAGCCGCCGCCGATTCCGCCGCCGACGACCTGGATCATCAGCACGTGACTGCCGACCGGCACGCGTTTCAGGTCGTAGCGGCCGGTCTCATCGGTCCGCGAGGTCTTCGCTCCGCTCGGCAGCACCGCGACCACCATCGCGCCCGCGACCGCTTCGCCGCGCCGCGTGATGACGCCCTCGACGTCCGCGGCCGCGCCGCCGCCGCCGATCTCGAGCTGGCGCGTCTCGCCTGCGACCAGCGTCACGAACTGCATCGCGATGTCCAGATCGCCGGCCTGGGCCGCGGCCGGGTCGAAGTCCGCGCCGAGCAGCGCGACCTGGTAGTCGCCGGCCGCCAGCCCCTCGAAGCTCACCGTGCCGCCCGCATCGGTGGTCGCGACTTCGTTGACGCGGGTCGACGAGCTGGACAGCGCCACGGTCGCTTCCGCCAACGGCAAGCCCAGCTCGTCACGGGCCAGCACCTCCAGGGTGGCGCCGGCCTCCAGGCGGATCAGCACCGGCTCGGCGTTGCCTTCGCCGAGTTCGACCGGTCCGTGCAGGCTCGGTGCCAGATTCTCGAAAGTCGCGCGCACCAGGTAGCGCCCCGGAGACTGACGCTCGAAGCGGAAGCTGCCGTCGGCGGTCGTCACGACCTCCTCCGCGGCGCGCCCGAAGAAGCCGGCACCGGCCGCCTCGGTGTCGATCAGGGCGACACGGGCGCCTTCCACCGGCGCGTCGTCCGACGCACGCAACACTCGTCCGGCGAGCGCCGCCCCGGCGCCGAGTTGCAGCGTGACGGAAGTCTGCTGCACGCCGACCGCCGGGAACTCGACGACTTCCTCGGCGACCGCGCCGGACGCATGCCGCGCCTGGACGACCAACAGGCCGGCGGGCATGCGTGCCAACTCCACGGTGCCCTGGGCGTCGCTGTCCACCGCGTCGGCCCACAGGTCCGCGAGCTGCGCGAGCGCGCCCTCGGAAGACGCCCGCCAGCGCACCGAAGCGCCCTCCAGCGGCTGTCCGTCCAAGTCGAGCACGGTCACGGACACGCGATTGCCGGGCCGCAACTCGATGCGTCCTGCCTGGGTATCGCCACCGGGTACGACCATCACGGCCGGGCTGTGCACATAGGGAAGCAGGTCGTCGGTCGCGACCAACAGCAGGTACTCGCCGGGACGCGCGTTCTCGAACACGAACGCGCCGTCCGGTCCGCTGCTCGTCGCGGCCTCGTCGGGGACTTCCGGCGGCTCCATGCCGTAGGCGCGGAACAGGTCCAGGCCGCTGAACGGCTGCCGTGCCATCGCCGCCGGCGCGAGCATCAGGCGTGCGTCGCCAAGCGGGCCGTTCGGGCCGTAGACGATGCCGCGCAACTTGCCTGCGCGCGACAGGGTGACGGTCTGTTCGTGGGTTGCGCCGGGCTCGAGCGTCCATTGCGCACTCCATCCGCCGCAGCCGTCGTGCGCCAGCGTCGCCGCATACGAACCCGGGGCCAACCGCTCGACGCGGACGTCACCGTCCTGCCCTTCGGTCCAGCCGTCGAGAGGCAGGGCAGCATCGGCGCGCGGGTCCAGAGAGGACAGCAGCATGCGCGGTGCCGGAGCCGCGCTGCCGTCGTCGAGCAGCACCCTCAGCGCGACCGCGGCCTCGGCATCTTCGACCTGCAGGACCATCTCCTGCGCGCCGCGCATGGCCTCGCCCGACAGCGACTGCCATGCGGACCAGTGGCCGTCGGCGTACGCCGCGGCGGCGACCGAGGTTCTTCCCAGCGGCAGCCGCGCCACGCCGTCGACCACGTCCAGGCGGCGCGGCTCGTCGTCGATTCGTGCGTGCAGGGTGCCCTCCGCGACCGCGTCCCCGGCGGCATCGACGACCCGGACCGGCAGCACGCCGGCTGCAGGAGCGCGCAGCGCGTCGGCCGTCTCACCGTCCCACTGACCGGCCTGCGGGGCCGAGACACCGTCCTGGAGGTCGCCTGTCCTGGAGGGTACGTCGCGCTGTCCCTCGTCCGTCGGCCAGAGGATCACGACCGCGACAATTGCCGCGAGCACGAGGAGCAGAAGGGGGAGCGTGCGTCGCATGCTGGTTTCCCTATGCTACGGACCATGCTGCGGGTCATGAGTCTTTGCCTGCTGGCCGCCGTCGGTTCGGCCCTGAGGCCGCAGGATTCCGAGCTCCTGGTGGGCGCTGACGCGCTCGGCTGGGACCCCGGCAGTGGCGAAGTGCGCGTCCGGACCGCCGAGGGCGCTCTGGTGGCGTTCGACGTCTTCCTGCGCCCGCTCGAGCGCGCATCGGGGCCGTTGCCCGCGGATGCGGTCGCGGTCGAGGGTGGCTGGGCTGCTGCCCCGGCTTGGGCCGGACGCACGCTCTCCCTCGACGCGCGCGCCGGGGTCCTGCGCCTCGGCCCGGCCTCCTGGGAGGTGCCCGCGCGGCTGCGCTGGGGGCCAGGTTGGCTATGCGTGGAGTTCCGCGGCGCGCAGCCGGGAGGTGAACTGCGCTGGTCGACTGCTGGCCGGGACGGCACGACGCGCTTCCGCTGTGACCGCGCCGACGGCCTCTGGCAGCGCGCCTGGGTCGAAGGTCTCGAGCCCGGGCAGGTCCTGAGCCTGCAATGGAGTCCGACGGTGCGCGTGTGGCCGACCGGGTCGGCAGCAGTCCCGCAGCGGGACCTGACGATTCCGGAGGTCGACCCGGCGGGGGAGCGGCCTACTGAAGCGTGGCCGTCAGATTGACTTCGGCACCGTCGCGCAGCACGACCAGGTCGATCTGCGCATCGCGGCGCTGGTTGCGCAGCGCCAGGCGCAGGGCGCGCATGTCGCGCGTACGCGTGTCACCGACCCGCAGCAGCACATCGCCGGCGACCACCCCGGCCGCCTCGGCGGCACCGCCCTCGGTGACCGATTCGACGACCACACCGCCGTCGCGGACTTCGGAACCGCGCACGCCGAGTCGGCCGCGGTTCTCGTTCTTGTAGGTCTCGATGTCGGACATGTGCTGCATCATGCGGGGCATGAAGTCCGCCGGCATGCCCATGCCGCGCGCTTCCACGAAGGTCAGGCCGTCTCCTGCGTCCAGCGTGCGCGTGATGTCCAGGATGAACTCGAGAATGCGGGCTTCGTTCTCGTACTCGATCTTGTCGCTGTCGTCCCCGGGGCGGTGATAGTCGCGGTGGACGTTGGTGAAGAAGAACAGCGCCGGGATACCGGCCTTGAAGAAGCTGGTGTTGTCGCTGGGCGCCTCGCCCAGGTCGCTGGTCTCCAGATTCAGGTCGGTGGCTGCCAGCACCGGGTCCAGCATTTCGTGGAATTCGGCCGCGGTGCCCAGACCGCCGACGAACAGGTAGCCGTCCTCGGAGCGGCCGATCATGTCGCAGTTGAGCATGAAGTCGATGCGATCGACGGGCAGCGTCTTCGACTTGACCAGATGCTCGCTGCCGAGCAGGCCACGCTCCTCGGCGCTGAAGGTCATCACCAGCACCGAGCGGCGCAGCGGGTGGGCGACCAGGTACTCGGCCAGCTCGAGCACCCCGGCCGTGCCGGAGGCGTTGTCGTCGGCGCCGTTGTGGACCTCGTCCGGGAAGCCCATCGCGCCGGGGCCGCCGATCCCGGCGTGGTCATGGTGCCCGCCGATGGCCACATAGCGGCCGCGCAGCTCCGGATCGGTGCCGGGAATGACGGCGACGACGTTGTAGCAGGTCAGGTCGCCGACCTCGAACGGGATGCGGTAGTCCTGACCCTCGAGCGGCTGCAGGCCGAGGCCCGCGAAGTGGGCCGCGACGTACATCGACGCCAGGTGCCCGCCGCGCTTGCCCGATTCGCGTCCCTCCAGCAGGTCGCTGGCGAGGAAGGAGATGTGCGCGCGCAGGTCGTCGGCGCGGATCGCCGACTGCGGCGACGCCTCCGGCGCGGCCGACTGGAGCAGGAAGGGGAGGAGCAGCAGGCTGGCGGTCATGTCTGAGGGGCGGGTCCGTGGTTCCCGCGGTCGGGGAATGTACGGACGCCGCCCCTCACCTGCTTGCGCTTTTCCCTGTCCTACTGCTGATCGCGTATCTGGACCTCGATGGTGGCCGTCTGGCCCTCCTCGACGTAAACCTGGCGGCGCGCGCTGGCGTCCGGTACCAGGAACACGTTGGGGTCGGCCGGCGGCAACGCGAAGACCTCGTAGCTGCCGGTGCGCAGGCCGGCGAAGCGGAAGCGCCCACGCGCGTCGAGCGTGGCACTGCGCTGGAAGGCGTCGCCCGGGCGGGTCAGCGTCACCGTGCCTCCGGCCAGCGGATTGCCCTTCCCGTCGACGCCGGTGCCGCTCAGCGTGCCGCCTTGGCGCATCTCGACGCGGCCGACGTCGACCACCGTGTCGCGGGACACGGAGACCTCGATGGTGGTCGGCAGGAAGCCGTCCTTGTCGCAGTACAGCGCCATGCGGTCGACGTAGACGTCGTCCATGCGGAAGCTGCCGTCCTCCTGGGTATAGGCGATCGAGGTCGGCACGTTGGCGAGCGCATCGCCGAGGTCACCGAACATGGTGTCGCCCTCCATCGGCTCGAAGCCGCTCTCGCGCAGCGCGACCTTGACGCCCGGGACGCCCTTACCGGTGCTGATGTCGATGACCCGCCCGGTCAAGGCGCCGCCCGCGGTCATCACGATGTCGATGCCCTGCAGGTCCTCCCAGCCGGTCTGGAACGGCGCCGAGTAGGTCGGCGCGAAGCCGGCGGCGCGAGCCAGCAGCACGTAGCCGCCTGGGTCCACGTCGTTGAGCGCGAACGACCCGTCGGTGCCCTCGAAGCCGTAGATCTTGCCGGTCTTGCGGTAGCCCTGCTCGCCGCGCAGCGGCCGCAGCAGCTCGAGCGTGAAGTCGCTGACGCGCACGCCGTTCGGCGCGCTGACGCGGCCGGTGATCTCGGCGTTGCGGATCATCACGATGCGCAGCGGCTCACCGCCCGCGTCGACACGACCCTTGCGGTTCATCGCGAAGCCCTCGGCGGTGACCAGCATGCCGTAGCTGCCCTCGGGCAACTGGCCGAGCGTGAAAGTGCCGTCCGGGCCGGTCTCGCCCAGGCTCGTGATGACCGGGCGCGGGTTGACGCGTGCGACCTGCACCTTGGCACCGGCGATCGGCTCGTCGTCCTGGGTGACGACGATGCCGGTCAAGCGGAACTCGGTGTCGAGCACGATCTCGACGTCGTCCGGCTGCTTGTTCTCGACCAGCGTGATGCCGCGCACCAGGTTCGACGCGAAGCCCTCCGCGCTGGCCTTGGCGGTCCAGATGCCCTGCGCGAGGTGTTCGACCTCGAAGGTGCCGTTGCCATCCGTCTCGACCAGGCGCAGACGGCCCGACGCAAGGTCGTCGGCGCGCACCGCTTCCGGGTCGGCGGTCTGGAAGAACGACAGGTTCTGCAGCGTCAGTTCGACAGTGGCCGGCAGCGGGTTGCCAGCGGTGTCGACGACGCGCCCACGCAGCGTGTAGCCGGCGTCGAGCACGATGGCGCCGAGCTCCTGGATCTCGCCCGGCAGGATCACCACCGGCGGGCCCGCCTCGGGGCCGTAGGACGGGTGGGAAATCCACATCGTGAACTCCTCACCACCCGGCAGGTCGGCGAAGTAGAAGCGGCCGTCCGCGCCGGTGTCGTCCTCCAGGCGCGCCAGTTCCTCCGGCGTCGGCGCCTCGACCGGCTCGGGGTTGAACAGGTTCGTCGCGATCGAGCGCGGACCGAGCACCACGCGGGCGTCCGGGATCGGCAGGCCCTGGCCGTCGACCACGGTGCCGCGCACCCCGCCTGGCTGCAGGGCTTCCTGCCCCGACACGCCGGGGCCCAGGTCGGGCCGCACTTCGACGCGTTCGGCGGAGCCGATCTCTCCGTCTTCCGGCCGTTCCGGCGCAGGCCCCTCGAAGGTGCCTGCCTCGGGGCGCCCGTCACCGACCTCGGCGACCGGCTCGGTCCCGCCGTTGGAGTCGGTGTCGACAGGGGAGAAGAGCATCCAGGCCACGGCGCCCGCGATGAGGAGCATCACGGCGACGACGGCGAGGGTCTGGGCGTTTCCAGCGTTTCTACGTTGCATCACAGGGTCAGGACGGTGTCCGGGGGGAGGCTTGAGACGCTGCGGCGGCCGGATTTCTTCCCGTGCCGGCCCATTTCCGCGTCCCGTGCCGTGTCCGAGGCCGGAAGGATACCTCGGAACGGGGCCCCGCACGGCTTAAGCTCAGGGGTCGTGGGCTTCGCTCTGCTCGTCGTCGCCGCTGCCGCCGCGCTCTCGCTGTGGGCCCAGGGAGCGGTCAGCCGCCAGCTGCGCCGCTGGCGCCAGGTGCCGGCGCGCAGCGGGCTGTCGGGCGCCGAGGTCGCGCGCGCCCTGCTCGCTGCCGAGGGCCTGGCCGGTCAGGTCCAGGTGGAGCGCCTGGAGGGCTCCGGCCGCGACCACTACGACCCGCGCGCCCGGGCGCTGCGGCTGTCGCCGGAGGTCCACGACGGGCGCGACCTGGCTGCCAGCGGCGTGGCCGCGCACGAGGCCGGCCACGCTCTGCAGCAGGCGCTCGGCCACCAGGGGCTGCGGCTGCGCAGCCTGGCGGTCCCGGTGGCGATGCTCGGCAACGCGGTCGGCCTGCCCCTGCTCGTCCTCGGCCTGGCGCTGCGCAATCTCCCGCTGGCGGCGATCGGCCTGGTGCTCTATGCCGGCGTGGTGCTGCTGCAGGTGCTGTCGCTTCCGGTCGAGATCGACGCCTCGCGCCGCGCACTCGTCGGCCTGTCCCAGGCGCGCTTGCTCGAGACCCGCGAGGAAGCCGATGGCGTCCGCGAGGTCCTGAATTCCGCCGCACTGACCTACGTGGCGGCGGCGCTGTCCGGGATCGGGCTGCTGCTGTGGGGGGCCTTGCTCCTCGGTCGCCGGAACTGAAGACTCTACGCATGGCCCTCTACCTGGACCTGACCGCGATGTTCCCCGGCGCCAGTGCCCGCGATGCCCTGGGCGCCGCCCTGCCGCGTGCAGTCGCGGCGCGCGAAGCGCATCTTGCCGACGCGCCGGCCTGGCGCAGGCTGCACGCCGACGCCGATAGCCACGACGCCTGTCTGCGCCGCGCGGAAGAGGTCCGCGCGCAAGGCGTCGAGCACCTGGTGGTGCTCGGGATCGGCGGCTCGGCGCTGGGCACGACGGCGCTGCGCGCGGCGCTCGGTCCGGCCTGGCCCGACGGGCCGCAGGACGGCGTGCGCGTGCACGTCATCGACACGCCCGACCCGGATCTGCTCGGTGCGGTCCTCGACGGCCTGCCGTTGGAGCGCACGCACTTCAACGTCATCTCGAAGTCGGGCGGCACTCTCGAGACCTCGGCGCAGTTCCTGCTGGCGTGGCAGGCGGTGCGTGCGATCAGCGGCGACGACGCGCGTGCGCGCGAGCATTTCACGCTGACCACCGACCCGCAGGGCGGTCACTTTCGCACGTTGGCCGACGCGCACGGCTTCGCCACGCTGCCGGTCCCGGCCGGTGTCGGCGGGCGCTTCTCGGTGCTCTCGCCGGTCGGCCTGTTCCCCGCGGCGATGGCCGGTTGGGACACCGTCTCCCTGCTCGAGGGCGCGGCCAAGACCGACGCCAATCTGCGCGCCGCGGCGCCCGAGGACGACGCCGCACTGCTGTGGGCGCTGGCCCACGTGTTGCACATGGAGCAGGGCCGCAACGTGCACGTGCACTTCCCGTACGCGTGGCGGTTGCGCATGCTCGGTGACTGGTACGCGCAGCTGTGGGCCGAGTCGCTCGGCAAGCGCGAGGACCGCGCCGGCCGCGAAGTCCATGTCGGCCCGACGCCGGTGCGGGCGCTCGGCCCGACCGATCAGCACAGCCAGGTGCAGCTCTACGCCGAGGGGCCCGACGACAAGGTCTACACCTTCGTCAAGCTGCGGCGCTTCGGCCGCGAGCTGCCGGTCCCGGAGCCGTTCGCGGATTCGCCGGCCTTCACGCACCTGCGCGGGCGGGAACTCGGCGCGCTGGTCGAGGCTGAACGGCAGGGCACCGAAGTCGCGCTGCGCGAGGCCGGGCGACCGGTGTGTACGCTCGAGCTGTGCCAGGTCGACGCGTTCCACGTCGGCCAGTACTTCCTGTTCCTGGAGGTCGCGACGGCGCTGGCCGGCGGCATGCTCGGGATCGACCCCTTCGATCAGCCGGGCGTCGAGGCCGGCAAGCTGGCGGCGCTCGCG
>Ga0316187_10005453_pt1 | contig 10978 bp, 12 predicted proteins | sample CroRivburrow1_MG_FD_204927 | JGI IMG/M metagenome (GOLD analysis project Ga0316187, IMG submission 204927) | Coastal sediment microbial communities from Maine, United States - Cross River worm burrow 1 | ecosystem: Environmental > Aquatic > Marine > Coastal > Sediment | place: USA: Maine...
GTGATTATACAGGTAGCCCAGTTTCGATTGATAACACGTATACTGGTATATTAATTACAGATGAATTTTGTGAGCTAAGTCTACTTGTATTGTGTGGTCGCACATTAGATTATTATAGTGATAATGATCATGCTGATGTTTTTGCGCATATTGTGCCTGCGCGTTCTTATGCTGTGGGTAGACAGGTGGGCTTAGATGTTGATAGAGGTGATAAGCCATTGCCTCTAGGTGGTGAATTTAAAGGGTTAATAGATCTTGGAGTTGTGGTTGGGCTAGGTGATAGAAGTTCTGACCATAGTGGGCAATTCCATTTTACATATGGTGCTATGGAAAACTATTGGGAATGGTTGTTAATTAAATTTAGGCTTAAATCAGAATGATTAATAAAACATATTTGGGTGTAATTGGCGTTGTTTTTGTAATGGCTGTTGGTGTATGGAGGATTTCATTTTCAGAACCTGAAGTTACGAAAGCCCAATATGAATATATAAAACGAGCTAAGGAGCTGGGTGTTAAGCATATAGAGTTTAGTGATGGAAGAATAATATCGACTGATTTAGCGATTGAAGAATATGAAGGTGTAGATAAGGAACCACCAGTTGCGCCGCGATATAAACCAGGAGAAAAAGTCAAAAGCCCTATAGCTGATTGGCCAGAAGAAATGCAAGAGAAAGCTAGGGCGATAGAGCGAGAGAAAAGAGCTAACTACGTAAAAAGTCTAGAACGTGATGTTTATGTTAAAGGTAGGGTTATTGATCAATATAAGCAGCCAGTAGAAGGCGCAGAAGTATATGTAAATATTCAATATAATGATCCAAGTACATATATAACGCTGAAATCAGCTCATGAACAATTAATATTAACAACAGACCATAATGGTAAATTTGAAATAGATAAGAAGAAAGTAACTGGTTATTCTATTAAGCGTATTACCAAGCAAAACTATGAAATTACAACAAGATATGACTTAGAAGGCATGCCTGGATCTCCAGATAGAGTGCTTGTTTTTTATGCATATCAATTGCCAGAAGAAAAAACCAGTAATTTATTTATTGACGATGACTCTGTATTTGGTTTGCCACCTGATGGAACAATATACTCAGTGAGTCTGGTAAAGGGGAAGAAATATAAAAATGCCAATCAAGGACAGCTTCAGATGAGTATCAAGCGTGAAGAATCAGATGATCCAAAAGCACATGTGGATTGGGAGGTTATGTTAGAAGTGACTGGTGGTGGTATTGTTGAAACAACTGACAAGTATATGTATGAAGCCCCGGAAAGTGGCTATAAAGAAAAATGGACTTTTAAGATGGATAAAGGGAATGAAAACTGGACATCAACAATTAAAAAGAAATTCTATGTGAAGGCTAATAATGGAAAAATCTACTCTGCATTAGATGCAGAGATATATTCTACATACAATTATAATAAACGTGACTCAGCAATATATCTCAAAATGATAACTAACTATCAGGGATCTAGAAATCTCTATTATAAAAAGAATTAACTTTTACCATTCTGTAATGTAAGTAGTAGGGTGTGTTTTACGCACCATTAACGCGGTAAGGTGTACAAAGTAGGGCGTCAATAAGCGGTAGCGCATTGCGCCGTATGAAGCAGGGGATAGCCCCAAACTAAAAACAATTCTCATAAACAACAAAGCCCCGCCATGCGGGGACTTGTTGTTTATGGCGGTTGGAATATTGCGGATTAATGGTTAACCGTCCGGCTTTGCCTCCTCCTTGATCAGCACCAATGTCGCATTCAACTGCTGCTTAATCTGTAGTGACCGGTTTACCAGGCACCGGCCACTCATCCCGATGCCGTCCACCGTTTCCTGTTCCAACCCGGCCTGAGCGGCAATCCCCTCATGCGCCTGATGCAGAAAGACACAGTAGCAATGAAACTCACAGTAGGCGTCATACAGGGAGAGGAGTTGGGACGTGGCGGTAACGGGCTGTTCACGCTGCAAGGGTTCGTTAAACGTTTAAGCTCACCCGACGAAAACCGCATCGCGGTTTTTGGTCGGGTGGAGCGCATGGTTATATGCGATTTTCTTGATACTCAATAAAACCATGTGCTTGCACTCTAATGTCGTTTGATAATGCCGCGTTGTCTGCGACCTCCTGCAATATATTTATGATTGGAACACTATCAATTTTGTTAATTCCAGCATTTAGCATTCGATTTAACATGAGAATGCTCATTTCATGTGGCTGCCTACGAATAGAATTAATCAATTCAGCTTCATAGCCACCAATTTCTTCGAGAGCATGAACAATCGACCAAAACACACCGAAGCCATCATGATCTGGGTTGCGCTCAAGAATACTCAATAAAGCATGAACTACTTCCTCTCCTGAATAGTTAGTTGCTTCGTCTATAAGAGAGTCAAGATCATTCCACTCATCGTTGGTTGGTGAGTAGGAATTCAGGTCTTTAATGATGTCTTCGGCGTTTCTCATTTTTTATTGCATATAACCATGGTCATAGCGGCTGCCCCTCTGTGGTTGTCAACATCAAACAACCTTCCATGACTCTGACCTTAACCGGGGTATCGATCTCAAACCCCGCTTCCCTTAACCAATACCCCTTCAACTGTATCCACGGCACAGGCCGTCCAGCCCCGACGGGATCACCCTTCAGCTTACGCATGTAATAGAACTGATTGACCTTAATGTTCCGGTGTTGGCGAGATTTACTTTGAGTCAGCCGCGCCCCTGACTTACTATTAGCTTCAGCCATTACTGATACCTCGATTATCGGTTTTGGTTAGCTGAGCCTTTGGGTTGCCGCCCTTAGGCTCAGTGTCTTTTTTAGCGCTTTATATCTTCTATGAAAGCACGTTTTGCATTGTGTTTAAGTATTAGACTTTCCAGTACTGCTTTGGCTATTTTGCGCTCCTCCTCATCAAATTGACTTAGTGCTTCAAATTGCAGCTTTAGTTCATCGCTTGGGCCGCGTTCATTCTCACCAAAGACCAGAGAATCAAGGCTGATGCTCATGGCAATGGCAATCTTTTTAAGCGCGTCTAAAGAGGGTTGTGTTGCCCCGGCTTCATATCGACGAATCTGATTAACGTGAACCCCCACTAAATCAGCCATCTCTTGCTGAGTAAGCTGTCGGTCTCGGCGCAAAGTGATTAAGTGCTCTTGTATGCTCATGGTGAACCAACCATCCAAAATTGATAGACCCATGATGATAACCCTCGTATACCTGACCTGGTTGACAAGTATACCTATAGTGGGTTAAAAATAAAACCACAAAAGGGTATTGACAGGTTTTGGGGAGAAAACAGGTATGGCACGCATTGAACAAAACCGAATTGATAACATCAAGCGCAATGTCTCACTGCTAAACTGGGTTGAGAACGAAGGCTATGAACCGAAGAAAGAAGGCCGGGATTACGTGATGTCCTGCGTGTTTCATAAGGAGCAAACCCCCTCCCTAAAAATCACCCCCCATAAAAACCTCTACCACTGCTTCGGCTGTGGTGCATCTGGTTCAATTATTGATTGGGTCATGCACGCGCAAGGCCTGGGCTTTAGAGCTGCCGTTGAGTACATAGAACAGCAACAGGGTGGGGTGGTTGCATCAAAACCTGCCGTCTCTCCAGCCGCACATTCCACCTCTACCTTAGCTGCTGAGATCACAGACAGTGACCAGCAAACGGCACTGCAAGGTGTTGTTGATTATTATCATGAATGCCTAAAACACCACCCGGAGGCACAGGCCTATCTGGAAGGCCGTGGCCTTAATAATGCTGAGCTGATCAATACCTTCAAGCTGGGTTTTAGCAATAAATCGCTCACCGCCAACTTAGCCGCCAAACATACCCAAGCTGGTAAACAACAACGCCAATTGTTGCAGAGTATCGGTGCCCTGAAAAAATCAGGCTATGAGCATTTTGCCGGTTGTATCGTGGTTCCGGTCTATGACCAGGGGCAGTGTGTTGAGTTGTATGGTCGCCGTATACAGAAATACTCCGAACCCAAACACCTCTATCTTCCCGGTCCACATGCCGGGGTCTGGAATGGGGCCGGGTTGGAAGAGACCGATACCCTTATCCTGTGTGAGGCGTTGATCGATGCGATGACGTTTTGGGTGAACGGGTTTAAACATGTTACTGCTGGTTATGGCACCGGTGGGTTTACAGCAGATCATCTCAAGCAGCTAAAAGAAAAAAAGATCACAAAGGTACTGATTGCCTATGATCGGGACAAGGCAGGGAATGAGGCCGCTGATAAATTAGCGGAGCGATTAAAGGGAGAAAAGATCCACTGCTATCGCATCCAGTTCCCTAAAAATATGGATGCCAATGCTTATGCGCTCCAGGTACAACCGGCAAAAAAAAGCCTCGCGCTGGTGATTAAAAAAGCCGAACCGATGTTGGATGCGCCTGAACTGGATATATCGGAAAACACCGCAATAGAAGCCCATAACAACCCCGCAGAACCACCTGTCCCTTCTTCTTTAGTTGCCGAGTCATCACCACAACATAGTGCCCCGTCACCCCTGACCATCACCGAAGCCGATATCAGCCTCACCTGCGGCAACCGTTATTATCGTGTCCGTGGCTTGCAAAACAACTCCCGTCTTGATCAGCTGAAAATCAATCTCCTGACCAGAATGACCGATGAGCTGCATTACGTCGATCACCTCGACCTCTACCAGGCCAAGGCACGAAAACATTACATCATGAGCGCGGCTGAAGAACTCGGCATAGAAGCGGACATCATCAAACGAGATCTGGGCAAACTGCTACTGGCACTGGAGGAACATCAAGAGCAACAACTCAACGGCCAGGTCAGGCTTGACCCTAAAAAAAGCGACCTGACCGACGCGCAGAAAAAAGCGGCACTGGATCTTCTGACCGATAAAAACCTGATGCAACGTATCAGTGATGATATCCATACCCTCGGCGTGATCGGTGAAGAGAGCAACGCCCTGGTGAGTTATCTTGCCTGTGTCTCACGCAAACTGGACAGGCCTTTGGCGGTGATGATCCAGTCTACCAGTGCCGCTGGAAAAAGCGCTTTAATGGAGAGTGTTCTATCCCTGATGCCCCAAGCGCATCAACATAAATTTGCGGCAATGACCGGCCAAAGCCTCTACTACATGGGAGAGATGGATCTCAAACACAACATCCTTGCGATTGCTGAAGAGGAGGGCGCTCATACCGCCAGCTATGCCTTAAAACTGCTGCAATCGGAAGGCGAGGTCTCCATCGCCTCCACCGGCAAGAACGAGAGCAGCGGTGACCTGGAGACCAAGACCTATCAGGTGCGAGGCCCAGTGATGCTGATGATGACCACCACCGCCATTGATATCGATGAAGAGCTGATGAACCGCTGCCTGATCTTGAGCGTCAATGAGAGCCGGGAACAGACCCAAGCGATCCACGCCATGCAGCGTAAAAAGCGCACCTTGGAAGGTCTGAAACAGAAGGTGCAAAAGCAGACCGTTGTTGATCAACATCACCATGCACAACAGCTTTTAAAACCGTTGGCAGTGATTAATCCCTATGCCGAACACCTTACCTTTTTAAGCGATAAAACAAGAACCCGCCGAGACCATGAAAAATACCTGACCCTGATTGATAGCATTGCCTTGTTGCATCAACTTCAACGTCCCATCCAACAGCTGATAGAAGGCGGGCAGGTGACTGAATACGACGAACAAGGATGTTCTAGTGTCGCGGGAGGCAGGAGGCCGGGAGCGACCATCGAATACATTGAGGTTATTCCTTCTGATATCGAAACCGCCAACCGGCTTGCCCATGATGTACTGGGGCGTTCTCTCGATGAACTACCACCCCAAACCCGAAAACTGCTGAACTTGATCGGTGAGATGGTGAAGAGCGCCTGCAACACAGAACACATGGAACAACGTGATTATCGTTTTAGCCGCAAACAAATCAGAGAGACTACGGGTTGGGGTAACACCCAACTGAAACTCCACTGCAGACGGCTGGAGGAGATGGAGTACCTGCTTATCCATCGTGGCAAACGTGGACAGAGTTACTGCTACGAGTTGTTGTATGAAGCTGAGGCGGGAAGCGACAACAAGCAGTTTCCAGGTCTGATCGACGTTGATGCACTCAAAAAGCTTGCGATGGCTGAAAAGAAGTCGGGGGAAAAGCAAAAGAAGTCGCCCTCAAGTCGCCCCCAAGTCGGTGGGAAGTCGCCCCAAAGTCGGGGTAAGAAAAACACCGTCAAGCCAGTCCTGACAAGGGTTAACGGTGAAAAACGAGAAAACAGCGCCAAAACGCCTATCAAGGAAGAAAAACAGAGCGTCCCGTTACACGGCAGCATCGCAGGGTAGGTTGCTATGAAAGCACACAACAAAACCCGAAACAGCGCCCTGCACAATCCACACAGCGCCATCACCCTCAGCGAGGGGGCAGAAAAATATCTGCAGGATCTGACAATAAGAAACTACAGTGAGAGAACGGTGTATGGCTATGGCCTGCGTTTAAAGGTTTTTTTGACCTGGGCAGATGATAGGGCCTTAAGCCTGGCATCGAGCATTACCGACAGCCACATCGACCGCTACCGGCGTTATCTGCATCAATACACCTATGCCGATAAGCGTATTACTGCCAGCACGCAAAAAGGGCATCTGTTGGTGATCAAGCAATACTTCGGCTGGTTAACGAAAAACCGCTGGATAGCCCTAAATCCCACGGCTGAAATGACTCTGCCAAAAATCCCCTACAAGCTGACACATCGCCTGTTAAACCAAGCAGAGATCCAATGCCTCATTGAAGTCATCGACCTGGAGAGTGCTACGGGGCTGCGTGACCGCAGCATCATTGAAACCCTCTACAGCACAGGCATTCGCCGTGCCGAACTGATCAACCTGGCTATTGATGATATCGACATCAATGAGGGCATGATCCTCGTCCGACAAGGCAAAGGCAACAAAGACCGTAGAATCCCGATCGGAGAACGTGCCCTAGCGTGGATCGATCGATATCTGAGTGAATGGCGACCGCAACGACCACGCACCGGACACAGCAATCGCCTCTATCTCAGTGAAAAAGGGTATGCCCTGAGAAGTACCGAGATCGGTCAGAAAATCCGTGACTACAAGAAAAAAGCGGAGATCAGCAAATCGGGTGGCTGCCACCTGTTCCGTCATGCCATGGCCACCCACATGCTGGATAACGGTGCCGACATCCGTCATATCCAGGAGATGCTGGGTCACAGCAGCTTAAGCTCCACCCAAATCTACACGAAAGTGAGCAACCAAGTGCTCAAAGATGTTCATCGGCAGACGCACCCAGCCGCGCAGATGGCGCAAAAAAAGGAGGGTGAGAAAACAGAAAATGAGAGGGAAGACTGATATGCTTAGAAAGAGAGAAACCTTCACAGGAGTCATGATGATGTCATCTGCAATGCACGACGTGAAAGAACTGGTAAGTCACTTACCTGATGATACGAGTATCGAAGATGTTCAATATCATCTGTATGTATTAGAAAAGATCCGTAAAGGACGTGACGACATCAGTCATGGTCGTCACTACACCACAGAAGAAGCCAAGGAACGGTTAAGCCGATGGCTCAAACCGTAATCTGGTCACAGGAAGCCCTGGACGATATAGACAGTATTGCTGAATACATTAGCAGGGACTCGCTTTACTATGCCCAGCGCGTAGTTGAGAGCATCTTTGATCGGGGTGACAGTCTGTCAGAGCAACCGGAAGCGGGCCGGAAAGTTCCGGAACTGAATGACTCCCGTGTACGGGAACGCTTCATCTATAGCTACAGGATGATTTATGAACTCAAAGACAACGATATTCATATCCTGGGCGTGATTCATGGAAAACGTTTGCTGGAATCTGTGGAACGATTTGATTGATAACACAGCTGAAGCCTCCTGCAACTAAATGGTGTAACACCGGCTAAAAAGCCAGCAAGTGTTACGAACTTGTTGATCTGTCAGCAACAGCAAAGTCAAAACCTCTGGCTTTACTGTCACCGCCATAGACACCCCACCCAAATCTACACGAAAGCACCATGGGGCCGCCTGTCACGTTGCTTGCATCACTCCGCAACAAGCGCGCCACCAGTCCATGGTGTAGTCACGCTTGCTGCACAGTGAGCAAGCAACGCGCCAGGCTGGGACTCGCCATCCATGGCGGGCTTCGTTAAACATCATTGTTCTGTTCACCAGCTCGGCGTCCTGCCTCGCCCAAGGTGCAACATATGCCAAACGACGGCAAATGTTACGGAGCTGAGTTAATCCAACAGCCAAAAAGGCAAAAGACGCCTTCTTGGCTGTTGGCTTGGATCACCCCTATGCCTTCCCTCAAGGGGAAGTGAGGGCAGGGCCAAGTAACATAACGCGGCATTATGCAAAATGGCCGCACGGCAAAAACCGCCTTGTGAATGCGGCCACTTCGCATAACGCTACGTTATGTGTAAATGGCCCTGTCGGTGTGCCCCCAAACCCCCGCCGGGGGCTTATAAGGTGGCTTCGCGTTTTATCTGGATCCCCCGCCCGCCCGGCAGTCAGCTAAAGGCCGCTCCAGCCACACAAACCCCGTGTGGCTTCCGTTCCGCCCTTTAGCCGCCTGCCACCCGTCCGCCCCCCGGGGGCTCCCCTAATCAAGTCTTGGTCCGGTGGAAAAAGACTTCCTGAACATGCTCCCAGGTTAGCACCGTGCTCAAGCCGTCAAGGGTATATAAACGGCATAAAAACCATGCCGCCCTTGACGGCTCTCCGCTCGGCGCTGGTGGGTCAGCATGTCCAGTAAGTCCTACTGGGCTGTAACCCGCCAATAGGAGAAAACATCATGAGTAATCAGCAGCAACTACCCTGGGAAATGGAAAAGATCATCGAAGTGGCTAACGCCCTACAGGCCACCGGCAGCACGCCCGCCAGTACCGGCGAACGGATCGCGGCAGCGTTCGTACTCAACCGGCAGGAGTATCTTCCGGACTACTACAGCGACATGGTCGAAGCTTGGGATCGGCTGGGCACACAATGGCAGGAGTACGTCCGGATCATCAAATATGATTACAGCCATCTCATCGAGGGCCTGGAGGAATAACCCCGCCAGGCCGGGGCCAGGTAAGGCTCCGGCTCTTAAGCTGCCTTTTAGCGGCTAAAGAAGACGAGGGTTACCAGCGCTTGGGCAATTTACGTGAGGCATGAAAGACGCGAAGAATCTCAATACGTTGCAGGCGAGGGCGAACCCGGTAGGGAACAATATAACGGGTCTTGGGAATAACCAGCTCATGGGTGCCCGGTAATCGGCCGGGACGCCCTAATGATGGGTTATCACGCAATAGTGTCACGGTCTGTACAATCCGTTGTACCACCATGCGGGCCGCCTGGGGATCGTCCTGGGCAATATACTCCGCTTCATCATCCAGGTTTTTTAATGCTTTACGCAGCCATTTAATCTGCATTGGCGCCCCACTTGTTAAACACGGCGGCCTCTTCCTCCGGGCTGGCAAAATCTCCCTCATCGGCTTCTTTGATGGCGGCTTTTATCTCCTGAATCTGCCATTCGTTAATCTCAATAAACTCCCGGACAGCCTCGGAGGCTAGAAACGACTTGCTGCGGTGAGTCGCTGCAGCCAGCTTATCCAGGCGGGCTTTAAGCTCGGGTTCCAGGCGGATGGTCATAGTAGTGCTCATGGCTTACCTCATTGTGTTCGTATGTACACATTATAATACACACAAAGCTTTTAAGCTCAAACGGTGTGCGACTTGGCAGAAGAAAAAACTAATCCACGTCGTAAAAACGCTGTGCAAAATGAAAAAGTGCGTCTAGGGATTTTTTTGTTCTAAAAAAAGCTGTGTCGAGGGAAAAACGTTATTTAAGTGACTGATGCATCTAGAGAAAATCGACTGTCATCCATCGAGCGTGTCGGGAAGGATCAGTTTAGTGTTTATGACTGGCAGATACAGGAGATACTTCGTTCTGACGAAGAAAATACAATATCACAAAATATCATAACGCTGGATGAACCGGTTATCCGTGCAACCGATACGGTTGATGCGCTTTTCAAGCTGTTGGAACCGGTTAATCTTGAATTAGAACGCTTCAGTGGCCCAAGAGAAATAATACTGGCCATCGGTGAGCAAGAGGTACAGGTATCAGCCGCCGATAATCAAATTACGTTTGAGAATATAGAACACCTGGCAGAGCTGGATGTTGAGGATTTCTTAACGATTCGCCTGTTTCATAATAATGACAGTGAAAACACACTATGGGAATTTGCATTTGAGTATGAACGCTTAATGCTTGCAGACTTTAATCGGGATGGAATAATAAAGTTTGACACAAAATTAACAGACAGTGACGGTAACCGCACAGATGTTGTCACAGAAGAAAAACCTTTTGTATTTTGGGTCAATGATGATGACGATGATGAAACAACAGAAGTGGGTGGTCATGACATAACTGCAACAAACTTCCTTGGATTTGGCAAACATCCTGATTACGAAAATCTTATTATCGATGGCTCAAGGGATCTAATAGATTTCATTTCAGTCGGTGTGGATCTGCACAGTTTTATCAATAAAACCCCAGATGCCATCGATTACACATACACCCTAAAGCAAGCGGACAGTGCCGTTAATATTGTCTACACTGAAATGGGCTTTGATAATTCAGATCAATACCTCAAAGAATTAAATATGGCAGATATAGCGCCTGTTTTTGGTGGTTGGCAAAATGCGACAACGCTTCAACAAATACCCGTTCATAACGTTACCAGCGGTGGCATTGAACTGCCCAATGAATTTATTACATTCATAAAAGAGAATGATAAAAAAGGCATCTTCCTGGCAGAGATCAATGCAGCTACAACAGAGCCATTGGAGCTGCTTGTCACAGACAACGAAGGCAAAGAGGTATTAAGTGCAAAGATGTACTTGAGAACAGTAAAAGTTGAAGAACTATATCTACAGGCCTCATTGCGAGATATTAACAGTGATGAGAATGCAAGCCTATGGGGTG
>Ga0316187_10005455_pt1 | contig 10977 bp, 12 predicted proteins | sample CroRivburrow1_MG_FD_204927 | JGI IMG/M metagenome (GOLD analysis project Ga0316187, IMG submission 204927) | Coastal sediment microbial communities from Maine, United States - Cross River worm burrow 1 | ecosystem: Environmental > Aquatic > Marine > Coastal > Sediment | place: USA: Maine...
AAGTCTCAGGGCTATGATAGAAGCCGGAATCTTTATTTAGGGAGATATAAATGTCCGCAGAAATTGAAGCAAAAGTAATCAAAATCGTCGCCGATCAGCTGAATGTTGATGAGGGTGAAATCAGTTCAGATTCTTCCTTTGTGGATGATCTGGGTGCCGATTCGCTGGACACAGTTGAGCTCGTGATGGCATTCGAAGAAGAGTTCGGAATCGAGATTCCTGACGATGATGCCGAGAAGATTCAGTCGGTGCAAAACGCTATCGATTATATCGCTGCTAAAGCAGAGTAGTACCCCATGACACGACGCGTAGTCGTCACCGGTGTCGGTCTAGTAACACCGCTCGGCACTGGTACGCAAAAAACTTGGGATGCCCTGTTAAAAGGGACGTCCGGCATTCGCCGTATTTCTCATTTCGATGCGGAAGCAACTGGCATGGCTTGCACCATTGCCGGCGAAGTTCCTGACTTTGAGGTTGAGAACTTTGTGAACCGCAAGGATGCCCGTAAGATGGATACATTCATCCAGTACGGCATTGCAGCGGCCAGCATGGCAATCGAGCAGTCTGGTCTGGAGATTAACGAGGCCAATGCTGAGCGTGTAGGCGTGATGATCGGTTCGGGAATCGGTGGTATGCCAGCGATTGAACGAACCATGCGGGCCTATGAAGCTGGTGGAGCTCGTAAGATTTCACCGTTCTTTATTCCCATGACCATTATTAATATGGCTTCTGGCTGGGTCTCCATGCTGACTGGAGCCAAGGGGCCTAATTCAGCCACGGTTACGGCTTGTGCCACAGCTACACATGCCATCGGCGATGCCTTTGAAATCATTGCGCGTGGAGATGCCGATGCGATGATTGCCGGGGGAACCGAAGCCTGTGTCTGCGAACTTGCAGTTGGTGGTTTTTCCGCAGCCCGTGCGTTATCTACCCGAAACGATGAACCTACCAAGGCTTCCCGTCCGTGGGATAAGGGCCGGGATGGCTTTGTCATGGGTGAGGGTGCAGGTGTTTTGATGCTTGAATCACTCGATTCAGCCAAGGCACGTGGAGCGACGATTCTTGCCGAGGTTGCTGGTTACGGCATGTCGGGTGATGCTTATCATATGACCTCTCCGGCACCGGAAGGTGAGGGTGGTGCACGCTGCATGCAGGTAGCATTAGCTTCCGCTGGTGTGAATACAGATGAAGTCGACTACATCAATGCACACGGCACATCCACTCCGGCTGGCGATGTCTGCGAAACACAGGGTATCAAGTCTGTGTTTGGTGAGCATGCCAAGAAGCTGATGGTTTCGTCATCCAAGTCGATGACTGGACATTTGCTTGGAGCTGCCGGTGGTATCGAAGCAGCATTCTCTGTTCTGGCTTTGCATCACAGCGTGATTCCGCCAACCATCAATCTTGATGATCCGGAAGATGGTTGCGATCTGGATTATGTGCCGCATCATGCGCGTGAAACGGATATCCGCGTTGCTATCTCCAATTCCTTCGGTTTTGGCGGCACTAATGCATCGCTGGTCTTGCGTAAGTTCGTCTAGGCTAAAGGACATTCCCGCGTGCGATTTCGCACTGTTTCACAAAAAGGTCGTAAGTGTAGTGCTTACGACCTTTTTTCATGCTTTCCGGAAAGGTTTTCAGCCATTCTGGAAAGTCCTGATGGTTCTGGCGCGCAGCATCTGGTTTCGCAAGAGGGTCATCGCAGTGTTTTAGAATCCTCCCAACAACATGCAGGTGAGGATTTCCTTGGCGCTTGGGAACAAGAGATAAAACAACGAGATACCGGTGCATCGCCCTGTATCGCCCATTTATTCTATGCAGCCTATGAAGCGGCCGGTCTGATTGAAAAACTTCCGGAACCGGTAAGTAGTCCTCCTGCCTGTATCCTATGGGCACTGTATCCTGACTGGTCGCTCTGTTTTGATGATGGGTTGATATATCTGGCGGCAAAAAGTGAGGAGTTGCTGGATGAATTGCAGCTCATGGTGGAAAACGGCGAGCCAGCAAGAGAGAAAGAATCGAACGGTGCTCAATCTATAGCCCCTACTGCCATACAGGTCACCGATGGTGCTCAATATAAGAAGCATGTTGAGCGGGTGAAGGATTTGATCGCTGCTGGCGATATTTTTCAGGCCAATATTGCCCGATTCTGGTCTTTGCCATTTGCCGCTAAAGGCTTGGAATCGTTGTACAAGCGCCTGCGCCGGGTAAATACCGCGCCATTTTCATGTTTTCTCAGGGTGGAAACCGAAAGTAATGAGATGCACATCCTCTCCGCCTCGCCCGAGCGCCTGTTTCGCATTTCTGTCGATGGCATAGTCGATACTCGTCCTATAGCGGGTACTCGGAAACGAGGTGTCGGTGGTAAGCTGGATGCAGAGCTACGCGAAGAAATGCTCTTATCCGACAAGGAACGAGCTGAGCACATCATGTTGGTTGATCTCGAACGCAACGACCTGGGCCGTGTCTGCGTGCCCGGCACCGTTGAGGTGAACGAAAGGATGGCGGTTGAGGGATATGCCACGGTGCAACACATTGTCTCCAATGTTCGTGGTCGCCTGCGCGACGGTCTCGGCTTGGTGGATGTGTTTCGAGCCATGTTTCCCGGTGGCACCATTACAGGTTGTCCCAAGGTGCATTGCATGGAGATCATCCATGACATGGAAGGGCGGGCGAGGGGCCCCTACACTGGTGGTGTCGGTTTTACGGCCTGGAATGGTTCTGCGGATATGAACATCCTGATCAGAACGTTCTGGCATCTTGATCAGCAGCTGCACTGGGCCGCGGGTGCTGGCATCGTCGCGGATTCCGATCCTGATGCCGAATTGACAGAAACCGAACACAAGGCTGAAGGACTGATGCGCGCCTTGGATGTTCAATCCTGATGTTGATCTTCCTGTTTTATCAATGAGACATCCTAAGGGGAGGGGGCCGAACTGCGTTTTACGCTGGCTGAATCGCTTGTATTGTCGTCACTGGCAACGATTAGAAGGGAAGACGATTAGTTTGCCCGAGGGGCCGCTGATTCTGGTTGGAAACCATCGTGCCGGCGTCGATCCATTGTTAGTTCAGGCTGCGGTAGATCGATCACTTTGTTTTATGATGGCGCGCGAGTATTACCAGTCAATGTGGTTTGCTCGTTGGTTTTTCAATGCCTGTGGGGTTATTCCGGTGAGTCCTGGAGGGGCTAATCGTCACTCGCTGGCTGCGGCAATTGCAGCGGTTCGTGAGGGCCATGTGCTCTGTTTGTTTCCCGAGGGGGCGGCCAATCCGAGCATTCCATTAAAGCGAGTATTGCCCGGAGCTGTGCTTATTGCCATGGAAACCGGAGCACCGATCATGCCTTTTCGAATCAGCGGGAGCTGGCCCTTTGACCATGTGCATCTGTGGCATTCCTTTTTGCGCCGGGGCAGGGGGAAGGTTCGCTTTGGCGCACCGTTTTCAGTGCCGTATGCCAAGGGTGATCGCGAGGCTATCCGTTCGTCTACCACCCTGATGCAGCAGGCCTTAAAACATTTGAAGTAGGGTGCTTACTCACGCCCCATGCGCATGGCGAAATCTTCCTGATTAACGGCGTTGGCCAGTGCTTCTTCATATTCAACAAGATCGTCTTCCACCAGCTTTTGCAGATGCAGATCAAAGGTCTGACTGCCGTACAGGGAATGGCCTTCCTCCATGGCACGCGGAATTTCACGCCAGCGATCCACATCAAGCATGAAGTGCTTGATGACCGAATTGCGAACCATGATTTCCAGAGCCACGATGCGCCCTTTGCCATTTTTCAGGGGTAAGAGTTTTTGTACAATAATGGCACGCACATTCTCAGCCAGTCGCTTGCGCACAGTGGCATGCTCATCTTGGGTGAATGCAGCTAAAATGCGCTGCATGGCACCGGTTGCTGTCGTTGCATGCACGGTCGCCATAACAAGATGGCCTGTTTCAGCGGCCTGCAAAGCAGATTGTACCACCGATCTGTCACGTGCTTCACCAACAACAATGATATCCGGCGCTTCGCGCAGGGCATCGTTCATGCCTTGGGTAAATGTTCCCACATCCCGCCCGATTTCTCTCTGTGACACGGTTCCCTGCTGCTCATTGCTGTAACCGAATTCGATCGGATCCTCAATGGTGACAGCGTGAACCGCCCTGTGTCTTATGATGTGGTCGAGCATGGCGGCAAGTGTTGTGCTTTTTCCTGAGCCTGTGGCACCGCCCATGAAAACCAGGCCATTGCGATATTCGGCAATACTGCGTATCACATCCGGCAGGCGTAAATCATCAAATCTCGGGATATTCACGGGAATCACGCGTGCTACCAGGCCAAAATCGTTCTGGGTTCGCATGATATGAATACGAAAGCGGGCGGTATCGCCCAGATGGTAGTGGAAATCGAGATGCTGCAAGGATTCCACGTCTATAGCACTATCTAGGGTGCTGCCAAGATGATGGATCATTTCAATGACCTGACCGCGATCAGGGGGGGCAAAACGGTCGGTAGGGATGGTGACGATGCTGCCGTACAGTCGCATGCGAATGCGATCGCCGGTACGAATAATCAGATCAGAGGCATTGTTTTTACAGGCGATCTTGAGAAGTTCATCAATTGGAGGTGCCTCTGCCATCATCTTCTCCTGTTATTAAATCTTTAAATCCGAGTCACCGCTGCCGGAGAATTTATCCAGCGAACTACCAGATTCATCCCCGTTATCCTCAAGTTTGGCCATCTTGATTTTCAGGCGCAGGTCATTCACAGCATCGGCATTGCGCAACGCTTCATCCTCAGAAATGATACCGTCACGCCACATCTTCAAAAGATGCTGATCGAAAGTCTGCATGCCGTAGGTTCCACCTTCCGTCATGGCTTCTTTGATGCCTGAAATATCACTCTTTTTGATCAGGTCACTAATGCGAGGGGAGTTGATCATGATTTCGATGGCTGGTGCTCGTTTACCATCCAGGGTGCGTACAAGTCGCTGCGATAAAATAGCACGGATATTCATAGCCAGATTAAGCACAACCTGTTCATGCATTTCACGCGGAAAGAAGTTAAGGACGCGCTCCAGTGCTTGATTGGCATTGTTGGCATGCAGAGTGGCAAGACACAGGTGACCAGTCTCGGCAAACTCAAGTCCATGCTCCATCGTCTTTCGGTCGCGGATTTCACCAATCAGGATGACATCGGGAGCCTGCCGGAGTGTGTTCTTCAAGGCATTTTCGAACTCCAGTGTATCTGTGCCAACTTCACGCTGGGTTATGACGCTCTTTTTGTGCTCGTGAACAAACTCGATCGGGTCTTCAACAGTAATGATATGGCCGGCCTGATTGCTGTTGCGCCAATCGATCATGCCCGCAAGCGAGGTTGATTTGCCGCTACCTGTGCCGCCGACCATAATAATCATGCCGTTTTTGGCCATGATGATGTCTTTAAAGGTTTGCGGCAGGCCAAGGCTATCGATGGTGGGGATGACTGTTTTAATCTGACGTATCACCATGCCGACATTGCCACGCTGGCGGAATATATTGACCCGAAACCTGCCCATTTCTGGATAGGAAAGGGCAAGATTCATCTCGTAGTCCTCGGCAAACGCCGCGCGTTGTTTCTCATTCATGGTAGAATTTGCCAGCTGCTCACACTGAATCGGGTTTAGAGCCTCTTGTTTGAGAGGATAAACGACGCCCTCAATACGATAGGCAGGGGGGAGGCCGGCAGCGATGTAAAGGTCGGAAGCATCCTTTTTCACCATCACCATAAGTAATTGCTTGATATTCAGAGCCTGACTGGGTGGATTGCTACTCATCAATAATACCTCGTTGCCTTACTGTTCGCCAAATATCTTACGGTTGCTGCATTTTTCAAGTGCAGCCTCCTGGGTAATCTTTCTTGCCTTCAGCAGTTGCTGAAGATTTTGATCCAACGTTTGCATGCCATCGCGTTGCGACGTTTGCAGGACTGAAACCATCTGTGGAACCTTGTTTTCACGGATTAAATTTCGAATCGCTGCAGTGCCCAGCATAATCTCGTGTGCCGCAACCCGTCCATTTCCATCAGCAGTTTTAAGCAGACTTTGGGAGATAACTGCCTGTAAAGATTCGGAAAGCATGGAACGAACCATAGCCTGCTCGGCGGAAGGAAACACATCGATAATACGGTCGATGGTCTTTGGTGCGGAGGAGGTGTGCAGGGTGCCAAATACCATGTGGCCCGTTTCAGCGGCAGTCAGCGCAAGGCGGATTGTTTCAAGATCGCGCATTTCGCCAACCAGAATGACATCAGGATCTTCACGCAGGGCGCTACGTAACGCGTTATCAAAGGATTTGGTGTGTGGACCAAGTTCGCGTTGCGAAATAAGACAATTCTTCGAGCGATGAACAAACTCGATCGGGTCCTCAATGGTCAGGATGTGACCTTTCTCAAGTTCGTTACGGTGATCGATCATGGCAGCAAGCGTTGTCGACTTGCCAGAACCGGTAGGGCCTGTAACAAGGCAAATACCCCTTGGCTTCATAACAATGTCTTTGAATATGTCAGGAGCCTGCAGAGTCTCTAGCGTTAGTACCTCGCTCGGAATAACGCGGAAAACCGCAGCCATGCCGCGATTCTGCCAATATGAGTTAACACGAAAACGGGCCAGATCTCCAAGCGCAAAGGAAAAGTCCAGCTCAAGATGTTCTTCAAAGTGTTTTCGCTGCTCGTCAGTCATGATGTCATACACCATGGCCTGAACAGTTCGGGCATCAATCTCCGGAACTTTGATTCGGGTCATGTCACCATGGATTCGAATCATCGGGGGCTCGCCCGATGAGATATGCAAATCGGATGCCTTATTCTTGACTGTGAAGGCAAGCAATTCGGATATATCCATATCTGTTCTCCCTTGGCTGTTTCAGCTTAACTGGCAGGATAGGCCAAGAGGTGATGGCTGCCAAGTGACGCCAATCACCTCAAAGCCATTTTGTACATAGTCGCATAATGTATATTATGTAAAGTTATACGGAGATGATATGCCAGAGCGTATTGTAAATAAAGATAACTATTACGATAAGTTAAAAGAGCTTATGTATGTACTACGCAAAGAATGCCCCTGGGACGCAGGGCAGACATTGGAATCATTGCGGACCTACACCCTTGAAGAAGTTCATGAGGTATTCGAGGCAATCGAGGCCGCTGTAGAACATGACCAGTGGCAAGGGCTCAAGCATGAGCTTGGTGATCTTATGCTGCAGGTTTTATTTTATACGCAGATCGCTAGTGAGAATAATCAGTTCAATCTTGATGATGTGTCTCAGGCACTCATTGATAAAATGATATACCGCCACCCGCATGTGTTTGCACAGGTGGTTACGGACGATTTATCTCGCCAGTGGGAATCATTGAAGGATGAAGAACATAAAGGGCGCCACAGCTTGATGGATGAAATGCCCCCTCTTCCTGCCCTAGCTCTGGCGCACAAAATACAACGCAGGGCGTCCCGGGTTGGTTTTGATTGGGCTCAGGCCAGCGATGTTATAGAAAAGATGCACGAGGAACTGGGCGAATTAGAGGCTGAAGTCAGGATGGATGCACCCCACGCACGCTTACAGGACGAATTTGGTGATGTGTTGTTCACCTTGGTTAATCTGGGCCGCAAGCTGGATATCGACGCGGAACTGGCTTTGATGCATACCAATCGTAAATTTTCTGGTCGCTTTCGTATTTTGGAGCAGTTGGCTGAGGAGCGGTTCCTGAATCTTGATGATATGTCGTTGGATGATATGGAGATTCTATACGCTGAGGCAAAGCAAAAGCATTCAATGGTTGAGCCACAAAACGTTCAGCCTTAGAAATTGTTATTCATCGCCTGATTTTGAGATACCGATTCTGCGCTCAATGATCTCGGATAAAGTGCAGTTTTCTCGTTCTGCCCAGTAACTGAGTAGGCCCCACGCATTACGTGACAGGGTCACGGAAACCATATCGTCCACCCTTGCCCGACGTCGTGAGGCGCGTATGGCATTTTTTAGTTGGGTCCAAAGCGCTTCATACAACCACGTTTCGCACCACGCATTGAGTTCAGAGGCCGTTTCTTCTCGTTCTACCAGGCTTTGGTGGGCTTCATAGGTGTGTGGCCCAAGCCAGGCCGGGTTAGCCAGTTTGCTTTCCACCCAGCGGCGAGCAAAGCTGCTATCAGCAGGCGTGATGCAATATTTTGGTCTTGCCATGATGAATCCCCATCGGTTTGGTTTACGTGACAGGGTAACGTTTATTGTAATGGGCTACAAATGCCCACAGCCTGCTTTACCGTGTCAGCAAGACCGTCGGAGCCATTGTTTTGAGCCAGAAGAGCAGCAATGGCTGCAGCCAGTCGGCATCCACTGCCATGGGCTTTCGACTTATTCCAATCCAAGCGAGGGTGTTCAATAGATGTCAGGCTGCCATCTGATTCACACAGGACGTCGATCAGTGTATCCCCTGCTCCGTGTCCGCCCTTCAACAACACTGCACAACCAAACATCTCAACGAGTTTCCGGCAATCGGCGGGCGCATCACTCACCGGACGTCCAAGCAATACCGCTGCTTCATCAAGGTTGGGAGTAAGTAGCGTGGCCATGGGTAATAAGGCCTTAACAAGTGTTTCAACGGCTGGAGCATCAAGTAAGCGCCGACCACTGCTGGCGAGCATCACCGGATCGATAATCAATGCGCCGTGCTTTTGCCGCTGTTGTAGGGCCGCTGCAACGACAGCGATGTGTTCTGCATCCAGCAACATGCCGGTTTTGACCGCTGCCACGTCGTAATAATCAAATACGGTGTGCAGTTCGGCATCAAGTTGGGCCAGTGATACAGGCTCAATTCGTGTGATTTGGCCTGGATTTTGTGCCGTGAGTGCTGTGATAGCCGAGCAGCCCGTGACCCCTAGCTCGGAAAATATTCTCAGATCGGCTTGAATGCCGGCACCACCGCAGGAATCGGAGCCTCCGATACTCAGGCAGACGGGGCGTTGTTCCATATTTCCACCATTTGTCGTGCCTGCATCTGAATGTTTGCTGCCCCAAACAGCGATGAAATGACCGCTGCACAGTCTGCACCAGCCATGCGAACAGTTGGTAGGGCTTCCTGGGTTAGACCGCCTATGGCGCAGATGTTTGCTTCGGGGAATATCTGCCGTGCCTTGGCCAGTCTGGGCAAGCCGATCGGTGTAGCTTCCTGCTTGCTTGAGGTCGGAAAGATCGCGCCAAAGGATACGTAATCAGCTCCTTCGTTGAGCACAAACTGCGCAAAGGCAGCATCACCCTGGCAGGAAACGCCGATCAGAAGTTTATCGCCAATCTCAGCACGCATTGCCGCGATGCTCTGCATGTCATCACGACCCAAATGCACACCATCAGCCTCACTGTCACCGGCCAGTTGTAGCGAATCGTTCACGATAAACCGCGCACCGTGATCCTGCGTTAATGTGCGCAGTGCTTTCGCTCTTTTTAAGGCTTCTTTGAATCCCAGGCCCTTATCACGCAGTTGCAGCGTTTTGACCCCTCCCGACAAGGCCGCATCCGCCTTGCTCAACAATTCGGGTGTATCCAGACCTTCGGGAAGAATGCCGTAAATACCGGAGATTCTTCGCGATGAATCGGTCATTTAAGCAGGCTTAGCAGTTCGGTGAAGTTTGTAAGGCGCATCACCTTACCCTCAAACTCTTCCGGTAAGTCCTGATAACCGTGCTCGCAGTAGCAAACCTTCTGGCACTTGGCATTGAAGCCCGCTTCAATATCAAAGCGGGTGTCGCCGACCATCACCGTATCTGCGGTATCTACACCCATCACGCGGCAGCATTCCACGAGCATGTCTGGAGCCGGCTTCTTGGCAAAGCCATCTTCAGGAGACAAGGCAAGCGAGAGATACGATGTCAGCCCCAGCGCATCGAGCACCTGAACGCGCGCCTTGGCTGGCTTGGCAGTCACACAGGACATCGGAATTCCTTTCGCCTTCAATGTATCCAATACTTCCATGACGCCAGGAAACGGCCCGCCAAAATCGGCCGGATGCTGCTCATAGATATCGGCAAAGGCGTGATAAAGCGCCATGGTGTCCGGATCATCCATCGGCTTGCCGAGCACATTGGAAGCCAGCTTCTGTGCACCGCCACCAACATGCGGCTTGGTTTCTTCCAGACTCATCTGAAAATCATAGCCAAGCGACTTAAGCGCGCGGTTGGCGTTGGCCTGAATGTCAGGTAACGCATCCACCAGTGTGCCATCGAGATCGAAAATAAATGCCTTGGGTGTTGTCATTTTCTAGTCCTTTTCTTTCAGTGTCAGGCGCATGTCTTCATAAGCCTGTTGATCCAGTTCCTTATCCATCGCTCGCAAAATCACCTTGTGAATCTGTTCATCCTCAGGTGCCAGTCGTGCCAGGGCCCAGACGGCATGCGCGCGTATTATTGCAGCCTCATCGTCTAAGGAAGCAATCAGAAGTGGCATAAATCCGCTATCGCCTGCATTACCCATCGCAATGCAAACATTGCGATGCAGGGCTACCCTGCCTATCCGTTTGACCGGCGATTTACGGAATCTCTCGCGAAAGCCAGCTTCGTCGAGCTGCAGTAGCATAGCAAGTTCCGGCAGGGAATTCTCCCCTCTGGGTGTAAGTAAATCCTTCTCGGGGGCTTCCACCTCACTATTCCACGGGCAAACCAGTTGACAGTCATCGCAACCGTAGATGCGATTCCCCATCAAGGGCCGCAGCTCTCGAGGGATAAGACCTTTGTGTTCAATTGTTAGATAGGAAATGCAAAGTCGCGCATCCACCACAAATGGGGCGACAATGGCTCCGGTCGGACAGGCATCAATGCAGGCGGTGCATGTACCACAGTGAGAGGATGCTTTCTCGTCCGGCTCGATTTCTGCCGTTGTAAACAACTCGCCAAGGAAGAACCATGAACCCATCTGTCGATTCAGAGTCAGTGAATGCTTGCCCTGCCATCCGAGCCCTGAATTCTCCGC
>Ga0316187_10005457_pt1 | contig 10977 bp, 9 predicted proteins | sample CroRivburrow1_MG_FD_204927 | JGI IMG/M metagenome (GOLD analysis project Ga0316187, IMG submission 204927) | Coastal sediment microbial communities from Maine, United States - Cross River worm burrow 1 | ecosystem: Environmental > Aquatic > Marine > Coastal > Sediment | place: USA: Maine...
GCGTGACATGGTTGAAGCGGACGTGGACGAGGTGCCGTCCTTCAAACCGCCGATCAAAAACATGGCAGCAGCAAAGGAAGCAGCCCGCCAAGCCCTGAAAATGCTTGAGACGACGAAAAAACCCGCCATGCTGCTGGGTGTCGAAGTCCGCCGCTACGGCCTGGAAAAGAAGGTGGCAAAACTTGCCAAAACACTTGGCATTCCGGTTCTGACAACCTTCATGGGCCGTGGCATCCTGGCGGAAACAGGTGCCCCGACCGCCGGTACATATCTGGGCCTTGCCGGTGACGCCCCTACCCGCCGCCTTGTGGAACGTGCAGATGGCCTGCTGATGCTCGGTGTTATCCTGTGCGATACCAATTTCGGCGTGTCAAAACGCCAGATCGACATGCGCACCAGCGTTCATGCGTTTGACGGTGCGGTACATTTTGAACACCATTCCTATTCCGGTGTCATACTTGAGGCGTTTGTTGATGCGTTACTGGCGGGCGCTAAAAAACTGGGCAATGCAAAACCAGTCACAGCGGCGTATCCTAGGGGCCTGAAGCCTTCCAAACGCAAACTGCTGCCACATGACGTAGCAACCGCGGTTAATGACCTTTTTGCTGACCACGGTGTCATGCCGATCGCTTCCGACATGGGGGACTGTCTGTTCACGGCCATGGACATCGAGCACACGGCCCTGCTGGCACCGGGGTATTATGCAACCATGGGCACCGGCATTCCGTTCGGCCTCGGCCTGCAGGCCGCCAGCGGCAAGCGTCCGCTGGTGCTGGTGGGCGACGGCGCGTTCCAGATGACCGGGTGGGAGCTTGGTAACTGCAGGCGTCTTGGGCTGAACCCCATTGTACTGCTGTTCAACAACACGGCGTGGGGCATGCTGAAGGCGTTTCAGAAAGACACCGGATACAACGACCTGGATGACTGGCACTTCGCCGAACATGCTGAAACCATGGGTGGCCGGGGAACCAGGGTGTCGACGCCGGCACAATTGACCGCAGCGCTGGAACAGGCTCACAATGATGAAAGCTGCTTTCAGCTCATCGAGATCATGTTGCCCGCCGATGTGTTCTCCCGGACACTGACCCGTTTTACCGACGCCATAACCAGCAAGTCAGCCCTTGCAACCGAGGCCGACGCTTGACTTTGTACCGCCAGCACTGGGTCGCACTGGCCTTTGTAGCTGCCGGTATGGCAGCAGGTCTGGTAGGCCTCGGCCGCAATCTCATCTGCCAGTGCGGATATGTAAAACTGTGGCATGGCCAGGTGATCTCGTCTGAAAACTCGCAGCACATTCTCGACTGGTACTCGCCATCTCACGTGCTGCACGGCCTGGTCTTCTATATGGCCCTGCATCTTCTTCTGCCCCGGATGAACATCGGCTGGCGGCTGGTGCTGGCAGCCGCCATCGAGGCGGCATGGGAAATCATAGAGAATACCAGCTGGATCATCGACAAGTACCGCGAAGACACCATCGCGCTGGATTACTATGGCGACAGCGTTTTGAACTCAGTGTCCGACATGACCATGATGGTCGCAGGCTTCATGATTGCGTCGCGTGCACCAGTGTGGCTGTCGGTCTGCCTGTTCATCGCAGCAGAACTGTTAGTGGGACTGATCATCCGCGACGGCCTGCTGCTCAACATCATCATGCTGCTCTATCCGCTCGACTGGGTGAGGCAGTGGCAGGCGGGTTAGAATGAGATGTGATCAACTGCACATCCGCCCGCTGCCGTTTCGCCTAGGTTCATCTCAACAACAAGGCGATGAACAAAAACAACGCGGCATCCCCTCTCCCTGCAAACCGGGCTCCGCAAAAAACAAACATCACGCCATGAAAACAACTGGGCTTTCAGCCCTTTAACGCCGGTACCAGAGGGCCTCCTCCCACCCAATGGTACCGGCGAAATCATTTCAGGCGTTGCAATCAGCCCCTCCGCAACGCCATTGTCGGTGGTATTGTCTCCGCGTGTTTCACGCGCCTTGCGCCAGAGGAAGAACCATCATCATGTTCAGATACCTGATTGCCGCTGTTTTTCTGGTGGTAGCCGCTCACGCCGCATTCGCCGAGATGACGCAGTGCCCGGGCTGGGTTTTGATACCGACCTCCCATGACCATGCAACACTGGCCGGGCGCGTGAAAACGGCCGCTGCAAAGCACAAGCTTGGTGTTGTTTCGCAGGCCTCGGCAACCGCCGGCGCGAAACGGGTGCTGAACAAGACCATACCCGGCAACACGGTTATCGGCTTGTACCATCCGCGCTTTGCCGTGCCCATGCTGGAAGCATCCATCGCTGCCGGCATTGAGGCTCCAATCCGCGTCTACATCACCGAAAACGCCGACAAGACAGCAACCTTGAGCTACAAGAAACCATCTCATGTGTTCTCGCCCTACATGGACGAAGGCGGAGAAAAACTGAAAACGCTTGCAACCCAACTCGACCTGGTGTTTGACACGCTGGCAACAGACGCAGCGGCCAACTAGATCAGTATGGTTTTTGATTGAATCAATCAAAAACCATAAAACTGATCGCTTTCAAGGTGCTAGAGCAACTTTATGGGTTCAATTGAACCCATGTTGCTCTAGAACCGCGTCTCACAACCTGACCCGGTAATTTGGCCGAATGGCATCCGACGGCAACAAGAGCACATTTTCAGATGCCTTCAGGGATGCCTTCTGGCTTACTTTCGTCAATGCCTATTGCTATATCCGTCACCCTCGTCTGACATATTTTGCGATCTCAAACCGCAAGTCCTTGCCGATACCCGCTTGTCCGGAACATTCCACTGACAAATTCCTGTGGCGCAAGATTTTTGACCACGACCCCGCAACAGTGCTGATGAGCGACAAGCTCGCCGCCAAAAAGCTCGCACACGACTTGTGTCCCGACATAGGGATTCCGAAAACCTTGTGGGTTGGCGAACAGTTTGAAAATATTCCCTTGGAGTTGATTTCAGGCGATGTGGTGGTGAAATCCAACCATGGTTCCGGATTTTTCCACGTCATACGCAATGGCGACTATGATCGCCAGGAGATGATCGCCAAGACGCGAAAGTGGATGCGCACGGACTATAGCCGCTACAACGGTGAGTGGAATTACCGGGGAATCAACCGTAAATTGTTCGTTGAGGAGTTCCTCAAGGATGGTGATGGTCAGCCGGTCAGCAGAGAACCCAAGGTTTATGTTTTTGGCGAAACGGCACTGTTCGCGTTCTGGTTCCACGACCGTCTGACTGATCAGGCGCGCTTGAGCCTGTATGATGCCCATGGCAATGCATTTGATTATGCACAGTACCTGCACTACCCGGTTTCCTTCGATGCGGCACCATCGTGCCTGCCGCGCATGTTTGAAATTGCCGCACAGCTTGCCGCCGGCAGAGATCATGTCAGAGTGGACCTCTACGAGATCGATGGCACCATCTATTTTTCCGAGTTCACCTTTTACAATGTGGCCGGGAGGTTCAACTTCAAAGGCCAGAAGCTTTTTCAGGAAATGACCTGGCTTTGGGACCTGCGCCGAACCTGGTTTCTCACCCACCCCCAATCCGGCTGGCGTGGTGCCTATGCCCGCTGGCTGAAATCACGGCTCGATCGGATGGCAGCGCAATCCGACGCGTGACGTGCCCGCCAAAACCCATTAGACTTGATCCCATGTTCACGACCTTCTTCCACGAACTGAAAGCTGCCGGCGTACCCGCCACGCTGAAAGAGTACCTCACATTGATGGAGGCTCTGGAAGCCAATATTGCCGGTTACCAGGTGGAGGACTTCTATTACCTGTCGCGGGCCACGCTGGTAAAGGACGAACGCAATCTCGACAAGTTCGACAAGGTTTTTGGCCATGTCTTCAAGGGACTGGAGGGCCTGTCGCCGGAAGAACTGCTCGCCAACATTCCCGATGAATGGCTGCGCAAGGTCAACGAGAAATTTCTCACCGAAGAAGAAAAAGCCCAGATCGAAGCACTTGGCGGCTGGGACAAGATCATGGAGGAGTTGAAGAAGCGGCTCGAGGAGCAAAAAGGCCGCCATCAGGGCGGCAGCAAGTGGATCGGCACCGGCGGCACGTCGCCGTTCGGGGCCTATGGCTATAACCCCGCCGGCATCCGCATTGGCCAGGACAAGAACCGCAACAATCGCGCCATCAAGGTCTGGGACAAGCGCGAATTCAGGGATCTGGACGATTCACTTGAACTGGGCACCCGCAATATCAAGGTAGCGCTCAGGCGCCTGCGCAAGTTCGCCCGCGAAGGTGCACCGGAAGAACTCGATCTGGACGACACCATCCGCTCCACCGCCAACAAGGGTTATCTGGACCTGAAACTGGTGGCTGAAAAGCGCAACACGGTAAAAGTGCTGATCTTCTTTGATGTCGGCGGGTCAATGGACCCCTATATCCGCATGTGTGAAGAACTGTTCTCCGCCGCGCGCGCAGAGTTCAAGCACATGGAGTATTTCTATTTCCACAACTGCGTTTATGAGAAACTCTGGAAGGAAAACCGCCGCCGGCATACCGCGGTGGAAGATACCTGGGATGTGCTGCACACATACGGGTCCGACTACAAGGTCATCTTTGTCGGCGATGCGTCGATGAGCCCGTTTGAGCTCACTCATCCGGGCGGCTCGGTTGAGCATTTCAACGACGAGGCCGGAGCGCTGTGGCTCAAACGCATTACCGATATCTACTCACATTGCATCTGGCTGAACCCGTCCAACCCCAAGTACTGGGGGTACACACCGTCCATCGACTATATCAGGACGCTGTTCGAAGGCCGCATGTTCCCGTTGACGCTGGAAGGCATCGACGAGGCAATCAAGGAACTTGTGCGGTAGAGCTAATTGCCGACTTTCGCCGAGAGCATCCGGCAGATTACATAAATTCCATCGATCACGGCCCACATTGAAGCTGTCGCGGTTATAGCCAGCGGCCAGATCCATGAGGTTTCTATTTCCGCTCCGGTCTCGACGGCCCTGAGAAACTCCCGTGCCCCGCTAACAGCAAACACAACACACACGATACCGGCAACCATTGCTGTCAAAATGGCAAAACCAATACGCCAATGACCGAGGTAAAACCGGTGACCGCCCACTCCGCCAAAAACGAGCCAAAGCAGAGTGGCGATGAGCACTGATTTGTCCTCACCATATGATTGCATGAAGCCAAGATCGATGTCGAAATCATCACTGCGTTCACGGCCAAACAGTCCGAGTTTCAATCCCGGCTTGTCTTCTGCCTCACCGGCAACCGGAGCAGCAACCGCAAATGCGGGTTGAGCGGCCAGTGTCTGTTGTCCGCCACGTTTGCCAAATGCCATGCCTGCTCTCCCCTGGTTCATCAATAATGACCGCAGCAAGAATGCCAACATTTCGTTACGGAAACCTTACGGAGTCAGTACACCGATCATCTCCATGTAGCCTCGCTCCTGTGCGAGTTCCAGTGGCGTTTTCCCGTTTCGGTCTGTTATGGACCGGTCAGCGCCCGCTTCAACCAGAAGCCTGGCGGTCTTCACGTGGCGCGGCCCACCATCGCCGAGCACGACCGCCTCGATCAGAGCGGTCCAGCCCAGATTATTGACATGATCGAGCGGAGCGCCTGCCTCAATCAACACTTGGACGCTCTCCCAGTTGCCCAGATGCGCCGCTGCAATCAGCGCTGTTCCGGCGTAAATGCTGGTGATGTTTTTTGCACTCCCACCTGCATTGACCGCCGTTCGAACCATGTCAGCGTCATTGGCCACTGCAGCAATGGTGATGATGTCGTACTTGTCGTTTTGCAGCCGGTTGGGGTCTGCACCAGCCTGCGCAAGTACCGTAACCACCTTGTCATGCGACGCAAAGGCGGCAACATGCAGGGCCGTCCTGCCGCGTCCGTCTGTCTGTCTCAAATCCGCGCCGGACCTGATCAGCAAGTTGATCTTGGCCATGTCCCCTTCATGGGCTGCGGCATGAAGGCCGTTATAGTTTGCAAGTTCGGTTGCCGATGGCGGTACCTGTCCGTGTGCCTGGCTTGCCCAGCACACAGCCGCCAATATCAAAATCGGGAATCGTTGCATATTGTTCACTTTCCGGACCTGTCCTGCCCCTTGTCGCAATTGCGCAAACCCACTATGTCAGCATTCATGTTTTTTGAGAAACTCACATCCTTGTTAGGCACCGGCGCATCACCCGCTTCAAAGCCTGACGTTAAGACCGCTGTTGCAGAACTGCTTGTCACCGCCTCGCTGATCGACGGCCATATGGATGACGAGGAAATCGCGGTGCGCGACCGCCTGTTGAAAGACAAGTTTGACCTCGACGATGCCGGCCTTGCACAACTGAACAGTGATGCCCGGCAAGCGAGTGAACACGCCATCGACTTCTATCGCTTCACCAGCACCATCAAGGAGGCGTATGACCGTGAGCAGCGCGAAACGGTGGTGGAGATGCTGTGCGAAATCATTCTGGCCGACGGCAGGATTGACGAAGACGAAATGAATATGGGCTGGCGCATCGCCGGCCTGCTCGGCTTCGACAACCGCGAATGGGTCATGATCCGAAAACGGGTTGAAGATCGCAGCCAGAACGACAAGCCTGATTAGAATCACGGCGAACTTGAGCAACATGAACGCACACTGAACAATCCGGTCAGTGCCTGTTCAAGGACGGATTCCTAACGTTACTGCCAACCTGAAAACTGTTCAGGATCAACAGTAACCAAGACAAAGGAATGCCCCGATGAAATCCCTGCAGTTAGCACTGGCAGCAGCCGTTCTGGCACTGTCTGTCCCCACCGTCATGACCAGCACCGCATCGGCCTATCAGTGCCGCCACATTCCCACACAGGTGAAGGTTCACAAACCCACGAGGTGGGCGGCAAGAAAACAGGCCCGCAAATCATGGTCCCTGAAGGTGAAAAACAACCGGGGCGTGGCGTGGTCGGTCTGGAAGATCGCCAGGAACAAGTCGGTCAAGTGCAACAAGGCCGGTCAGCGCTGGGTATGCGTCGCGAAGGCAAAGCCCTGCCTTTACGTTGTGCCATAAGCACCCACACTTTCTCTTGCAAGATCAACCTGCATGACGCCCTGAAACGCCATTGGGTGCCTAAGTTCAAGGCTTATCAGCATGCCTGCAAGATCGTTCAGATCAGTACGGTTTTTGGTTGAATCAATCAAAAGCCATAAAACTGATCGCTTTCAAAGTGCCTGAGCAACATGGGTTCAAGTGGACCCATGTTGCTCCAATCAGCCGTCCTGGTACAGTTCGCTGGCCACCCCCAGATAACCGTCCCAGGCAAACCAGTAGGCTACATGACCAGCAATACGCGCCAGTTTTGTGCCGTCCGGACCGGTGAGTTGATCTTCTCCCACTGTCCAGCTTCCGCCCGGACCGGTCATCTTCTGCTGGCTGCCGGCGAACTGAAACTCCCGTTCACCTCTCTCATAGGCACGCACGGTTCTCGTCAGGCTGTTGCCGATCAGCACCACCGGCCGGTTGCCGACCCGGTCGTTGATCACCTTTCCGGGACCGAACACTGTAACCGGCCAGGCTTTCGAGGCCGCGGGGCCGCGAATACCGAACACATAATCCTTGCGCTTTAACCTGCTTTCGTCACGCACGATGGTCGGGAACATCAGGTCGCTGCTGGCGAAGTATTCCCTGTACACAACGCCGGACCCGTAGTCGCGACGATGTCCGGTTTGCAGGGACAGCACTTTCGTCGTCGGGTTTGCGGTGCGCCATTGTTGCCATGAGGTGATTGCCACGGGGCGGATCTTGAGCTTGACGCCGCTATTGACCAGCGGGCCGACAACCGGTTGGCCGGTAAACTGGTTCCACAGGGATTTTGTGCCCCGGTCGAACATCAGCTTGTTCGAGCGATACAGAAAACCGGATGAGCCGAAAACGAAAGGCGTCGGCCTGCCCTCCGGATGGGTCTCAAAAAGAATACCGGCGCCGCACAAGGTGCAGTAGGCAAGTGCCACCGGCACGCCGCCAATGGTCTCATTGAACATTTCGTGCCAGCCCATGATGCGCAGCGGATAGGCCCGCACGTCACCGTTGATGGCGACACCAAACACCAGGTCATCATCTTTCATGTAACCGGCATCATCGGCTTCGATCAGCTCGGGATTGTCCAGGGACGGAATGCCGTCCACCACCACACCGCCCCAGGTGATTTCCTCGAGGCGAATTTTCATGTTCTCCGGCTTGGCCGCATTGCCCTGGAAAAACTCAAGAAACTTCGGATCGATACTGGCCAGCAATTGCAGTTTGAAATCAGCGTAACCAGCATGCGATTTCACGTCCGGGTGGGCTTCCTGCCATAACATGGCATCGCGCCACGTGGTCAGCGGTTCACCGGCCAGTGCGGAGATGGCCTTCGTCACCGGTTCGATTTCGTCTGTAAAACGCGACAGCATAATGAGGCTGGATATGACGTCCTTGTTGCCTCTGGCGACGAGTTTCTGCATGGCGGCCTTGATATCCGGCGCCTCCGAGAACACCGTCTGCAGCAGCAGTTTTTCGACGTCGGCATCGGACAGGGCTTGCGCAAACCCCTGCGAGGCCGGCAGCATTGATCCGGCCAGCACAGCCGCCGAACGGGTGATGAATGTTCTTCGTGATGTCATGGGGTGTGTCCAGTTGCCAATCCTGATTGTGTCATGCCTGTTCGTAAGTCTGCCCTGCCTGCGTGAGGCCGCACAGCCCCTTTCACGCACACGTGTCGCATTTTGATGACCCGTGTGGCTGGCGCGCAACCGGTTGAAACATGACCGATGTTTAATGTTGCCGGCACGCCGGGTTTCGCCGTTCGGCCACGTCATTGGTGTATATACCCAACAAGTCCACAAACCCTGGAGACCCAACGAATGAAAACAACTTCCAAAATGGCCATTGCGGCAGCAGCATTGATTGCGGTTGGCGCACTCGGCACAACCGCCTTCGCCCATCGTCAGGGCGGCGGATATGGCGGCGGCCATCACGGCGGCGGCCACGGCGGTGGCGGATACCATGATGGTGGTCATCACGGCGGCGGTTATGGCCGCGGTCATCGCCGCGGCGGAAAAGGCCATGGAATGCGGCGTGGCGGACGCATGATGATGGAGCGCTATGATGCCAACAATGACAAGAAAGTCACCCAGGAAGAAATCAACACCAACCGGGAAGCCTGGCACAAGGAGTTTGATGCCAACAATGACGGAAAGCTGAGCCTGGATGAGTTCAAGCAGCTTTTCCTGAAAGCCCGTGCTGATCGGATTGTGCGCCAGTTCCAGCGCTTTGACCGTGACGGTGATGCCGGCCTCACCCAGGAAGAATACCTGCGCCCGTTGGCTGATATGGTGGAAATGCACGATCGAAACGGTGACGGAGCGCTCAGCCGCGAAGACAGAGGCCGCGGTTACAGCAAGAACCGTGGCCGCATGATGGAACGCGACGGCGGGCGCGAAGACGCTGAAGAAACCGAAGCGACCGAAGAAGCAGCCCCGGAAGGCGAAAGCAGTAACTAACCACTGACTGCCACTGCCGACAGGCAGGCAAACCGGATGCATTGTTGCAGGTAAACCTGCCTCTTGCAGTATCCTCGGCCGGATCGCTCTCCCCTTCTCTTTCCGGCCGGGGCACCAAAAACGATCGAACACAACTGGCCTAAACGCCGGCGCGCCGGTTTGAACGCTGTGCAAACGTGCGCGCTCGAAGGCCCAGGCATGTCAGTAGACATACCCGTGTTGTGTAAATAACAATTCCAGAACCTGTGATGTTGGTTTAGCTTCCGCTTCGTCATGAACCGGCACACAGAAATCAACCTTGGCGACGCCACCGGCTGGAGAACACCGGTCAACCTGCTCATTCTCATGGTTGCTGCAAACGCCATTGCGTTTTCGACCTGGTCGGCACTGCTGAACAATTTTGCCATTGAAGGAGCCGCCTTTACCGGCAAGGAAATCGGCATCCTCCAGTCGATCCGTGAAATCCCCGGCTTTTTGGCTTTTACCGCCGTTTTCATGTACTTTGTCTGGCGCGAACAGACCTTCGCTGTCATATCGCTGGCTCTATGCGGGCTTGGCACTGCCATCACCGGTTTTTTCCCCACAGCGATGGGGTTTTACATCACCACCTTCATCATGTCGGTGGGCTTTCATTATTTTGAAACCGTGCAGCAGTCGCTGTCGCTGCAATGGTTGCCGAAAAACGAAGCACCGCGTCAGCTGGGCCGTATTATTGCTGCCGGGTCATTTGCCACCATTGCCGCCTACGCGCTGATCTTCCTGACATGGAAACTGCTGCATCTGGACTTTTCGTCGGTGTATTTGGCAGGCGGCGGCGTGACCGTACTGCTTGCGCTTGTGGCATGGTTCGGATTTCCAAAGTTTCGTGAAGCGGTGCCGCAGCGCAAACACCTGTTCATGCGCAAGCGCTACTGGCTCTATTACGCCCTGACCTTCATGTCGGGTGCCCGCCGTCAGATATTCATCGTGTTTGCAGGCTTCATGATGGTGGAGAAATTTGGCTTTTCCGTTGCCGCCATCACCGGCCTGTTCCTGGCAAACGCAGTATTCAACATGTGGATTGCGCCGAAGATCGGCGACCTGATCATCAAGCTGGGCGAACGCCGCATCCTGGTGCTGGAGTATATCGGCCTGATCGGCGTTTTCCTGGCCTATGCATTCGTTGAAAATCCGTGGATTGCCGCTGCGCTGTATCTGGTGGACCATGCATTCTTTGCCATGGCCATTGCGCAGAAGACCTACTTCCAGAAAATCGCCGACCCTGCGGACATGGCGCCGACAGCAGGTGTCGCGTTTACCATCAACCACATTGCCGCCGTGGTCATCCCGGTGCTCTTCGGCCTTATCTGGCTGACGCATCCCTCGTGGGTGTTCATCATCGGTGCAGGCATGGCGGGAGTTTCGCTGGCACTGTCGCTGCTGATCCCGAGGGATCCGCGCGAGGGCAATGAGACATTGCTCAGCACCCCGGTTTCGGCCACTGCAGCGCCT
>Ga0316187_10005459_pt1 | contig 10972 bp, 9 predicted proteins | sample CroRivburrow1_MG_FD_204927 | JGI IMG/M metagenome (GOLD analysis project Ga0316187, IMG submission 204927) | Coastal sediment microbial communities from Maine, United States - Cross River worm burrow 1 | ecosystem: Environmental > Aquatic > Marine > Coastal > Sediment | place: USA: Maine...
CGAAGTAGCCCTTGGGCGCAGTCGGGTTGATCCAGTAGCGCGTCGGCGGGCCGATGTCGATAAGCAGGTCAAGCTGATGGCGTTCGACTTTTCGCAGTGCCTCGTCGATGTCTTGATAAGGCACGAAGCGGACGTAGCGTGTCTCGAGGAACGGGTGTGAGCTGATATCGATTTCTGCCTCGGCTTGCAGCACGCCGACCGTGTATTCATCGCGCTGCCCGTCAAATGCGAATGACAGTCCGAATACGAGCCCCACTGGCAACAGCAGGTTCCAGGCTAATGAAGAGCGGTCCCGAAAAAATTCGCGATTGCGGCTAACGAAAATGGCGTAGATGCGTCGCAACATGATCAGGTCCGCAGTGAATGCCCGGTGAGATCGAGAAACAGGTCTTCGAGGTTCGGGCGGCGAATCTCGCCGTGCGGGAGATGCAGAAGCTCGTCACCAAAACGCGCGTGCAACAGGTCGCGAGGCGAACCGTGAGTGATTATCTGGCCCGCATCCATGATCGCGATGTCGTCACAGAGAACCTGGGCTTCATCCATGTAGTGGGTCGTCAATACGATAGTTGCACCGCCGGCACGGATGCTCTTAACGAGTTCCCAGAAATTGCGGCGTGCCTGGGGATCGAGTCCCGTGGTTGGCTCGTCGAGGAACACGAGGCGAGGGCGGTTTATCAGGGCTACTGCGAGTAGCAGTCGCTGGCGCTGACCGCCGGACAACTTGCGGTTATCACGATCCAGCAAGTCGCCAAGCGAACACTGCTCGATCAGGTCGTCGAGACTCGCTTGCCGGCGGTACAGAGCGCGGAACATCTGCAGCGTCTCGAGTACGGTGATGTGATCCTGCAGGGCCGTGTTCTGGAACTGGATACCGGTTTCCTGGCGGAACCTGTCGCCGGCGATTTCGCCGTAGTAATAGACCTCTCCGGAGGTTGGCCGGATCACGCCCTCGATAATCTCAACCGTGGTGGTCTTGCCCGCGCCGTTTGGCCCCAGCAGGCCAAAACAGATACCTTCGGGGACCGAGAAACTGAGGTCGTTGACAGCCAGAACGCCGGGGTATTCCTTTACGAGGTTACGGGCTTCAAGGGCGACAGTCATTGGCGAAGGGTACCGGACCCGCGCCCCGGCAGCCACTTTGCAACCATTTGCCCTTGAGAGGTATCTAATAGGCAGGACAGGAACCCAGGGGTGTACAAGAAATGGCCAAATTCGTGACAAAAACCGCGTTTACCATCGGCTTGCTGATCATGCTGATGTCAGTTCCCGCGCTTGCCGCGTCAATCAACAAGGACATCAAAATTGCGGACGGCGAACAGTCCGGCGGTGCCACTTCAGTCAATGGCAGTATCACCGTTGGCGACGACGCTGTGGTGACGGGTGGACTATCGACGGTCAACGGCAAAATCATTGTCGCCAGTGGCGCATCGATCGAGAATGCCAGGACGGTGAATGGCGGTATCAAAGTTGCGGGGAACGCAACGACTGAGGATCTTTCGACTGTTAATGGAAAGATCATGGTCGGTGAGGGCACCAAGGTAGACGGCCACATTGGTGCCGTTAACGGTCGAATCACGCTCGAGAAAGGTTCCACCGTGTCCCGGGGACTCGGCAATGTAAACGGTCGAATCGAACTCAACAGTGCCGAAGTAGGTGGCAATCTCGAAACCGTGAGCGGTGATGTCGAACTTGCCGATGGCTCAGTGCTCATGGGCAATCTCGTGGTCGAGAAGCCCGATAACTGGAGCTGGGGCAAGGAAAAGAGCCGCAAGCCGCGCATCGTCATCGGTCCGGGATCGCGGGTTGTCGGGACGATTGAACTCGAGCGCGAAGTCCAGTTGTTCATCTCCGAAACCGCCGAAGTTGGTGGTGTGAGTGGTGTAATGAGCATGGACGACGCGGTGCGCTTTAGCGGCGATCAGCCCTGATATTGTCGATTTCTTCCGCGTAGAATGGGGGCGTGCACAGCGCAGCCACCCAGTTACCGCTTTTTTCGGAAGCAGACGAGCCCGACTCCATGTCGGGCTTTTCCGTACGTGAAAGCGGCCGCGCCAAACGGCTTTCGATCAAGGTCTTTCCGCGCGGGCGCGTCGAGGTCGTGGTTCCGAAACGAACGAGGCCTGCTGATGTTCGTGACTTTGTCGAGGCGCATCGCGACTGGATCAGGAACGCGCGTGCCAAGTTTGCCGCCGAGCACCCACCTGAACCTTTCGCTTTGCCGTCCAGCGTCAAGCTGCCGGGCATCGAGCGCACTTTCTGTGTTCGTTACCAACGCGATGATGGCAGCGAATCCGTTCGCTACCGGGTTTCCGGCAATACGCTGATACTGGCGGGTGCTACGCGCGACGAATCCAAATGTGTGGCGGCCCTGAAACGCTGGCTGACGGCTCTGGCAAAGAAGGAATATCTGCCACGGCTGCGTGCGCTTTCGGCGCTGACGACCAATGCATTCCGGAAAATGCATGTGCGTGGCCAGAAGACGTGCTGGGGCAGTCACTCGAGCACGGGCACCATCAGCCTGAATTATTGCCTGCTGTTCCTGGACCCGCAGCATTTGCGCTATGTCATGATCCACGAGCTGTGCCACGCGCGGCACATGAATCATTCGCAGCGCTTCTGGCGCCTGGTTGGCTCGTTCGAGCCGAATTTTCGCAGGCTGGACAAGGACCTGAACAGCTGTTGGAAACGTATCCCGACTTGGGTCGGTATATACTAATGCGGAACGTCAATACGAACTAACAGTCCAAACCGACATGCCGATTGCCAAACGACATTTTTGCCTGGGATTGCTGCTGCTTTTGCTCGTCAGCCACGTCAGCGTGGCGGCGCATGTAGCAACGCATACTCCGGGTGAGCTTGGCGAGTGCGAGTTGTGCATCTCCTACGGCAGTTCAACGGCGGCAATTGCTGCGTGCCATGATCAAGACGTGCCGCCAGTCACTGCGGCCGACCCGGTGGCAGCAGATGATGCACCCACTCATTCAGCGACGTTTCTCGTCGTCCACCCGCGCGGGCCTCCTCTCTGCAGCTGACAAATCAATACCAATAGCTGTTAGCAATTAAAGAGGACGATGCAATGCGTGTCGCTAGTGTTACAAATGCCGGGTTGGCATTCTTGGTTTTTCTAGCTGCGCCAGTCTTGGCGCAGGACAACGAAATCGAAAATCTCCGTACCGCGATTGAGGAATTGCGGGCGGATTATGAAGCTCGAATCACCGAGCTCGAGCGCCGCCTCGCCGTGGCGGAACAGAATTCAACGCAGGCTGTTTATGCCGCGCAGCAGGCTCAGTCGCTGCCGTCTCAGCCCGCAGGCAGCGATAACTCGGCGTTCAATCCCGCCATTGGCGTGGTCTTCCAGGGGTACCTGAGAGGCTACGACGGCGAGGCGAGGGAAGAAGAGGGCTTCGCGGTTGGTGAGACCGAGCTCATCATGAGCGCGAATGTCGACGACAAGTTTGCCGCCTACCTGACCGCTGCGCTGGCGTTCGAGGATGGAGAATCCGCGCTGGAAGTCGAGGAAGCCTGGGTAGAGACGACTGCTTTGCCGGCGGGATTCGGTGCGCGCTTTGGACGCATGTTCTCGGGGATCGGCTACCTGAACGACAAGCACACTCACACGTGGGACTTCGCCGACCAGGCGCTGCCATACCAGGCATTCCTCGACGGACGCTACGTCGACAACGGTTTGCAGCTGCGCTGGCTCGCGCCGACAGACCTCTACCTGGAGCTTGGTGGCGAACTCATGCAGGGCGAGAGCGATCCATCCGGTCTTGGTACGTATTCCCTGTTCACGAACATCGGGGGTGACGTCGGTGCGAGTCACAGCTGGCTTGCAGGTGCTTCGTACCTCGATCTTGATGAAACGACCAGCCTGTCTGCCGCGCATTTTGTCTGGAAATGGGCGCCGCAAGGCAACTGGAAGGAGAGGAACTTCGTATTCCAGACCGAGTACATGGAGCGCCGCGACACGAGCACGGATACCGGCTGGTATGCACAGGCCGTGTTTCAGCCGATCCAGCGCTGGCGCTTTGGCTTGCGCGCAGACGGGTTGGACCTGGATGTCGATGACCCTCGCCGTTACACCATCATGACGGACTGGTCCAACAGCGAATTCAGTCGACTGCGGTTTCAGTTCGCGCGTAGCGAGTCGGGGCCGGATGATGGCAATGAGTGGGGTCTGCAGTACATTCACAGCATTGGCGCCCACGGTGCCCACGCGTTCTAGGAGAGAGCAATGCCAAAACTCATGATCGCCATGCTCTTCATCCTGCTACCGGCCGCGGCAAGTGCCGAGCTGAGGGTTTTTGCCTGTGAGCCCGAATGGGCCGCGCTTGCCGACGAGCTCGGCGGTGATTTGGTCGAGACATACAGCGCGACTACCGCACTTCAGGATCCGCACTACATTCAAGCCCGCCCCAGCCTTATTGCCAAGGTGCGCAATGCTGACCTCGTCATCTGCAGCGGGGCGCAGCTCGAGATAGGCTGGCTGCCGGCGTTGTTGCAAAAGGCAAACAACCGCAAGGTCCTGCCGGGAAATGACGGCTACATGGAGGCGAGCAGCTTTGTCGTGCGCGTGGATGCGACGGGTAATCTCGATCGGGCCAAGGGCGATATTCACCCGCAGGGCAATCCGCATGTTCAGACCAACCCGCACAACATCACTGCCGTAGCGCGTGCGTTAGGTGGCAGGATGGCCAAAATAGATACTTTAAATACAGAGAGTTATAAGCATAATCTCGAGCAGTTTATTAGTAAGTGGGAGCCTGCTATCAGTCAGTGGGAAGACCAGGCTGCGGCTCTGCGAGGCAAGCGCGCGATTACGCACCACAAGTCCTGGGTTTACCTTCTGCACTGGCTGGGCATTGAGGAGGTCGAAAATCTTGAGGCCATCCCTGGGCTGCCGCCTACAGCCATGCACCTTGGCAAATTGACCTCAGAGTTCAGTGAAGGTGGTGCCGAGGTGATCATTCGAGCGCCTTACCAGCATGCCAAGCCTTCGGAATGGCTGTCAGAGCGCACCGGGATCCCGGCAATCGTCCTGCCGCTGTCCGTCGGCGGTACAGAGGGCGCGACCGATTTGTTTACGTTGTTTGACGACATCATCGCGCGCCTGACGGAGGCTGTGAACGGTGCTTGAGTTTATCGACTGGACCATCATCGGGCCGGCGTTTGTGGCCGGCCTGATCATCCTGAGTACCCACGTGCCGCTTGGCCAGGAAGTGCTGAAGCGCGGCATTATTTTCATCGACCTCGCTATTGCGCAGGTGGCGGGGCTGGGTGTGATAGCGGCGTATGCACTGGACTGGGATCCGGAAGGGATCCAGGTGGAAATTGCGGCCGTCAGTGCTGCGTTGATCGCGGCGGCCGGATTGAGCTGGACGGAAAAGCGCTGGCCTAAAATCCAGGAGCCATTGATCGGTGTGCTGTTCATTCTCGCCGCAACCGGCGGCATCCTGCTGCTGGCTGGCAATCCTCACGGCAGTGAACACCTCAAGGAACTGCTCGTGGGGCAAATCCTCTGGCAGACCTGGTCATCGCTGGTGCCGATTGCGGTCCTCTACGCAGTCCTCGTGGGCATCTGGTTGGGCTTTCGCCCACAGCTGGACGGGTTGAAGTTCTACCTGGTGTTTGCCGTCGTAGTGACGGCATCCGTACAGATTGTTGGCATCTATCTCGTATTCGCGAGCCTCATCATCCCGGCCCTGGCGACGTACGGCATCAGGAAAGGCAATCGGCTCCTGGCTGGCTACATCATCGGCGCCGTTTCCTACCTGATTGGCATCATGGCCTCGGTGGTTCTCGACCTGCCCACCGGCGCCGTTATCGTCTGGGCGATGACCCTCACTGCGCTACTGGCTGGCCTCGTCATTTCTGACAAAGGCCGGCCCTAGCTACTGTCCGAAGCCGACTTGTACGCCAGCGTATGCCGCCCGGCCTGGCGTGCGGTAGCCGTATACCTGTTCATAGTCGGTGTCGAGCAGGTTGCTGGCACGCGTGAACAGTCTGACGGCGTTGGTCAACTGGTACTGTACCGCGAGGTCGACCAGCCAGTAGTTTTTGAGCGTTACGATTTCGGATGCTTCCGGCCATGGTGGGAAGAAAATATCGTATCGTGTGCCGCCATAATCGGCCGCAAGCGTCAGGCGGCCACGGGTTTCCATGAAGCTGTATTCAGCCTGAAAACTGCCCGCGTGCCGCGGCCGGCGTAGTTCGGCGGCGCGGCCGCCGTCTTTTGAATCTGTGTACGTGTATGTAGCGCTGATGTCGATGCGTTCATTTGCGTGCCAACGCGCACCGATTTCTGCGCCACTACGCTTGCTGGCGCCATCCATGTTCACCGCGGTACAGAGTGCGGGCCAGGGATTACCGCAGAAATAACTGTCGATTTCGTCTTCGAGATTCTGGTGGAACACCGCCAGCTGCAGGCTCAGTGAGTCGCCAAGTTTCTGATCGATACCTGCGTCGTACGAAGTAGAGCGTTCGGGCTTAAGGTTTTCGTTACCGGCAAATGATCCCGGGAAGTAGCCGAAGCGTTCCGTGAACGTTGGCGATTTCTGGCCGGTGCCGACGTTGGCTCGCAGCGTCGTGGCGTCACTGACCGCCCATGCGATAGAAGCACGGCCGGTAAGGGCATCGTCGAAGTCGCTGTTGTCGTCGAAACGAACGCTCAGCAACCACGTAATGCTTTCCGAGGAGCGTCCCTGGAAATCCGCGATTGCGCTGGTGACATCCATTTCCTGTGCCTGGTTCGGGTCATCCCAGATAATCGCACCGCGCTGCACGAAACCTGTTTTCTCGTGCTCAAGGGCGAGTGACAGCAGATTCTCGCCGAGACCTATGTCGGCCTGGTAGGAAAGCGTCGTTCGGTCAGAGGATGACGACGAATCTTCGAGGTCGTCGATAAGATTGCGATTATCGCTATCGAAGTAACGCGCGTTGACATGATGACGCACGCGGCTGGCCGCTGCGCCGATCGTAGCGCCAAGATGCGCGTAATTCTGCGTCGAGTTCGTAGCGACATTGGAGTCTGCCGGGAGTCCGGTAACGAGGAAGTCGACGGCGTCGAACTGGGAATAGGCATCAATGGTGCGAGCGCCGAAGCGTATCGTCACCGCATCAGAAGGCTGGTAGCGCGCATTCAGCGTACCGCTTGTGAACTCTGAGTCGTCTTTTTCATCCCCCGTCCGAGAGATGTTCGTGCCGTCGGTTGTTAGTTGTTCGATACCGATCCCGAAGGACCAGTTCTGACCACCGAAGCCGCCGTTCAGGGCGCCATTCATCGTGTTTTCGGAGCCGCCCTCGAGGTAGCCACCAAAGCCCTTTGCGTCGGCGCCGGAACGAGTAATGATATGCACAACGCCGCCGATGGCATCGCTGCCCCAGAGTGCGCTCTGCGGACCGCGCACGATCTCAACGCGCTCGATGTTCGCGGTCGTGAGGTATTCCCAACGGAATTCGTCGCCAGTTGCCGGGTCGTTGGCACGAACACCGTCAACCAGCACAAGCACATGGTTAGCTTCAGAGCCGCGAACGCGAACCTGCGTTTGCGAACCGAGCACACCGGAATGGCTCACGGCGAAACCAGGTACGGCGCGTAACAAGTCGGAAACGTAGCGCACCTGGCGGCGTTCGATGTCTTCTCGCGTAATGATCGTAACGGCGCTGCCGATGTCCCCAGCGGATATTGGAGCACGCGAACCCGTGACGATGATCTGGTCGAGCGTGTGCTTGTCAGTAGCGCCAAAAACAGGAGACACGACAAAGCTGGCGCCGATGGCGACCAGGAGTGCGAGTGTGGTTTTCAATTTGCTCTCCCGCGCATCTTCCCCGACGCGCTCGAAAGTGAATTGGTCGAAAGGCCGGTCTCCGGACTCATGAGTGGCTGTTGCCGTATTGATCGCCTTCCCACGCATTTTGCGCAGTGGCGTGCAGATCAATGAACTCATTTACCGTTGCGGGGGCAGTGACGGGATTGTCTCTGGTTCAATGGACCAGGGCGCACCGTCTTCCCGATTAAACACACGATACGAAATACCGTGCGTCACCTTGCGAATTCGAGGTTGATAGTGCCTTACTATCCCTGGTCGAGCAAATCTCTCAGATTTATGACGGCCGCGTTGGCACGCGCGAGGTAGTTCGCCATGACCAGTGAGTGATTGGCTGTCAGACCGTAGCCGCCGCCATTAAGGACCATGGGCGAGCGCAGCGGGTCAAGGCTGGCCTCAAGTTCCCGAATGATCTGCCGGACGCTGGCTTCGGCGTTCTTGTCCTGCAGCACATGTGCGAAATCGAATTCGGCTGCACGGAAGAAATGAACCAGGGCCCAGGCTGTGCCGCGCGCCTCGAAGAAGATATTGTCGGTCTTCCACCAGGATGTGCGCACATCCACTGTGTCCGGCTGGGATCCGGAAGTCTCTGCCGCGGATTCGCCGACAAGGTCTTCGTTGACGCGTGTCTTGGCGACACTGTTGCCGAGACGACGTGTCAGGCTCCCAAGGCGCTTCTCGACCTGTGACAGCCACTCACGCAGATTGTCCGCACGCGCATAGAACACGGTGTCCGGATCGCCCGTAACAAGGCGGTCGCGATAAGCCGTAAAATGTTCGATGCCTACGCGGTACTCCGATTCGGTCGTAGGAAATACCCAGGAGTTATTGTCGTAAAAGAACTTCGGTGAGCCTTCGGCGACGTCGGGGTCTTCTTTGGACTGCGACTGGCTGCGCGTGTAGTCGTCACGCATGACGCGGCCAAGGTCGCGCATCTGGTTTACGACGCCAAGCTCCCAGCTCGGTATGTTGTCGAGAAACAGGAACGGCGGCAGCTTGTCGTTGGTCAGGTAGCCGCCGTTTTTCTCAAGCAGCGTTTCTGAAACGCGGATGAGTGTATCGACGGTTGAGAAACCGATGATTGCGGATTCCTGCTCGGCGGAGCGGTTCACCCAGAATATCTCGGGTTCGCGCGAGGCCCAAAAGCCGATCACGAACATGAGGAGCAGGATCACACCGAGTGTCCAGACTGTAACTTTCGTCCACCTTCCGGTGGTAAGGATATTGGCCGCTGATCGTTCCATCGCTCTCGTCCTGTTATTGGTACCAGTTACCTTTTACCGACTCTAAAGGTTCCAGTTACTTTGGACTCAATAAAAGGTAACTGGTACCTAATTGAGGGACAAGGATTCTACCAGTTTCGGCAAAACGACCCCTGACTTTTCGGCGATAGCCATGTCGAAATTTGCCGCGTTCATTGTCGGGTCTGGATTGATCTCGACCACCAGGGCCCCGTTCTCTTTTGCAAGATCGGCCAGGCCCGCGGCCGGGTAGATGACGGACGACGTCCCAACGGAGAGAAATACGTCGCAGTCGGACGCGGCGGCGCAGGATTCATTAAGGGCGCGTTCGGGAATTGCCTCGCCGAACCAGACGACGCCGGGTCGGAGATTGCCACCACAGTCAGGGCAAGTCGGCACGTCGAGGGAATCATCACCCGAGTGTTCCGTGCCTTCGGCATGACAGCGATCCAAGAAAATGTTGCCGTGGAATTCGATCACGCCTTGACTGCCCGCGCGTTGATGCAGGTTGTCGACGTTCTGGGTTACAAGCGTAAGGCGGGGGACCAGGTCCGCCAGCTGGGCGATTGCGTAGTGACCCGCATTCGGTTGTGCCTCAGCGACGAGGTCGCGGCGCCAACGATACCAGCGCCAGATCAGGGCTGGGTCCGCAAGAAAGGCATCCGGTGTTGCGAGTTGCTGTGGATCGTATTTCGCCCAGAGCCCATCCTGTGCTTCGCGAAATGTGGGTACGCCACTCTCGGCTGAGGCACCGGCGCCCGTGAGGATACAAACATGACGCGCATCCCGGAGCGCTGCTATGAGCACGTCCGGGATGTCATGGTTTGCAGTCATGGCTACGCGGCGAGTTGCCGCAGAACGTAGTGCAGGATGCCGCCGTTTTCATAGTAGTCACGCTCTTTCGGCGTATCGATACGCACCTGCGCCTCGAACGTGGTCGTGTGACCGCCGGCCCCCGTTGCGGTGACTTTGACCGTCTTGGCATTCGGGTCTGTTTGGCCCTTGATGTCAAAGGTCTCCGTACCGGTGAGTTCCAACGACTCTGCATCCTGGCCGTCGAGGAACTGCAGTGGCAGCACGCCCATACCGATCAGGTTTGAACGGTGAATGCGCTCGAAGCTCTTTGCAATTACCGCTTTGACGCCGAGCAGGATTGTGCCTTTCGCAGCCCAGTCGCGCGATGAACCCGTGCCGTATTCACTGCCAGCTATGACGACGAGTGGCGTGCCTTCTTCCTTGTACTTCACTGAAGCATCGAAAATCGACATCTGCTCGCCACTTGGCTGATGGCAGGTCCAGCCGCCTTCGGTGCCCGGTGCAAGACGGTTTCGCAGTCGGATGTTGGCAAATGTTCCGCGCATCATGACTTCGTGGTTGCCGCGGCGCGAGCCGTAGGAGTTGAAGTCGGCCCGCTTGACGCCCTTGGCCTCAAGGTAAGCGGCAGCAGGGCTGTCCGCAGCGATACCACCTGCCGGGGAGATGTGATCGGTTGTGACCGAATCGCCAAGCAGGGCAAGCACGCGTGCGCCTTCGATGTTGCGGACAGGTGTGGTGTCCTTGCTCATGCCATCGAAGTAGGGCGGATTCTTGACGTACGTAGAATCAGCATCCCAGGTGTAGATGTCGCCCGTTGGTGAATCGATGCTCTGCCAGTTGGCGTCGCCTTCAAACACCTTGCCGTAACTCGAGTTGAACATGGCGGAATTGATGTTGTTCGCGACGGCGTCCTGAACTTCCTGTTGCGATGGCCAGATGTCCTTCATGAAAACATCGTTGCCGTCCTGGTCCTGGCCGAGCGGATCGTTGAAAAGATCAACGTCCATGTTACCCGCGAGGGCGTAGGCGACAACCAGCGGCGGTGAGGCCAGGAAGTTGTGCTGGACGAGGGCGTGAATGCGGCCTTCA
>Ga0316187_10005460_pt1 | contig 10972 bp, 12 predicted proteins | sample CroRivburrow1_MG_FD_204927 | JGI IMG/M metagenome (GOLD analysis project Ga0316187, IMG submission 204927) | Coastal sediment microbial communities from Maine, United States - Cross River worm burrow 1 | ecosystem: Environmental > Aquatic > Marine > Coastal > Sediment | place: USA: Maine...
TGTTATCATTACTTTAAAAAATTATCTCCAGAGGATATCTAAATGTTTCTCATCAGCAGTGCCAAACACCCTGAACTGGCTCCTGCACTAAGGCCTCTTACTTTACTTTCAAGCTTCCTTTAAAATTCTTCTTTTTCGTGGTATCTCCAAATAAGAACCATCCTTTTTTTGTATAGAGATAGCTCCCATTAATTGCATTCCCCTCGATGACACCTGTCCAAAAGAGTTCCCCCTCATGGGGGCTAACGGTCTTGGCTTCAAACCAGATGTTACTATCTTTTGTCACTGTGGTGTATTCGCCCTTATCATAGCCCCGCCCGGCTTGTAAGTCTGATTGGAACGATCCGTCACGGAACGTTAATATATCATCCTCACCATTAAGGATAGTGGCATAAACGTTGCCGTCCAGTGTCCAATTTTCCAAAGCGATCAACGGACGTGCTGTTGAAATTACGGATATCGACAATAAAATAAAAACCAATAATTTGTTAGGCAGTAGTTTCATCATAATTTCCGGGTTAGGGTAGAGCGCATATTTAAGTTATTGCATCCTGTGTTAATGACATTCTGCTTAAAACATGAGCATTACAGCTCTGGCAGCACATATGTAAAGAGCCAGCTTCATTGAATATCTCAGTGTCGGCTATCGAGAGACCAATCTGGTATTTAGTAAAATTATAATCCCGGTACTGCTCTTGTTAGAAATCAAGATGAGGAGAAACCAGCTTCCTTTCTGGCCGGATGAAAAAGACAACCAATGTGCCAGCACTTATTTGAGTGTCAGATGTGGGAGAGTCGGGGTTTAAAAGTGAAATTTCGTTGTAAGGAGCTAATAAAATTATCTTTTGATTACCAATCACGCCTAACCCACAACTACTAAAACTCGAACTGCTGTTTTATGAGCTTGTTGCCCACCTACAACTTCTTCGAGAGCTATTTCATGTTACCTTGATAAACTCACCTATAACACTAAGCGTGAAATGGTGGGTTACTAGAATTAAGGTGGTGCTCAGACTCAGGCGGCTGGGAAATCAATTTTGAGATATTTCTTACTCACCTCTGGTAGGCAAAGACAATGGGCAGTATAAGATTATTTCTGTTTGTCTTTATTTGGGCGCCCACCATTTAATGTCCCGCCGCAACTACACTCCACCGAATGTCAAAGCAATTACCTCGACACCGGGTTGGATATCTAACTACCGCCCCTCTGCTGGCATACATGACATCTCACTCAATGTTCTTTTCGTGGATCAGAAGCAAGCCAAGGATTGAAATAGGTTACCTTGTATCTCTTGGCAAGGTGTTTGAGGAAATCTTCCTGGGTATAATGTTCTCCGTGTTTCTTAATAAACTGCTGCATAACACGATTCTTCTCAGAATCTTCGGTGATGCTCCAGATTTTCTTAATGGCTTGATTGTTGCTCATAATGGCCCCTGTATAAGTGGATTCCAGAGGCGGAGTGCAACCACAGCTTAGGATACAACGTGCATGGAAGTGAATGGGAGATGATATAAGGATAGTGACGATCTGGTCAAAAAGCAATACCACAGGAAAATGTTCTACAGTGCTTGGATGCAAGAACTGCAACTATAACCAATATCAAGCAGACCACCTACACGCGGGTAATGCGACGATGGATATGGTTACAGGCGAGCAACTTAGAAGCAGTGTCAATACCTGAGAGAGGTACAGCTCAGAGAAATCTTTCTAGCTGAATCTCCCCAATAAACCAGAACAAAAAGGCACTGTTCCGGCGGAAGGGCAGAAGTGGTTCCGCGGATTTGCACAGGAGATTGAGGATTTCGTCTACGCAATCCGAGACAACCGGGAACCTCGAGCGGGCATCGATTTAGCCGTAGACTGTGTCAATCTCATCTATTCTGCTTATTTGTCTGCTGAGGAAGGCCGGACTGTGAATTTGGAATAACGCTCCCGGATAGACGATCACAGTGACTTGTGCAAAACCTTAGCGATTACTTCCCGTAGGCAAATCAGTTTGAGGTGCTTTCTCTGAGTCTAAAAATTTGAGATTAATACGGATTTGTGCTAATCGCCTTTCAATTCTACAGGCGCTTTAGAACACGGTCCATTAGCTGATAAAGAGTTTCAATTTCTTTATTAGTCAAATCATGTGAAATTTCCTGGGTAAACTCTTCGTGGTGCTTGTTGTGCTGCTCATACATCTGCTTCCCTTTTTCCGTCAAGACAATGAGCCATGATCTCCTATCGTGCTCATGGGGCATACGCTTCACCATGCTCAGCTTTTCAAGTCGATCCACCGCAACCGTCAATGTACCTGTGGTAATCCCGAGCCTATCCGCCAGTTCTCTCATCATTAAATTCTTATGATGGCCGATAACCTCAATGGTATGCATCTGGGCGGGCGAGAGACCGCTGTCTTTTACGACTGAATGTTCCCAGGATGATAACTTGTCGTAAAATTCCATGAATTTCTGTGATAAATCAGAAACACTCATAATCTCTAGCCCTAAGTTATTCAGTTCATCAGTGAATATAAGCCGTATCCAGAGAATACGACTATTACCAGACCGGCAAGCCTCATCACCAATGGCTCTACCCAGTCCTTCTGTAACGAATGAGCCATGCTGGTAGCTTTAAATATGAGATAGATTACGGCCCCCACAGCAATTGCTGTCGAAATTGCATAGGTACCAAACACCAGAGTGGCATTCGAAGTACTAGCGGAATTGAGTGCGTAGCCATACATTACTGCTGCTGTAGGGCAGGGAACAATCATGTTGACGAAACCGATACCAAAAAGCATTGTCGGCATCGATTTCTGGTTTTTCAATATCTTTTTAAGTCTATCGCCCAGCCCCGCCTTCATCTCTTGATCTACATGTCCACAACAGCCTTCTTCAGAGTGACGGTGATCACGGTGGTGGTCATGGGAATGCAGAATGTGCGGGTTATAGAGTAGAAGAAGACCAATCACCAGCAGAATCAGTGAGGTGCCACCTTCAACCCAGGTTCCTGCTGACGGAGGAATGAGCATCGATACTGCGCCAAGACTCGCCCCGAGAATAAGACAGGCCAGTGCAGTGCCTGCTAAAAAGGCAATTGTCAAAATGGTGACTTTCTTACCGCTTTTCTCGGTCGAGACAAAAGGGGCCAGAACCAGCCAGGAGTGGCCGCAAGGATTGACGCCATGGATGAGACCGAGCATGAAGCTCGATTGTAATGCTGCTGCCAGCAGTGTTTCAATTTCCACTCAAACTGCCTCCGTATTAATTTTGCTGGATATTACCAAAACAATATCGAAGGTCAAGTATTTTGAAAATCAAACTACCTTGTTGTGTGTCGAAATATGCAAATGATATAACGAAATCTGCGAGAAGAGTTCGCCCGGGATTTTCGGTAAAATTCCCTATGAGTTAAGGTCATTTTTTTGAACCACCAAGAGTTTACAATCAACCAGTTGGCCCAGCAGACGAGAGATATCCTCCCTGATCTTCTCCTTCGGGACACCCGGAAAAGCGGCACACAGGACCGCCATGATCTCATCCGTCTGCCTGGGGGTATCGAGAAAGCGCCAGACGGCAGTACCCAAGGGGTTCAGATTAAAAATAACATCAGTCTCGTTATCGATGAGCAGCAGTTCATCATCCAGCTTTTTCTCCAGGATTCCAGGAGTTCTGACATAAATACTACCCACGCCCAATTTCTCCTCTATCCTTCATGTCCGTGGTGCGTTTGTAGTGAGAGCTCATTTTCAGTGGAAATGCTTAATAAGCAGTTTTGCGGCCAGGTCCGAATCCGCATAGGTCAGTTTGTAACAATCGGCATTGCCCACGATTTCATAGATCCTTTCGACAATGTCGAGGGCTTTGTTCTGGCGCGCAAAATTGCGCAGAATTATCTCCTTGATGACCTCTTTTCTCCCGGATTGTTCCAGCACCATGTCCTCGCTGTCTGGATTGAGATCAAGCAGCACGATCCCCTCAATGGGCGCGGTTGTACCAAGGCGCAGTTGTTCGTTTTGATCAAGTGAGACGTAACAATAACGGTCATTCCTGAGTGCAACTCGCTGCCTGATGTAATTCCTGAAGCCATCGGTGACAGATTCCGGTAAGGGGAGGCGGAGGCGAGGGTAGAGCGCAGTAGCCATTCCCACATTACTATCTGAGGCAACCGGCAGGGCGTCGTCTGTGAAAAGGGGCACCCCGTTGAAGGCCAGGTGGAGAGAAAGGGTGCTCTTTCCAGACCTGTAGGTGCTCGGAAAGAGAAATAGTCCCTGATTGAACAGAGCCGCCGCGCTGTGCAGACAGAGGTAACCCTGATGATCGGTCACAAATGCATGGATCAGGTCTACGGTGAGGTCACACACTGCGTCTACAGGGTCTCGATGGACTACTGGTTCTTCAAGCCACAGGGATGAGCGCTCGTAGCCTGATTCCGTCTTCCGTATGGTGATCTGGGCAGTTGGTTCTGAAGCCCGGTGGACCCGCACTATTGATGAATCTCTGAAGATTGACTTAAGTAAAGGATAAAGTTCATCACAGTCGAGGAACACGACCGGCTGATCTATGCCCTCGAACTGCAGTGAAGAAAAACGATCCTCAACCATGAACTGCAATCTCTCCTCTCACCCACACGGAAGATCAGAAGCTATCAAATACCGCTGCTGCTGAAATCGTTTGTGGTCGAACCTGGCCCAGCGCTCACACCCGTCGAGCCATCCGAGAAGCTGCCGGAACTGCCAATTGATCTGGGTCTGATAAAGGGACCACTACTCCCCGTACTACCGCTTGACCTGCCGGATCTGCTCGGACCACTGCTGCCGGTACTTCCGGTTGAACCGAGAGAACCGCCTCCTCTAGTGCTGTTCGAACTGCTCCCAGATCTCCCCGAGCTGCTCGTTGAGCCACTGGAACTTCCGCGCCCTCCACTGCTTGAGCTGCCACCCGATCGACCGGAACTCCCGCTAGAACTATTTGAACTGCTACGACCGCCGCTGCTCGAGCTTCCGGTGGAACTTGACGAACTTCCGCTTCTACCGCTGCTTGAGCTGCCTCCTGATCTGCCTGATCCTCCGGTAGAGCCACTCGAACTTCCACTTTTACCGCCACCCGAGCTGCCGCTGGAACCGCTGGATCCTTTGCCGGAGCTTCCGGATTTGGCCTGGGCATCGCTCATGGTAGTCAGCAATGGTGCTGTATAAACTGCCGTTACAGCAAGACCAAGGGCAGCGAGTGCCTGTCTTCTGTTTAACCCCTTTTGGGTTGATTTACGGTTTGCGGAAAATTTGCTCTTCTTAGTCATGATTTACCCCTTGCAACTATGCGTCTTTTTTTATCTGAATCAGACCATGCGGAATCAAGTTCTCAGTCTAAAATCTGATTCTCTGCCAACTGCCGTCTGCAGCCTGGCAGGCTTTCCGGGTGTGATGATACACCCGTCCCTGGATATTATAGAGGCTCTTGTATTCGCGACACGGCTCCCCTCTAGCTCCTCTATAGTTCTGGAAGGGAATCAACATTCCACTTATAGTTCCGTCACTACTTGTCCAGCCTTGGGAAATACCCTGCTTCCCATCTGCAAGAGTACGATAGAGCAGCTTTTTTAATTCATTCTGTTCCTTCTCAGGAAGATATTCGCTGTTAAAACCGTAGCTCTTTAACTGCTCGATTCTGGTTGATCGATTCACATATCTTTTTTCGAGTTTCACATAATGCCTGATATCAGGGCTGTAATAGTAGGTGTGCCGACCGCGCCATTCATTGTCATTGCTGTAGTACCTGTTGCAGGACACGACGTAGGTGTCAAAATCCCCTGCCGGTACAGACACCCTCTCGCTGCCGTCCACGCTGCACTCCCACCTGCGGCCCAGAGTTTCCGTTACCCTTCCATCGGCTTCGTGAATGGTCTGGGTGATGTCGTATCGGCCAAAGCCTCCAAAATTCAGCGGCCAGAGAAAGTCTTTGGCGGCGTTTGTCGTGCTTGTACCCTTGCTGCCGGTAGCCTCCCAAGTGAGCTTCGGCACCAGAAAGTTTGCATATCCGCTGCTGGCAGAGCCGTTGGCATACTTCCAGCTGACCATGCCGTTCGAGCTTTCTGTGACTATCATCGAAAGACCATTGTCATACTCAAAAAACTCACCAGGTGAATATGTCGGCAGATCGGCGATCAAAAGCCGGTTAGAATCGACTCGATCTTTGGGAATTTGCTGCTTGGCACATCCAGCCGTGAGGGCTATCAGGATGATTAAGGCGAATGCAAAATATGGGTGAGAGTTGTTCACTCTTCGTGAGTTTAAAACTGTTAAATGGATCTCTGAGAACATATCACGCTACCTAAGTTAATCAAATAATGGGCAATAGAGTGCAACTGCTCGACTATATTTAAAAAACAGCAACCGTCTTGGTAACCTGTTTAACAAACTCTCTAGTAATAGAACGTTTACCGAGATCGGTTTTATCCATAGATTTTGTTTTTTTTTGTAAAAAAACTTGCTCTAGAGCCTCATACTCCATGCTACCGGCGTGTACCACAAAGTGTGACCTTCGACAACGGTAATACAGCCGGTAATGGTGTCAAGATACGACGATATTTGTTCCAGGACGTCTTCGGGAGGGCCTGTGAGGGTAGGTTGAGGACACCTTTTATCTACAATTCCGGTCGACCCGAATTGTAGCCTCGTCTCTCTGACTGGTTTGTTCAATTTTATTTGCGTTATAAGCTTTAGTATTTAATGTAACAGCTATATGGCCGGTGAATAATAGCCATATTAACCTCCTGGGTGGTGTGATCTCCCTTGAACTCCCTATAAACTGTCACTCCACCCAGCCTTGACTAGTCAAGATATCGTAAACTGCCTAGTTTGGTGTCAGCATAACCCTAGCCACCCACTCCTTAATCCTCTCTCAATAAAATTGTAATTTCCAGATTTGTTAACTTTTTCGGGATAAAAATTGAGTCCACAAACGTTCTATACATAAAGAGTATTTAAACTACCCATGGTGCATCCCGGCAAAGGAGAATACGTTATGAGAAAAAATATAGCCTCCGATAACCCAATAAGACTGATGTTGGGGAAAAATTATATAAGTAAATCTGTAATTGGGATGATCATCTTCTGTTTGTTCCTCTTCGGCCCTCATTTCACTGCAACAGATGATATCTTTCTTGGATCGCAACTCGCCTTGGCTGACGATGATGATCAAAAAGAAAAGGACGATGACCGGGATGATGACCGGGACGACGATCGGGACGACGATCGTGATGATGACCGGGACGACGATCGTGATGATGACCGGGATGACGATCGGGACGATGACCGGGACGACGATCGGGACGATGACCGGGACGACGATCGGGATGATGACAGGGACGACGATCGGGATGATGACCGCGATGATGACGACGATGACGATGACGATGATGACGATGATGACGATGATAACGATGATGATGACGACGAAGGTGAAGATAGTGAGGACGATGACAGAGATGACTTAAACAGTCGCAACGATGATGATGACGACATCGATGACGATGGCAGAGAAGATATAGATGAAGGTGAAAAACCTGATGACGATAGAGGTTTAGTGCATGATCGCAATGATAGAGATAATGACGACGGTGACGATGACCGGTCTGACGTTATTATAGATCGTACAGGGTTTCTGGGTGGTTTGACTCCAATTTCTGAGCAGGAAGAGGATTCATTAATCGGCAATTGGGAAGACTAGAAAATCATTCGTAGCGAAGCGTTACCAAAATGTTTAAGAAGCTATTCACCCAGGCACACAGAGGCCAGATAATTTCCGAAATTGAACGTCTGCTGCCTGCCTTTCGATCCTTCGCCAGAGGTTTGTGCGGCGATAGATTTGTGGCAGATGACCTGGTTCAGGCAGCTTGTGAACGCGCTCTTGAAAGACTAGATCAGGTCAGTGACGTGGCAGGAGTTGGAAGCTGGGTCAACAGAATTATCTATACCCAATGGCAGGATTTACTGAGGAAACGAAAAAGCCGAAGAACAAAACTAGTTTCTTTTGGGCACTATCAATCTACCCAGCAACGAAGCAATCGAGCCGGAGAACACCAAACAATTGCCAAGCTTGACATTGAAAAGGGTCTTGATCGCCTGTCAGATGATTCTCGAGCTGCGCTGGTTCTGGTGACAATGGCGGGTCATAATTACCAGGAAGCTTCGGATATTCTGGGTATACCCGTGGGTACGGTTGCCAGTCGTGTTGCACGTGCCAAAGCAATGCTTGCTGACTACTTATATCCAACCCACAAGAACAACCAAGAGACCATTGAATACGTGAGGTTATCCGATGAGCAGAACAGATGATAAAAGCCTATCGTGCTATCTCGATGGGGAACTCGATTACCCTCATGCAAAGGAAGTCACAAATCAAATACTCCAAGACGCGAGGACCCAGGACCGATTTATTGCCTTGGCTACTTCGCAAAGTTTGCTTCGATCCTATGGTCAAACTGAGTTGCATAAAGAAGTCCCATCGAAACTGACTCAGGCACTCCAGCAAGCAAAAAGGACAAAGTGGTTTCCCAAAGAGCAGAGAACGATACTTCAAGTTGCTGCCGTTATTGTTTTGTTTGTTGCCAGTTACCTCATAGGCCGAAATAATAGAGTCGATCAGTTGTACCAGCCATCGCTTGTCCCGGTTATCCCAGCATCACTTGAACAGACCATAAACACGGTCCTTGAGTATCAAAAAAGCGGATCAGTACAGAACTGGATCGAACTACAAGGTGGAGAATCAGCCAGGATCACACCAGTCCAATCATTTCGGGGTTCAGAAGGGAAATTCTACCGAATGTATTTGATTGACATGACTGGAGACGGTACCACCCAGCAATTCTGGGCCATGGCATCTCGGAAAGGAAAAGAAAATTGGCACACCAAAGGCGTATTTGCAACAGATACACCCGGTAGCATCTAGGTGAGAGTTATGATGACTGCAAACAAGAAAAACCATACGATAGTAAAGAGACTTTCACTTATTGCTGCAATCTCACTTTTTATCTCATCCTGTGCCGCAACCAGAGATCAAGAAGTGACTTCATCTCCTCTTAATCAGCTGGCATTAGATCCGGCGCCCTTACCTCACTACAAACCTGGCACTAAATTTGTTTATTCCAATGGTACCTGGGAGACGGTTACCCAGGTTGGTACTGATGGTGTTACCTGGACAAACCACCGCGGTGACCAATCGACAGGCCTTTCTGATTTTACCCATAAGCGCCATACTTGGCAGACCAGAGACCGTCAGGGTAATCGATGGTATGACCAGACAAAATTTTGGCTAGGAGAGACAACCACGACGCTCTGGCCTTTACAGCCCGGCAACAAGACACGATTCGACGAATACGGCCTATGGTCTGACTCTTCTGGAGTAGAGCGAGATTATGATTCTTATTGGAGCTGCGAGGTAAAAGGTACCGAAAAAATAAGCGTTGTTGCTGGTGATTTCGAGACCTGGAAAATCACTTGCAAACGCTATCCAAACAGATTTCGATCCACCAGCAAAACGAGGGAATATCGTACCTGGTATTATGCCCCTTCGATTGATCACTGGGTCTTGGAAGTACGCGATTATAACGGTTATAGAGAAAACCGTCGAAAAGAATTGGCCGCCATTTTACCAGATCTGGGCTCTTATGCAGAGCAGGATGAAGATATCGTCGCCTTAAAGAAGCAATTTCAAAATACGCTGGAAACTTCGAAAACGGGAATCCCCGATATTTGGGAAAATCCGCGCGGACAGTTATTTGTCAGCATTACTCCAAAGAAATCATTCAGGCTTGGAAATGGTAACGTGTGCCGGCAGTATCAACAAGTAATCGGAACTGCAGGCTACGCCAACGAATATCCTGGCATTGCCTGCCGAAGCAAAGAGGGGCGCTGGATCGTGCCTAGAAGGTAGATATTCCCCCTGCTATCAGCAGGCTTCTATCTTAAACAAGGCTCTTCCCTGCATGACAATTCATCATGTTTTTTATAGCAGTGATGCCCCGCCTGGGTACTACGTCGCAGTATTGATATATTCGTTTATCAAAGTAATCTAAACCAAGGGATCAGGAGTTATCTTGGTCGATCGCCTGATTCCCCTCCTGACTCCCCCTTGGATACTGTTACACCCAGGTGCCCAGGGGGAGTTTGTCTGTCAGTTGCTCAGTACTTCGAGGGTCACAAAAACATCGACATCTTTACCGACAACACCCATGTCGTAGAATTTTCCTGCGCCGACACCGTGTGCCAACCGATCAATGGTAACCCGGCCATTGAACCCCGCCACGTCAGTTCCTTTCTTCGCCGGATGTTCTTTGATTCCCTCTAATTTCAAGGGCAAGGTAAGATTGTAATCCTTCTCCTTAATGGTAAGGGTGCCTGCGACATCGTACATTCCATTTCCTTGGTCAGAAATTTTGGCAGATTTAAAGGTCATTGTCGGAAACCCGCCAGCATCAAAGAAGTCTGCCGACAGGAGATGCTTGTCTCTTTTAACGATGTTGGTGTCGATGGAACCAATCTGAATTTCGAAATCGAATTTACTACCGGCAAGGTCTGCCGGGTCGAATGCGATATCGGTGTTGAACTCGTTGAAGTGGCCGTTGACCTTCGAAAATATGTGATCGATACTGAAATAGATGCCGGAATGAGCTTTGTCCAGATTCCAGGTTGGCGCCGCACTGAAAGCCGAGGTCACCCAGACTATTGTCGCTATGGCAGTGACTGCCAGAAGTTGTAAGATTTTCATGATTATTCCCCTTTTTTGTTTTACGGAAACTCGATTCAGTCGGTTTCGAACCGAGTCGGTTCCGGTTCTTTGAGCAGCAGCATCGGTCCTTGGCAACTCGCTCAAAGTGTGCCGATGACCCGAATTGCTCTTGACTCTTATTGTTTGAGCCATTTGCAAAACAATCTTTTCGCCCAAACTCTGCGTTATGCTCAAAATTTAATCCTCGGAATATCAACCA